>Ga0265296_1000925_pt1 | contig 37645 bp, 36 predicted proteins | sample MunlanPumphouse1_FD_189073 | JGI IMG/M metagenome (GOLD analysis project Ga0265296, IMG submission 189073) | Groundwater microbial communities from a municipal landfill in Southern Ontario, Canada - Pumphouse #1 | ecosystem: Environmental > Aquatic > Deep subsurface > Groundwater | place...
GGCGATAGTCGGGGTGGGCGCAGTTGGCGATGATGACCTGGGCGCGTTGCTTGGGCGACAGGCCGCGCAGGTCGGCCAGACCCTGTTCGGTGACGATGACCTGGACGTCCTGGGTGATGTGGTCGACGTGGCTGGCCATGGGGACGATGGCCGAAATCTTGCCGCCCTTGGCCGTCGAGGGCGTGACGAAGCAGGAGATATAGGCGTTGCGGGCAAAATCGCCCGAACCGCCGATGCCGTTCTGGATGCGCGAGCCCATCACGTGGGTCGAGTTGACGTTGCCGTAGATGTCGGCCTCGATCAGACCGTTCATGGCGATGCAGCCCAGACGGCGGATGATCTCCGGGTGGTTCGAGATTTCCTGCGGGCGCAGGATGATCTTGCCGCGGAACTGCTCCATGCGGCTGTTCAGGTCGGCGGCGGCCTCGGGGCTGAGCGAGAAGGCGGTGGCCGAAGCGACGGTCAGCTTGCCCGAGTCCAGCAGGTCCAGCATCCCGTCCTGCAACACCTCGGTATAGGCGGTCAGTTGCTCGAAGGGGCTTTCGGCCAGTCCCGCCAGCACGGCGTTGGCGACATTGCCGACGCCCGATTGCAGCGGCAGCAGATGGGCGGGCAGGCGACCCAGCTTCACCTCGTGCTGAAGGAATTCGATCAGATGCCCGGCGATGGCGGTGGCGCTGGCGTCCGGCGCGGCGAAGGGCAGGTTGCGGTCAGGGCTGTCCGTCTCGACGATAGCGACGATCTTGGACGGATCGACGCGGAACACCGTCTCGCCGATCCGGTCGGTGGGCTTGGTCAGCGGGATCGGCACGCGGGCCGGCGGCAGGGCCGTGCCGTAATAGATGTCGTGCATCCCCTCCAGCGCCGGGTTCTGCCAGCTGTTGACCTCCAGGATGATGCGGTCGGCGCGGTCCAGCCAGGTCTTGTTGTTGCCGATCGACGACGAGGGGATCAGCGATCCGTCCTCGCGGATGCCCGAGACCTCGACCACAGCCGTCTCCAGCGGGCCGAGGAAGCCCTGCCAAGCGGCGGGCGCCACCTGCGACAGGTGCATGTCGAGGTATTCCATCTCGCCCTTGTTGATCTTCTCGCGGGCGATGGGATCGGAGTTGTAGGGCAGGCGGAACTCGATGCCGTCCGCCTTGGCCAGGGCGCCGTCCAGTTCCGGCCCGGTCGAGGCGCCGGTCCAGACCTTCAGCTTGAACGGATTGCCCGCTGCGTGCTCGGCCTCGATCCGGCTGGCCAGGGCCATGGGCACGGTCTTGGGATAGCCGGAGCCGGTAAAGCCGCTCATGCCCACCGTCGAGTTGGCCGGGATCAGGGCGGCGGCGTCCTGGGCGGACATGATCTTCGACTGCAGGGCGGCGTTGCGGACGCGGGACATCGGAAACCTGACGGCTGCGGCCCAGTAAGGGCGCGGGGGAACGGGGGCGGACATAGGCGCCGCATCACCCTGATTCCAATACGGCTTTGGTCGTAACATCGCGTGATCACAAGGGCGTTAGCTGGCCGGTTTCACGGGTTATGGGGGCGGGCCTTCTGCCCCTTGTGACCTGACGACGGGTGGGCGAGCGGAGCGGTGATTTGATGGGGCCTCTTCATCAGCAGTTGCGAGGCCCCTCATCCGTCAGTCTCTGGCTGCCACCTTCTCTCATAAGGGTCGAAGAGAAGAGGTTATGGAGTTGGCTGTATGGTATTTTAATACCGTTTATTATAAGTCGTTTTAAATCAATATGTTGATATAGGTTGGTGGTGCGAACTGGTGTTGACCTGCGGGGGGTGAGCCTCTATCAGCACGCCTTCCGCTCATTCCTGCCTTGGGATGAGCCGCACCGTTCGTCTTTCAGGACCCTCAATATGCTGAAGAGCACTACGGCTTCGATGAAGCCGGCAGAGGTCGAAAAGAAGTGGATTCACATCGACGCCGAAGGCGTCGTGGTGGGCCGTCTTGCGACCTTCATCGCCAACCGTCTGCGCGGCAAGCACCTGCCGACCTACACCCCGCACGTTGACATGGGCGACTACGTCATTGTCACCAACGTCGACAAGGTGGTGTTCACCGGCAAGAAGAACACCGACAAGGTCTACTATCGCCACACCGGCCACCCGGGCGGCATCAAGCAGACGACCCCGGAGAAGGTCCTGAACGGCCGCTTCCCCGAGCGCGTGCTCGAGAAGGCCGTTGAGCGCATGCTGCCGAAGGAAAGCCCGCTGGCTCGCAAGCAGATGACGCACCTGCGTCTGTTCGCCGGCGCCGCCCACGAGCATGAAGCCCAACAGCCGCTGACCATCGACTTCAAGTCGGCGTCGCCCAAGAACACCCGGAGCGCCTGAGCATGACCGACGTGACTGCTGAAGCCACCGGCTTCGACGCCCTGAAGAGCCTGGGCACTGTCGAAAACGACACGCCCGTCTATGAGCAAAAGCTGGACGCGCAAGGCCGCGCCTATTCGACCGGCAAGCGCAAGAACGCGATCGCTCGCGTCTGGATCAAGCCGGGCACCGGCAAGATCACCGTCAACGGCAAGGACCAGGAAGTTTACTTCGCTCGTCCCGTCCTGCGCATGATGATCGCTCAGCCGCTGACCGTTTCGGACCGCGCCACGCAATACGACGTGATCTGCACCGTCGAAGGTTCGGGTCTGTCGGGTCAAGCCGGCGCCATCCGCCACGGCCTGTCGCACGCCCTGACTCACTTTGAGCCGGAACTGCGCAAGGTCCTGAAGCCGCACGGCTTCCTGACCCGCGACAGCCGCGTCGTCGAGCGCAAGAAGTACGGCCGCGCCAAGGCACGCCGCAGCTTCCAGTTCTCGAAGCGCTAATCGCTTTCAGGCGATTTGGATTTGGGGCGCTTCGGGGAAACCCGGAGCGCCCTTTTTCTTGCTGTTTTTCCTTCTCCCCTTGCGGGAGAAGGTGGCGACCGCAGGTCGACGGATGAGGGGTTTCGCCCTCGTTTGAAGTCGTCGTCTGAAAGTCGCCAGATTGTCGGGTCAGCAAGACCCCTCATCCGACCCGCTGCGCGGGCCACCTTCTCCGGCAAGGGGAGAAGGATCAGGAGCGTAAGATGACCCACACCATCTTCATCGACGGCGAGGCCGGGACCACGGGGCTGGAGATCCGCGAGCGTCTGGAGGCGCGTAACGATCTGGAGCTGATCCTGCTGGGCGAGCGTCGACGCGACGTCGCGGCGCGGCGCGAGGCGTTGAATAGCGCGGACGCTGTGATCCTGTGCCTGCCCGACGATGCGGCCAAGGAAGCCGTGTCGATGATCGATAACCCGAGCGTGCGGGTCATCGACGCCTCGACGGCGTTCCGGGTCGATCCGGCCTGGACCTATGGCTTTGCCGAGATGGATGCGGGACAGCGCGCGGCCATCGCCGCCTCGACGCGGGTGTCGAACCCCGGCTGCTATCCGACCGGCTTCATCGGCCTGATGAGGCCGCTGGTGCGGGCGGGTCTGGTCCCGGCCAGCCATCCCGTCACGGTCAATGCGGTGTCGGGCTATTCCGGCGGCGGCAAGGCCATGATCGCCGAGTTCGAGGCTGAGGGCGCCTCGACGGCCTATCGCGCCTATGGCCTGACCCAGAAGCACAAGCACGTGCCGGAGATGACGAAGCATACGGGGCTGACGCTGCCGGTCCTGTTCGCGCCGGCGGTGGGTAATTATCGTCAGGGGATGCTGGTCGAGGTTCCGCTGCACCTGTCGGCTCTGCCGGAAACGCCCTCGGTCGAGCGGCTGCATGGGGCCCTGCTGGAGGCCTATGAGGGCCAGCGTTTCGTCGAGGTCGCCGATCTGGACGAGACCGAGGCCATGACCGGCATCGAGCCGGAGGCCCTGAACGGCACCAACCGGATGCGGCTGCACGTCTTTGGCGATCGTGGGGGAGAGCAGGCGCGCCTGGTCGCCCTGCTCGACAACCTGGGCAAGGGCGCTTCGGGGGCGGCGGTGCAGAATCTGAACATCATGCTGGGTCTGGACGAGGCGACGGGCCTGACCTGAACCAAAAGCGTCAGGCCGCCGTATAGGGGGCATGGACGCTTTATTCGATCGTCGGTCTGTGTTGCTGGGCGGCGTCGCTGTCGCCCTGAGCGGCTGTGCGCCAGAGGCGGCGGACGCCTCGGAAGGGCAGTGGGCCAACTCGCCGTTTCGCCGAATCAGCGACGCGGAGTGGAAACGGCGGCTGGGCGAGGCCTCGTGGCGCGTGCTGCGGTATGAGGGCACCGAGCAGCCGTTCAGCAGTCCACTGAACGACGAGCATCGGCGCGGCGTCTTTGTCTGCCAGGGCTGCGCCCTGCCGCTGTTCCAGTCGGCATGGAAGTATGACAGCGGCACCGGCTGGCCCAGCTTCTTCCGGGTGATCGAGGCCAATATCGGGACCAAGACCGACCGCCGGATCGGCATAGCCCGCATCGAATACCACTGCGCCCGGTGTCTGGGTCATCAGGGGCATCTGTTCATGGACGGGCCGCCGCCGACCGGGCGGCGCTACTGCAACAACGGCGTAGCGCTGAGGTTTCAGCCCGCCTGACGGGCCTTGATGGCGGATTCCACCGTCACGCCGAACCACAGGCCGGCGATAATGATCAGCAGGCCATAATCGTGGCCGGGCCAGAGTACGGGAATCGCCGCCGACAGCATCACCATCATGGGGAAGATGCTGGCCCAGGCGGCGGTCGAGGCTGCGGCCGGATGGATCATCGGCGGGCGGTCCCATCCCATGCGCTTGCGGAACATGGCGTTCAACGGGATGAAGGCGACCACCACAACCACAACGAGGATGGCGTATTTCAACGCGTCGCCGGGCTGTCCGAAGACGCTGGCGGTCAGGATCAGCAGCAGCAAGGCGATACCGGTCGTGATCGCCAGCAGCAGGTTGGGTTCGATACGCTTCAAGACTTCACTTTCACATAGGCGCCGGGCGCGGGCTCGATAGGCTTCAGCGGGCCGGTCTTGGGGTCGCGGGCGGGAATCTGGTCGCCCGATTTCTCGCGCAGCCAGGCGGCCCAGTGAGTCCACCAACTGCCCGGATGTTGCTCAGCCTCCGCTTGCCAGTCTGCGAGCGTCTCGGGAAGGGCGGGGTTGGTCCAGTGCTGGTATTTGTTGGCGGCGGGCGGGTTGATGACCCCGGCGATGTGGCCTGATCCGGCGAGGGTGTAGGTCACGGGGCCGCCGAACAGCCGCGCCGAGCGATAGACCGAGTTCATCGGCGCGATGTGGTCCTCGCGGCTGGCCAGGAAGTAGAGGGGCGTCTTGACCGTCGACAGGTCGATGCGCTCGCCGTCGATCTCGAACTCGCCCTTGGCCAGGGCGTTCTGGCCGTACATACGGCGCAGGTAGTCGAGGTGAAGGCGCTTGGGCATCCGCGTCTGGTCGGCGTTCCAGAACAACAGGTCGAAGGCCGGCGGCGCCTTGCCCATCAGATAGTTGGACACGAAGAAGGACCAGATCAGGTCGTTGGCGCGCAGGGCGTTGAAGGTGTCGGCCATGGCGGCGCCGGGCAGGACCCCGCCGGCGGCGTCGATCTGTTGCTCGATCTCGGCCAGCCAGTGTTCGTCGGTGAACAGCAGCAGGTCGCCGGCCTCGGCGAAGTCGTGCTGGGCGGCGAAGAAGGTGGCCGAGGCGACACGGGCGTCCTTGCGCGCCGCCATATGGGCCAGGGCCGCGCCCAGCAGGGTGCCGCCGATGCAGTAGCCGACAGCGTTCAGCTGCTTCTGGCCCGTTTGCTCCAGCGTCTTTTCAACGGCGCGATAGACGCCCTTGTTCAGATAGTCGTCGAAGCCGTACTCGGCCTTGTCCAGATCCGGGTTGACCCAGGAGCAGACGAAGACGGTGAAGCCCTGGGCCGACAGCCAGCGGATCAGCGAGTTCGCCGGCTGCAGGTCCATGATGTAGAATTTGTTGATCCACGGCGGGAAGATGAGCAGCGGTATCGCGTGCTGGGCATCCGTCGCGGCGTCGAACTGGATCAGCTCGAACAACTCGTCGCGCCAGACCACTTGGCCGGGGGCGGTGGCGACGTTCTCGCCGACCTTGAACTGACCGTAGTCGGCTTGACTGATCTTCAGCTTGCCGGCGCCGCGCTCCAGATCGGCGGCGAAGTTCTGCATCCCTTTCACCAGGGATTCGCCGCCCGTTTCGGCCAGGGCCTTCAGCGCCGCCGGGTTGGAGGCCAGGAAGTTGGCGGGCGAGAAAGCGTCGGTCAGCAGTTTGGTGAAGAACTCGGCCTTGCGCTTCACGCGCGGATCGACGTCCTCGACGCTGGAAACCAGGCCGTTCATCCAGTCCGAAGTGACCAGATAGGACTGGCGCATGACGTCGAAGACCGGGTTCTCGCTCCAGGCCGGGTCGCGGAATCGCTTGTCGGTGGAAGGGGCGGGGGCGACCTCTTCGCCCATGGCGCGGCGCGACGTCATGGACCACAGATCCATGTAGCGGCTGAACAGGTCGGCCTGGGCCTGAAACAGCTTTTCCGGGCGGGCGGCCAGGCTGGTCATGACCGAGGTCATGGCCGGGGCGACGTTGAAGGGATCGGGCGACAGGGCGGCGGGGCGGTCGGCCTGGCTGAGGGCGGCCTCGGCGATGGCTGACTGGGCCGTCATGGCCGCCTTGGCCAGGTTCAGCGACAGGGTTTCCAGCAGATGACGTTGATCGGCCCCGAAGGCGAAGGGATCGGCGGCCTCGGCTTGGGGCGGCGGCGCCTTGGGCTGGGCTGTCGGTTCGGCGGGCGATTCGGGGGCCGGTTCGGGTGTCGCCGCCTTCTTCGGCCGGGGCTTGGCCGAGGTCGGACGGCCTGATTTACGCGGCGCTGCGGCGGCTGCCAGCGGGGCGGGGGGAGCCTTGGTCGGATGCTTGGCCATGGGCGAACCTTTGGAACCGGCCTCGCGTCGGGCCGCGAGCCTTCCTCCGGGACGGATGATGGCATATGACCGGGGTTAAGATGAACGTGTTCCTGTCGAAAAAGACGATCCTGCTGGCGATGACCGGCCTGCTGTTGCCCGCGGGCGGCTGCGTGGGGTCGTTCGACCCGCAAACGGACGCCACGTCGCCGCTGGCGCCGCGCATTCAGCAACTGGTGGACGCCAACCGCAACTACCCGCGCTGGGCCGATTTTCCGGCTGCGCCAACCGACGTGCCGCAACCGGCCCAGGTGGCGGCCAATGTTAGCACGCTGAACGCCGACAGCGGCGCTCTGGCCGGTCAGGTGGCGAAGATCGACTGGACCATGGACAGCGATCCGACGGCCTTTATCGAATCGATCCAGCAACGCTTCGATCCGGCGAAGATGGCCCCCATCGGCGCACAGACGCCGGAGGAGGTCGAGGCCTTCGCCGAGACCTTGCGTCGCCGCGCCGCCGCGCCGCCGCCGATCGACCGTCCGCGCCCCTGACGCGCGCCCTGGCGGATCAAGGTCGTCTGGCCGACAGAATCCCGGAATGATGTCCGTGCCAATAAGGATTGCTCATGGCTGACGGTGGAAATGCTCCCGCCTTCCTTGACGTGTCGCGCTCGCTGTCAGGCCGCGCCTGGCGTCAGCGTCCGGCCGAGGCGGCGACCATCCGCGCCCATATGCAGGCCCTGAACCTGGACGAACCGATGGCCCGCGCGCTGGCGGCGCGCGGCGTGGCGGCGGATCAGGGCGAGAATTTTCTGAGGCCCACGCTGCGGGCGCTGTTCCCCGACCCGTCCAGTTTCATGGACATGGACACGGCGGCGACCGCCATCATCGACGCCTTGCAGGCGGGCAGCAGTATCCACGTCTTCGCCGACTATGACGTCGACGGGGCGTCCAGCGCGGCCCTGCTGGTGCGCTGGTTTCGGACGCTCGACGCGGAGCTGCCTATCTATGTCCCCGACCGACTGACCGAGGGCTATGGCCCCAGCGCGCGGGCGTTCGACACGCTGAAGGCGCGCGGCGCCGATCTGGTCATCACGGTGGACTGCGGGGCGGCGGCCAATGAGGCCGTGGCCCATGCCGCCGCCATCGGTCTGAAGGTCGTGGTCATCGACCACCACATGATGCGCGAGCAGCCGCCGGCCTGTCTGGCCGTGGTCAATCCCAACCGACCCGGCTGCAACTCTGGCCAGGGCAATCTGGCGGCGGCGGGGGTGGTCTTCGTCCTGCTGGCCGCCCTGAACCGCGAGGCGCGGGCGCGGGGACTGTTTGAAGGCAAGAGCGAACCGGACATCCGGCAATGGCTGGATCTGGCCGCCATGGGGGCCATCTGCGACGTGACGGGGCTGACCGGCTTTAACCGGGCGCTGACCAGCCTGGGTCTGAAGGTCATGTCGGACTGGAAGAATCCGGGGCTGAAGGCTCTGCTGGCCGCTGCCGGGGCGGAGCCGGGACCGGCCAAATCCAATCATGCGGGCTTCATTCTTGGCCCGCGCATCAATGCCGGTGGACGGATCGGCAAGTCGGACTTAGGCGCGCGCCTGCTGTCCACCGACGATCCCGACGAGGCGCGGATGCTGGCGCAGGAACTGGACGCCCTGAATATCGCCCGGCGCGAGGTCGAGGCCCAGGTGACGGAACAGGCGGTGCGCCGGGTCGAGGCGACGGGCGCGCACAACGACGACTCCGCCATGGTGGTGATCGCCGGCGAGGACTGGCACCCCGGCGTGGTCGGCATCGTCGCGGGGCGTCTTCGCGAACGCTGGAGGAAGCCGGTCGTGGTGATCGGCGTCGACGCCATCAATGGTCTGGGCAAGGGCTCGGGCCGCTCGCAGCCGGGCATGAACCTGGGCCGGGCCGTGCAGGCGGCTTGGAACGAAGGCGTCCTGATCGCCGGCGGCGGGCACGCCATGGCGGCGGGCCTGACGGTCGCCGCCGACCGGATCGACGAACTGCGGGCCTTCCTTAACGACCGCCTTTCCGGCGAGCGCGCCGAGGCCGTGGCCCAGGACTGGGTCGAGGTGGACGCCCTGATCGACCCGAGCGCAGCCACCCGCGATCTGTTCGAAGCCTTCGAGCAGTTGGCGCCCTACGGGCCGGCCAACCCTGAGCCCCTGTTCGCCCTGCAAGGCGTGCAGGCGCGAGAGCCGGCGGCGATGAACGGCGGTCATGTGCGGTGCCGTCTGGTCGGTGCGGACGGGGCATCGGTGCGGGCCATCGCCTGGCGCTGCGCCGATCTGCCCACCGGCAAGGCGCTGCTGGCCGGGCAGGGCGGGCTGAATTTGGTCGGGCGGCTGAAAGCGGACGACTGGAACGGCCGTCGCGGGGTGCAGTTCGAGATCGAGGACGTGGCTGATCCGCGCATGGCCTGAGACGCTGGCCTGGCCGAGCGCAGGTCTTTGAAAAAGTCACACAAACTGCGCAGCAAGCGCTTGCAAGCGGCGGAATCGGCGGCTATTACCCCGGTCCTCCGCGCAGCGGTCCCTTCGTCTATCGGTTAGGACGTCAGGTTTTCAACCTGAAAAGAGGGGTTCGACTCCCCTAGGGACTGCCACGCGGAGCCTTCTTCCTTCCCTGACATTGACAGCCTCAATCGTCCCGCAAGGGGCGTTTTTGCCCGCCCGGCGCGTCAGTGAAGTCTTTGTTCAGAAAGTTGAAAAACAGACTTGCTTCATACGGTGGGGATGGCTATCAGACCACTCCTCCGCGCAGCGGTCCCTTCGTCTATCGGTTAGGACGTCAGGTTTTCAACCTGAAAAGAGGGGTTCGACTCCCCTAGGGACTGCCACGCTGAGCTATCCCCCTGCATCGTGAGTCGTCGTCGCCCGTTCAGCGGGAAGGGACGCTTTTGTCGATGGTCGGGCTTAAAATCGTCATTTTTGTTTTTCCGCAGTTCACAGAACCGTGTTAATCATAGCCTCTGCACGCTTTGCAGGCGGGGGTTGTGAGTTGTCGGACTACGACGAGATTGAAGCGCCGGATGTCGTCCTGATCGCCGGTACAGTGAAATGGTTCGATCCGGGCAAGGGTTATGGCTTCATCGTGCCTGATGAGCCGGACCTCACCGAGCTGAAAGACGTGCTGCTGCACGTCAGCAGCCTGCGCGACGGGGGGCATGAAGCCGCCGCCGAAGGTGCAGTCATCACCTGCGAATGCGCCCGTCGCGCCAAGGGGTGGCAGGTCGTGCGCGTGATCGATCTGGGGCAGGGGCAGCCGACGCCGATCCGTCGCGAGGCGCCGCGCGCATCGGCATCGCCGCGCCCTGTCTTTGAGATGACGGGCGATGGGCCGCTGGAGACAGCGGTCGTCAAATGGTTCAATCGCACCAAGGGCTATGGATTCGTGGTGCGCGACGGCGCGGCCGGCGATATCTTCGTCCATGTCGAAACACTGCGACGCTGCGGGCTGGATGATCTGGCGCCCGGCGAGGCGGTGCAGGTGCGGTTCGCCGATGGCCCCAAGGGCCTGGTGGTGGCCGAGATCAGGCCGGGCGAATAGGTTTCGCCCATTGAGGGGCGAAGTCATGGGTTTCTCGCGTCGTATGCTGCTGGCGGGCGTCCTTGCGGTCGCGGGCCTGGCCTCCGCCTGTGCGCCGAAGGGGCCGGTCGATGCCGCCGGTCAGCCGCTGGAACCGCTGAGCATCGTCACCGCCTCGGGCGAGCATAAATTCATGGTCGAGATCGCCGACGACGACGCCGAGCGCGAACGCGGTCTCATGTATCGGCCGCCGCTGGAAGACGACCGGGGAATGCTGTTCCAGTTCCCGGCCGCGACCGAGCAGAGCTTCTGGATGAAGAACACGCCCAGCTCGCTGGACATCATCTACATCGACCCGCAAGGCCGGATCGTCTCCATCGCCAGCCACGCCACGCCCTATTCGCAGACGCCCCTGCCGTCGAACGGCGCGGCCAACGGCGTGCTGGAACTGCGGGCCGGCCGGGCCGACGAGATCGGCGCCAAGCCCGGCGACCAGGTTCGCCACAGCTTCTTTCGCCCCTAATCCAGATTAAGGCCTTGAATGCGTTGCGGTGGGACGCCCGCCGTGTCATGAGGGCGCTCCATCGGTTCGGGGTGTAGCGCAGCCTGGTAGCGCATCTGGTTTGGGACCAGAGGGTCGGAGGTTCGAATCCTCTCGCCCCGACCATGGATTTAGCCCGTTTGGGCTGGATGAGTTTTACACTCGTCTAAAAGGCGGAAACGCCGCCGTTCGATCGGTTCCGTTAATCGACATTCGCCCTCTGTGCCAAAAAGCAGGCCCTGCGAACGTCCGCTATGGGTGGATTGTGGACGCCAGACTGCTAGGCTGATTGCCCTGCCGGGGAGAAGAATAATCGTGAGTTGGGTAGCTCGACTTCTAGGTCGTAAGTCGGCGAACTTTGGCACGGCACCTGTAGCGATCCAAGCGCCCACATCGCCAGACCATCCCTGCCGTATTCGTTCGGTCGACGATCTTTGGGGTCATATCGCCGTCGTTGTCCTCTACGCCCCGGACGCTTTCCCTATCAAAGACTTCTTGGCTGCAGACCAACAGATGACGCTTGATCGAGCCTTCGAGTTTTTGAGGGATGGGGTGTCGATCGCCTACCCGGAGGATAGCTTCTCCGAAAAGCGGGCTTGGCTATATGCCGCGCTGGATCGGTCTATTGCAGCCTACCGACAGGGCGATGACGTAGGCGGAGCGCACATCCTTCAGGACGACTTTCAGGACGCCATCTTTAAACAGGACTGATGTCCGCAACGGGTCGTGAAGCGAAGTTCGCTTATGGGTGGGAAGCGGACCTTATGGTTTCCAACTAGCGATCTCGTCAGCCCAGAGCGCACCAGGCTCGAGTGAGGCAGGATCGGTCCTGTCTAGGAAAGAGCGGAGCTCTAAACATAGCTGCGCAGGAATATTGCCGTCGAGATAGGCGTCGGGGCCGTTCAACCGCTGAGTCTCTGCAATCAAATGCCTCATCTTAAGAGCAGTCTCAGCGAAGGTATTGATGTCTTTGTTGATGTAGGTTTCGGCAAACGCTGCATCGTGGTTGAGAGAAGCCAACGTGCCGTCTCTCAGCACCACAACCGGGTCGCCAGAACCATTTGCGCCGATCACCAAAATATCTGATCGAGCCATCGCCGAGCGCATAGGGTCCGACTGTTGTCCCCGCGAAATTGCATCAAAAGATAGAAACGGCGCGGTGTCCTGAGGAAGGCCCGCTTGATTGAGGAACTCTCTCGCGTCCGCTGGGATCACAACTGCCGAAAGCTCGTCGGCAGAAAGCGGGCAAAGAAAATCTCCATCGACTTCCCAAAGGCGTTTGAAATCCTCAGGTGACATGTGGTCTCCCCGGCCGCTGCCTAGTTCAGGATAGCAAGCGGGGTTCCAAATGTCAGCAACGGGTCGATTTCGGTCCTGCATTTCGACGCCCAAAGCGGACTTAGGCTGTCAGGCCGGAAAGCGGGCACCGCCGACGTCAGCTAGGGGTGGAAGGCGGCCTCTGCCGTCGCTACCTGTTCTGGGGATGTCCGCGGAGGGTGGAAGGCGGAGATCCATGGAGCGGCATTTTCTTCCCTTTCGTCATCCTCCGGCAAGCCGCCTCTTGGCGGCGCAGACCGGGGGACCCAGCGGCGCCGAAGGCGATCTGTTCACGGAGAGACGTTCGACCATCGTCTGCGCGACAGGTTCGCGCTCTCGCGCGCCGCTGGGTCCCCCGGTCTCGCTGCGCTCGCCGGAGGATGACGAAAGCGAAAGCGTACACCAATGTCCGCAACGGGTCGTGTAGCGAAGTTCGCTTATGGGTTGAAAGATGACCTACGGGCCCGACCATCCAGGGGTGACCGACTTGGCCTTGCTGAGCAGCGTCTCCATGACGTCCTGAAGCATCTCCGGCGTGGGCAAGGACCATTCTAGGGCCTGGGTGCCGTGCTCGCGGAACGTGTCTACCCCTGAGCCTTGCCAAACCTGTCCTCGCCACTGGGCATCAAACGATCCGGGTTCTCCTGATTGGGTGGAACGTAAGGTGACGGTTGCGGTAGCCCTTCGGCTAACTGATCCATCCACTTGGGTGTGTTCGATCTGCACACCCCACCAGGGCCACTCGCGGTTTGAGCCATTTGATGCGTCGCGCACCACACCGATGCCAAATGGCCCGCGACCAGCACATTCTGCGACTACGGTGTCCAGTTCAGCTATGCGAGCTTTGAACGAAGGCTTCATGGGGCCACGTTAGCGACACCCCGTCATCTGACAAGCGGACCTTTCCAACATCCGCCTAGGGTCGTGAACTGAAGTTCGCTTAAGGGTGGGAAGCGGAAGTCAGCTTTGCGATATCTGGAAGGGTGTCATCTGATCCCGCAGCCGCGCCCAGCGGCCTGTTCGGAAGGCAGTCAGAGCCAGTTGCTCCGTGTCGCCGTCGTGAACCCCGGTAATCGTCAGCCCCAACGTCTCAAGAACGATGAAGCCGAACACCTGTTGGGCTTGCCCGTCGTCTCTGACCAAGCGTTCGAAGTCGGCCTTTGACGAGAGCGGCCGTGCCCCGTCCACAACAGGGTCGGCTTGGGGCGCAACGCCAACCTCTGCCAGCCCGGCGTCATCAAAAGTCAGCTGAATATCCGGATAGGCGAAGACCGTTTCACCCGAACGATTTTGCGCTGTCGAAATAGGCTTTCCCCACCGCTGCTGCACCTCATCGAGTGATGCACCAAAGTTGAGCCCGGCGACGCCTACGTTCGGTTGAATGTCCAGCATGGATGGAGCTTCGCAGCGCGTTCGAACGTCCGCAATGGGTCGAAAGCCGACTTTGGATGTGCTCCCAAAAACGGATCAACCTGACCAGACTTCCTGCCCTTCCTTCCATGTGCTCGTGACCTTGATGCCGGCCAGCTTGTCGCGGTCGATGGTCATGGGGTCAGCGTCCAGGATGGTCATGTCGGCGAGTTTGCCGACGGCCAAGGAGCCCTTGCGGTCATCTTCATAGTGCTGCCAGGCGGCCCAGAGGGTCATGGCTTTCAGGGCGATGTCGACGGGGACGCATTCGTCGGGGCCGAGGATGTCGCCCGAGCGGGTGCGGCGGGTGACGGTGGCGGACAGGACGCGCATGGCGTCGGGATTGGCCACCGGCGCGTCGTGGTGGCTGGTGAAGCGCATCCCGCGCCGCACGACCGAGGCGCAGGGCGAGATGAACTCGGCCCGGCGCGGTCCCAGAACCGAGTCCCTATGGAAGTCGCCCCAATAGAAGGTGTGCATGGGGAAGAGCGACGGCACGATGCCCAGGGTCTTCAGGTCGTCCAGCTGATCCATACGGACGGTCTGGCCGTGGATCATGACCGGGCGACGGTCCTTGGCGCCGTGCCGGTTTGTGGCGTCGCGCACCGCGCCGATCAGCAGGTCGATGGCGGCGTCGCCATTGGCGTGGACCTCAATCTGCCAGTCGTTTTTGAAGGCCAGTTCTACGGCGTCCAGAACCTGTTGCTCGGTCACGGCGGGATAGCCGCGATAGGAGGCGGGCTTGCCTTCGGGCGGGATGTAGTAGGGCTGCGACAGCCAGGCGGTCTTGCCCTGGGGCGAGCCGTCAATGGTTAGCTTGACCCCGCCAATGCGATATTTGCCGACATAGTTCTTGCGGTACAGCGGCGTCGCCATGACGTCGGTTGAGGTGAGAATGTCAGGGAAGGACAGGATGTCGATGGGCAGCTCGCCGCGCTCGGCCAGCATGGCCATCATGCGGCAGGTGTCGGTCGAGGAACGCCCGTCCTGGGCCGTCGTGTAGCCGAAGCTGGAATAGAAGCGCGCGCCCTCGCGGATCATCTCTAGGTTGACCTGAAGGTCCAGGCGGGTAAACAGGGCGCCCATGACGGTGAAGAGGGCGGTTTCCTCCATGACGCCGTTGGGTTCCTGCGAGCCGTCTTCGCGACGGAAGGCACCGCCGTCGGGGTTGGGCGTCGAGGCGCTGATCCCGGCGGCATTCAGGGCCGCGCTGTTGGCCACGCCTAAGTGGCCGGACTGATGCATGAACAGGATCGGCACGCTGTCGGAGATGACGTCCAGTTCGGTCCGCGTCGGATGGCGATGCTCCTTCAGCTGGGAGTCGTCGTAGCCGAAGCCGATGACCAGATGGGTGTCGCGGACCAGCTGGTCATGGGCGTTCATCCAGTCGCGGGTGATGCCTTGCAGGGCCGGGATGTCGTCGCCCTGACCGTCCGGCGCGGGCAGCAGGTTGGCGTAGCGCGCTTGCAGTCCGACCATGGAGACGTGGCCGTGCGGATCGAAGAAGCCCGGCAGCAGGGTGCGGCCGTCCAGATTGACCACTTGGGCGTTGCGGCCCACAGCCGCGCGGGCGGCGTCCAGCGAGCCCACGGCGACGATGACGCCGCTGCGCACGGCCACGGCCTCGGCGGTCGGCATGGCGTCGTCGATGGTCAGGATGGGGCCGCCGGTGAAGATCATGGACGACGCGCGTGACTGGGCCATGGCCGAGCGCCCTCCGATCAGCGTCGCCCCGGCCAGGGCGCCTGCGCCGGCCAGCAGGTTGCGGCGATTGGTCGGCGGTGCGAGCAGGGTCATGGACGTCTCGTTCGGTTCAGTAGTTGGCGATCAGATTGACGTAGGCGCCGGCCCAGACGGGTGCGTCCTCGACGATGGACTTGGTCCCCGCGCCGGGCACGGAGACGGAAAAGCCCGTCGTTAGGTACAGGTTGGCCGATATCGCGCGAAAGTACTCGACGTAGAGGTCGTCGGACAGGTGGTGGCGGGTGACGCCGGTGATGGGGTTGTCGATGTCGTCGCCCTCGACGCGGGTCGCCTGACCGAACTGGATCGGGCTGCGCAACTGGTCGGCTTCGATGCGGTGGATGCGCAGCGTGAAGGTGTCGGCCGGCGTCGGCGTGATGCTGGCCGACACCTGCCAGGAGTTCACGTTGGAGTTGATGAAGACCATCGACGACTTGGTGCCGGTCGACCAGGCCGAGGGATTGCCCTCGTAATAGAGAGGGTCGAACCGCTCCAGCCGGGGGGTGTCGGGATCGTCGCCGGAGAAGGTCTGATAGCCCAGGGTGAAGGTCGGCTTCCAGCGATGTTCGGCGAAGGCGTAGCCGATCTGGACGCGGCCCGCCCAGGCGCGCAGGTCGATGCGGTCGTTGCGCTCGACCGCCAGATCCGCCGCCATGAAGGCGTTGGGCGCGCCCCTGAGCGGCGAGCGGATGTAGAGATTGGCGAACTTCAGTCCGTCGCGGGCGCCGGGAATGATGCTTGGAACGCCGACCCCGCCCGGCGGGGCCTTGGGGTAGGGGGACTCGGATTCCAGCACCTTGCCCGCCGTCAGGCCGATAACGGCGTTGGGGTTGGTGTCGTAGCGTATGTCCACGCCGGCCAGTCGGTTGTGGCTGTCGTTGTCCGGCGACTCGTTGGGGTCCAGGTAGAAGGCCGTGCCCTTGAAACCGCCGCGGCTGACCTCGCCCAGGGCGGCGAAGGCCCAGGCCTTGCGCGGGCCAAGCTTCAACGCGCCGCGCGAAAATCCACTGGAGCCGCCCGCCTCAATCAGCATCCCCGTGCCGGCCTTGAAGACGCGCGGACCGACGGAGACGTCGAAGGTGGTCTCGTCGGCCTTGTAGCGCCAGCCGAGGTAGCCTTCCTCCAGTGTCGCACGGCCGGTATCCCCGGCGTCGAAGGCGTCGGTGCCCACGGTCATGGAGGCGACCGCCGACAGGCCGCCATAGAAGGTCGCGCGTTCGCCCACACGCCGCTCAAAGGTCAGGCCGGGCTTTACATAGGCTTCGAACCATTCGGCGTTCGGATCGAAATCGGTGACGCCGGCCACCGTCTCTGAGAAGCGCCAGAAAAGGTTGTGTTCGGCGACCAGATTGCCGCCCGCCTGTAGATGCGCCCTCAGGGTAGTCCCGTCCTTGTCGTAGAGAACCATGGGGTCGTCGCCGGCCGCGTTCTGTCCGTCCTCCTGTGCCGCCCATGCCGGCGAGGCGGCCAGGGCGAGAGCGGCGGCGAGGACGGGGAAGCCGGAGCGAATGCGCATGGGTCGGTCCTCTAGCGGGGCGACAGATCCCGGAGAGGCAACGCCAGACCAAGCTCGGCAGTTCCGCTATGCGGCGAAAAGATGGCCTCAGGTCGAGGCGTAGCCGCCGTTCAGGGCGTAGCTGAAGCCGATCGGCAGGGCGGCGCGGAACAGGGTGAAGAAGGCGGCGAGCTCGCCCAGGGTCGAGCGCGGCACGAATATGATGTCGCCGCGATGCAGGGTCACGACCTCGGCCCGGCGCGGACGCAGGTCGATGGGGCGCATCATGCGCACCCCGCCTGGGCCGCGTCGGATCAGGGCGGCCTGGGCGGATTTGGCCGAGGGCAGGAAGCCGCCGGCCATGATGACGGCCTGATAGGCGTCGATGTCGCCGGGCATGTCGAACACGCCGGGATTGCGGACCTCGCCGTCGACCCAGACCTTGAGCGGGCCGGCCAGGCGCAGGGTGACTTCGACCTCGGGGCGGCGCAGCTGGGCGGCGTAGCCCTCGGCGACGTCGGCTTCCAGTTCGGCCAGGGTGCGGTCCGCCGCCATGACATGGCCCAGCAGCGGCAGGGAGACGCGCCCATCGGGGCCGATCTTGAGCTGACGGGTCAGCTCAGTCGCGGTGGGCAGGGCGACCTCGATCTCGTCGCCGGGGAAGAGCAGGTATTCGGGGGCCACATCCGTCCACGGCGCGAAGGCCAGATCGGCGGGCAGGGGCGCGCCGAGGGGCGGTTGGCCACGACCGCTGGCGCAGCCCGCCAGGCCGGCGGCCAGGCCCATCAGGATAAGGCGGCGATCAGGGATCATGAGGGCGCGAACAGCTGTCGTTTTCGAATGAAGGTGAAGCTGGACCCTTATGGGTAACGCCCGGTTAACGTGGGTCATTCAAGGGTAGCGGCTGAAAGCTCCCTGGAATGGATTTCCCCGGCTCATGCGTTTGGCCTCTCGTGCAGCAGCTCGACCGCGTTATGGCGTCCTCGACGTCGTGGCGCTGCTGTTCCGCGAACTGTGGGTCATGGTGCTGGTCTTCGCCGTCCTGTTCGTCCTGGGCGCAGGAGCGGTTCTGACGCTGAAGAAGACCTATACCGCCGGGGCCAGTCTGTTCGTCGGCGTGGGCCAGGAATACGTCTATCAGCCGCGCGTCGGTTTGAGCGATCGCGGCTCGCCGCCGACAGCCGCCGAGGTGGCGCAGTCGGAAGGGGCCATCCTGAACAGCATGGAGGTCAAGCGCCGCGTGGTTCGCGCCATGGGCGTCGAGAGCTTCCAGGACGGCAAGCCGTCCAAGGCCAGTCCGGCCAAACAGGAAGAAAATGCGATGCGCGCCGTGGCCTCGGGTCTTGAGGTGGTGGTTACGCCGCTCAGCCCCGTGATCGGCCTGCGTTATGAAAGCGATGATCCCGCCCTGTCGGCGCGGGTGCTGAATACGGTCATCGAGCAATACCTGACCTATCGCCGCGAAGTCTTCCAGGACCGCGCCACCCCGGCCATCCAGACCCAGCGCCGGGCCTTCGAGGACGAACTGTCCACGGCGGATCAGGCCTATGAAGAATTCCTGCGGACCAACAATATCGGCGACTTCGCCACGGCCAAGGCGACGCTGGCGGCGGCCTATCAGTCGATCTTCACCGAGCGGATGGCGGTGCAGGCGCAACTGAACCAGGCGGCGCAGCGTCTGACGACGCTGGCGGGCCAGCAGAGCCGCACCCCGGTCGAGATCGCCCTGCAACAGGACCTGAACATTTCGGCGCAGGACCAGATCCTGCAACTGCGCACCCAGCGCGAGGATCTGCTGAGCCGCTACCAGCCCGACGCTCAGCCCGTGCGTGAGATCGAGGCGCGGATCGCCCAAATGCAGGCCTATGTCGGCACCGGCACGGCGGTCGGCGCCAAGGAGGTCCGCACGGGGCCGAACCCTGTCTGGGTCGAGCTGGAGACCACGCGCATCAACGCTCAGGCCGAGCGCGACGCCCTGGCGGCGCGTCTGGCCGTGCTGGATCGTCAGGTGGTGGACCTGCGCACGCGTCAGGCCCGTCTGACCGAGCTGGAATCCCGCAACGCCACCCTGGCCGGCAACCGCGAAGTCCTGACCGCCTCGATCCGCGAGTTCCAGCAGCGCGAGACGCAGAGCCGCGCCGACAATGAGCTGGTCAAGGCCGGCGCCGACAATGTCACGGTGATCGAGCGCGCTCAGCCGCCGTCCAAGGGCAAGAGCCTGAAGGCGCCGCTGATGATCGCGGCCTTCCTGTTCGCCGGTTTCACGGCCCTGTGCGTCGGATTGCTGCGGGTCTTCCTGCGGCGCGGGTTCTCGCTGCCGTCGACGGCCAGCCGCACCTTGCAGATGCCGGTGCTGGCCGTGGCGCCGATGAAGGCGGGCTGAGCCTCTTGGATGCGCCGGCCCATGCTAGGCTGACGCATCAATGATGGGCGCGTAACCGATTCGATGGTGGATCTGACGACGGAAATGGCGGGACTGTGGGCGGCGCTGGGACCAGCGTCGGCTCATCGCGGCCGCGTCATCCAGTTCGCCTCGGCCACAACCGGAGACGGCGTCTCGACCGTGGCGCGCGAGTACGCCCGGCTGGCCGCCGTACGGGCGCGCAAGCCCGTCTGGCTGATCGACGGCGACCTGAGCCAGCAGGGGCAGATGGACGCCATTGCGGCGGAGCCTGAACGGTTCGGGCGTCTGGCGCCGCCGGTCCAGGCCTCGCCCGACGGTTCGGCCTTCTATGCCGTGACGCCGCCGATGCGCGGGCGTGACGGCCTGCCGGTCAAGCCGGCGCGCCTGATGACCGCGCGGGCCTGTCTGGGCGGCCGGTTGTTCGTCACGCGCTTCCATACCGAGCTGTTGCGCGCCGGCCAGCGGGTCGAGCCGGTGGGCGAGGCGCGCTACTGGACGGCCTTGCGCGCCCATGCCGACACGGTGGTGATCGACACCCCCGCCGCCGACCGCAGCGACATGGCCATCACCCTGGCGCCCTTTGTCGACGCCACCATCCTGGTGGTCGCCGCCGAGACGACGGCGGCCAGCGAGCCGGTGGCCCTGCGTGACGAGATCGACGCCGTGGGCGGACGCATCGCCGGCGTGGTGATGAACCGCTCGACCTGGGCGCCGCCGCCGATGCTGAAGCGGCTGGTCGGCTAGACCTTCTGACGCTCCAGCCGCGCCAGTTCGCGCGCGCCGTAAAAGTGCGGCTCGAACCCCTTCATCCAGAACAGCTTTCCTAGGCCGCGCGCGGCGCGATCCAGCCTATCGGCACGCTTTGGATCACGCATCAGAATCAGGGGCAGGGCGGCCAGGGTCCAGACGGCTGTCTGGGCCGCGCCGATGACCATCCAACGGGCGACGGCGGGCCAGTCGCGGGCGGCGGCGGCGGTCTGGCTGGGCCCCTGACCATAGGCGAAGGCGCGGGTCAGGGCGTAGCCCAGAGTGGCGCGGTGCGGCGGGGCGAACTCGTCCACCCAGGCGTCGGCGGCCCAGCCGAAGCGGCCGCCGCGCGCCGCCAGGGCCGCGAACAGGGCGTCATCCTCGCCGCCTGATTGGTCCGCCGAGGTGTTGAACGGGGCGACGCCGGGCAGGGCGGTAGCGCGCACCAGCAGGGCGTTGCCGCAGCCGTAGGGGTGGTCGATCAACTGTGGCTGCGCCGGGCCTTCGCGACCGAAAAAGCGTTCGAGGTAGGGGGTGGTCCAGCCCGTTCCGTCGGGGACGCGCCCCCGGATCGGACCGAAGACGGCGTCGGCGCCGGTCGCTTCCTGGCCCGCCAGCAGGGCCGCCAGCCAGCCGGGCGAGGCGGCTTCGTCGTCGTCGAGGAAGGCGATCAGGGGGGCGTCCGTGGCGGCCAGTCCCTCGTTGCGGGCGGTGGCGACGCCTGGGCGCGGGGCATGGCGCCAGATCAGCAGAACGGGCGAAGCCAAACGCAGGCGGTCCACGGTATCGCGCGAACTGGCCGCCGGATCGTTGTCGACGACGACGATCTCGCGCAGCCGGTCCGAGACGTCGCTCTGGAGGAATAGCGAGCGCAGGGCGCGCTCCAGGCTGTCGGGGCGACGCAGGGTCGGGATGACGACAGCGACATCGGGCGCGTTCATGCCGCCAGCACCTCGCCCACCGTGCGGATGTCGCAGCCGGTCGTGCGGGCATGGGTGATCAGGCGCGACAGGGCGTCGGGCTTGCAGCCCCAGGGCGAAGGGGCCTCGCGGACGTCGTGGGTGTAGAGAATCAGCCAGGCGTTTTCAGACACGGCGCGGTCGATCCACCGGCGAGCGAGGGCTTCGCCGTCCGGTCCTTCGATGCCGACGCCGGGCAACTGGTTCAGATCGCCGCCGTCATGGGCCAGGGCCTTGTGCACTCCGCGCAGCGAGGCATAGCGCCCGGCCAGCAGGCGCTTGGCGCGCGGCGACACCTCGCCATAGGGATAGGCGAAATGGATGGGGGCGGCGCCCAGGCCGTGCAGGGCGGCGTCGTTGGCGTCGAGGTCGGCGATCAGTTCAGCCTCGGGCGTCTGGTGGCAGTCCAGATGGCCGAAGGTGTGGCCCGCGACCTCATGGCCGCGTCGGATCAGATCGCCGATCTCGCTGCTGTCGGCGAAGAGTCCCATGTGCCCGTCCTGCCCGAACAGGCCGGCGCAGACGTAGAAGGTCCCCCGCGCGTCATGCGCCTCCAGCGTCTCGGCCCCGGCGTGTCCGGCGCTGGCGGGGATGTCGTCGAAGGTGAAGCTGACGGTCGGTCGGGTCAGGCCCAGGCGGGCCGGGCGGCGGTGCGTCAGCCGGGCGAAGCGGCGGCGCAGCTTGCCCTTCAGGCTGACGTCAGGCGTGTAGGGCTGGATCATATCGCCTCCGCATAGAGGGCGGCGCGGTAAAGGCGCAGGCTGAAGGCGCGCAAGGGCACGGGCAGGACGGTCATATGCGCGGCGCGCTTGAACAGGGGGCGAACGGCCTTCAGGCCCGGCACGGCCTTCAGCTTTTTCGCCACGCGATAGCTGGGATAGGCGGCGACGAAGTCGGGGTGGCGGGCGACGACACGGGCGAAATTGGGCGCCGACTGTTCGTACTTGGCGGCCAGGGCCTCGACCGTGTCCAGGCCCATGTGGGTGGCGGTGTTGTCCAGATGGACGACGGCGAACCGGCGCGAGACGCGCATGGCCCATTCCACGTCCTCCCAGCCCCAGCCCGAAAAACCGGGATCGAAAGCCTCGGTCTCGAACACGTCGCGGCGGACCAGAAGGTTGGAGGTGAAGACGTATTTCTCCGGCTGCAAGGCGCGCCGCTCGTGGGAAAGACAGTCCGACTTGGCCGCCATGCTGCGATGAACGGCGAAGCGGGTCTCTTGAGGGGCCTGCAACAGCGAGAAGCCGCCGAAGGCCACGGCGGGCGCCTGTTCGGTCGTCAGCCTCGCCCAGGTTTGCAGAAAGCGGTCGTGGTCGGGCCTCATGTCGCTGTCGAGGAACAGAAGGCTCCCGCCACGCGCGGCTGAGGCCAACCGATTGCGGCCGATGGAGCGGCCCTCGTTGGCGGGCAGGGTGATCAGGCGCGTCGGCAGGGCCAGGGCGTCGATCTGGGCCGTCAGACGGGCGGTCAGGGCGGGGTCAGCCGTGCCGTCATCCAGCAGGACCAGTTCGACCGCGCCATCCAGGGCGAGGGCTTCGCCCCCCAGAAGCGCCAGCAAGACGCCCGGATCATCGCGCAGGAAGGGGATCAACACCGACAGGACTGGTCGGGCCATCGGCCAACCGGGGTTGTCGTGGATCTGGGCCGAGGCGCTCATGCGACGGCTCTCCGGGCGCGAACGGCGGCCCGAAGCCGCTGGCCGAGTTCGCGTACGCCGCCAGCGTTCAGGGCATAGGCGCAGACGCCATAAACCCCTGCACCGACCGAGGCGTCCAGCATCAGTTCGGCAAAGCCGCCGATGGCGGGCAGGAACCAGACGACCAGGGCCATGACGGCGGCGGCCAATGAGCAGCGGATCAGGGCGTTCCACGGGATCGGCAGCGGCAGGATGCGCCGACCGATGGACAGCGACGCGATCAGGCCGACGGCGAAACTGGCGGCTGTGGCCCAGGCGGCCCCGAGAACGCCGAAGCGCGGGATCAGCAGCAGGTTGAGCGCGACATTGGTCAGGGCCGGCACGCTCATGGCCGCCAGCAGCCAGCCGGTGCGGCGGCCCAGGGTGAAGGCCTGATGGAAATAATAGACGGTCATGCCCGACAGGAAGGCCGAGAGGGCGATCCACGGCGTCACGAGAATGGCGGCGTCACGCAACTCCTCGCCGATCATGAACTCCGACAGGGGGCGGGCGACCAGGGCCACGCCGACCGCAGCGGGCAGGCCGATCAGGACCAGGGTCGAGGCTTGCTCCCGTGCGGCGGCGATCAACTGGCGGCGGCCGCCGCGCTCCAGCGCCATGACCAGGGCCGGGGTCCCAGCCGTGCCCAGCCAGATGAACAGGACGTCCAGCGTCCGATTGGCGATGCTGTAGCTGGCGTGATAGGCGCCGACGGCGGCCTCGTCGAGGAAGAGGGCCAGCAGGAAGCGGTCGGTTGAGGCCAGCACCAGCGAGAGGCCGAGCGAGGCCGCGATGGGATAGCCATAGACGGCGTAGGTCTTGAGCCGCTGGGTATCGACCACGCCCTCCCGCGCCTCGCGCAGTTCGCCGGGCAGGAAGAAGGGCATGGCCATCAGCGGCGCGATCAGCAGACCGGCCAGGGGCGAGGCGCCGCCCGCGCCGGCCAGGGCGAAGGCTGCGCCGACGGCGAGGCCGGCGACGCTGTTCCAGATGTCGAGGGTGGCCGCCTTGCGGACCTCGCCTGACGCGCGATAGCGCTCCTGCGCCAGTTTGGAGAAGCAGCGCACAGGAATGCCGAACAGGGCCATCGCCAGAGGGAAACGGAAGGCGTCCGGCATGGGCCACAGCCAGATCGCCAGCCCCGCGAGAGGCAGGAACAGGCCGCTGACGATGAAGGCCGTGCGGTACAGGCTGGCGAAATGGCTGGCCATGTCCGCGCCTTCGCGCTGGGCGGCCCAGAACCGCGCCATGGCGGCCTCCAGCCAGCTGAAGCTCGCCACATGGGCCAGGGTCATGACCGACAGGGCCAGGGCGTAGCGCCCATAGTCCTCGGCGCTGAGCAGGCGAGTGAAGACGATGATCGTCAGAAAGCCGATCAGGCCCTGCATCACATTGGCAGGCAGATAGCCCAGTACGCCACGCCAGAACATCAGCGCACCGAGATCCTGTCGCCCAGCAGGACGGGCACGGTGACGGCGATCACCCAGAGGTCCAGCCAGAAGGACTGACGCTCGATATAGTCGATGTCTAACTGGACCCGGCGGCGAACCTCGGCGGCGGTGTGCATGGGGCCGCGAGATCCGTTGATGGCCGCCCAGCCCGTCATACCGGGCTTGATGCGGTGGCGATGGGCGTAGTCGGCCACCAGACGGGCGGACTCGGTCTCTCCGGTCTTCATGCCGATGGCGTGCGGACGGGGGCCGACCAGGGACATTTCACCGCGCAGGACATTCAGGAGTTGCGGCAGTTCGTCCAGGCTGCTGACGCGCAGGAAGCGGCCGATGCGGGTGATGCGGTCGTCGTCGGCCGTGACCTGGCGGGCGGCGGTGGCGTCGGCGGTTTCGTGTCGCATGGTGCGGAACTTCCACACCACGATTTCTTCCTGGTTGAAGCCGTGACGGCGCTGACGGAACAGGGCAGGGCCGGGGCTGTCCAGCCGCACCAAGGCGGCGATCAGCAGCAGGGCCGGCGACAGCAGCATCAGGCCGACAAGAGACAGTACGATGTCCTGCAGCCGCTTGTTGAACGCCCGGCGATCAGGATCGGCAGGCCCCTCCAACGGCGCCAGCGGGGCCTGGGCCAGGGTCTCGAGCGCGGCGTTGCGTTGTTCGGCGGCCTTGGGATCGACCAGCAAGGTCAGGGGGATCGGCAGGGCGCCGAGGCGGGCCGTCAGGTCCCGCACGCGGGCCTCGGCCTTGGGGTCGATGGCCAGGACGATGCGGTCGATATAGGGCGTCAGCCTGTGGTTCAGCAGGGCGTCGGCCTCGCCCAGTACGGGCACGCCCTCGACGGCGTCGGGCGAGCGGGCCAGACGATCATCGAACACGCCCAACACGTTCAGGTCGCGACGCTGTAGCGCCTCCTGGATCAGCCGCTGGGCATAGCGGGTGGCGCCGACCACGACGATATTGGGCGTCAGAACGCCGCTTCTACGCCAGTCGGCGACCAGCAGGCTCCAGGCGGTGTGCAGGCCTAGCAGCAGGACCAGGGTCGCGGCGCCCCACTGGGCATAGGCGGACCAGGGCGTCGCTGCGCCATGCAGGCCGAGCCCGAGCATCGCAGTCAGGCCGATCCCCGCCGTCACGACGCCGGCGACCGAGGTCAGGTGCCGTGCAAGGCCGTGGCCTTTTTCGAAACGATAAAGGCCCAAGGAGCGCATCAGGCCCAGGATCGCCAGGGCGCCAAGGCCGAAGGGGGCGATATCCGCCAGGCGGGCGGACAGCAACGCGCCGGGGATGAGGCCTGCAACGGCGACAGCCGCAACGGCGCCGACGCCGACGATGTCGAAACCGCGAAAATAGAAGACCCGCAGCCGGGTGGCGTTTCTCTGGCGGGTGTTCAGCCAGACATCGGGACGAAAGGGGCCACGACGCGGATGAGGTGAGGCTGAGGCCGAATCAATTTCGGCGACGGCTGATCGACGACCCTGTTGCGCTTGGACGCGGGGGTCGTTCGCGGGTGAAAAAAGGGTGTCGGCGGACGTCATAAGGCGGTTTTGAACGTTTCTGCGGCTTGAAGAGCCCTGATTTTGTCGCACGTGGCCTATCTATGGCGCGTTAACGCGACAGTTGGCAGGTCCCCCGTTGCACAGCGCCTCGCGACTCGCTATGCACGCCGCCTGCCGGAGACGTGGCCGAGTGGCTGAAGGCAACGGTTTGCTAAATCGTCGTACCCTGTAAGGGGTACCGAGGGTTCGAATCCCTCCGTCTCCGCCAGATTTCCTCGATGAAAATCAAAGCCTAATCCCCAGATGGGGCGTCCTGCCGGCCGCGCGGGCATGCGGGGTTGGTGCAAATACTGGACGCCAGGGCGCTACAAGCCAGATCAGGGCCGTGATAGTCTTGGTTTTTAACGCCAGTTTTGGGGGCTATATGAACGACGCCGATACAGGGGCTGACATCCTCGGCATGACGACTGACATTGTTTCGGCTTATGTCAGCAACAATAAGGTTGAGGCCTCAGCCCTGCCGGGAATGATTGCGGCCATTCATGGCGCCCTGTCGGCGACGACCGCTCCCGTTATCGAAGAGGTGGTGGAAACCGTTACGCGTCCGACGGCGTCGCAAATCCGCAAGTCGATTACCGACGACTTCCTGATCTCGTTCGAGGACGGCAAGCAGTACAAGTCCATGAAGCGGTCGCTGGCGATCAAGGGACTGACGCCGGCGGAGTATCGGGAGAAGTGGGGCCTGCCCGCCGACTACCCGATGGTGGCGCCCGCCTATGCGGCGGCGCGGTCAGCGATGGCCAAGTCGATGGGCCTGGGGGCCGGGGGACGCAAGCCCGCCGCCACTGCGCCAGCCAAGCGTGGGCGGCCCGCAAAAATCACAGCATAAACAACGAGGGGCCGGTCGCGAGACTGGCCCTTTTCACTTACCGATCAAGTCGCGGCTAGACGTGCGCGCCTGTGGGCCGGGATGGCCCCAGGTTCGGGTGTAGTGTGCCTAAGTCATTGATCCTGATCTTCATCAGCATGAATGATCAGTATCCCGCATTTTTCCTCTTGCCGCCTTCGCAATTGCAATAAATAGTTCGCAACTGCGAAACGCATGAGGGGATACAGGCATGACGCAGTTCAAGAACAGTTTACCGGGGCTATTGGCCCTTCTCTGTCTGACCGGCGGGTTATTCGCCGTCGGAGCGGCGCTTGCGGCGCCGGACGCCGCGACCGTCGCCAACATCGCTAGTGCTGCTGTAACAGCGTCGGAGCCTGCTCCGGCGCTGTTTTCACATCAGGTTCCGCTGGAGCTGGATGCGGCGGGCACGGCCTGGCTGGGGACCTCCACCGCCCTGGTCCTGCTGATGACCCTGCCGGGTCTGGCGCTCTTCTATGGCGGCATGGTGCGCCGCAAAAACGTGATCGCCACGATTACTCAATCGGTCGCCGCCTTTGCGGTGGTGTCGCTGACCTGGTTCATCGCCGGTTACACCATCGCCTTCGGCACCAACGGCGACGAAGGGATCAACCAGTATATCGGCAGTCTGGACGCCCTGTTCCTGAATGGGGTGACGGTGGATACGGCCCACAGCCTGCTGCCGGGCATCCCGGAGTTCCTCTGGGTCTCGTTCCAACTGACCTTCGCCATCATCACCCCGGCGCTGATCACCGGGGCCTTCGCCGAGCGGTTGAAGTACTCGGGGATGCTGCTGTTCACGGCCCTGTGGTCGCTGATCGTCTATGCCCCTATCGCCCACTGGGTCTGGGGCGGCGGCTTCCTGGGCGCGCAAGGGGTTCTGGACTTCGCCGGGGGCGCGGTGGTTCACGTCAACTCGGGCGTGGCGGGTCTTGTCTGCGCCCTGTTCCTGGGGCCGAGGAAGGGTTACGGCGTCGAGCCTATCACGGCGCACAACCCGGTCCTGACCATGATCGGCGCATCCTTGCTCCTGGTCGGCTGGATCGGCTTCAACGCCGGTTCGGCGGGGGCGGCCAACGGCCTGATGGGGGCGGCCCTGATCAACACCCTGCTGGCGGCGGCTGCGGCCTCGCTGGCCTGGAAGTTCGTCGAGGTCGTCTACAAGAAAAAGTGGTCGCTGATCGGCGTCCTGTCCGGCGTAGTTGCGGGTCTGGTCGCCATCACGCCGGCGGCGGGCTTCGTCGACCCCAAGGGGGCGGTCATCATCGGCCTGATCGCCGGTCCGGCCTGCTATGTCTCGTCGGTCTGGCTGAAGAAGCTGCTCAAGTATGACGACAGCCTGGACGCCTTCGGCCTGCACGGCGCCGGCGGTCTGGTCGGCGCCCTGCTGACCGGCGTCTTTGCCTCGACGGCGATCAACAGCCTGTCGGAAGGGGCCAATATCGGGGCCCAGGCCCTGGGGCTGGTCTGGACCATCCTGTGGAGCGCGGTCGGCACCCTGATCATCCTGCTGATCTGCAAATACACCACGGGCCTGCGCGTCACCGACGAGCAGGAAGAGGATGGCCTGGACGCGCATCTGCACGGCGAAGTGCTGGACGGCGTCTAGGTTGAGGGCGGGACGCGGCGCCTCCCCGCCGCGTCCCATGCTCTGAGAATCTGCCAAGGGAACCAAGGCCCGGCCGCGCTCCACCAGCGACCGGATGAGTAGGCGTGACCGAAATCAATCAGACTTTGAGGGGATATGTCATGAGACTTGCACTTGCCTGCGTTTCACTGCTGGCGCTGAGCGTGGGGGCTGGGGCCGTCCAGGCTCAGGCCGCGCCAGAGGTGGCCTTCAACATCGGCGTGGTCAGCGACTACGTCTTCCGCGGCGCCAGCCAGACCAACGAGGACCCGGCGCTTCAGGGCGGGATTGACGCCACCTTCGGCGGCGGATTCTACGCCGGGACCTGGGCGTCGATGGTCGATTTTGGCGACGGCACAGACGCCGAAGTCGATCTGTATGGCGGCTATCGCACCGAGGCGGCGGGTTATGCGCTGGACTTCGGCGTGGTCGGCTATCTCTACGTCAATGAACCCGGCCCAGCGGACTACAACTTCGTGGAGTTCAAGGCGGCGGCGTCGCGGGCCATCGGTCCGGCGACCCTGGGCGCGGCGGTCTATTATTCGCCAGATTTCTTTGGAGCGGATGACGCCGCGACCTATCTGGAAGCCAACGCCGCCTATGCGGTGGCCGACAAGTGGACCGTCTCGGGCGCGGTCGGGCATCAGTGGCTGGACGTCAATGCGGACTACACCACCTGGAACCTGGGTCTGGCCTATGCCCTGACCGATTATCTGGCGGTGGACGTGCGCTATCATGACACGGACGTGGACGGGCCGTTGACCGACGACCGCTTCGTGGTGGGTCTGAAGGCCGGCTTCTAGGGGGGCGGCGGGGCGGCGATCTGGCGCGACCAGTCGCCGCTTTCCCTAGCGTGATCTTGGCGCCGCCCTCGCAGCGGGCTACGCCTTCGCCTCAATCTTGCTCTTGGGAGAGACGCACTTGGACCTGAACGCTGTCACTGAACACATCCGCGGCGCCGTCGGCGAAAACTCCGGCCTTGGCAAGACCGTCAAGCTGGACCTCGGCGATGTCGGCAAGATCTTCATCGACGGCGCCTCCGTGCCGAACTCGGTGTCGAACGAAGACAAGCCCGCCGACGCCACCGTCTCGATGAAGTGGGACGACTTCGTCGCCCTGTCGGAAGGCAAGCTGGACCCGATGATGGCCTTCATGCAGGGCAAGCTGAAGATCGCCGGCGACATGATGATCGCCCAGAAGCTGGCGCCGCTGCTGAAGCGCTGATGCGTTTCTGAGCAACCCAAAAAAGAACGGCGCGGCTCCCTCGGGGCCGCGCCGTTTTGCTATCGGCGCTCGCAGAAGCGCGGTTAAGACTTGAGGACACGATCATGGATTTCGCCCCTTCCGAACGCGGCCTGATGTGGCGCGAACGCCTGTCGCGCTTCATCGAAGACCACGTCGCCCCGGCCGAGGCGGAATACCGCGCCCAGGTCCACGCTAATCCCAAGGTTCAGGCGCCGGTGATGGAGGCGCTGAAGGCCAAGGCGCGTGAGGCGGGGCTGTGGAACATGTTCCTGCCGGGCGAGCACGGCGCCGGTCTGACCAATCTTGAGTACGCGCCCCTGGCGGAGCTGATGGGGCGGCGGCTGTGGTCGGCCGAGGTGTTCAACTGCAACGCCCCCGACACCGGCAATATGGAAGTCCTGCACATGTACGGCGACGCCGCGCAGCAGGAACGCTGGTTGAAGCCGCTGATGGCGGGCGAGATTCGCTCGGCCTTCCTGATGACCGAGCCCGAGGTGGCCTCGTCCGACGCCACCAATATCCAGACCAGCATCGTCCGCGACGGCGACCACTATGTCGTCAACGGCCGCAAATGGTGGTCGACCAATATGGCCCACCCCAACGTCGCCATGACCATCGTCATGGGCAAGACCGACCCGGACGCCGCCACCCACCAACAGCAGAGCCAGATCATCGTGCCCGTGGACACGCGGGGCTTCCGCGTCGAGCGGATGCTGTCGGTGTTCGGCTATGACGAGGCGCCGATCGGCCACGCCGAGGTGGTGCTGGAGAACGTCCGCGTCCCGGTCGCGAACCTCATCGCGGGCGAGGGGCGAGGCTTCGAGATCGCGCAAGGGCGGCTTGGCCCTGGCCGCATCCACCACTGCATGCGCGTGATCGGCGCGGCTGAACTGGCGCTGGAGCTGATGTGCGAGCGACTGCTGACGCGCACCGCCTTCCGCAAGACCCTGGCCGAGCATTCGGTGTGGGAACAGCGCGTGGCCGAGGCCCGCACCAATATCGAGATGTGCCGCCTGCTGGTGCTGAAGGCGGCCTGGATGATGGACGAGGTCGGCGCCAAGAACGCCAAGTCAGAGATCGCCCAGATCAAGACGGCGGCGCCGAAGATGGCGCTGCAGGTCATCGACGACGCCATCCAGGCCTTCGGCGGGGCGGGCGTGTCGGGCGATACGCCGCTGGCCGAACTCTACGCCACGGTTCGCACCCTGAGGATCGCCGACGGCCCGGACGAGGTGCACAACCGCTCCATCGCCCGTCTGGAATACGCCAGGCACGGCGGTCTGCGCCGTTAGCAAAAAATAGGGGGCCGTGGCGTTCGCCAGGGCCCCTTTTCGTCCCGCCTGAGACCGTCGTTCTACCGTTAGTGCCGCTTGTCTTGGCGGAACAGCTGATGGCGATGATGCGAGCCGATGCCGCCTTCCGTCACGTCGCTGATGAAGAAGTTTTCGCTGTGGCGGTGGGGCGGTTCTGAGCCGAAGTGCTGGCGAATCCAGTTTGTGAAGCCGGTTCTTTTGACCTGTGGTTCGCCAGAGGCTGTTGACGACGCCCTGTCCTGATCGGGCGGGGCATGGGATTGGGTATGCAGGGGGTTCATCATGTTCAGACTCTCCCGTGTCTGCCCCTAGAACCGATCAAATGAGGCGGTGTTCCCCCCGTCTAGCTGCCTTCTTCGATTACATTTTCGACAGCTTCCAGCGGGACTTCCATATCCAGCAAAACGGCGAGCCGATGCCGTGCGCGATTGACCCGGCTCTTGATGGTGCCGACCGCGCAACCTGAGATGTCGGCCGCTTCCTGATAGGACAGGCCCGCCGCGCCGACCATGACGATGGCCTCGCGATGTTCGGGGGGAAGGGCGTTCAGCGCCGCCTGCAGCGAGGTCAGTTCGGCGGTCCATTCCTGGCTGGCCTCGGCGGTCAGACCGGCGGCGTAGCGGCCTTCCTCGTCGGGGACTTCGCGGCGGCGCTTGGCGGCGCCCGTGTACCAGCTGTTGCGCAGGATGGTGAAAAGCCAGGCGCGCAGATTGCTGCCCGGCTCGAACCGCGCCCGGTGCGCCCAGGCCTTGGTCAGGGTCTCCTGCACCAGGTCGTCGGCGTCGGCCGAGTTCCGGGAAAGGGTGAAAGCGAAGGCGCGCAGCGAAGGCAGGAAGCCAGTGATCGACGCGCGCCAATCGACCGGATCGACAATACCAACGGGACGATGAGAGCCTTGATAGCCCGGGCCTTTGTCCTGTGGCCCGTCAGGCACGCGAACATGAGGCATGCAACGGGAATCCTGAACTCTAAGCCGCGCCCCGAAGACGCGCTGCGAGTTGCAGGAACGTCGCCTTCGGCGGACCGTTCCGTCTTCTTGGCGATGTGATCAAGCGGAACCGGGACGTCTCAACCTGCATTGAAGCGACTGCGGGGACGCCGGTTTCAGAGAGAATTGCGCGAATGAATCAACCTGTTCGGGTTTCCTCGATCGCCGCTCAGGATGTCGAGGCCTATCGGCGGGTGAGGGCGCGGATGCCGCAACTGGCGGCTGGCCTTTCGGCAGAAGACCTGGCGGCCCAGTCCATGCCCGACGCCAGTCCGGGCAAATGGCACCTGGGCCATGTCAGCTGGTTCTTCGAGACGATGATCCTGGCGGGCCGGCCCGGCTATCAGGTCGTCGACGAGCGGCTGAACGCCGTGTTCAACTCCTACTACGAGGCGCTCGGCGAACGGGTCGATCGGGCTGAACGGGGCTTGATGACCCGTCCGTCGCTGGCCGAGGTCATGGCCTATCGCACCGAGATCGACCGCCGCATGGAGGCGTGGCTGGCCGAGGGGCCGGGCGACGGGCTGGAACCCTATCTGTTCGCCCTGGGCCTGCACCATGAGCAGCAGCATCAGGAGCTGTTCCTGATGGATGTGCTGAACCTGATGTCGCGATCAAGGCTGGACCCGGCGGCCTATGAGGCCGAGCCGCGTGTCGGTGAGCGGGAAGCCCGTCTGGGCGGCTGGGTCTCGTTCGAGGGCGGGCTGACGCAGATCGGCGCGGGCGACGACGGCTTCGCCTTCGACAACGAGCGGCCCGCGCACAGGGTCTGGCTGGAGCCCTTTTCCCTGGCCGCCGATCTGACGACCAATGCGGACTGGATCGAATTTATCGACGACGGCGGCTATCGGCGCGCCGAGTTCTGGCTGGCGGACGGGTGGGCGCGGGTGAAGACGGAGGGCTGGGCCGCGCCGCTCTACTGGCGTGAAGAGGCGGCGGGCTGGAGCGTCATGACCCTGACAGGACGGCGCCCCGTAGATCCGGCGGCTCCGGTTCGCCATGTCAGCTTCTATGAGGCCGAAGCCTTTGCGCGGTGGTCGGGGCGAAGGCTGCCGACCGAGGCGGAGTGGGAGCAGGCGGCGCGAGCCGATCCGGCGGCCTTCTCGAACCTGACGGGCGAGGTCTGGCAGTGGACGGCCAGCGCCTACGCCCCCTATCCGGGATTTTGTCCGACCGAGGGGACGTCGGCGGAATACAACGGCAAGTTCATGGCTAATCAGATGGTCCTGCGAGGCGGCGCCTTCGCCACGCCCGAGGGCCATGCGCGGCCCAGCTATCGCAACTTCTACTATCCGCATCAGCGCTGGATGTTCGCCGGGGTGCGACTGGCGGCGGACGGCGCCGTGATCGAAGAAACGGGCGCACACGACGCCTTTCGTCAGGACATGATCGACGGCCTGTCGCGCCGGGTGAAGGCCTTGCCGCCCAAGTGGTTCTATGACGCCGAGGGCTCACGGCTGTTCGAGGACATCACCCGCCTGCCGGAATATTATCCGACCCGGCAGGAGGCGGCCTTGCTGCGGCGGGTGGCGCCGGAATGGGCCGGGCGTTTCGGGCCGGACGCGGTGCTGGTGGAGCTGGGATCGGGGGCCAGCGAGAAGACGCGCATCGTGCTGGACGCCGCGCGGGACCTCGCGGCCTATGTCCCCATCGACATCAGCCCTTCGGCCCTGAACGAGGCCGCCGATCGTATCCGCGCCGATTATCCGGGGTTGAAGGTCCTGCCGGTGGTCGGGGACTTCGAACATCTCTCGCCGCCGCCGGTCGAGGCGGGGCAGGGGCGACGGATCGGCTTCTTCCCCGGATCGACCATCGGCAATCTGACGCCCGAGGCGGCGATCGCCCTGTTGCGATCGGCCCGGGAGGTGTTGGGCGAGGGCAGCCTGTTCATCCTCGGCGTGGATCTGGTGAAGTCGCCCCAGGTGCTGGTCGCGGCCTATGACGACGCCCAGGGCGTGACGGCGGCGTTCAACCGCAACCTGCTGGTGCGCGCCAATCGCGACTTGGGCATGGATTTCGAGCCCGAGGCCTTTGACCATCTGGCGCTGTGGAACCCTGAGCATTCGCGGATGGAGATGCACCTGAGAGCGATGCGCCCGATGACGGTGCGGTTGGGCAAGCTAGCCTTCCGCTTTGTCGCGGGAGAGACCGTCCATACCGAAAGCTCGCGCAAGTTTGACGAGGCGTCGGTGACGGCGCTGGCTCAAGCGGCGGGGTGGGGTCTGGAGGCGTTCGAGGTCGGGCCCGATCCGGCGGTCGGTTTGGCCCTGCTGGTGGCCTGACGCGAGTTCAGGCGCAGCAAAAAGGCGGCGCGCCGAAGGGCTGCGCCGCCTTGATGGCTGACAGGTGACGCTTAGCCCTTGGGCGGGGTGTCGCTGTCGGTCTTGTTGCGCGAACCATGCGAGGCTTCGCCGCCCTTGCGGCCGGCCTGGGCCGCCAGGCTGCGGTCCTGAGAGAAGCTGCGCTTCTCGCTGGGGACGCTGGCGCCGCCCTTGCGGGCGATCTCGCGTTGGCGTTCGGGGTCCATCGAGGCGAAGCCTCGCTTGGAAACACCGGAGCCGCGGGTGGGCTGACCTTCGGCCATTCGGCTGTTCCTTTCAAAGACGGTGGCGCTTGCCGGAAAGAACCCGACGCCGCCGCCGTGGTTCCGAACAAGAACGATTTCCTTGTTCTGTGGACGGTCAGTCGTGGGGACGGGAATCGCCGGGCTGTCCGCCGCCCGGTTCAAGTGGGGGCAGTTCCTCGGGCGTTTCGCCGGGCTGCAGGTCCGGCTCTGGCGTGGCGGGCGGCTGGATCTCGGGCACGCCGCCGGGGGTATCGGGCTCGATATAGGTCATGCGTCTCTCCTGTTGGTCCGCTCCAACGCCTGGGAAGAGAAGGCGGTTCGATCAGGAACCTGCGGCGGATCGACGGGTTGAAAAGCGACCCCTCATCACAGGAGATTGCTTATGGCCGAGCCCTATACGTCCGCGGTTTCGCCGGAAGACATTATCAACGGCGCATCGACGGAGAGCCTGAAGTTGGAGCGCGAGGCCGACTCCATTATCGCCAGGGGCGCCCAGCCGCGCCCGATCCATGAGGCCGTTCGCGAAGATGCGGCGGAGGCGCGGGCCTGGGCCGACCGGCGCGTCAAACGCACACGTGACGCCATCCGCGACGAGCCGATGCGGGCGACCCTCTATGCCCTGGGGATCGGCGTGATCATCGGCCTGCTGGCCGCCCGCTAGATCAGGAGGGGCCGGTCGCCGGGCGGGCGATGGGCGCGCGCGACATGGCCTGATCCGAAACATAGGGGTTGGTCCGTCGCTCGGCCCCAAAGGTTGAATGCGAACCGTGACCCGGCACGAAGGTCACGTCGTCGCCCAAGGGCCACAGCTTTTGCGTAATGGCGTGCAGCAGGGAGGCGTGGTCGCTGCGGGGAAAGTCCGTGCGGCCGATCGAGCCCTGGAACAGGACGTCGCCGACCTGGGCGAAGCGCGCCTCGCGATTGAAGAAGATGACATGGCCCGGCGTGTGGCCTGGGCAGTGAACGACCTCCCAAGTGGTCTGGCCCAGCGTCAGGACGTCGCCGTCATCGAGAAAGCGCGTCGGGGTAAAGCTGCGCACGTCGGGCAGGCCGTACTTCTGACCCTGGGGGGGAATCAGGTCGATCCAGAACTGGTCCTCGACGTGAGGGCCGATGATGTCCACGCCGGTCTTTTCCTGCATCTCGGCGGCGCCGCCGGCGTGGTCCAGGTGGCCGTGGGTGATCCAGATCGCGTCCAGCGTCAGGCCGCGTCGCGAGATCTCGCTCAGAATCGCATCCACCGAACCGCCGGGATCAATGACGGCGGCCTTGTTCGTCTTCGTGCACCAGACGGTGGTGCAGTTCTGCTGCAGCGGCGTGACGGGCGTGACGAAGACGCCGATGGGGGAGGCGGGCTGGCTCATGGCCTCTCAGATAGCGGCAGCAGGGCGACTAAGGAACCGGGCGCGTTGACCTTTCGGCCCCTTCTCGACATAAGAGCGGGCTTCGAGGCGCCGCTCCTAAAGGGGCGGCCCTATTGCTTTATCCACCGCGCGCGCCGTCCGGCGTCGCCACAGAGCGTCAGAATCCCGACCATGCAAGTCGTCGAAAAGTCGAACGAAGGCCTCAGCCGCGTGATCGCGGTGACCATTCCGGTAGCCGAGCTGAACGAAAAGCTGGAAGCGCGCATCAAGGAAGTCGCGCCGCAGATGAAGCTCAAGGGCTTCCGTCCGGGCAAGGTGCCGGCCGCGCACGTCAAGAAGACCTTCGGCCGTGACTTCATGGGCGAAATCATCAACGCCTCGCTGAACGAAACCAGCCAGAAGGCCCTGGACGACGCCAAGCTGCGTCCGGCCGCCCCGGCCGAGATGAAGCTGATCTCGGACATGGACAAGGTCATCGCCGGTCAGGAAGACCTGGCCTACGAAATGGCCCTGGAAGTCATGCCTGACTTCACCCCGGTCGATCCCAAGACCCTGAAGCTGGAGCGCCCAACCTACACCGCTTCGGACGAAGATCTGGAAGAAGCCCTGAAGGAACTGGCCTCGCAGGCCAAGTCCTACGAGGACAAGACCGGCAAGTCGGTCAAGGCCGCCGAAGGCGACCAACTGACCATCGACTTCGTCGGCAAGCTGGACGGCGAAGTGTTCGAAGGCGGCTCGGCCGAGGACGCTGACCTGGTGATCGGCTCCAACCGCTTCATCCCGGGCTTCGAAGAGCAGCTCAAGGGCGCCAAGGTCGGCGAAGAGAAGACCATCGAAGTCACCTTCCCGGAAGACTACCAGGCCAAGAACCTGGCCGGCAAAGCCGCGACCTTCGACGTCAAGGTCAAGGCCATCAAGGCCGAAGCCGAAGCCAAGATCGACGACGAGTTCGCCACCCGCATCGGCTTGGAGTCGCTGGACAAGCTCAAAGAGCTGCTGAAGGCCAACCTGGACCAGCAATACGCAGGCGCTGCCCGCTTCAAGCTGAAGCGCGCCCTGCTGGACCAACTGGACGAGGCGCACAGCTTCGACCTGCCGCCCAAGATGGTCGAAGCCGAGTTTGAAGGCATCTGGGCCCAGGTGTCGGCTGACAAGGACGCCGGCCGTCTGCCGGAAGAGGACGCCAAGAAGTCGGAAGACGAGCTCAAGGCCGAGTACCGCAAGATCGCCGAGCGCCGCGTGCGCCTGGGTCTGGTGCTGGCTGAAATCGGTCGCGCCAACAACGTCGGCGTGACGGATCAGGAGCTGTCGGGCGCCATCATGGCCGAAGCCCGCAACTATCCGGGCCAGGAAAAGATGGTTCTGGACTTCTACCGCCAGAACCCGAACGCCGCCGCCCAGCTGCGCGCGCCGATCTATGAAGAGAAGGTCGTCGACCTGATCGTCGGCGTCGCCGACGTCACCGACACGCCGATCTCGAAAGAAGAGCTGCTGAAGGAAGAAGACGAGGGCTAAGCCCTTCCTTCCCAAGCCAAGGCTTGCGATCCCCGTCCCGGTTCTTCCGGGGCGGGGATTTGCTTTTGGGGGCGCCGCCTTGCGCCGAGGCTCTATGAACGCGATATCGTAGGAGACAGGCGCGCGTTCGGTTGAGTCGCGCGGCCTCCCAGCATTCGAGAAGGCCTTCATGCGCGATCCGATCGACTACATCTCCAATAATCTGGTCCCGATGGTGGTGGAGCAATCCAGCCGCGGCGAACGGTCGTTCGACATCTTTTCGCGCCTGCTGCGCGAGCGGATCATCTTCCTGACCGGGCCGTTCGAGGACGGCATGGCCTCGCTGATCTGCGCCCAGCTGCTGTTCCTGGAATCGGAAAACCCGAAGAAGGAAATCAGCATGTACATCAACAGCCCCGGCGGTCAGGTGACCTCGGCGCTCGCGATCTACGACACCATGCAATACATCAAGTCGCCGGTCTCGACCGTGGTCATGGGCATGGCCGCCTCGGCCGGTTCGCTGATCCTGACGG
>Ga0265296_1000926_pt1 | contig 37572 bp, 33 predicted proteins | sample MunlanPumphouse1_FD_189073 | JGI IMG/M metagenome (GOLD analysis project Ga0265296, IMG submission 189073) | Groundwater microbial communities from a municipal landfill in Southern Ontario, Canada - Pumphouse #1 | ecosystem: Environmental > Aquatic > Deep subsurface > Groundwater | place...
CAGGATCCGGGGATATCTCTCAACCGTTAAGAAAAATGAAAGGCCGGTTCTCGCATCACTCGTTGGTGCATTTCAGGGAAATCCATTCACACCTTCTTGTGCTCACAGGACGGGCTGAATAGTTACGTTTTTTTTAATAAAAAATTACCAGCTCGTAAATCCGCCATCAAGAATCAAATTCTGACCCGTTACAAATGCGGACATATCGCTTGCAAAGTAGAGTGCAGCACCTTTCACATCTTCTTCAATTGCCATCCTCTGCAAGGGTGTTTTTTTGACATATTTTGTATGGAATGATTCCGGCTGGTTTCTGTAGACCCCTCCGAGGGATATTGCGTTTGATCGTACCTTGGGGGCAAGCACTGTTGCCATCCATCGGGTCAACTGGATAAGCCCTCCCTTGCTCGCAGCGTATGCTGCAGGATTTCCCATTGAGGTACCCTCATAAAAACTCATATCCGGTCCCTGGATACCGTAGATTGAACTGATATTGATTACGGAGCCATGTTCCGATTGGATCAGGGCTTTGGAACAGGCCTGGGTGAGGATGAACGGGGCGGTAAGATTGACTTCGAGAGCAAGTCTCCATGTATCGGCATCCTGTTTCTGGAATTCAACACCCCACCCTTTCAATGATGAGGTGCCAACAAGGGCTGCACAATTCACGAGGATATCTAAGGATCCCAATTTCTTCTGCACTATTTTTGGAATCTCCCGTAATTTTCTCTCATCCGTGAGGTCTAGGATTATGGGAAGGGTTTCTACTGCATAATCGCGGCTGATCTGATCACATTTTTCATTGCATAACGCTTCATTGCAATCAACGATGACAATTCCTGCACCGTTTTCGGCAAGGGCATCACAGATCGCAGAGCCGATATGGCCGGCACCCCCGGTGACAACTGCGGTACGGCTGGTTAAATCCATCAGTTCTTTTACAGATTTCATTTCATCGACCACCCTGAGTATTCCGTTTGTTCATGAGAAATTCTGCAATTGAAAAATCAAATTCCGTGTCAATGTCAATTGCCCGCTCCTGGGGTATCTCAACTGCCAGAACTTTTCCTTCGAAGAGGCTCTTTGCCGTTAAAATAAATTCCGGCCGGGCTGCATAGGCAACGGTTGTCATGTCATATACAACCGGTGCATCCTGCCTGCGGTGCGTAGCCGTCTCCGGCGGAATTACAAGGTGGGCATACCCTGCATCATCATTTTTTATCATATTGAAAAACGGGCTCCGCTCTGCTTTTTTTACGGTAATCACAATATCTGCATCGCTTTGTAAGAGTTTTGTTATACAGGCGTCAACATCCTCTGTCAGGCGAAGGGGTGCGGTTGTGGGGATGCTGACAAATACATCAAGATTTTGTTTGTTCCTGCTCTGGACTTCCGTGATCGCATGTTGCCAGGCAAGCCATTCCGGGGATTTGTCCCCGGATAGCTCCGGCGGTCGGAAAAACGGCACTTCCGCCCCATATTGAACGGCTATGTTTGCGATTTCCGCATCATCGGTTGAAACAATGACCCGGCTGATGAGATCACTTTGGCGTGCAGCCAGGATCGCATAGGCAATAAGGGGTTTTCCTGCCAGATTCCGGATATTTTTTCTCGGTACTCCTTTGGATCCACCCCGTGCAAAAATGAAACCCACGATATTCTTTTTCATAATATGATGCACCGTTTTTCTTCCGAGGATTTTAACGCCGCAAGAGCGATCTCGACAACTTTTCTCCCATCGACAATACCGATCAGGGGATCGTTCCGTGTTTTTACACATTCGATAAAATGCCGGAGTTCAGCAATGTACATGTCATTTCTGTCGATCTTTTGAGCCGGGCAGAGTACCGTCCATTCCCCTGTTTGTGCAGAGTACAGGGAGACGGAATCGGTTGTCCCATCCCAGAACAGTGTTCCTTCCGACCCGATTATCCGGCAGTATCTTGTGGGGAATCTCTGGACCAGATCAAGATGAATATTGGCTACCGCCCCGTTTGCGAACGTAAGGATGATATCAGCAGTGTCCTCGACATCAATAGCAAGATTGCTTACCCGATCGACATGGGAGGTGACAGATCTTACTTCCCCCAAAAACCACCGGACGTAATCCAGCTCATGACTCAGTTCAAAGACTGCCCCTCCGCCAAGAGCTTTTCTTGCACTCACGGAGTTGCGGTAATCGGAGCCCGGTCGCCAGTCGGGAAGGTATTGCCCCACTTCCGCCCGAAGTGAGAGGATTTTTCCTAATGATCCGGCTTCAAGACGGTTTTTCATAATCTGGAACGGGTGATGGAACCGCAGGTTGTACCCAACCATAATGACATTTTTTTTCTCCTTCTGAATTTTCTGGAGTGCTGCGACTCCTTCCAGATCAGAGGACAGGGGTTTTTCGATAAAGAGATTGATTCCCTCCGCTGCAAGGGCCAGTGCTACGGGGATATGAAATGATGCCGGATTTGTGATGAATGCAATATCGGGTTGTGTCTGAATAGCCTCTTCCAGCGAATAAACGATACAATCCGCCCGCGGGTCCCCGGGTGATGGTTCCGATGGCTTTGAGTGCGTATGCCAGATGCTAACTGATGCGTCAGGATCGATTTTTTTTATGTTCTGAAGATGGCGCTTTCCAATACTCCCAAGACCAGCCACCAGATATTTCAAGAAAATGTCCTCTTTTACTGATGTTAATTCTTCATTTCGTTGTTTAAAATATCTTTTTATCAGAATGATAGAAGCACAATCGGTCAGGAGGTTTTTGTTGGAGAAGAACCGGTGAGCCTTATTCTTAAGTGTGCCCTGCAGAATCCCTGAATCGTATCAGGGATTCATGTAATGTTGGAAGGCGTGCATGGAACGTGTTTTCATATTTTTTATTCGATAACGACATATCTTCGGGCCGTTTGGCACGAAGCGAGACAGGGCTCATCTCAACCGGCTCTATCGGTGATGGATCAAAACCGCATATATCTGCAAGAGCTATCCCGAATTCGTATTTTGAACAACGGTCAGTCCCGGTAATATTTACCAGACCGGAAAAACCTGCTGGGATAATGGTATCAATTGCCTCGGAAAGGTACGTGACTTCAATCGGGGTGAAGAAAAAATTCGTGAATAAGTGCATCGGTTTTCCGGACTTCAGGCTATTGTATACCCATTCACCAAACGTGGGGACATGGCCGGCGGGGCTCCATCCGAAAAAATTGGTCCGGATGATAACTGCCTCCGGAAGATGATGCCGGGTTACCCGTTCTGCTTCCAGTTTTGTCTGGCCGTACTGGTTTATGGGATTTGGTACATCCTCCTCCGTATACATCCTGTTTTTTCCATCGAATACCTGATCGGTAGAGATGTAGAGCAGACGGGTGCGGTATTTCTTCGCTGCAACAGCGAGATTCTTTGCGGTCTGAACAGTGATCTGCCGGGCCAGGTCCGGTTTTTCTTCACAGAGATCAACATTCACGAGGCTGACGGTATTAATGATCACATCCGGCTTTTCCTGCCTGAGAAGTGATTCCAGAAATGATTCATCCAGAAGGTTTCCTGAATGAAATGGCAGGTCATCATCCTTTGCAATCTCGGGACATTTCTGGGAGGTAAGAATTACTGAGTATTTTTTTGAATCAACAAAAAAGCGGGTGAAATTGGATCCAAGGAATCCATTTGCCCCGGTAATCAGGATTTTTTTCATGGTCCTCTGCATTCTGCGGTGAACAGGATTTGGATCAGAATTATTTCCGGGTAAACACACAATTATACATGGATGCAAATTTCCCGGCATCAAACATGGGGGCGTGTTTTTTCGAGGATAATGTAAACCCGGCATCTTCTAAAATCCGGGTGATTCCTGCATTATATTCCGTCTGGTTATCATCGATCTCAATAAGCACGCTTTTCACCCTTTTATCCTGAAGGGTCTGTCTTGCGCCACGGATAATTTTATCCTCAATTCCATCAACATCAATTTTTATATGGTTGGGTGCAGGTACCTGAAAAATCCTGATGAATTCGTCAATCGAAAATCCCAGCATGCCCTGTTGGAATTTAACCTCCCAGGAATCCTCCATGAATTCAATTTTTTTCGCTGCATTACCGAATGCATTGATAGCTCCACCCATCTGGATGGAAGACATGTTCAGGTATCCGGTTTCAGAAACATCACTGAATGCAATACAGAATGCCTGAATCATTGAATCGAGACGGTTGATTTCGGTATTTTTCTGGAGAAGGAAGTAATTGGCCGCGGAGGGTTCAAACGCTTTTACAAATACACCTTTTTTTGCTGCATAGAGGGTATAACAGCCGACATTTGCCCCGATATCCCAGAGAATGTCTCCCGTTTCAAATGAATCTATCCATTCGATTGTCTCGGGCTCTTTGGTTAATAACGATTCAGCACGATACAGTGGAATTTCGCCAAAGCAAAAGAACGTTATATCCCCATACCTTGTTTTTTGAATGTAGTATGGGCTGAGCTGTTCGACCATGTTCGAGAGGATAAGGTGTTTATTTTTTTGACCAAACAACCCAGTACAGAAACGTAACGCAGTGATCCCTGTATCGAATATTTTCTTTTTAATTGTCATAAAAGGGCCCTGATTTCTGTACATTTCATCTGCATGTCATAAAAATATTCTTACACGGGGATTTGACGGGTATCCGGAAGGAGCCGGAATTGTGTCTCCATATGACGAGAGTACATGAATGGAAACGAGGAGTCCATGAAAAATGAATGTGTGCGGGCAAATTACTCAGTCCCGTGAAAAATTTCCGGATTTTGATCCCTGGTAATAATCTCCCTAGATTTTCACAATAATTCGATGAGTGTGTTGATACCGATAGCCGGAATATTTTTAAACGTTTTTGGGAATTTGAGCCGTTCGAATCCAGGCCTTTCCCCAAAACGGGGCCTCATTTCATTTGCCGAGTCTTATGTACGGGTCAAAACCGGAGTGTGCCGGAAGGGCGCTATTTTGCAGGTTTGATCAAGTCATAATCGGCTCATTTCATGAAAAAACGGCAAAATCCGCGATTTTTGCAGGGGCGTGGACATCGTTTCCTGTGCAGAAAAAAAACGATTGCCCGGATTAACAAACCGGGCATTTTGCGGGCCCGGAATAGTTCGGGTCTTTACGGATGGGAGGACTATGACGGCAGACCTTTGATTGGGCGCGGCCATCCCACGGAATTACTCCGGTGCCGGGCCCCGATATCCTCGCGCTATGCGATCAGTGCATTGCCCGGAATCAGCAGCAACAAAACCGCAGCTCGCCGCTAAGTAACCTATGGGGATCATGCAACAAGATCTCCGGCGGCTACGGTACCAATGGAAATTTTTTCGTGCGGTAATCCTGTAAACTGCCGTGCAGCAGACATTTCCGGCAGTCATTGCTCCGCAGTGTGGGTGCCCTGGGGATGGCGGTTGTTCATCGCCCTGTATCAGGAGCGATATATCTCCTTATTCTCTCACGGTCTCCAACAACGGAACCACATTACTCCGAAAAATCCATATCCTCCACAGAGGATGCCCGGATAGAATCGCGCCAGCCGGATCGTTCACCGGAATAATCGGGGATTCATACCTCCAATGATCGCCTCCCGTTTGAACTGGACTGAGGGAAGAATGCCAGAAGCATACCCTCCCCCGGGGTCTGTGGAAGAATCTCATTTCGTGCAATCATTCGTGATTTTATAACCGATAACGGCCGGATGATCCCCGGCTGATGACAGAGTACCGTCCATTGTTTTATTATTGCAGGAATCAAGAAGCATTTATTGTGGGAACCTGGGATGAGCGTTTACCGGTTTGAGAAAAACTCTGCTCCAACACAAGACCAGCGTGAACGGTATATGATCGGAGAGATCGATGAAAAACACTTTGGTCCTGATGGACAGATCGTACTTATCGAATACCCTGAGGCGGTTTACCTTCGGGACGACAGGGAGCATACCCGGATCCTTTATACGGGGCGCAAGGATAAACACAAGGCTCTTGAAGAAGTGACGCGGCTGACGGGCCGGCACAACAACGAGACTACGGAAGCTCATCGCTAACCTGGATTTTGCCAGTCCGATCCGAAAAAACCCAATCCCCCGAGGGTACCCCTGTCGGGAATGTCATGGCACGGATCGATGGTGTGTCGTTCGCTGGGAATTATTGGAATGAAACCTGCTTTTTTATGGTATGAAAAAAGGGTAAATGGGTTCAGACACGGGAATCGATCACAAGGATCACTGAGGAATTCGAGCCCATGTTCAGCGGGGCAATTGCTGATACAAATGTCCCCCAGTGATCAGTATATGGCCCTACAACGATCGGTTCTGTAATAATATTTTTCATCTCTGTGGGAGCATCGGTATATACCTCTGCGCATTTCGAGGCATTCGGGGTGCCATGATCGGTATCGACCAGAAACGTGGCGGTGCCGTTCTTCTGTTCAAGCGCGTAGATATAGGCGATCCGGGAATCAGTAGCCTTGAATTCCCTGAGTTGACTGAGCGTGGCCATAAAGGCCGTTGAATTTTCACCTTCCTTCATTATTATGGAAATATTTCCCGTGTTGATCTTTTTGGCCAGTGTCCCGACTAATGCAGCCATTTCGGTTTTCAGGGTCGCATTGACGGCTGGGGTTGTTATGACTGCTGCCGGTGTAGTGGTGGCCTGGGCAGTTACCAGGGGTGTAGCAGTTGCAGTCGGGGTCGCGGTGCTTGCAGGAGTAGTGGATGGCTGGGTACATCCGGCTACGAGGAGGATAAGCATAAGCATAAGAAGCGATACTCCGAATGCCAGTCCTGTTGTACGTTGCATAGACTTACCGTTTAGAGAAACCGGTATTAAAATCTCCCGATTTTTCACGAATGAGTCTTTGGCGAACAGATTCGAACGAAATCCTGCCGGGACGGCTCTTTTTCCGGAGGTTTGGCCCCGACTCATTTGCGAGGATCACGATACTAAGGTTCTCACGCGGGATAAGCAGAACATACGCGTGATTGCCCCTCGTCTCCCCGGTATGCCGGACGATCGGGGGAGTCCCATCCATCTGCTGATAAATCCGGCCCAGGCATGTGTGGAGTGAGACTCCTGACCGTATGAACAAATGTGGGGATACGTTGCTCAACAATCCAGAAGGTCTGTTCATGAGTACCCGAATCTGAACAAGGGTGAAAAGTCCCTGAAAAGGATCTGGTGTCCCATTTTTGGTGTATGTTTCTGAATGAACTTTTTCATGGCAGACCCTGCTTAAAAAAAATTAATCGCGATCATGGAGTGTCAGTTGATGAGGTGATAATCGGATAATTATCCGACAATCGGCAGGTACAAGCGACAAAATTTTTGATTCTCCGGTGAGACGCTCCATAAAATTCAATCAGGGTGCGGTTGAAAAATTCCGGGCAGGGGCTGAGGGGGTGATTAAAAAAAAATTTCCGGAGATTGATTGCGAATTTTTTTGGGGCATAAACGGAAGGGGTTTCTCATAAGCAAATTAATCAGAAATGATCAAAAGGATCCGTATTCCTATGATACGGATCGTTGAAATGGTGGCTCGAACAGATGGATCCTGTTCCCCTGTTCATTTTAGTGAAGAGCCAAAAACTATGAAATTGATAGCAGGTCTTACAAAATATAAGTGTCTACCCCCACAAGTAACTCTTGGAATATGAGGTTGACTTCTATGGGATTCTGGATCTGTGGAGTGGGCAAGTATGCCAGATTCTCCAGGGTTCGTTCACCCGGAAATCCGGGAGATAGCGGATCTCGGGGTCGGTCAAGTTCATCCTGCTGCGGTCCACTTCCCGGGTCACGAGTGCTGCCGATAAAGTTTTTATTATGTGATCAATCTCGAATATGGAATCCGTTGGAACGGGATTCGACCATCCCCCAAAAAATGATATCTGCAGGGAAATGGTGCTGATGTTACTTTCACATCGGCAGCGTGCGCTATTAAAAACAGAACAAAAATATTGGTTGCCACACTTCTGTAATGGGTGTGCAGGAAAACCCGAACTTCCCGGAAATCCGGAATAAGGCCGTGGAAAAGAATCTGGCTGAACGCTGTATCAAAAAAGCGGTTCAGGACACACGGGAGAACGAGATGGGGATTATCGTGACGGGATGACGGATCGATTTCCGTGTACGACCGTTTCAGAAATTATATCACGCTTACGAGAAAGAAAGGAACACGTCTCATGAAAAAAATAGTTTACATTGCCGGTCCCCTGTTTTCACAGGCAGAGCTGGATTTTAACGAGAATGTTGACACGCGGTTGAGAGAATGCGGGTACGATACCTTTCTTCCGCAACGAGACGGTAAGAAATTATCAGATTTGATTGTAGCGGGTATTTCGAAAGAGGAGGCAGTCAAAACAATATTTGAGATAGATCTTCAACAAATCCATAAATCGGATATTCTTCTCCTGATTATTGACGGAAGAGTGCCGGATGAGGGGGCCTGTGTTGAACTGGGCATTGCCTATGCCTTGAATAAAGAGTGCATCGGCCTAAAAACCGATTCCCGATCGCTGATGGACAATCTGGACAACCCGCTCATCCTCGGGGCCATTAAAGGAAAGATCGCAACAAGTATTGACGAGCTTTGTACTTGTTTTAACTGAATCAACGCCAATAAATCTCAATCATTGTTCATAATCCTGAACGTGATACAGTGCACTCAAAAAGATATTACTATATCATACGGAGATAATTCTTCCTTATGCACTCCGGAAAATACGGTATCGCAGTCGTTCTGGTTCTTCTCGTTCTTATTGCGGGTTGCACAACCCCTGAGGTCACATCCCCGTCAGTACTTCCGGCCACTCCTGCCGGCACCGCGGCACCGCCGCTCACCCCCCAGGTCACCACAGCAGCATCCACCCCATACCTTGTCGGGGTCTGGACAGGAACAACGGTCGGGAACACAAAAACCGACGGGTTCCGTGAAACGAACACAACGCGGTATAACATCACGGCCCAGAAGGGATCGGCATTCTCCGGGAATAAAGATTATACCCGCGCAAACGGGATCACGTATCACGAGAATTTCTCTGGCGTCATCACGTCAGATGGCAGGATCAACATTGTCGGGCATGTTGCCGGAACCATGACGGGCAGATTGATTGGTCCAAACGAGGCAGAGTTCAGCTTCCTCCAGCCAGGAGATGATGCAAAAGCCTTCATCATCCACCTCACCCGTCAGCAGGGCTGATCTCCTTCTCTTCTTTTTAATAAAAACGTGTGTTACGATAAATGGTCCGCAATTCCGGAGCTAGGATCTCACACCCTGAAAAACCGTGATTCAGTTAAAACTGCCCCATCTCGTCCTCACTGCCAGCTCCCTGTTTAGGGTCTCTTCACATTGCATAATCCCTCCTCATAATGTCGGGATTTTGTCCGAGCGGGGTGCTCACCCGTTGCTTTGATTCTGGATTGGGTAACCCCTCATTTCAGATGTTTGAGATTGGAGATCAAATCCTTCCCGCTTATGGCGGGATGAACCACATGCAACAAATCAATAAAAAAAGAGCGGAAATCAGGCTTACCGGTTCAGGCGGCCTTGTCAACGGGTTTTTTATTTTCCAGAAGAACTGCCTGCCCAGCTGCAAGCCGCGCAATGGGAACGCGGGGCCCGGAACAGGAGACATAGGACAGACCAATGGAGTGGCAGAACCGGATTGAGGCCGGGTGGCCGCCGTGCTCCCCGCAGATGCCAATTTTCATGCCGGGGCGGCTGTGGCGGGCCCATGTGACGGCCTGCTCCATGATCCTGCCCACACCCTTGACATCGAGCACTTCAAACGGATTGTCAAGGAGAATACTGCTCTTATTGTACATGGGCAGGAACTTGTTCTCGGCATCTTCCCGGGAGAACGAGAATGTGGCCTGGGTGAGGTCATTGGTGCCAAATGAGAAGAACTCGGCTTCATCCGCAAGGTTGTCCGCGCGGAGGCAGGCCCTCACTACTTCAAGCATGGAGCCGAATTTGATGTTCAGCTTGACTTTGAATGTTTTCTCCACCTCTGTAAGGATCTCGTCTACCCAGGCATGGACCCGTTTGAGTTCCTGGACCGTACAGACCTGTGGCACCATGATCTCTGCCGAGACGGCTACTCCATCCTTCTGGCATTCTGCTGCTGCCTCGAGAATGGCACGGATCTGCATGCAGTAAATCTCAGGGAAGGTGAGGCCAAGACGTACTCCCCGGTGGCCAAGCATCGGGTTCACCTCATGTAGGGATTTTCCTTTCAGGAGCATTGCTTCTTTTTTCCGGATAACATCTTCAACCAGCTGGGGATCGGTGAATTTCTCCATCTTTGGAATCTGTCCATCAGAATGTTTGAGGTATTTTACGGAGTCGGCAAGAATATTCAGGCCGTGCAGGATCTCCCGCAGGTTACACAGGGTTGCGAGCTCTTCTTCCAGCTGGTGTTCGGTTGGGAGGAACTCATGGATTGGCGGATCAAGGAGGCGGATTGTAACCGGCCGCGATGCCATGATCCGGAATATCTCCTTGAAATCCTCGCGCTGGATGGGGAGCAGTTTGTCCAGCGCTTCCTGCCGGTCTTCTTTTGTTTCGGCAACGATCATATCCACCATAACCGGCAGGCGATCGGTGCCATTGAACATCCGTTCGGTACGGCAGAGGCCGATACCCATTGCGCCAAAGGTGAGCGCCCGTTCGGCATCTTTCGGGGTATCGGCATTCGCCATAACCTGCATGTGCGCTGTTTCGTCAGCCCAGGTAAGGAGCGTGGCGAGATGGCTGGAAAACTCTGCTTCGATCATCGGGACTTCCCCAAGATAAACAGAGCCGGTGGTCCCGTCAATCGTTATAAGCGCCCCTTCCCCGAAATCCAGTTCCCCGACCCGGGCCTGGCGCATCTGGACATCGACAACGATTCCTTCAGCACCGGAAACGCAGGGTTTTCCCATTCCCCGCGCAACAACTGCCGCATGGGAGGTTTTTCCACCACGGCTTGTCAGGATTCCCTGTGATGCGAAGAAGCCGTGAATATCCTCGGGTTTTGTCTCTTCCCGTACAAGGATGACCCGTTGTCCGGTCCGGCCCAGTTTTTCTGCCCGGTCAGCATCGAAAACAGCAATACCAACTGCCACACCGGGTGATGCGGGCAGTCCATGGGCTATCGGCTTTTTGGTTACCCGGGGATCAAGGCGGGGAAAGAGCATCTGATCGAGCATCTCGGGAGGAACCCGAAGCAGCGCTGCATGCTTGTCGAGAAGCCCTTCCTGTACCATCTCCACTGAAGTACGGACAAGCGCCGTGACATTCATCTTCCCGTTCCGGGTCTGGAGGCAGTAAAGCGTTCCTTTCTCGATAGTGAACTCGAAGTCCTGCACTTCTTTGTAATGAGTCTCAAGTTTCCTGCGCAGTTCTAAAAGTTCGCGGTGTAACTCCGGCATCTCCTGGGCCATGGCTGCAACCGGTTTCGGGGTCCGTATGCCGGCAACGACATCTTCTCCCTGGGCATTTACCAGGTACTCGCCAAAGAGAACATTCTCTCCCGTTGCAGGATCGCGGGTGAAACCGACACCGGTTGCCGAATCCTCACCCATATTCCCAAAGACCATCTCCATGACATTGACTGCAGTTCCGTTTGCCATATCGGGAGTAATCTTAAATTCCCGCCGGTAATCAACAGCCCTTTTACCGCCCCATGAGCCAAAGACGGCCTTAATTGCAATCTCCAGCTGTTCCCGCGGGTCCGAGGGGAAGGGTTTCCGGGTGTTCTTTTTCACAACCTCAAGGAATCGCCTTGAGACCTCATCAAGATCGTGAGCAGACAGGTCCACATCGTTTTTCACGCCGGCCATCTGCTTGACACTCTCAAACTCCGCATCGAATTCCTCATCCGGCACACCAAGCGCGATCTTACCGAAGAGCTGGATGAACCGGCGGTAGGCATCGTAACCAAACCGCTTGTCTCCTGTCTGAAGGATGAGCCCCTCAAGAGTCTCCTCGTTGAGACCGAGATTCAGGATGGTATCCATCATTCCCGGCATGGATATTGCGGATCCTGACCGGACCGAGACAAGGAGCGGATTCTCGCGACCGCCAAAAACCCTGCCGCTCTTCTTCTCCAGATCCGATAACTCCTTTTTCACCTGTTCGTGAAGTCCTTCCGGCAACTTCCGGTCCGGACTCTCAAGATATGCAAGACATGCCTCGGTTGTGATAACAAAACCCGGGGGAACATTGAGGCCGATCCGGGTCATCTCGCAGAGGTTTGCACCTTTGCCGCCGAGCAGTTTCTTGTTTTTTCCATCGCCTTCACGGAAGGCATATACCCACGTTTTCTTCATGGTAACTCCGGAAACCGGAAAAATTGACCGTTAATCGTATACCGTTGACCTGACCGGATCTCTGATCCCGACGTGCAGGAACAGATTAATGACAATATATGCAATTTCCTGTTCATTATTTTCCATCCCGGGAATTCCTGTCCTCGCCCGTCTGAAGGATCGAAAGGCAGCCCATGCAGGATCGGATTTTACCAATCCCTTTTCCTTACACATAACTTTTCAAGAATAGTCATCCGTAAGCATTATTAATTATACTAAACGCGAGCGAAACCTGCAATAACTGCCCGCTGTATCCGCTGAATTCCCACCCCGGTATATCCATATCAGAGAATCAGGGCCGTGCACTGCATAGTGCCCTCTCGCCGGATATTTTGAACCTGCCGGTATCGGAGGATTCATACCAGAAAATTCGGGTTCAACGGCATACCTCCTGAAAGTTCAGGATATCATCCGGATTCTGGAAAAGACTCTTATAGTGTAGGGGGATTAGTATCATTCAACCATCTGCCTGATACGGATGCCAGGCCCTGATAATGACACTGAAGCGGATTGATGAATCGGAAGGCTATGAACTGCTGGAAAAGATCGGAATCCCATCCCCTGCATATACCGTAGCCAGGACTGCAGAAGAGGCCGTTGCTGCCGCCGAAAGAATCGGGTACCCTGTTGTCCTTAAGGTGATCTCACCGGACATAAACCATAAGAGCGATGTTGGCGGAGTCGTCATATCCATAAAGAATGCCGAGGGGGTCAGGCGCTCCTTTGAAAAGATTCTCGAAAATGTGCAATCCCGCAATCCTGATGCACGGGTTGACGGGATCATTGTTGAGCAGCAGATGGACCCGGGTCTCGAACTCATCATCGGGGGAAAAACCGATCCCTCGTTCGGGGAAGTACTCCTGTTTGGCATTGGCGGAAAATTTGTTGACCTGGTCAAGGATGTTGCCGTCAGGATCCTTCCCTTAAACGAGCACCAGGTTCGTGAGATGCTCCAGGAATTGTGGGGTTATAAGCTGATCCATGGGTACCGGGATGAGCCCCCGAGGGATGAGAAAATACTGATAGCAAAGATCCTGAAAATCAGTTCATTCTTTTACAAAAATCCCAACCTCGTGGAATTCGATATCAATCCGTTTGTTCTCTACGAGAAGGGGGGATGCGCCGTAGATGCACGGTTCATTGTGGATATGGAAGGTAAAAATCAGGTCTCCCGGCTCCATCAGGAGATCCTGCCCTCACTCTTTGAAGCAAAGACCATAGCAGTTGTCGGTGCATCTTCTGACCCGAATAAGGTGGGATATGCGGTGTGCAAAAATCTCCTCTCATTTCCGGGCACCCTCATTCCGGTCAACCCGGGCCGGGCCGAAATTCTCGGGAGGAAGACAAGCCCGAATCTAACTTCCATACAAGAGCAGGTCGATATTGCGGTAATCACGATACCGGCCCGCGGCGTTCCAGCGATTGTTGAGGAGGCGGGAGTCTGTCGCATACCGCTTCTCGTGATCATCTCCTCGGGTTTCCGCGAAGGAGGTGCGGCGGGACGGGCCCTTGAAGACGAAGTCCTTGCTACCGCAAGAAAATACGGGACACGCATCATCGGGCCCAACTGCCTTGGGATCATGTTCCCGTATCTTGGTATCAACACCACTTTTGATCCGATCTCGGCAAAACCCGGAAAACTGGCTTTCATCTCCCAGAGCGGGGCGGTGATCACCACCCTTGTTGACTGGAGCCTGCCGGAAGAGATCGGTTTTTCCGGTATCATCAGTGTCGGCAACCAGCTCGATCTCGGGTTTGAAGAATATATCAATCTCTTCGGACAGGATGAGCAAACCCGCGCAATCATCCTGTATATCGAGGAGATACGGGACGGACCCCGGTTCATCGAGGTGGTCTCAAAAGTTACACCGAAAAAGCCGGTCATTGCCATCAAATCCGGGTCATCCCGGAAAGGGATCAAGGCTGCTGCATCGCATACCGGCTCCCTTGCCGGCAGCCATGACGTCTACCTTGCAGCATTCCGGCAGGCTGGCATTATTACCGTCAGATCGACCCAGCAGGCATTCCGTGTCGGGGAACTGCTGGCATCAGAAGGATATCCGAAGGGAAAACGCGCAATTGTCATAACCAGTGCCGGAGGATTCGGTGTCCTTGCATCCGATTATGCCGAACGGTACGGGATCGAACTTATCAATCTCTCGCCGGAACTGCTCGGGCAGCTCAATGCGATCCTGCCTGCGAGCTGGAACCACGACAATCCCCTGGATATCCTGGGCGACGCGAATGCGGGCCGGTTTGCACAGGTATTTGATATCCTGATCCAGAACCAGCGTGACTGGGATATCATCTTCATCATCATCGTACCATCCGCCCTTGCGGATCCCGTCCTGCTTGCACAGGAGGTTGTCAGGTTCTCAAGGCAGACCCGCAAGATGATTGTTGGATGCATGGTTGGCGGGAACAGCATGAAAGTGGCATTTTCCATCCTTAAACAGGATAATATCCCGAATTTCCAGGATATCGAAGAAGCGTTCGAAATTGCCGGCATGATCGTTCATAACCGCTACTGATCTTCTCTTTTTGGAATCCGTAAAAAAGAGTGGGTTTTGCAGGATCCCAAAAGCCGCGGTTTACAGGTTCTCGGGACGAGTTCCGAAGGTCACTTCGAGCACCCCGTTTCTGAACGAGGATTGCATTGAATCGACATTTACCGGAGGCAGATTGGCTGTCGTATGATAATGGTTCATGCTTCCATCAGCATCGATTGACAGTATGCCATCCTGAACATTAAGCCGGACAGACTCTGCTGTTGCACCCGGAATTTCGACAACAACTTTTACTTCCTCACCAATGTGATGGATTTCCGCAACGGGCGCTGAGTCACCCCTCAGGGTACCGGCCGGTTCATCGGGAATCTGCGGATTTTCGGCCCCACCGTTGATTACGATGTGGTAGCCGAAGACCTGCGGCTCGACGCTGCCGGTTCCCCGGCTCATCCGGGTGAACATCCGGGCGAACATCTCATCCATCTCACGGAACAGGTCCTGTGAATCTTCGTACATTTTTTTCATCTCTTGGGTTTTTCCTGGTTACTTTTCCAACGATTCTGCAAGTTCTTTGATCCGGGCAAAGTCCTTCTTTCTCTGGTAGGTGACTTTGCGGAGATCCTCAAGTGCATCCCTCTCGGATTTCTTTGACTTCATACCGAAATTGCGGATAACCTGCACCGCTTTTTCAAGGATCTCGCGCTGCTCCTGGTTGTAGAGCATGGTCCAGGCCTGCCGCTCGGATGCCTCTATGGCATCGCGGTCGAGCGAGCCACGGACCCGGGTCAGTGCGATATCGAAGTGCGCTCTGGTGAGCATCACGTTCTTGATCGCATCGGTGCGCTCCTGTTCGCTCCGTGAGCCCATCTGGATGATGAATTCCCTCATGGCGGCCATCTTCGCATCGCGGACGAGCGCCTCGATGTCTGCACCTACATAGCCTTCGGTCTGTTTCACCAGCGCATCGATCTCCACATCCTTTGCAAGGATGTGACCCGTGTCACCACCAAGGTAGACCTCGAAGATCTTCTTCCTGCTCTCTTCATCCGGGGCAGGAACGTAGATGTGCCGCTCGAGCCGGCCGGGCCGGAGCAGGGCATCGTCCAGCATATCCGGGCGGTTGGTTGCAGCAAGGATGGTGACATCTTTTAATTCTTCCATCCCGTCCAGCTCAGTGAGGATCTGGGAGACCACGCTCTCGGTCACGTGCGCACTGCCCTGGTAGGATCCGCGCTTGGGGACGAGCGCATCGATCTCATCGAAGAATATGATCGACGGGGAGGCCTGCCGGGCCTTGCGGAAGATCTCCCGCACGCCTTTCTCGGATTCACCCACCCACTTCGAGAGGAGCTCGGGACCTTTGACCGCGATGAAGTTGCACTCGCTCTCATTTGCAACCGCTTTTGCCAGCAGGGTTTTGCCGGTGCCGGGCGGGCCGAACATCAGAATTCCTTTCGGGGGCTTTGTCTGGAGCCGGTCAAAGACATCAGGATACTTCAGGGGCCATTCAACGGCCTCTTTGAGTTCCTGTTTCACGTCTTCAAGGCCGCCCACCTGCTTCCAGGTGATATCGGGCACTTCGACCAGCACCTCGCGCATTGCTGAGGGCTCGACATGTTTCCGGGCCTCGGCAAAGTCCTCGCTTGTAACTTTCAGCTGGTCCAGCACCTCGTTTGGGATCTCTTCGTCAATCTTGATCTGCGGGATGACCTTGCGGAGCGCATGCATTGCTGCTTCCTTGACCAGGAGTGCGATATCTGCGCCGACAAACCCGTGCGTGGAGTTGGCATATTCATCGATCTTTACATCATCCGCAAGGGGAACTCCCCTCGTGTGGACCTGGAAGATCTCCATCCGGCCTTTCTTGTCGGGAATACCGATCTCGATCTCCCGGTCGAACCGGCCTCCGCGCCGGAGAGCTGGGTCGATTGAATCCGGCAGGTTGGTTGCCGCGATAACGATGACCTGGCCCCGGCCTTTCAGGCCGTCCATGAGCGCCAGCAGCTGGGCAACAACGCGCCGCTCAACTTCGCCCTTGGTCTCCTCACGTTTGGGAGCGATCGCATCGATCTCGTCGATGAAGATGATCGCGGGGGCATTGTGTTCCGCCTCCTCGAACTTCTCGCGAAGCCCTTTCTCGCTTTCGCCATAATACTTGCTCATGATCTCCGGGCCGGAGAGGGTGATGAAGTGGGCATCCACCTCGTTAGCCACCGCTTTCGCGATCAGGGTCTTACCGGTCCCGGGGGGACCATAAAGCAGCACACCCTTGGGAGGCTGAATTCCCAGCCGCTCGAAGATCTCCGGGTGGCGGAGCGGGAGCTCGATCATCTCGCGGACGAGCTGTAGTTCGCGCCCGAGGCCGCCGATATCCTCGTAGTGGATATCGGAGACTTCCCGCTTTCCCTCTTCAGGTTTGTAGGGTTCCTCCTTGAGCTCGATCTCGGTATCGTCCGTGACAATCGCGATCCCCTTGGGGGAGACCTTTGCTATGACGAGTGTGATCGAGTTTCCGATCACGTCCACGCGGACCGTCTGCCCTTCGATGACAGACCGTCCGCGGAGCACCCTCGCGAGATATTGTTCCCCTCCGACAAGGCGTATCGGCTGGGTTGGCTGGATAACAACCTTCTTGGCGTACTCGGCTTCGGACTTACGGATCTTCACCTTCTCATCGATACCTGTCCCGGCATTTCCCCGGATGTTTCCGTCGATCCTGAGAATGGCGTAACCGGTATCCTGCGCAAAACCCGGCCAGATTATCGCCGCAGCTTTTTTCTTGCCCTGGATCTCGATCACATCTCCGGAGACCAGCCCGAGCTTCTTCATCACCTCAACGCTGATCCGGGCAATGCCCCGGCCTGCATCATCGTGCGCTGCTTCCTTTACCGTAACTTCGAAAAATTCTTTTTCTGTCATCGTAAAACACCTCGTATCATTAAGGTTTACCATAAGTTAGCGTTCAATTTTATATAAATATTGTGCCAATTCCGATCAGGGTTTCCTGCCCCCGTCCCAGAAAACCGGAGTATTCTTCTCGCCGGAACCGTACTAAAACAAAAAATTCTGTGTTATTCCAAATCAACTTTACTTGTTTAGTGAACAAGCCAGATTTACTCCAGAATTGAGAAAACAAGCCTTTATCTGGTCTTTACAGCAACCATAGTGACATGAGTATTGTTGCAGATGCCAAGCGGGGCATCGTCACAGAAGAGATGAAACTGGTAGCTAAGCAGGAAGGCGTTACTGAAGATTTTGTCCGGCGCGGTGTTGCCGGTGGCCATATCGTAATCCCGACCTCACCTTACCGTAAAGTGAAGATCTGCGGTATTGGCGAAGGGCTGCGCACCAAGGTGAACGCATCCATCGGGACCTCCACAGATATTGTTAATATCCCCGAGGAGATCGAGAAAGCAAAGCAGGCCGAGCGTGCGGGCGCAGATACCTTAATGGAACTCTCCACCGGGGGAGATTTTGTTGAGATCCGCAAGCAGGTCATCGCGAACACAACCCTGTCCGTTGGTTGTGTACCGCTCTACCAGGCATTCATCGAGGCCGCGATTAAGGACGGCGCTGTCGTCAACATGAAAGAGGACGATCTCTTCCGAATCACTGCTGAGCAGGCAAAACTCGGCACCAACTTCATGGCCATCCACACCGGCATCAACTTCGAGACGGTCAAGCGCTTAAAGAACCAGGGCCGGCACGGCGGGCTTGTCTCCCGTGGCGGTGCATTCATGACTGCTTGGATGCTCCACAACGAGAAAGAGAATCCGCTTTATCGTGAATTCGATTACCTGCTTGAGATCATGAAGGAGCATGAAGTCACCCTCTCAATGGGAAACGGCATGCGGGCCGGCGCCATTCACGACGCCACCGACCGGGCTGCCGTCCAGGAACTCCTCATCAATGCAGAACTCGCGGACAAAGCACACAATGAAAATGTCCCGGTCATTGTCGAAGGTCCGGGCCACGTCCCGATCGATGAGATCGCCGCCAATGTCACGCTCATGAAACGCGTCACCAACAATAAGCCGTTCTACATGCTGGGGCCGATCGTTACTGACATCGCACCCGGGTACGACGACCGTGTTGCCGCAATCGGTGCCGCAATCTCCTCCTCGCTCGGCGCGGATTTTATCTGCTACGTTACACCTGCCGAACACCTTGCACTCCCGACACCGGAAGAGGTGTACGAAGGGGTCATGAGTTCCCGCATTGCAGCCCATGTCGGCGACATGATCAAGCTCAAGAAGACCCGGGACCTCGATCTCGAGATGGGTCATGCCCGCCGCGACCTTGACTGGGATCGCCAGTTTGCCGTTGCCATGAACCCTGCCCGGGCAAAAGCCATCCGCGACGAGCGTATGCCCGCAGATACTGACGGGTGCACGATGTGTGGCGACTACTGTGCAATCAAGATCGTCAACCGTCATTTCAAGTTCTAATCTATTTTTTTGCCTCGCACATTTTTTAATAGCCGGAGTCCGTTTCTCAACCTGCACGCGTCTTTGAACCCTGGGTGATTATCACCTCGAAAGGGAATCGTGCTGAATACATTTCAGGTTCCCCCATACCCTGCCATGAATTTTTTCAGCAGGTCCCAGGTAAAACTTGCACGGGTGATGGAACAATCCAGGAAGCCTGGCATGCATTCCCGCCATGACGCAATACACTGATATAACGAGGGGAATAAAATAATCCGGCACGGTGATCGTATCAGGCTGAATTTCGGGGGCTTCATTCCACTCTCAACAATAGACTGGCGGGGGAGGGCAGTATGTACCGTCTTTTTCCGGGGCTGCCCGATACACTGTTCCTACTGCCAGAACGAGGGAATCCTCTCCGGGGAGGATTTCCGCGAGATTACCGAGATCCGGGATTTGATCAAATCCTCATCACCCTATATCAGTGGCATTGTTTTTTCCGGAGGCGAGCCCACGATGCAGAAAGAAGCGCTGATCGAACTGGCCTGTTATGCAAAAAGCCAGGACCTCAAGGTTGGTATCCAGACCAATGGATTCTTTTCGGGAACTATCGAAACGTTACTGGAAGAAAAACTCCTTGACAAAGTGGCACTGGATTTCAAGTCCCGTTTTGAGGGGTATTCCGGTGAACCCGGAACGAATGACACCCATTTCCAGAATTATGAACGAAATGCCAGAAAAACCTTCCAGCTCTGTAAAACGGCCTATGCAAAGGATATCCTGAAGGAATTTGAGGTTGTTCTTACTGTTTTTTACGAGAATGAGAACTATATTGAGGAAATTTCAGATATGATAGCAAAGATCCCCCTTGTTCTTCAGCAGGGGGAGCATAAGGTATTACGATTAAGAGATCTTCCCCCAAATATATCTGAAGGCGAATACCGCGAGAGGAAAAGGAAGCTCCAGGAGAGTTACCATCCGCTGACGCTGGATGAGATCAAACGGCTGGCCGACCGACTGGGAAGAAAAGTGCGGATTAGAACACGGGATGTGGGGGAAATTATCTATAAATCTGGAGCTGGTTCATGAAAGTACTGGGTGTTGTCGGGCTTCCCGCAAGCGGGAAAGGTGAATTTTCAAAGATTGCAACCGGTATGGGCATACCGGTCATTGTCATGGGGGATATGATCCGGAACGCGGTGAAGGCCGCTGGACTCGAACCCACCGATGCGAATTTCGGCCTGACTGCAAACCGGCTCCGGGCCGAAGGTGGGATGGATGCCATTGCCCGGCTCTGCATTCCCGAGATACAGGCCCGCCCGGAACCCCTCGTGCTGGTGGATGGGATCCGGGGAGAGACCGAAGTAGCACTTTTCCGGAACCATTTTACCGGGTTCACCCTCATCAGTATCGATTCATCCTTCGATAACCGGCTCGCCCGTATCACCGCCCGGGCCCGCTCGGATGATTTCACGTCCGCCGATGCACTCCGGAACCGGGATGAGCGCGAACTGAGCTGGGGTCTTGGCAATGCTCTGAAAGAGGCGGATTGCTCTGTCACGAATGAAGGGAGCCTGGAAGAGTTCACGAAGAAAGTCCGGACCCTGCTTACGGACCTGGAGAAGGACAAATGACGCTTCGCCCCTATTTCTCCTCCTCATCAAAGGTCTGGGACGATATCAGCTGGGTGCCCGGGATCGAGGATACCGGTTATTCCGGCTGGGAGATAGTCGCAGACGGCAACTACCGGCTCGATGATCCCGCCGCGTTTCAAAGGATACGTGATGTTGTAGGGAGCACGAACCTGAAGGTGACCGTCCATGCCCCGTTTGGCGACCTCAATCTCGCAACCCTCAACGATCCCATCTGGCAGGAATCCGTCCGCCAGATCATCAGCTGTATTGAACATGCCTCGGAGCTCACCGACCGGGTCACCATCCACCCTGGATACCTGTCCCCGGTGGGAAAACTGATGCCGGACAAGATCTGGGGTCTCCAGAAAGAAGCGCTCCGGAGGATCGGGAGATCCGCTGCGGACCACGGGGTTCTTGCCTGCCTTGAAAATATGATCGGAATCAAGGAGTTCCTCTGCCGGTTCCCGGAAGAGCTCATCGGGATGACGGAAGGCATCGAGGGCATAGGCATGACCTTTGATTTCGGACACGCGAACACGATCGGGAAAGTGAACGCGTTTTTACCCCATGTGGGAAAAGCAAACCACATCCATATCCACGACAACCATGGCGTCTCGGACGAACACCTCCCTCTTGGCGACGGGACCATCCCGTGGAAGACCGTTGGAAAAGGGGTTGCAGCCCGGTATTCCGGTGTTGTTGTGGTTGAAGGGAGATCCATAGAAGAGGCAAAGCGGAGCCTTGCCGTATTTAAGGAGTGTTTCGTTTGAGTGGAGAGACGCTGCATGTCTATTTCCTTGGCACGGCCGGGGCCCTGCCGACCCCGACCAGAAACCCGCCCTGTATCATGATCCGGCGGGGATCCGATACGCTTCTCTTCGACTGCGGAGAAGGTGCCCAGCAGCAGATGATGCGGTCCCGGTGCGGTTTTACCATCAACGCCATCTTTGTTACTCACTGGCATGCCGACCATTTCCTTGGCATCTTCGGGCTTGTCCAGACCATGTCGTTCAATGGGCGCACAGAGCCCCTCACGATTTACGGGCCGGAATGGGTGCATGACTTTGTTGCAACCCTGCGCCAGGTAGCCCGGTTCAACTTAAAGTTCCCCATGGAATCCGTTGAACTCGGGCACGGGTCGTGGGTCCGGTTCGATGGGTACACGGTATCAGCGTTTTCCGTCAACCACGGCCTCCCGGCCCTTGGATTTGTGCTTGAGGAAGATCCAAGGCCCGGAAGATTTGACCGCGAGCGGGCGATAGAGCTTGGTGTCCCCCCGGGTCCGCTCTTTGGGAAACTCCAGAGAGGGGAGGTGGTGAAGATCGGCATGGGTGAATCCGCGATCGAGATCCGGCCCGAACAGGTCATGGGCGAACTCAGACGGGGCAGAAAGATCGTTTACACTGGTGATACGCGGGCGGTCCATTACGGAATCATGGACATAGCCCATGATGCAGACCTCCTCATCCATGATGCAACATATGACGAATCCGAAGCTGCCCGGGCATCGGAGTTCTACCACGCGACCGCCGGGCAGGCCGGAGAGGCTGCTGCAGCGCTGAATGCCGCAACCCTCGTCCTTATCCACACAAGTTCCCGATATACGGATGTCCAGGCACATGTCAGCGATGCACGAAAAAAATTTACCGGGCCGATTCTTGCGCCAAACGACCTCGACATGGTTGAAGTCCCGTTCCGGGATTAACTTTTTGGATCCGGTGCCTCATAACAACTAAATTAAACCTCCGGACACCCATTGATACTTATACGGAAGGATCACTTGGATCTGTTCCATTACCGCGTAACGTTGACGATAGCAGATACCATATCGCAACAATTATGCCAAAACGCCTGTGTGTGGTGAGAGAAAGATGCAAAATACCGAAACCAATGATGTACTCGTATACCGGCTCGGTGCCGGGTGCGATCTCGCAGATATCGAAGAAGGGAATACGTACCAGGGAAAAGTCCAGGGGTTTGCAACCTTCGGCATGTTCGTTCAGATAAACGACCGGATCAAAGGGCTCGTCCATAAGAGCAACATGAAAAGCGAGCATAAGGAGAAGGATGCGGTCCTTGTCCGGGTCCGGCAGGTCCGCCCGAATGGCAACATTGACCTTGAAGAAGTCCAGATCCAGGTATACCAGATCCAGAGCGTGGAGCGCAAATCCACCACGGTCAGGATTGCGGATCTTTCCGGTAAAGTGGGCAAGACTGTTGCCGTTGAAGGTGAAATAGCCCAGGTGAAACAGACGAGCGGCCCGACTATCTTCACCATCGTTGACGAGACCGGGACGCAGAATGCCGCAGCGTTTGTCGAAGCCGGTGTCCGGGCATACCCGGAGGCCGAACTTGGCAATATCATTCGGATTATCGGCGAAGTGATGATGCGCAACAACCAGCTCCAGATAGAGGTTGATGCCCTCACGGTCCTTTCTGAGGAAGATGCCGTGGCAGTCCGGGTGCGGATCGAGAAGGCACTGGATGCCCGGGCAGAACCCGAAGAGATTCCGCTCCTTGTCAAAAGTGAGGTTATGGAGCGGCTTCGTCCGGAGATGCGGAAGGTAGCAAAGCTCATCCGGAAAGCGGTATTCACCTCACAGCCAATCATCCTGCGCCACCATGCAGATGCTGATGGTATCTGTTCGGCAGTTGCAATCGAGCAAGCCGTTGTTTCCCTCATCCGCGAGTCCGGTGGGGACTTTGATGCAGAATATTTCCTTTTCAAGCGGGCCCCCTCAAAAGCCCCGTTCTACGAGATCGAGGACATCACCCGCGACCTTGATTTCTCTTTAAAGGACCACGTCCGGTTTGGCCAGAAGATCCCGCTCGTGATCCTCACGGACAACGGTTCAACGGAAGAAGACGAACCGTCCTACAAGATCGCCAGCGTGTACGAGATTCCCTTCATTGTAGTCGACCACCACCACCCGGATGCAACCATTGACAAGTACCTTCTGGCCCACGTGAACCCCTACCATGTTGGCGGGGATTTCGGGATCACTGCAGGAATGCTCGGGACCGAGGTTGCACGTCTTATCAACCCCACGGTTGAGCCGCTGATCCGGCACCTTCCGGCGGTAGCCGGTGTCGGGGACCGGAGTGAAGCACCTGAACGGGCACTTTTCCTATCGCTTGTCCGCGACCAGTATTCTGAAGAGGCCTGCAAGGATATTGCCCTTGCCCTCGACTACGAGCAGTTCTGGCTCCGGTTCAATGACGGGCGGGAGATCGTCAAGGATATCCTCAACATCACCGGCAACACGGAACGCCACAGGAAACTCGTATCCCTCCTGGTTGAAGGTGCAAATACGATGATTGAGGACCAGATGAACGCCTCCATGCCCCACGTAGTTCCACGGGTACTGAAAAACGAGGCAAATCTGTTCCTGCTCGATGTGGAGATCCATGCCCACAAATTCACGTTCCCGCCACCCGGCAAAACAAGCGGGGAAGTGCATGACCGGCTCTGCAGGCAGAATGCCGGAAAGCCGGTTGTCACCATCGGTTTTGGCCCGGACTTTGCCGTCCTGCGCTCACGGGGTGTACTGATGAACATCCCGCGGATGGTCCGGGAACTGAGAAATGAAATTCCCGGCGGCGGTATCAGCGGTGGCGGGCACCTGGTTGTCGGCAGCATAAAATTCGTAGAAGGCATGCGCGATGTGGTGCTTGAAGCGTTAATTGCGAAAATTGCCGATGCAGAGATCCAGAGATAACCCGGATTACGTTTTTTTTTGAAAACCGGGATCGATTCATGCCCGGATATTCCCATGGATTCGTTTACCGGCGCCGGCGGGCAACCGCTCAATGTGCAGGCCCGATAAATCTTTTCTGGTCAGAATTATCGTCCGGTGGAACAAAAAAGACAGGAAAATTGACCCATTTAACCGATGTTTATATATATATGATAACTCATATGAGTTTTTAATGCTGAGGCACACCATGACAACAACAAAAAACCTCCGTGAAAAGTATAACGAGACCCAGCACAAGATTGTCCAGTACCTCAACTCCGGTATAACCAAAGGCAAACACTATTTCAAATCCAAATACATTGCAAAAGACCTTGGTTTATCCCCTAAAGAGGTCGGGACAAACATGGCAATTCTTGCAGACAGCTGCAAAGAACTTGACATCATACGCTGGAGTTATTCGAACAGCACGACTTGGATGGTAACACCGCGTGCAATTTAATTGATTTCTATTTTTTTTTGATTATCATGACAAAAGTTCTTGAACTTGAATCCGTGGTCGAATTCATTGCTGATATCAACGACCAGAAGGACTGTGTAATGTCGCAGGACCCCACCCAGGACAACCCCAATGCCCTCTGGTTCAATATCGATATCCCCAAGGGCCACCCCCTCAAAGCGGGAGACCGCGTACGGGTTATCATAGAAAAGCTGTGAACAAAATACACCGGTCCCCTCAATTTCAGGGCCGGGAATCTTTTTTTTTATATGCTGGTAAAATTTATCGTGGCCGGTACAGATCGTAATAGTTTCTCGGGGTTTCAAGTTCAATTCTGTAACTATCAATGTACTGCGTAGTTATGATCATGTAAAGATCGGTATTGGAAGTCTGCAACACGCGGTACATCGATCCCTGGTTCAGGATCTCGGCTCCGTCAATTATCGTTCCGTTGCTTGCATAACAGATGACCATACGGAAGTTCCCGTACTGGGGATTGCGGGTGGCATTAACCGTGATATTGAGAACCCAGAGCGGATAGGGAACAGAGAATTTCTGGGTAAGTCCTCCCCGCGTATCCTCAACAAAAGCAAACGGTACCAGTTTCTGGTTGCGGAGAGGAATTTCGGAAGCACCAAATGTTTCCATATTTTCCGGCATCTTGAACCGTGGATATGAAAATGGTTTACTCGTGTAAAAGATCTGGTAGGGGGCAGCATCCTCCATGTATGGTAGAGGAGTGACTACGGGTGCCGGTGTGGCAAGGACAATGGGAATCAGCGGCTCCTGCGGGAGTGGAACCGGGGTTGCAGCAATGGTCTTCGATGTCGGTGATCCGGGCGAAGTTATCCCGGCAAGGTACTGGGGGTTTGCGATGAGCGCAATGATGATCACCAGCACGAGTCCCCCGACAACGGTGAATATGTCCCCTTTTTTCACAGATAGTAATGGGAGAGGCAATAATAAAAAGTGACGATATGAATATCTTTTTCCCGGAGACCGTTACGTGGGAGGAAGAACGGATCGTTTCAGGAATAGGAAACCAGCCGGGTGCATATTTCCCAATCCGACGATATTTTATTATGCGTGTGAATGACAACGATGTGTATGGAGTTGCCCACACTCAGGACATGGATTGTCTTTTACCTCCTGTCATTCGTGGTACTGCTCTGGGCAGCGTTTCTCTCATCCACCGGGGTCATGCTCTGGGTAAGCCTGCTCCTTGTCCTTATCATCATCGGCGTCAACTTCATTACGGTCATAAACCAGGTCAAAGCCCATGCCGCACGCCAGGAACTTCAGCGTTCGTTTACGGAATGCCTGGAACGGGGGAAGGAAGAGAAGGATAAGGAAGAAAAAAAACCGTGATTGTAAAAATTCTACTCTTTCTTGACAAAGATCTTGAGGGATGAGTTCCTGGCAGCGAACAGGTTTTCCACCTGGCGGCCCAGATACTCGGTCTTTCCCATGATGTAATACCCATCCGTTACGAGAGCCCCATGGAACAGCCGGACCAAGTCATCCTTCTGTTTTTCCGTAAAATAAATCGTCACATTGCGGCAGGTGATAAGATCCAGCCAACGGGCGATCGGTGTTCCTCCCATCAGGTCGTGGGGGCGGAACCGGATGAGCTCCTTGAGATGCGGTTTGACCTGGTAATTGCCATCAGGTAACTTGGTGAAATGGCGATGAGTCTGGGTCTCGGATAACTTGACCATCGCTTTTGCATTGTAGATACCTTCCTGCGCCTTTGCAAGGACAATCTTGTCGATATCGGTTGCGTAAATCTGGGCCGTGATTGTCTTGTCCTGCATCATCATCTCGTGCAGGATCATGGCAATCGAGTAGGGTTCTTCCCCCGTGGAGCACCCGGCGCACCAGATGCGCAGCCGTTTCCTTGTCTGGAATATATCGGGCAGGATCTCTTTCTTGAGCGCCTCGTACACGTCAGCGTCCCGGAAAAATTCCGTGACATTGATGGTGAGGGCTTTTCTGAGCACCTCAAGTTCCGGCGTATTTGCCTTGAGATACTGGAGATAATCCCCGTACGTTGTCGTATTGGTTGACCGCATCCGCGAGAGGAGACGGCGCTTGATATAATCCTCCTTGTAATTCCCGCACTGGATCTTCAGTGTCTGTTCAATAAACCGCTTGAGAAGCTCAAAGTCGTCCATGTAATCTCCGTTACTTGATGCGGAACCCGCTGATCATATTCTTGCAGCTCCCTGCCATTGTGGAGAGCTCGGCCGATGCACTGGCAATCTCTTCGGTGGAGGCACTGGATTCCTCTGCCAGGGCGGCCATGTCTTCCATCCGCTCCTGGTTATCCCTTGTCAGGTTTCCGAAGGACTCGATGCCGGACATCAGCTGGTTGGTTGCCTGGGCCTGGTCTTCGGTTGCTTTCGTGATCTCGTTCACTCCGAGTGAGACGATGTTTGCTTCCGATATGATCAGGTTGAGGGATTCAACCGTCTTGTTGACACTGTCAATGCCCGCTTTGATCTCTTCAAACGAGTTCTTCATCGAGGTTGAGGTCTGTTCGCTCTGGGCCTGGATGGATTTGATCAGGGTCTCGATCTGACTGCTTGCTTTCTTGGATTCACCGGCAAGGTTCTTGACTTCCCCGGCAACAACGGCAAAGCCCCGGCCATGCTCCCCAGCCCGGGCCGCTTCGATTGCCGCATTGAGAGCAAGGAGGTTTGTCTGGTTTGCGATATCCGTTATAAGGTTGACAATCTTGGAAATTTGGCGCATCTGGTCGTTGAGAGCTGTGATATCATCGACACTCTGCTTGGAGATCTTCTCAACGATCTGCATCTTGCTCGTGGCCGTATTCCCGATCTCGGCAGCCTCAACACCCTCTTTTGAAGCTTTATCTGCATGGGTCCTGACATCGTGAGAAGTGCTGGCAATCTGTTCGATGGAGGCTGATATCTCGGATATTTCATTGGAGATTTTCTGGACGCCACTTAACTGGTTCTTTGCATTATCTGTTGCCCTCTGGCTCTGGATGGCTACCTGTTCGGTTGCTTTTGCAATCTCCTCCGTGCTCTTGATCGTATCGTTGATGGTTGTGTCAAGCCGGTTGACTGCCTGCGAGAGTGTGGTAAGTACGTTACGGATTGCATCGGCAGCAGAATTGTAATCCGCTTTCAGTTTGACCAGCGGGTCGGCGTCATCAATACTTACGCGGTACGTGAGATCCCCGGCAGCAATCTGCGCCATGGCGGTCTGGAGCTCGGCTGCACTTCCGCTGAGCAGTTCGGCGTTGGCTTTGGCCTCGTCCATCATCTCCTTGATCCGCTTCTCTTGCTCGCGCTGGGTGGTGACATTATTGTACACGCAGAGGATCGTGGAAAGCTCCCCTTTTGTGTCAATCATCGGGATTCCGTACTGTTCAAGGACGCGGATTCCTGCGGGGAATTCGATATGGATCTCACCAAAACTCCGCTTCTTATCCGAAAGGACTCTCTTAAGTCCCTCTCCTTTCTGTTCAAGAATCCTGAAATCCCGGGCATTCATGCCAAGAAGACGATCCTTGTCAAGCCCGGTTAAGGCAACGTAAGCATCGTTGACCATGATGATCTTGAACGCAGGGTTCATGAGCATGATCGGCATTGGGTTCTGTGTAACAATGATATCCGAGCGCTGCTTGAGGGTGGCGACCTCATCCATCTTCTTCTGGAGCTCGCTCTGGCTCCTGCGCTGATCCGTGACTTCATTGTATACGAACAGGAGGCTTGCGATCGCGTTGTTCCCCCCAAGGATGGGGACCACGTATTGTTCGAGTATATGGGTTCCGCTCGGGAGTTCAACCGTAACCTCGCCAAAGGCTCGCCGCTTTGTCTCAATTGCAACTTTGGCACCCTCTCCTCTCTGTTCAAGGATCTTGATCTCCCGCAGGTTCCTGCCGATGATGCGATCACGAAGAATACCGCTCATCTTCGCATATGCTTCGTTTGCTTCAACTACGACAAATGCAGGATTTGTCATCAGCATGGGGATTGGGTTCTGCTGCACGATTGTGCCAGAACTCTGCTGGAGCTGTTTGATCTCCTCCATCTGGCGTCGGTCATCCGTCACATCGTTATAGACAATCAGGATTGTTGCGACATCCCCATGGGCATCAGTAATGGGGATCCCGAACTGCTGCATCCGTTTCACTCCGGACGGGAACTCGATCGTGACCTCGCCACGGGACCGGCGTTTCTCAGAGATTACCTGCTTGAGCCCTTCACCACTCTGGTCGATAATCCGGAAATCGTGGAGCGTCATTTTGAGGAGGTCATTTCTCTGGATCCCGGTGAGACTGGTGTAAGCCTCATTTGCCACGCGGATCTGGAAGGCCTTGTCCACAAGGAGAATCGGCATCGGGTTCTGCTGGACAATGGTCTCCGAACGGTGTTTGAGCTGCTCGATCTCTTCGTTCTTCTTCTTCTGGGCTGTTATGTCATTATAGACGAAAAGCAGGGAGGTGATCGTACCTTCGGTAGCAATGACCGGGATGCAGTACTGCTCGAGGGTTTTTTCACCGGAAGGAAGTTCTATGGTCACCTCTCCAAAGGAGCGGCGCTGTTCCTGGAGCGCCACTTTTGCCCCTTCTCCGCTCTGGCTGAGGATCCGGAAATCCTTGAGGTTCGACTTCTCCAGGTCTTCCTCCTGGATACCGCTCATCTGACAGAATGCAGGGTTTGCCTCAAGAATGGCAAATGCCGGCGTTGTCAAAAGCATCGGGACCGGGTTGCGCTCTACCATGAGATCAAGGCGGTGCTGGAGATCCTGGATCACGGCGTCCTGCTGTGCAGTGGAACCTATGGGTGTGCTGACGGAAACTGCTGACGGGGAGGGCTGCTGTCGTTCGGTTTTCAACCGGGAAAGGGCGGTGTTCACAGCAGCAACAAGGGTTGCATATTCCACCCCGAACTTCGCTGCCTCAAGGGGATCTGCGCTCTTGCCGGCAACAGCCAGCGAGAGGGATGACGCGATCTCATCGTTGAGCTGTTTCACGTGTGCTGCAATCTCATCAGAATGGCTTGGCGTTGCCGGGGCGCCAGCCCCGGTGAATAATGCTTTTCTTCCCGGTCGTTCCGTCATTGGTAATCCCTGCTTTTCCTTGGTACTGGTCCCAGCATTTACAATAACAATCCTTTCACGGCTATTCGGAGACAACGTCCGTGAGAACTTTCTGCATGTCGATCCAGATGATCAGGTTCTTCTCTTTCCCGTCCTTGTTCTGCGCATCATCCACCTTTATCTTGATGATACCTTTTACAAACGAGGAGAAATCCGATGCGAAACCTTCACCGATATGATCGATGTTGCCCTCGGGAACCTGCAGGACGCTGCTTACATCGTCAACAATGATACCGACATTACTCCCGCCGGCAGCCTCTGGGACGAGGACAATGATCTTCTGATTAGTACGGATCTCCTGGTTCGCAAGCCCCAGAAGGGTATTGAGGTTCATGATGTTCGTGATCTCCCCGCGGAGATTGATCACACCGGAGATAAACGGGGGGGCACGGGGGATCGGGGTGATCTGCATCATCTCGACAATCTCCCTCACGAGCTGGATATCAAGAGCATACCGTTCGCCTCCCAGCTCAAATTCCACTACTTCAATAGTTGATGCCATAGTTCACTTCAGTTTGAATTGTTCCATCATCTTCTTTAAACGTTCGGCCATAGCAGCAAGTTCGGCTGATGCACTGGCAATCTCTTCCGTTGATGCGCTGGTCTCCTCGGCAAGGGCTGCCATGTCTTCCATCCGCTCCTGGTTCTCGCGGGTGATGGTGCTGGCTTTTTCAATGCCGTTCATCACGCGGGTGGTTGCACCTGCCTGGTCTTCGGTTGCCTTGGTGATTTCGGTAACGCCGTTTGCTACGATATTTGATTCCGCTGTGATCCGGTTGAGAGCTTCAATTGTCTTGTTCACGCTCTCGATGCCGGCCTGGATCTCGTTATAAGAACTTTTGATAGCTGCGGAGGTCTTGTCGCTGTTATCCTGGATAGAGGTGATGAGTTCGCCAATCTGGTTGGTGGCGGCCTTGGATTCCCCGGCAAGGTTGCGCACTTCTCCTGCAACTACGGCAAAACCCCGGCCATGTTCCCCGGCCCGGGCTGCTTCGATGGCTGCGTTGAGAGCCAAAAGGTTGGTCTGGTTGGATATGTCGGCTATCATCTTGACGATGTTGGAGATCTCCTTCATCCGGTTATTGAGGGCTGTAATCTCGGTGACACTTTCCCCGGCAATCTTCTCCACCATCATCATCTTGGACGTTGCGATCTTGCCGAGTTCTGCGGCCTGGTTGCCTTCCTTTGCCGCCTTCTGGGAATGCTCCATGAGGGTGTGGGAAGTACTGGCAATCTCTTCAATGGATGCAGAGAGATCCGAGATCTCCTTGCTCACTTTCTCGATCTCATCGGACTGTTTCTTGGTACCATCTGCGGACCTCTGGGTCTGGATGGCAACCTGTTCTGTTGATTTGGAGATCTCGATCGTGCTCTTGCTGGTATCGGCAGTGGTGGACTCCATCTGTGCAACGGTCTTCTGGAGCTCCTGCATGACATTCTGGACCGAGTCAAGCGCTTTGTTGAAATCCTTTTTGAGGTCTGCCAGCAGGTCGCCTTCAAGGATCCCGGCCCGCATTCGTAAGTCCCCCCGGGCCATCAGGTTCACGGTTTTTGCAAACTCCGCTGCGCTCTCGGTAAGGATCTCGGTCCTTCTCCGGGACGTGTCCATGAGTTTCTGGATCTCATCCATTTTCTCATGTGCATCGGTGTAGTCCACCCAGACATAGAACGCCCCGTCAAGTTCTCCGGCCTGGTCGAGAATCGGGATCGCATTCAGTGTGAGATACCGGATTGCCCCATCGGGGAATTTGACCTTTGCCTCGGTCACAGCAAGCCGTTTCGTGGTGAAGCAGGCATAGAAATCTTCCCCGGATAAGACCGTGATGTCGAAGTCGTAGAGTTTCTTCTTCATCAGCTCGTCATGGGTTCCTCTCCATGCTTTCTCGTACTGTTTGTTGATGGAGATCCGGCTCTTGTCCTTTCTTAAAACAGCAATCGCGAGCGGGTTGTCCTGGATCATTCGCTCATTGCGATATTCCATTGCCTTGACCTGGTCCAGCTTCTCGTGGAGCTCGGTGTAGTCCACCCAGACATAAAATGCACCGTCAAGCTCACCCGCTTTATCGAGAATCGGGATTGCATAAAGCGTGAGGTATCGTTTTATGCCGTCGGGGAATTTTACCAGCGCCTCAGTGACGGCAAGTTTTTTTGTGGTAAAACAGGCATAGAAATCCTCCCCGGATAAGACCGTGATGTCGAAGTCGTAGAGTTTCTTCTTCATCAGCTCATCATGGGTACCCCGCCACGCGATCTCGTACTGTTTGTTGATGGAGATCCGGCTCTTGTCCTTTCTTAAAACAGCAATTGCAAGCGGATTGTCCTGGATCATGATGTCCACGCGGTGCTCCATCTCCTTTGCGGCATCCATCTTCTCGTGAAGGTCGGTGTAATCCACCCAGACATAGAACGCCCCGTCAAGCTCGTTATTGGTGTCGAGAATCGGGATTGCATAGAGCGTGAGGTATCGTTTTACGCCATCGGGGAATTTTACCAGCGCCTCGGTCACGGCAAGTTTTTTCGTGGTAAAACAGGCATAGAAATCTTCCCCGGATAAGACCGTGATGTCGAAGTCATAGAGTTTCTTCTTCATCAGCTCCTCGCGGGAGCCACGCCATGCAATCTCGTACTGCTTATTGATGTCCACGCGGCTCTTGTCCTTCTGCAGCACGGCGATTGCAAGCGGGTTATCCCGGATCATTGCATCCGCTTTGCGCTTTGTATCCGCAGCCTCCGCAAGCCGGTCAATGGTGCGGTTTATCTGCTGGGCAATGGATCGAAGGTTTGGCTCAACGTATTTCTCATCGATACGTTTTGAAAAATCACCGTTATTCGCGCGTGTAAGAATTGTTTCAAAGTCGGTCAGTTCCACCTCATCACCTCATATGATATGGATTTGTAGGCAAGACCAGCATTGCTGTCCGGGGCACAATGGGATAAAGGAAGACCACGTTTCTGGGCTTCATATACCCCGGGCGAGAACGGTACCGTGTACACGATGGGGAAGCGCTGCCGGATATCCTTAAGCATCGCCTCCAGCCGTTCGTGTTCGGTTTTCTGTTCCCGTGCGGCTTCCAGTTCAGCAGGTGCAGGCTCGGGTTTTTTGTAAAAAATATTCCGGATACGCGTTAACAGATCCTGCTCACCCGCAGGTTCCGGCTCATTACTGGCAGGAAGAACACCTTCTCCCCAGCGGGTAACGATCGCCATATCGGGATGAATTTCTTTTCCCAGACCTTCTTTGATATCGCTGAAGATCGTATTCATGGTTGCAACTCCGTCCAGGGCAAATGTCCCTGAATCGAGCGTAACGATGATACGGTCTGCTGCAAAGAGCCCGTTGATGACCAGCTGCCCCATGCTTGGCGGGGTGTCGACAAAAATCAGGTCATACGAATCTTTGACCCGGGAAAGAGCATCCTTTAAAATTCCTGCCCGGTTTGGTGTGCGATACAGATATGGATCGGTCCCGACAAGGTCCAGGTGGGAGGGGGCCAGATCAATTCCTGAGTCCGTTCTCTTGATGATATCGATAATCCGGGTCTCAGGGAAGTCTTCAATCCCGCTCATGAAGACGTCATACATGTTCCGGTCGGAACTCTGAAGACGGATCCCAAGACCTGCCGTTGCATTTGCCTGGGGATCGCAGTCTACGACCAGTACTTTTTTCCCTTCCCGGGCACAGAACCCGGCAATGTTCAAGCAGGATGTGGTTTTACCGGTACCGCCTTTATGGTGGGAAAAAGTAATGATCACGCTGATATCACCTGATTGAAATTTTGTTGATTGAATATATAACTAATTTTGCTTTTGATATGGCGTTAATAACGGGACTTTTTGGGCATTTGATGAATGGATTACTATCTGAATTTTATTTAAACCTGGATTCGCGCTCTATTTAGGAATTAAATACAGAATCTGGGGAATTAATTTTTAATTATTCATCCTTTTGCTATAAAAGAGTTTATGAGCCGTACACGGCAGAAGACAGGTTTCCCCCAGATTTTTAAGGGTGGAAGGAATTATATCTGGTTAATGTCCGTCCGCATGCCCACCTGTTTTACGGTCTTTGCCCTGCTCGCCCTGATGGTTCTTGTGGCCGGGTGCACATCACCCGGTGTTGGGGATGTCAGCTACCATAACGGCTCGGTCTGGGTCACTATCACCAGTCCCTCGGGGCCTGCGGATGCCTATGTCCAGGTAACGGTACATCAACTAAAAGATTTTCACCAGACCGAGGTCGCCTTTTTCGAGACGCCGGTGACTCTTGTCCAGGGGGAGAACGTGATCTCTGTCCCGGGCGAGATCCCGCCAGGGAACTACAAAACATACGTGTACGTGATCCAGAACAACGAGCGCCGGACTGCCGTTATCCGGGATATTGAGGTGTAAGAGATGATGCCTGTGACAAAAGATCTCATCGAAGCTGCCCGGGGACTCATCCCGGCTGATACCGTTTTTAAGAATGCACGGGTTTTCAACCCGTTCACCTGCGTCTGGGAGAAAGGAGATCTTGCCGTCAAAGATGGACGGGTTCTTGGGATCGGCGATTATGCCGGGAGTGTGGAACGGGATTTTTCCGGTTTGTATATCGTGCCCGGACTTATCGACGCCCACGTCCATATCGAGAGTTCCCTCCTTGCACCAAAGGAATATGCCCGGCTTGTCGCCCTGCATGGCACAACGACCGTCATCGCGGACCCGCACGAGATCGCGAATGTTGCGGGAACCCGGGGACTGGAGTTCATGCTTGGCGAACGGGAGGGGGCCCTGGTCGACATCCGGTACATGCTCCCGTCCTGCGTCCCGGCAACCCCGCTGGATGTCGGAGGGGCAACCCTGGATGCCCGCGACCTTGCCCGGTTCGCAGGGCGGGACGGTGTTCTCGGCCTTGGCGAGATGATGAATTTCCCGGGCGTTCTTGCGGGTGACGCGGAGGTTGCCGGGAAACTGGCATTGTTCCCGGTCCGGGACGGGCATGCCCCGTTCCTTACCGGCCGGGATCTCAATGCCTATATCCTGGCCGGGCCGGACAGCGATCACGAGTGCACGAACCGGGCCGAAGCAGAAGAGAAACTCAAAAAGGGGATGTACATTTTCATCCGCGAAGGATCGACTGAGCACAACATAGCTGAACTCATCCCGCTCGTGAACCCCGCAACGGTTTCCCGCTGCTGTTTTGCAACGGACGACTGCCACGCAGACCTGCTCCTGCACGATGGCCATATAGACCGCTGCATCCGGAAGGCAATTGCCTGTGGGCTTGCACCCGAACTCGCTATCCGCATGGCAACGCTCTCGGCTGCCGAGCGGTTCGGCCTAACCGACCGCGGGGCACTCACCCCTGGACGGCGGGCGGATTTCTGCATTATCGATGACCCGCACCGGTTCGTGGTTCAGCAGGTCTTCCGGGCCGCCCGGGAAATTCCAGCGGGTCCGCCCACGAAACCGGCGTCACTTCACACGAGGGTCCGGTGTGTCCCGCCGACAATCCGGGACCTGCAAATACAGGGTCACGGCATGGCCCGTGTGATTGGGCTTGTCCCGCACCAGATCCTCACCGAATCCCTGCAGTATGAGATCCGAGAGAACGCGGTTCCGGATCGTGACCGGGATATCCTCAAGGTCGTGGTCTGCAACCGGTACGGGAACAATAAGTGGGGCATCGGCCTTGTTCACGGCTTCGGGTTCCGGCAGGGTGCCATTGCGTGCAGCATCTCGCACGATGCCCATAATATCGTTGCTGCCGGGGCAAGTGATGCCGGGATCTGTTCCACCATCGAAGCCGTTATCGGGGCCGGGGGGGCGATGGCGGCGGTTGCCGGCCCGTCAGTTGTCGTCCTTCCCCTGGACTGTGCCGGGCTGATGTCCACGCTCCCGTACGATGAGGTTGCCCGCAGGCTCGGGCAGCTCAGGGAGGTCACAAAGACCATGGGCGGGATCGACGACCCGTTCATGTACCTCTCGTTCCTGGCCCTGACCGTGATACCGGCGCTGCGGATCACGGACCGGGGGGTCTTCGATGCGGCGGAATTCCGGGATGTGCCGCTGTTTGTCGATTCGAAGGAAAATGTATAATAAGCCGGCAGAACTTCAATCCATTGTCGCGGTTTTGATAGCGCGGGTATTTCCCAACCATACTGCATCCGGTTCAGCGAATTGCAGGCCCGGGGGCACATAGATCACCGGGTTGATCTCTTTCAGGAAATGCTCCGGAGGATCCGGGAAGGAGTTGGTGGGAAGATGCACCGATACATTTTCCCGGGCGGGAATGTTCGACACGGTGAGCACCCGATGATCCAGGGAAGATCTCACCGATTCTGGGAGTCCGAAAAAGTGGGCTGGGCAGACCGTTGTCAGGTACGCTGCTGCCGTCATCCTCTGGTCAACGAGCGAGTCCGACACCGCAATCAGGGATCGGTTCACTACGCATTCCCTGGAGTAATCATTCATATAGGCACGAACCTCATCCTCCGGTCCCTCCGGAGCCCCGTAGGCGATGGAAAGACGGCGCAAGCCATACAGTGCCTCCTCATCCGGGTTCCTGGGATCCGGAACCCTGACCTTCATCCAGGAATACGTTTCCCGGATATCCTGCGGTTGTGAGTCCAGATAACCGGGATTGACAACTGTAAGGTATTCACGGGCAGTCACTTCTTTTCCCGCATAGTACTGCATCCACATAATAACATTTGATGCAAAACTGTCGCGGGCCGGCGGGTTCATCCACGGGGGCATATGGAACGGCCCGGAATTCAGAGGGGTGAACACTTCCGGGTCCTGTGGCGGAGTCCAGGTCGCATCACTCACGCAGGGGATTACCAGGAGTGCAAGGATAAATGCGGGCACTGCAATAAGATGTATCCGATCTCCATTTCTTGGCATCATAACGGATACTCCTCCAGCGCAAACAACATACTATCATCCGCGCTGAGTTCATAAAGAGATTTTTCCCGGCTGCCTTTGGCGGGGTATTTGCTGCATTCCAGAAGAAGGTAGTTGCTATTGCAAGCAGGATGAAGAGGTGGATTCTCACTGCAACAACGATAAGGGTTAGTTTTCTTCTTTTGCTATCGGTTCCTTCACACTCACCTTCGCTTCAGCCGGAAACGGGCATATGCATAACCAATGATCACCATTGGGATAACAACGATAAACGGGACCTGGGCCGGAAGAGGTACGGGATATGCCGGAGAAACCGGATCCAGTACTTCTCTAAATTTTCCTCCATGAATTTTGGATAGTCATCAATTCTCTCAACCTCCGATCAACCGAGTGATCGAAGAACCGAAACAAACGAAACAAATTTGAGTTTTTTCCGAATCCCTTCC
>Ga0265296_1000927_pt1 | contig 37507 bp, 32 predicted proteins | sample MunlanPumphouse1_FD_189073 | JGI IMG/M metagenome (GOLD analysis project Ga0265296, IMG submission 189073) | Groundwater microbial communities from a municipal landfill in Southern Ontario, Canada - Pumphouse #1 | ecosystem: Environmental > Aquatic > Deep subsurface > Groundwater | place...
TCACCCCCACGCCGCCCCCCTCGGCGGCGGCTCGCGCCTCGATGCCGCCGAGCCCGGAGGCGCCCGGCACGCCGTGGGGATGGAGCGCCTGCCTCGGCGGCGCGGCGGTGGCTTTCGGGCCGGAGGTGCTGCTCTGGGCCGGCGCCCGGGGGATGGACGTGCCCGCCGGCACCGCCCAGGCCGCCACCGCCCGTTCGGCCGCCCTCCTGGCGGTGAGCTCGCTCCTGGTGTACGGCTGGCAGACCTTTGCTGCCTGGCTCTGCTCGCTGCGCTTGCCGGGCAACCGGCCGGCCGACTGGGGCCTCCGCCGGCCGACGGTGGCCTACTTCTGGACGATCCCCCTGGCGCTCGCCGGCGTGTACGTCCTGAACTTCCTGTACAGCCTGATCGTCTCGTCGGGGGAGCAGGACATCATCGGCCAGTTCCCGCGCAGCGCCGCGGGAATCGCTCTCTTCGTGCTCGTCGCCGTCGTCATGGCCCCGCTCTTCGAGGAGGTCTTCTTCCGCGGCTTCCTCTTTCGCGGCCTCGCGAACTCTTGGGGCTGGGCCTGGGGGGCGGTGCTCTCGGCGGCCGTGTTCGGCCTCGCGCACCCGCAGGTCGATGTCTTCGTGCCGCTGTTCGCTCTGGGGCTCGTCCTGGCCTGGGTCTACAAGCGCACCGGGTCGCTGTGGACGAGCATCACCCTTCACGCCCTGTTCAACGCGATCTCGGTGCTCGCCTGGGCACTCACCGGGTGAGAGCAAAGAGGTGACGGCCAGCGGGCGCCGCCTCCGCCGCACGACCGGGATCAGCCCAGGAGGGTGGGCTTGCGCAGCTCGCGGCAGTGGCAACCATCGTCCGCCGGCAGGGCGGCGAGGGCCGCCAGCAGGATGCGGCCCATGAGCCCGGCGTCGTCGTGAAAGATCTGCGCCAGCACCTCGTGCTCCCACTCCCGGACGACGCCCTCCGCGTAGTTGACGATCAGGTAGACCCCCGCATAGCAGGCGCCGATGTCGCGCGCCAGCCAGACCTCGGGGCAGAAGCTCTGGCCCACGACGTCGCCCATCGCCTGCAGGTGCCGCACCTCGGCGGGCGACTCGAATCGGGGGCCCTCGGTGACCACGTAGGTGCCGCGGGTGAAGAGGCGGCGGCCGGGCGCGTGACGCCGGGCGGCGCCCACGAGCGCCTCGCGCCCGGCCGCGCACACCGGGTCGCGCATGATGAGCAAGTGGCCGCCGGCGACCACTCCATAGCGGTCGCGGTCGGTGGTCTGGTCGACGAAGTCGTCCACCACCACGAGGTCGCCGGGGTCGAGAAGGTGGTTGAGACCGCCCACCCCCGCCTCAGAGAGGATCCTCTTGACGCCGGCGCGGTGGAGAACGCTGAACACCTGCCGCGAAGCGCGCCCACGCGAGACGCCCTCGCGCCAGCCGTGCATGCGCACGTGGAGGGCGGTGAGCCCGCCGAGCTCGAAGAGTGTGAACGGCGGGCTGTCCCCCCAAGGAGTCTCGAAGACAAGGCCGGTCTCAAGGACGCGGGCACCGGGGTGCAGGTCGCCGGGGAACGCCGCGGCATGCGAGCCGGAGCCGCCGATGACGGCGCGCGTGGCGGCGGGCACAGCCGTGGCCGGCCCGCTCACAGGCCGGCCAGCTCGGGCGTTACGCGCAGCACGACCAGCTGCACATGATCGCCCCGGTCAGATGTGTAGCGGCTGAGCTTCTGGTCGAGCCCGGCCGGGAACCCGCGCACCTGCCCGAGCACGCTCTTGCCTCGGGTGAGCACATCGCCGATGGCGACCTCCGCCTTGGCGATGTGAGTGATGATCAGCAGGAGCGACGGATCACCAGCCACCTGGATGTCGACTTCGACGTCGTCGTACCTCCCGAGGAGGGAGTACTTCTTCATGCTGACGACCTTGCCGTCCACCGGGCTCACCACTGAAGAGCCGGGCACGGCGCCCACGTCGAGTCCGGCCGTCGACGACGACTGGTCGCCGCCCTCGCCGTCCATGAGGTAGTACTGCACACCGCCACCTCCCGCGAAGATGTCGGCGAGCCGCTGACCGAGGCTGCCACCGCCGAGCCGGTCCCCGGCCGGTGTGAACGGCACCGTGCCGGCGCGGTCCACCGGATGGTAGGCCACCGCCGTGGTCACGTCCGGAGCCACGGGCAGGAGCACGTCGACCGTATCGACGCGCGCGACGACCACGTCCGCTCCCGGATCGGGGCTCTGGGCGAAGGTGGGGAGCGCCGCGCTCTCGGGGACGCGCGCCGGGGGCTGCCCTGGGACCGCGTACGCGGCCCACACGGCGAGAGCGATGAGGGCCACGAGAACGACCAGCGCGACCGCCCGCCGGCGCCGGATCTGATCGCGGCGGCGTGCGTTGGCGCGCCACCGCTGCCTGGCCGGGCTGCTGTGCATGTGGCCCGCAACCTACATCGACCCGCGGAAGGCCGCAAGCCGGGCGACGTTGAGCGGCGTGTCGCCGGGCCAGGCCGTGCCTGGCCGAGCGCCCGGGAGACGGTGGCAGCGCCGCCGGAAAGGCTCGGGTGGCGGCGCAGGGCGGCAGCCACGCGTCCAAGGCGGGCGGCGCACAGTTCCGTGCCTCGGCGGCCGCGGCGCACCCCAGGCGCTTCGTCGATCGCCGGCGCGTCCAGACTCGCGAAGGCGGCGGCACCCGCCGGACCCGAGAGCGCGGCCACGCTCCGTAGACCCGTGGCGACCGACAGGCCGGACACCGCAGCCGAGCCGGGAGCCCCGGCGGCGGTCCCCGCCGCCGGCTGAGCCGGCTCGCTCCCCCTCAGCCTCGCGGTCACCAGCCTGTCGCCGGTCCTGACGACGGCTACTGCCGCACGAGGCCTCAACTCCGCCGTGCCGCGGCCGATATCTGAGGGTGAAGCGGCCGCCCAGACAAGGGCGCGGGCCCTGGGGCCGTTCCCTCGACACGAGGCTCGGAGGTGAGTCATGAAGGCACGTTGTGGTATCGCGATCATGCTGGTGGCCCTCGCCGCGCTCATCTTCGCCGCCGTGCCTGCCACCGCCCCCGCCAGCGTCACACTGAATTCCTACGAGAAACAGATCATGACCCTCGTCAACCAGAAACGCGCCAAGCACGGCCTGGCCAAACTGCGCATCAGCGGCAAGCTCGTCAAGGCTGCCCGGGCTCACTCGGCCGACATGGGCACGCAGCAGTACTTCGAGCACAACGCGCCCGGCGGCGAGACCTGGAGCCAGCGGATCATCCGCTTCGGGTACACACGCGAGGGCTACCGCTTCTGGAAGGCGGGCGAGAACATCTTCTGGGGCAGCGGATTGCTCTCCAGCCCGACCTACGTGGTCAACACCTGGATGCACTCCGACGCGCACCGTGCCGTGATCCTCACCAAGAGCTTCCGCGAGCTCGGTATCGGCGCCGTCAAACACGCCGATGGGTATCTCGACTGCTCCAGCCCGGCGTGGTTCTTCACGCTCGATCTCGGACGCAGGATCGCCTCGTAACGGCAACGAGCAGAGCGCCGTTCTTCAGCCGAAGGGCGCCGAGGGCGCCCTTCGGCGTTCTGGGGGCTCCTTCAGACGACCGGCGCGGCTCCGCGTCTTGCGGCAGCCGAGGCAGGGCCGGCGCGGCCGCAGGCGCCCGCCGGCCCGCGGAGTAGGATGAGCCGATGAGCCCCGAGCCCGTCACCACGCAGGCGCGCCTGCGCGCGCTCTTCCGCGAGGGCGGCCACGACGAGGTCGTGGCCGTGGCCCACGAGGCGGCGCGCGCCGGCCATACGGTCAAACTGCCGAGCGACCTGCCGGCCGCGCTGCGGGCAGCGCTGCTCGCGACCGGCATCCAGCGTCTGCACGGCCACCAGCGCGCCGCCTGGGAGCTCTTGCGCGCCGGCGAGAACGTCGTCATCAGCACCGGGACGGCGAGCGGGAAGAGCCTCTGTTACCAGCTCGCCGTCCTCGACGCGCACGCCCGCGACCCGCAGAGCCGCGCCCTCTTCCTCTTCCCCACCAAGGCCCTCGCCCAGGACCAGGCGCGCCAGCTCGGCGCCCTGCGCCTGCCCGCCGTCACGCCGGCGATCTACGACGGTGACACGCCCAACGACACCCGATCCCTCCTGCGACGCACGGCCACTATCCTGCTCAGCAACCCCGACATGCTTCACCTGGGGATCCTCCCTAACCACGAACGCTGGGCCGAGTACCTGCACCACCTGCGCTACGTGGTACTCGACGAGGCGCATGTGTACCGCGGCGTCTTCGGCAGCCACGTGGCCCAGGTGGTGCGCCGCCTGCGGCGCCTCTGCGCGCACTACGGCGGCACGCCGCAGTTCGTCCTCACGTCCGCCACCATCGCCGATCCGCAGGCCTTCGCCGAGAAGCTCGTGGGCGCGCCCTTCGCCGCGGTGGACGAGGACCAGGCACCGCGGCCCGAGCGCACGGTCGTCTTCTGGGACCCGCCGCTCGTGGACCCGGAGCGCGGCGAGCGACGCAGCGCCCTCGCCGAGGCCGCTTACATCACCTCCGAGTGCGTGCTCGCCGGGGCGCGCGTGATCGCCTTCGCGCCCACGCGCAAGGCCGCCGAGCTCGTATACGGGCACGTGCGCCGCCGCCTCGAGGATCGCGACCGTTCGGCGGCGGCGCGCGTGCAGCCCTACCGCGCCGGCTACACGCCGCAGCAGCGGCGCGACATCGAGCGCCGCCTCTTCGCTCAGGAGCTCGACGCGGTGATCGCGACACAGGCGCTGGAGCTGGGCATCGACGTCGGCGGCCTCGACGTGTCGCTCGTGGTCGGCTTCCCCGGTACCGTCACCAGCCTGCGCCAACGCTGGGGGCGAGCGGGCCGCACCGGGCACGGCTGGGCCGTGCTGGTCGCCGGCCAGGACGCACTCGACCAGTACTTCATGCGCGAGCCTGAGCGCCTGCTCGGGCGCCGTGTGGAGGAGGCGATCATCGACCTGCACAACCCGCACATCTCGGCCCGACAGCTCGAGGCGGCCGCCTACGAGCGGCCCATCACGGCGAGGGACGAACAGTACTTCGGCGAGCAAGGGCTCCTCGCGGCCGAGCACCTCGCCGAGGCCGGCCGACTTCGGCGACGGGGCGACGGCCTGGTGTGGAACAGGCCGTACTCACCCGCCGCGGAGGTCTCACTGCGCACCGCCTCGCACGAGCAGTTCGCGATCGTGGAGGCGGGCGGCGGCGAGATCATCGGCAGTGTGGAGCGCGAACGCGTCTTCCGTTTCGTCCACCCCGGGGCCGTCTACCTCCACCTGGGCCGGAGCTACCTCGTCAACCGGCTCGACCTCGAGGCGCGCAATGTCCTCGTGGACGACTTCAACGGCAGCTACTACACCCAGGTGAAGACCGACAAGAACGTGCTGATCGCCGGCCAGGCAGAGATGCGCGAGCTGCCCGGCAGCACCCTCTTCCGCGGCGAGATCGAGGTCACCGAGCAGGTGATCGCCTACCAGCGCCGCGACATGACCGACCAGCACATCATCGATACCGTCACCTTGGACCTGCCGGAGCAGACCTTCACCACCCAGGCATTCTGGCTGGCCGTGCCTGACCCGCTGCTGGAAAAGGCGCTCGCCGCCCTCGCGACGACCGACGAGCTCGCGACCCCAGGCGCCCTGCACGCCGCCGAGCACGCGCTCATCGCCGTGCTGCCGCTCTACGCCATGTGCGACCGCTGGGACATCGGCGGTCTCAGCACCCCCTGGCACTGGCAGACAGACACCGCCTCGATCTTCGTCTACGACGGCTACCCGGGCGGTATCGGGCTCTCGCGGCGAGGCTTTGAGGCCTTCGAGAGCCTCGCCGCGGACGCCCGCACGCTGGTCGCCGAATGCCCCTGTGAGAGCGGCTGCCCGAGCTGCGTGCAGAGCCCCAAGTGCGGCAACCTCAACGAGCCGCTCAGCAAGGCCGGCGCCGTGGCCCTGCTGAGCGCCATGCTGGGTGCGGCCGCCGCGCCACCCACGGACGGCGCGGCGTCACCCGGCGAGGCAAAGGGGCCTGAACGCCCGCCGGCGTGACCATCGAGAGGCTGGACCCAGCCGCCCTCGGGGCGGCTCTGACCCTGGGCCTGCCCGGCCCGCCAGGAGGCCGACCGGGAGGCCGACCACAGGCTCTTCGCGCCGCCCGAGTCGCCAGCCACAGCCACCTGAGCGCCGGGAGAGACGTGCGGAGGACCGGCCTTCCTCCCTTTGCCTCAACGTGACTCGCTCGAGCCAAATACCGGGAAGATCTTGGCGTAGAAGTAGAAGAGCACGAACGGGAACGCCAGAACCGTGAGTGCGCCCGCCACTCCCTCCCTGAACGTCTCGACGCTGTGGGGAATCACGGGCAGAACGTACTCCATGTACCCCGCGAGCGTGAGGGAGAATGCTTGCCCCCCGATCACGACGTTCCACCGCATCATGAAGACGCCGAAGAGCACCAATGTGACGCCGACGATGGTCCTTCGGATGGTCAGGCCCGGGATGAGCAGCAGGATCAGCGGCACGAACATGCCGAGGCCGTACTGGAGGACGAACACCTTGACGAAGTCCTTGCCGAAAAGCACCGTGCTCAACACGTCCCAGGAAGCGATGCCCGTGTAGCCGCGGAAGATGAGGTCGAGGAGCTCCAGGCTGATGGCAAAGACCAGGAAGAAGAGCAGGTACCTCGAGGTCATCTTGATGACGCTGATCTCGACGCTCTTGATCTCCTCGCGGCGCTCGACCACATGCGTCTGTGGCTGCTCTCTGCGGGCCAGGAAGACCAGCAGCTTTCTGATCTCCATCGTCACGATGTAGGCGAGCATGCAGAGGGCGATGCCTGAGACCACCGCGGACATGATGAAGATGACCGGCATCAGCGGCGTCATCCAGAGGGCATTCGCCTTGACCGAGCCGAAGATGAAGCCCGCATAGCCGTGCAGGAAGAGAGCGACGGGAATGCCCGCCGTCGCGAGGACCCTTATCGCCTTCTCATCCTTGTGCCGAGCCGGCTCGGTGATATCGAACGAGCCCAACGTCAGAGCAGTGAAGATGAGGTAGAACAGCCACTCGATGAGGGTCTTGTGCGGCCGCTTCTTGAGGGAGACGGACTGCTCGACGAAGTGCCCTCGATAGAGGAACCACAGCTCGGACGCCACGATCGCGAAGTAGGTGGAGAAGACGACACCGAACGCCGCAATCGCAGATGTGAAGTGAGGTGTCATCATCACGTTGATGCCACGCAGGGGGTTCTGAAGATGCATCAGCAGCGGCAGCATCGCCGCGGGCAGCAGGGCGAAGCAGAGCACCAGGGCAAAGCTGGCGATGCCCTTGAGCTGCTTGATGCCGAAGACGTGGTAGAGAGACGACAACACGAAGGACCCCGCGACGAGACCGGTCATGAACGGGTACATGACGATCTGGATGGACCAGTAGATGTACTCGTTCGGCAGGACGAAGAGGTCCTTAAGCGTCCAAAGTTCACCCGGTATCATCTCAGCGCACCTCCCGATCCAGCCCGATGTAGAAGACCTGGGGTCGGGTGCCGTATTCCTTTCTCAGGACACCGACACGCTCGTTGGTGATCGCTTCCGCGACGGGATCGTTCGGGTCGTTCAAGTTGCCGATCTGCCGCGCGCCGAACGGACACGCCTGCACGCAGGCGGGGCTGAGCCCCTTGGTGATGCGGTGATAGCAGAACGTGCACTTCTCCGCCGTGTGGTAGACCGGATGGAAGAACCTGGCGCCATACGGACACGCCATGATGCAGTAGCCGCAGCCGATGCACCAGGTCCTGTCGACGAGAACGACTCCGTCAGGCGCCTTGAACGTGGCGCCGACCGGGCAGACCTGCACGCATGGCGGCTTGTCGCACTGGTTGCAGAGCTTGGGGACGAAGAAAGCCTTGTCGATCTCTTCGGGTTTGATGGAGAGCTGACCGCTCTCATTGAGGTCGACCCGGGAATCAGTGAACCCGTCGCGGGCGGCCTTTGGAGAATCGGCGTGGAACCCGCCGTCCTTGGTCAGCACATAGCGCTCGACCCAGGTACGGGAGGCGTTGGCATCGTAGGGGACCTCGTTCTCCAGTTTGCAGGCCTTCACACAGAACCCGCACCCGACGCACTTGTAGGTGTCGACCAGAAACGCCCATCGAACCGCGTCGTCCGTCTTTAGGGCCTGCACACGTGCGGGGCTCAGGATCTCGAATGCAGCCACCGGCACGAGGACCCCGGCGACGACCACCGTCGACTTCTTCAGGAAATCTCGTCGCGACATCGCGTCAGTCATCTCAAGACCCCCCGAAGGACCGCACCGTGGTCCAGTTCAGTAGTTGCAGCGCCGATCTGTGCGGATTGTGGCAGTTGACGCACTCGACGCCGGGGTTGTGCCCCGCCGGGTCGACGCCCTTGACCCCGGCATATGCGGTCGACGAGTAGGGCAGCCTGGTGTGGCAGGCGAGGCAGAGCTCCCGCTTCGTATCGATCGGGAGCCTCGGTGGGTCGGTCGGGTGTTTCATTGCCGGGCCATGGCAGTTCTCGCACTGGATGGTCGCATGCGGGTGCGGGTAGCTGCCCTCCTCGTCGAACCTGTTCTGGTGACAGGACCTGCAGTACTCCCTGCCGCGGTACGTGATCTTCTTCCAGTCGTCGACGCTGTAGCGCAGGAACTGCACGGTGGGTCGATGCGGGTCGTGGCACTTCGGGCATCCGAAGCCGGTGTTATGAGCCTGCGGGTCGATGCCCGTGATTCCCGCCCTCCCGCTTGTCGGGTACTGCAGCTTGGCATGACATCTCAGGCAGAGCGCCCGCGTCTTGTCGATAGCAAGCTTCGGCGGATCGGTCGGATGTCGCAGCGCGGGCCCATGGCAGTTCTCGCACTGAATGACCATGTGCGGATACTTGGCCATGCCGTCGAACACGTCCTGATGGCAGGGCTTGCAGGAGTCCCTTCCCTGATACTTGACCGTCACACTCTTCCAGTCCTCGATAGTCCCTGTGCGATACAACCCATACGTGAAACCACGTTCGTGTATGCCGAAATCGCCTGGAACGTAGAAGTACCGGAAGACGAGCAGAACGGCGACGAGCCCTAGGACGACCCACAACGGTCTCAAGACGTGGTTCTTCATGCATCGGACCTCAATGTCGAGGGGAAACCACTGGGAAGACAGAGTAAACGCCTTTGCGCCGGCGCACAAGGGCTCCACCTCGAACCATGCGGTCTCCTGAGCGAGCGTTGCTCTGAAGGCGCAGGCGATCGCGAGCGGGGAAGCGCGGATGGGGTGGGCTGTCGATCTTCCGGTCAGCCGATCGCCGACAAGGCGTTCGCGGGCGCGCTCAGCGACGAGGGCGAGTTCCCGCTCTTTCTCGCTGCTTGGCCTCCCTCCCAGCCGACGGCCGCGTGGCGGCACCGCGCCGGCATCTCCCTTGGCAGGCGACGCTTCACCACGTATGGTGCAACCCTCTGCAACCCGACCGTGAGGTCTTCTTTGACACCTGCTCGGGGCGCCGCGCCCGATCCGCCACCGGCCGCGAAGGCCGGTCCCGCGACGCCTGCAGCCGCGCTGCCCGACAGGCACGCCGAGCCGGGCCACCCGGGAGCCACCGGGGGGAAGCGCGGCGAGGGGCCGGGTACGGCGCTCCCGGTCGCCGTTGACGTGAAGCTCGAGCGCCGCGACGTGGATGACGTCGCGTTGGACGTCGCGCCGCCCGGTCCACAGCTGGCCGAACTTCGCGGCACCCGCGAGGAGCGCCGATGAGGGACCATCCGCGCTACGTCAGTGTCATCGGCGCCTCGAGCGCCAGCCCGGATCTGACCGCGAAGGCCGAGGACCTCGGCGAGCTCCTCGCCGAGCGCGACCTCGTCGTGGTCTGCGGCGGCCGCGATGGCGTGATGGCCGCCGTCGCCCGCGGCGTGAGGCGCAAGGGCGGCGTCACGATCGGCATCCTCCCGGAGGCCGACCGCCTTCACGCCGCCCCCGACCTCACCTACAGCGTCTGCAGCGCCATGGGCTACGCCCGCAACCTCAGCGTGGTGGCGAGCGGCGACGTGGTCATCGCCCTCGGCGGCGCCTGGGGCACGCTCAGCGAGATCGCCTTGGCGCGCAACGTCGGCAAGCCGGTCATCCTTCTCGACACCTGGGAGCTGCGGCCGCCGGAGGGCGGCGAGCTCGACGGAGTGCTGCGGGCGCGGACGCCCGCCGAGGCCGTCGAGCTCGCGCTCTCGAGCGGGCGTGCTCGCTGACCCTGCGGCCCGCCAAAACGTCAACCCTGCTCTGCCGCCCAGGCTGCTTCCCGCAGCGCAGCCGGCTGGTATAGTTCGTGCGCCGGGCTGCCTTCCCCGCTCGGTCTCCTTGGGCCGAACCATGACCGAACGCAAGCCGATACCGGGTCTCGTGGCCGCCAAACTCGCCTCCCCGCGAGTCGAGGCCGCCGCCGTACGCCCCGACACATTGGCGGCATTCAGGCGGGCCAGCGTCCGCCGGTTGACCGTGGTGTGCGCCCCCGCGGGGTACGGCAAGACCACGACGACCGCCGCGGCCGCCGACCAGCTCGGCCTGCATCCTGTCTGGTACAAGCTCGACGTCCTCGATCACGATCCCGTCGTCCTCCTGGCGTCGCTCACCGAGGCGTTCCGGCAACGCCACCCCAGCTTCGGTGAGCTGATCCTCGAGCGCCTGCGGTCGGCTGCCGACGCGCCGTTTCCCCTCGAGCAAATGACCGCGATGTTCCTGTCGGAATGCGACGCCCACATCCATGAGCGCTTCCACGTCGTGCTCGACGACTACCACGAAGCCGCCGACTCCCCCGAGCTTAACCGGACCCTCGACTACCTCCTCACCAACTGCCCGGCCAGCCTTCACTTCATCGTGCTCAGCCGCTACGACCCGGCTTTTGCCACCGCGAAGATGAAGCTCTCCGGCGAGATCGGCCTGCTCGGCGTCGATGCCCTGCGGTTTGACTCCGAGCAGGCCGCTCGGGTCCTCACCGCCCGCACAGGCGCGCCAGTACGGCCCGCCGACGTCGAGCACTTGGTCGAGGCCACCGAGGGCTGGCCGGCCAGCATCATCCTGGCAGCGCTGTCGCTCGAGTGGCTGGACCTCGCCCCTCTCGAGTCCCACCTCACCGATCCGCGCATGCGGCTCGACGTGTACTCCTACCTTGCGGAGCAGGTCTACGCCCGTGAGGGCCCCGCCACGCAGTCCTTTCTCAAGCGCACCTGCTGCCTGGAACACATCACCGTCGAGCTCGCCAACCTGGTTGTGGGGATCGACGACGCTCAGTGTCACCTCAGCCACCTCGAGGCCCACCGCGTCTTCACTTTCGCGACTCCTCAAGAGGGCGCGTACCGGTACCATACGCTCTTCCGCGATTACCTCAGGCAACGATGCCTTCAGGAGGATGGAGCACAGGCGTTCCACGATCTGCAGCGCGACACGTCAGTGGCCCTCGAAGACGCCGGCGAGGTCGAGATGGCGATCGAGCTCAGCCTCAACGCAAACGAACCCCAGGCGGCCTTGGACAGCATCGCCCGGGCCGGCGAGCCGGGGCTCGACAATTTCCGCTCGGAGTCCTTGATCTCCTGGCTCTCGCGTCTCGACTCGCGCGCGGGCTGGAACCACCCGTGGGTCCGGCTGCTGCGCAGCCAGGTCCGCGTTCGGGACGGCGACTACGACGCGGCCATCATCGACATCGACAAGGCAGCGCATGACTTCGAGGCCGCGCGCGACTCCGCCGGTCTCTACCATGCGCTGTCGGCCAAGGAGTGTGCACTCTTCTGGAAGGGCGACATCAGCGCCGCCGCTGAAACTTGTCGGCTGGCGTTGGAGCACGCCCCGCACGATCAACAGAGAGTCCACACGCTCATCAGCCTGGGCTCCGCGGCCCTTGAGATGCGAGATTGGCCGCGGGCAGACGAGGCCTATTCCGAGGCCGAGCGCCTATTGGGCATGGGTGGTGGATCCGAGAAGACTCGGGTAACGGCGCTACGAGCATTCGCGTCGTTCCTTCAGGGTGACTTCCGAACAGCCGCGCAGCAAATCACCGCAGCAGTCGTTGCGCCGCTGAGGAGCAGCTACCGAACGGCCATCCTGAATTCGGCCAGCATGATTCAGATGGGGCTCGCAGAGTTCGACGTATCCCTCTGCCTCGCTGCTGACGCCCTAGCGGTCGCGAAGACCTATGGTTGTGGCCACATGGAGCCCCTGGTTCTTGACAACCGAGGCCTATGCCTCGCCTCGGCCGGCCTAATGGAATCCGCACTGCGCGACCTCCAGACGGCCGCAGATACTTCGGTCGTTCGAGCGGATTCATCCATGAGCGCACTCTGTCTCAGCCACAGGGGGACCGTCTTCCGCAGATTGGAGCGAAACGCGGAGTGCGAGCATTGGTATGCGGCAGCCCATCGACTGTCACTAGACGGATCGGATCCATACGTCCGACTGAACTGCTCCGCCAATCTGGCCTTGATCCAATGCCAGATGAGTGAAACTGCGGAATCACCCCTCCTGGACATTGCGAGAGAGGCGGAGAACGCGCTCCTGCTGTTCGTGGCGCAGAAGGCGCGGCTCTTCCAGGCGCGCTTGCTGTGCTTGGTGGGAGCTTACGACGCCGCCAACGAGCTCTTGGCCTCGTGCGTCCCCGCCCAGCTGCGGCTCGGCCACTTGAACCTGCTCAGTCAGGAGATGGTGCTCGACCCGATGCTGCTCCAGACGTACCTCAATGGGAGCCCGAGCCCGTCCGCGCGTGACAGTCTCTTGCGACTTGTCGCGAGGCACTGGAGAGGGCCAAAGTCCCTCGCGACGCTCGCCCACACAGCCGCTACGTCCCTCGTTGACGCCGTGATCGATGTCGTTGCAGACGTCGGGCAGGAGGACCTCCTGGCCACGATCCTTCGATCAGCCGAGGGCAACCCCGACCCAGAAGTGCGAGCGGCCGCGCGGCGGCGGCAGGGCCGCGGCTCGGCCGTGGCGGAGAATCGACTGGCGCGGGCATCCCTGACGCGTCGAGAGCTCGAAGTCCTCAGGCTGATGTCCGAGGGCCTGCGCAACCCCGAGATCGTCCGCCGCCTGCATCTGTCATCGTCCACGGTCAAGACTCACATCAACCATATCTTCGCCAAGCTCGGCGTGGAGGATCGCGTCGCGGCCGTCCTCGAGTACCAGGCGAGTATTGAGGGATGATGCGGCCGTCCACCAGCCCACCCCTTCTTCTCAACCCTGCCCAACACACGAAATCCAACCTGGGTATGATTCGCTGCGCATCTCCCCTCTCTACCATCACCCCGCAAGCACTCACGCTCAGGGGGGAGACCCGATGCAAGCACCAGTATCCGTCGTCTACGTTGAGTCGAGCAGCATGACGCCGCGCAAGAAGACCGTCATTGACATCCTGCGCGACAACCCGGGCTTCGTCTCCGGTGAGGCCATGAGCGCGAAGCTGGGCATCTCGCGCAATGCCGTGCACAAGCACGTCAAGTCACTGCGTGCCCGCGGGTACAACATCCTCGGGATCTCGCGCCGCGGCTACAGGCTGGAGGACGAGCCTTGTCGCCTTTCGATGGGCCACATCACCGACCGCACTGCCGGCAGTGCCTTCGGCCGCTCCTTCCGTTATTACGACGAGATAGAATCGACCAACGCTGAGGCGAAGTCGCTGGCCAACGGTGGAGCCCCCGAGGGCACCGTCGTGATCGCCGAGTGCCAGACGGCGGGGCGCGGGCGGCTCGGGCGGCGCTGGACGTCCCCCGCGGGCAAGGGCCTCCTCTTCTCAGTCATCCTGCGACCCAGCCTACCGATGAGCGACGCGCACCTCCTGACCCTGGTCGCCGCGGCGGCTGCCGTAGATGCCATCGAGCAATCACTCTCTGTCTCCATGCAGATCAAATGGCCCAACGACCTCTTCGTCACCGACCGCAAGGTGGGCGGCATCCTCATGGAGGTGGCCGGCGAGCAGGACGAAGTCGACTGGGTGGTCGTCGGTATCGGCCTCAACGTGAATACCGAATACAGCGAGCTTCCCGTTGCCTTGCGCCGATCGGCCACCTCGCTGAAGATGGTGTCCGGAGAGGCCGTCGACCGCAGCGACCTGCTGGCCAGCCTGGTGCTCGCTCTCGAGAAGCACTATGTCGAGGCAATCAGCAACGGATTCGAGCGCGCGCTCAGCACCTTCCGCGAGCGCGACTACCTGCTGCACAAGAGCGTGAGCGTGCAGACACGCGAGGGTCCGGTAGTCGGGGCGGCATCCGGCATCGACGAGAGCGGCGCGCTCCTGGTTCAGCTCCCCCACCGCCACATCAGGCGCTTCCACGCGGGAGATGTCACGCTCACGCCATAGATAGGCCCGCGGGCCCGGGGGCGCCCCCGGGCGTCTGCCACGCGAGTCTTGACAGCCGCCCGGGGGCTCACTACATTGTCACCTCTGCCCTTCCGAGAGAGGTTGACAATTGCCACGGTTCACCACGCGCGAGCTGACCCTCGCAGCCATCTTCACGGCCCTCATCGCCGGCGGAGCGCTCATCACCGTGCCGCTCGGAGCCGTGCCGTTCACGCTTCAAGTACTGTTCGTGCTCCTCGCCGGCATGCTGCTTGGCCCCCGGCTCGGTGCGATGAGTATCCTCGCGTACCTCGCCCTCGGTCTCGTCGCCCCCGTCTACGCAGGCGGGAGCTCTGGGCTCGGCGTACTCTTCGGCCCGACGGGCGGATACTTGTGGGGGTTCCTACCGGGTGCGATAGCCGCTGCGGCGGTCACAAGAAGCCGGCTCCCGGGGCTCCCCCGCCTCGTTGCCGCCGGCCTCGTGGGCTTGATCCCGATCTACGGTCTCGGTGCCGTGTGGCTCGCGCTGCAACTGCAAAGCCCGAGCTACGAGGTGGTGGTGGTCGGCGGCGTGCTGCAATTCCTGCCACTCGACGTGCTCAAGGCCTTCATTGCCGCTTTCGCGGCCCGCAGCCTCTTCAGCCTGCCGCTGGGTCTTCCTGCGCTTCCGAGAGACCGCTGACGTCGGCCAACGCGTGGCCGCGCAGCCTCAGGTTGATGCGGCCACGCTCGTATTCACCCATGAAGTCAGTGGAGCTGCCGTCGCGATAGGCAAGGTCCTTGTCGCGGAGCACGCGGGCGAGAGCTTCCACGTAGCCTGCGTCCAGGCTGCCTCCCGCCATCGCACGCAGCTCCTTGAGCGCCTCAAAAGAGCTTCGGGCGGCACGGTAGGGGCGATCAGAGGTCATCGCGTGGTACGAGTCGGCCACCGCAAGGATCTTGCTCAACTCGGGGATGCCTTCTGGCCCGACGCCACTCGGGTACCCGCTCCCGTCCAGGCGTTCGTGGTGATAGCGCACGATGTCGGCGACGGCCTGGTACGCTGCGAGGTGAGAGAGGACTTCCGCCCCCTTCTCTGGATGCTGCCGGATGAACGCCCACTCCTCTTCGTCGAGATCGGTCGTCTTGCGCAGCACGGCGTCGGGAACCCCGACCTTGCCGAGATCGTGCAGCAGGCCGGCCAGATGCAGAGCCTCTGCCTCTTCCTCTGGAAGCCGCAAGGCAGTGGCGATGTCGCGGCAGTACATGGCGACTGCCGCCGAGTGTTGCGCCGTGTACTCGTCCTTGCTGTCCAGCAGCACGACCATTGCCGCAGCCAGGCCGATGTTCATCTCGAGGTACTGGTCGCTGAGCTCCTTCTGTTTGGCGACATGCGCCTTCTCTCGAGCGAGAAGCTTGAACATGTATTGGCTGGCGAGGAGCGGGATGAAGAGCAGCACAACCGCCACCAGGCCCGCCTCGACGTACAATGCCGCCGTCATGAGCCCCAAAGCCGTCAAGACAGCAAGTGAACGCAAGAACGGCGGGTACTCGCTTCTCCAATAGTCAGCAAGCGGTCGACGGTACATCATGCTCGCCGCCGCGCTGGCGATGCCCAAGTTTGCCGCCTCATACACGGCGGCGGCGAGAACACCGGCCAGCAGCAGGCCGGGCGTCAGGCCATCCAGCCCAAATCCCCACTCCGATCGGAGGACGGAGAACGCGAGGGCTCCAAGTGCGGAGGCGAGAACGTAATTCGAGAGATTGAATAGCGCAATGAAGACGGATCGTTCGTGCCAACATCCCCACAGGCCCGCCACTCCAGCGACCACCATGGCCGGGGCTGGGCCAAGGAACATGATCGCAAGGAGGATAGGCAGGTTGGCTGCGGTGACGGTGACCCTATCTGAGAACTCCACAGCAAGACTCTCCGCCACAACGGCGAGCACAGCGAGAACGACACACCCCGCCAAGACGTCTGCATCGAAGCCGTTGAGGCCAGAGCCAAACAGGGCAACACCTATCGCCGCGGCCGATGATGCCGCGGTGCACACGGATAGCGCTTTGAAGCTGCCAGGAAGTCCGAGCAAGGGTACCGCCCTATGCGAGTCGCAGGACTCCTATCGGCATACCGCTGCCGAACCTGTACAGCCTTCTTGACGCAAGAGCCTAATGGACCTTGCTGCTCCCACCCGAGCCGGCGAGAGCTACGAGCAGAGATGCAAGGACTGTTTCAAACTTCTTCATTGTTGACAGCTCAGTGGACTTTGACCGGAGAGTGCACCTTGACCGGAGAGCGCATGAGAACCTCCTAAAGTTGCCGTCACCACCTGCCGATAAATGATGGTTGACGATCAGTGTGCCCGGACTCTACTTAGACACAAGTGTGTGGCGTTGCCGCGCGACTTGGCCATAGTGGGCAAATCGATGACGCACTCCCGCCAGAATGGACAACACTTCTTGCGCCCAGGTTCCAGATGCCGTTGACCCTTGCCCTCAGGTAAGCTCTGCTAGGCACCACTCAAGGCACGAGCCACTCGGAACATGGGGGATTTCCATAGAGGCGAACCCGGCCGTTGGCACTCAATCGACCGAGACGCCAACCCGCACAGTCAACTTCGCACTGTTGTGGGCCGGGCAGTTTGTTTCGCAGATGGGCGACCGCTTGGCGATGGTCGCGTTCCCATGGCTCGTGTACAAGAGTACCGGCTCGGCGGTGAGCACTGGCGGTATCTTCGCCCTCTACACGTTGCCCTATGTGCTGTTCGGCGCGTTCGCCGGGGTGCTGATCGACCGCTTCAATAAGCGCACGGTGATGGTCGTCGCTGACGTGCTCCGTTTTGGGCTGGTGCTCCTCGTCCCCTGGGCAGCACAGTGGTCGCTCCCCGCCGTGTATGTGCTCAGCTTTCTGATGGCCAGCGCGGCTGTCTTCTTCGACCCCAGCAAGCTGGCCATCGTCCCGGACATTGTGCCGAGGGACAAGCTCATGCGAGCCAACTCGCTGCTCTCGACAGGGGAAAACCTGACTGAAGTCGTAGGCTACGGTTTGGCAGGCATCACGTTGTCCCAGGTGTCGACGACCACCGCCTTCAGGATCGACGGCGCGACGTTTCTGGTGTCTGCCGTGGCGCTCATCGCCATGCGATACAGGGCACCCCTCCGCGAGGCGGCGGAGCGTGTTGGTGAGTCCTTCTGGTCAGAGCTGCGCGAGGGAATGCGCTATCTCGAAGGTCACCAAGGCTTGCGCGCGAACACCGTGATTACCTTGGCAGCCGCAGCGGGAGCCGGAGCGAGCTACCCTCTCACGTTCATGCTTGCGGTTCGCGTCCTCAATGGTGGTACGCAGGCATTTGGTCTTTTCGAAGGGGCGTTGGGGCTCGGCTATTTGGCTGGCTCGGTGGTCCTCGTCGTCCTCGCACGGCGAGTTCCGAAGGGCATTGCGATGACTGCCGGCTTCGCGGCTACCGGAGCAGGCATCTCTCTAGTGGGCGTCTGCCCCTCTGTATGGACAGCTGCGATACCGTTTCTCGCAATTGGCATGGCCAACGCTGTCGCCCTGATCGCCGTGGATACCTACCTGCAAGAGGTAGTGCCGGAGCGCCTGCGCGGCCGCGTCTGGGGGACGCGGTTCACGCTGACGCAGGGCACTTACGCGATCTCGGTACTCGCCGGCGGGGCGCTCGCCGGCGTCTTCGATGTGCGCGCCCTCTTCATCGTCTCGGGTGTGCTCATCGCTCTGCCGGCCATCGCCGGCCTGTTCGTCCGGGAGATCCGGGAGGCCTGAGGCGGGAGCCGGACCCGGCCGCGCCGATCTTCCGCCGACTGCAGCCGCAGGGGCGCGGGTGATAGCCTTAGCCTCACACCCGTCAGTCCGTGGGGCACCGGTTCGTGAGGCCGCGCCGCCCCTCGACCACAGACTACGCGCATGAGCTTCCACACCGACACCCAGATCACCGGCCCTGGCACCCAGCCACGCACCAGCTGGGTGCAGCTCGGCGTGGTCTCCGCCGGCGAGTTCGTCACCTGGATCGGCTTCGGCGCCATCCTCCCCTACCTGCCGATCTTCCTCAAAGAACAGGCGCACAGCTCGATGCTCATGATCGGCGTCGTGGCCGCGATGTTCTACCTGGGGACCCTGCTGTTCTCCTCGCCCCTGGGGTGGCTCAGCGACACCATCGGGCGCAAGCCGGTGATGGTCTTCGGCGCTGCCCTCTACACCGTCTCGCTGCTCCTCTTCACCACGACTACGGATCCCTACTGGTTCATCCTCTTCCGCCTGCTCGAGGGCATCGGGGCCGCCGCCTTCGGGCCCGCGGCCCAGGCCTTCGTCGCCGACATCACCTCGGAACAGAACCGCAGCAAGGCCTACGGATTCCTCACGACAGCGCAGTTCGGCGGGCTCATCTTCGGGCCAGCGATCGCGGTGCCGCTCTACGGCCTCGTCGGTGGGGGCACCGCCGGCTACTACGCCATCTTCTATTTCGGCGCCGCGCTATCGGTGATCTCGCTCGTCTCGATCATCGCCCTCGTACGCGAGCCCGCGGCCCTCGAGGTGCGCCGCGCCCAGCGCCGGCACGACGCACAGGCGGCGGGTGGCGGCCGCACGGCGGGGCGCCCGCCTCTGCGAGCGATCCTCACGCCGGCGATCCTCGCCTTCGTCGTCGTGGCCTTCACGAGTCACTACGCCATGGGGGCCTTCGACGTCGTCTGGAGCCTGTGGCTTGACAGCCTCGGCGCGTCGAAGACCTTCATCGGACTCACCTGGATCGCCTTCAGCGTGCCGATGCTGCTCTCGTTCGTCGGCGGCATGGCGGCCGACCGCTACAGCCGCTTCTGGCTGTTCATCGTCGGCTACGCGTTCTCGGCGTTGGCCTGGATCTTCTACGGAGTCACGCGCGACTTCACCTTGTTCGTCATTGTGAACGCCCTTGAGGGCCTCGCCATCGCCTTCTCCTACCCCGCCAAGCAGGCCTTCCTGGTGCAGGTGAGCCCAAGGCGCTGGATCGGCACCGTGACCGGCGTGGAATCCACCGCGATGCAGCTCGCCGGCCTGCTCGGGTCGCTCACGGCGCCGATCCTCTACGGCTGGGTGTCCGGGTACGTGCTCGCCTTCGCCGGCGTCCTCAACCTCGTGGGCTTGGCTGTCGCCGCCCCCACACTCGGTCGCGAGTGGCGCCGCCTGAGCGCAGATGGGCACCTGCCGACCCGGGCGGAGTTGGAGCTGATCGCCGACGAGGCGCGCCGCGCTGTGGCGGCGGAGCCGGCGGACGGCGCGAGCTGACCCCGGTGACCGGCCGGAAGGCCGGCGCCGCCTCGGCCACGGGCAGTTCCCCGGCCGGCGTCAGACGAACCGGCGAACCTCCCGGTAGAGCGTGTCGCGTTGGACCGGTGAGTAGCCGGCGGCACCGATGAGCCGCACCATCTCAGCCACGTCGCAGGCGTTCGCCACGCCGGCGGCGGCGACCACGTTCTCCTCGATCATGGTGGAGCCCATGTCGTTGGCGCCGAAGGCCAGGGCGACCTGCCCCATACGCAGGCCTTGCGTCACCCATGAAGCCTGGATATTGGGCACGTTGTCGAGGTAGATGCGGCTCACGGCGAGCATCCGGAGGTAGTCGAAGCCGGAGGCCGGGACGTGGCCGGCCGCAAGCTCCGTGTTGCCGGCCTGAAAGGTCCAGGGGATGAAGGCGCGAAAGCCGCCTGTCGCATCCTGAAGGTCGCGGATGCGGCGCAGGTGCTCAACGCGCTCGGCGGCGCTGTCGAGCGAGCCGAACATCATCGTCGCCGTGGTGCTCATGCCCAGGCCATGCGCCACGCGCATCACGTCAAGCCACGTGTCGGTGGAGATCTTGTGGGGGCTGATCTCCTTGCGAACGCGGTCGACGAGGACCTCGGCGCCGCCACCGGGCAGCGAGTCGAGGCCCGCGGCCTGCAGGCGGCGCAGGGTCTCCTCGATGCCGAGCCCACTCATCCCGGCGATGTGGACGATCTCCGGTGGCGAGAGCGAGTGGATGTGCACCTCAAAGCGCTCCTTGATGCCGCGGAACACCCGCTCGAACCAGCAGATGTCGAGGTCGGGGTGCAGGCCACCCTGCATCATGATCGCCGTGCCGCCAAGGGCCAGCGTCTCCTCGATCTTGCGGTGGATATCGGCCTCGGAGAGCAGGTACCCCTCCCCGCTGCCTGGCTTCTTGTAGAAGGCGCAGAAGCGGCAGCCCGAAAGGCAGTAGTCGGTGTAGTTGATGTTGCGGTCGACGATGAAGGTGACCTCGACGCCGGGGTGCAAGCGGCGGCGTACCTCGGCGGCGCGAGCCCCGAGCGCCAGCAGCTCGCCGCCCTCGAGGAGGGCGAGGGCCTCGGCGTCGGAGAGACGGTCGGCGGGCGGCGAAGGCACGGGTGCGGAGCCGGCGACTGGGGCGGTCCCGTTCACGCGCCCTCCCCTTGGCCGAGCGGCATGGTCATCACCACGAAGTCGAATCCGACCCCGGCCGCGTCGTGGTGTACGGGGATGCCCTCGATCACCTCGTCGCCCGGCTCGAGCCTGAACCCGATGCTGCGGTGGAAGGCGATGGATCTCGTGTTCCAGGTGCCCGTCTCGGCGTACAGGTGAGTCCCGCCGCGCCGGCGCACGAGGTCGGCGAATCGCCGGTACATCTCATGCCCGAGTCCGCCGCCGCGCAGGTCGGGATGGACGCCGGCGTAGTGGACGTAGCCCGCCCCAAGCCGGCGCTGGGAGAGGTAGCCGACGAGGAAGCCGACGAGGCGGCCTTGCTCCTCGACGATGATGCAGGTGTCCCCCATGTGCTCGAAAAGCTGTGGGCAGACGCCGTGAACCATGTGCCGGCCCGGCCACCAGGCGTCGATGGCCGCGCTCACGGCCGCCGCATCGGCGGGCTCGGCCGCACGCCAGGCAACGCCAGCAGGAGTTGGCGGCGTGCTCATGTGGCCACCTGCCCAGCCAGCCCACCGGCGACGGCAGCCGGCAGGACGTCGTTGACGGCCGCCGCAAGGTCGGGGATGCGCTCCAGCTCGCCGACGGCGGCTGCCCGCCGGTAAAACTCCGCGAGGCCGGCGCGATACGCGGGCGTGAAGCCGAACTTGAGCTTGTCGAAGTACTCCATGAGATACCCCTGGCTGAAATCGTAGCGCTGCGCCGCGGAAGCGGCCGTCAGTTCCGGGTGCGCGGCGCAATCGTCGCGCGAGGCGAGCAGCGCCGCGCCGATCGCGGCGGCCGCCTCCGGGCGGCCGCCGGCCAACTCGCGGCGCGCGGCGCAGACGGCGAAGACCATGGGCAGGCCGGTCACCCGGCGCCACTCCTCGCCGAGGTCATAGTGGTATGGATAGACGCCGGCCCGCAGCACGTACAGGGCCTCGTCACCGATCAGCAACACGCCATCGGCGCTCGCGAGCACTTCGGCGAGCGTGCCCACGCGAGGCGCGAACGCAGGCTCCATGCCCCACTCCCGGCACAGCACCTTGAGCAGGCAGATGGAGGTGGCGCTCTTCTCCGTGAGCGCGATGCGTCGCACATCGCGGAGCGGCACACTCGTGAAGAGCTGCACCGAGTCCACGGCGCCGAACGCGCTGATCGACACCTGCGGCAGGAGCGACAGCTCGTCGGCGCCGCGGGCATAGGCGATCGAGGACGACAGAGTCACGTCGATCGCCCCCTCCACGAGCATCCGGTTGAGCGCCGACGGGTAGCCCTCCACGATCGTGGCGCTGAAACCGCGCGCGCCGAGTTCGCGCTCAAAGTGGTGGTACAGCGGGAAGCAGTTGACGAACTCGATCCGCCCGACACGTACCGGACCGGCAGGTTTGGCAAGGCGCGCGCCCGCGCCGGACTCAGCCGCTGTCGCCGTCATCGTACCGCCGCACGACGTTGTAGAGCGTGTCGCGCTCCACCGGCACGCGGCCTGCCGCGCGGATCACGCGCACGAGCTCCGCCCGCGTGAGCTCCTGGCCCGTGTCGACGCCCGCCGCGTGGCTGATCTTCTCCTCTACCACGGTGCCATCCAGGTCGTTGACCCCGAACACCAGCGAGACCTGAGCGAGCTTGAGACCGACGTTGATCCAGAAGGCCTTGATGTGGCGGAAGTTGTCGAGCACCAGGCGGCCCACCGCCAGCATTCGGAGGTCGTCGAAGCCGGTGGGGCCCGGCAGTTCACTGAGCCCGGTGTTGGCCGGTTGAAACGAGAGCGGGATGAAGGCGTTGAAGCCGCCCGTGTCGTCCTGGAGCTCGCGCAGACGCAGCATGTGGTCGGCGAGCTCCGCCGGCGTCTCCACGTGCCCGTAGAGCATCGTGGCGTTCGACTTGAGCCCCGCATCGTGAGCAGCGCGCATGACGTCGAGCCACCGCTGCCCGCTGATCTTGCGCTCGCAGATCAGGTCGCGCACGCGACCGCTGAACACCTCGGCGCCACCGCCGGGCAGCGAGCCTAGACCGGCCTCCTTGAGCTCCGTCAGGACAGCGGCGACAGACTTGCCGCTGATCTTGGCGAAGTGTGCGACCTCGCTGGCCGTGAACGCCTGGATGTGGACGTCGGGCGCCAGGTCCTTGAGGGCGCGCATCATGTCGAGGTAGTACGTGAAGGGCAGGTCCGGGTGCTCGCCACCGACGATGTGGATCTCGGTGATACCGCCCTCGGCGAGCGTCTCGCGCGCTTTGCCCACGACCTCGTCGACCGTGAGCGTGTACGCGTCGGCATCGCCCTCGTCGTGGCTGAAGGCGCAGAAGAGGCAGCGATTCCGGCACACGTTGGTGTGGTTGATGTGCCGGTTGCTGATGAAGTAGACGTCGTCTCCCACGGCGCGCCGCCGGGCGAAGTCTGCCATGGCGCCGAGGGCGAGGATGTCGTCACACTCGAGAAGAGCGCAGGCCTGGCTGGCGTCGAGGCGGGCGCCAGCCTCGATGGCCTTCCAGACACCCTCGAGGCCGGCACGCGCCGCGAGGGCGAGGATCTCAGCGGGATTCACGGATTGGACTCCAGACGTATCAGCTGTAGCGGTCGACGACCTGTGTGGCGAGCTGGGCGAGCAACTCACGCTCGACCCGGCCCGGGCACTCGTCGAGGACTCTGCGGGCTCCCTCAATGTACCCCAAAGCGACCGCCCGGGCACGCTCGAGGGCGCCGCTCTCGGCGACCGCCTTCACCACCGCGTCGACCGCATCGGGTGACGAGGCCGGCGACGCCAGGAGCTCGGCGACCCCTGAGCCGGTCTCAAGCGCGAAGATGATGGGGAGCGTGATCGTGCCGTCACGTACATCGGTGCCGGGGCGCTTACCGGTCTTGGCCTCGTCACCATCGAAGTCCAGGATGTCATCGAACACCTGGAAGGCGAGGCCGATGAGGCGCCCGTACTCGCCCAGGGCAAGAGCCGCCTCCTCTCCCGCCGCCGAAAGTTGCGCCCCAAGGCGGCAGGCGGCGGCGAACAGGTCGGCCGTCTTGCGCTCACAGCGACGCTCGTAGTCGGCCAGAGTGGTCTCCACCTGGTGCGCCTGGGCGCGCTGCATCACCTCGCCCTCACTGAGGCCGACGGCGGCCGCACTCAGAATGTCGACGGCCGCGGCATCTCCCGTGCCGACCAGTTCAGAGAAGGCGCGTGCCAGAAGGAAGTTACCTGCCGAGACCGCCGTCTCCACACCGAACTCGTGCGCTACGGTGGGGCGCCCGCGGCGGAGCTCCGCGCGGTCGAGGACGTCGTCGTGCACCAGCGTGGCCATATGCAGCAACTCGACGGCCGTGGCCGCGCGGAGCACGGCTTCGCCGAGCTCGCGATCGCGGCGCACGCAGAGGAGCGTAAGCAGCGGCCGCACGCGCTTACCGCCGGCGCCCAGCGTGGCCCGACACGCTTCGCCGAGCTCGCCCGGGAAGGCGCCGGCGACGGCGCCGAGCCGCGCCTCCACCAGCTCGGTGCCGCGCGAGTAGCGGCGCTTCTGCGCCGCGCTGCGCCAGGTCAGCGACGGCCGCGGGCTCACGGCGTCACACCCGCCGGCCGGCCTGGGACCTCGCCGACGTGCAGAGCGACGGCGCCGAGCCCGAAGCGGCGGTACCGGACCCGCACGAGGCCGGCAGCAGCCATGATGGCCGCGAGCTCGTCTGCGCGAGGGAAGGCCTTCACCGATGCGGGCAAGTACGTGTAGGCGGTGGCGTCGCCGGTGATCAAGCTGCCCGCCAAGGGCACGAAGCGGCCCATCCAGAGGTCGTGGAAACGCCGCCCGAAGCCGCGTGGCGCCCAGGTGGACTCGAGGCAGACTACCCGGCCACCGGGACGCACCACGCGGTGCATCTCAGCGAAGGCGCGCGGGATGTCGGGGACGTTGCGCACGCCCCAGCCGACCGTGACCGCGGCGAACTCACCATCGGCAAAGGGCAGGTCGAGAAGGTCGCCGCGGAGGAAGCGCGCCGGCGCGGGCAGGCCGCGGCGCTGCCGCGCAGCGGCTTTCGCGCGCGCCTGCGCGAGCATCGCCTCCGTGAAGTCCAGGCCGGTGACCTCGCACCACGGGCAGTGGTCGACGAGCGTGAGGCAAAGGTCGCCGGTGCCGCAACAGACGTCCAATGCACGGTCGCCGGGCCGCAGACCGGAGGCCGACGCGGCGGCGTGGCGCCAGCGGCGGTCGAGACCGAACGTCATCACGCGGTTCATGAGGTCGTAGCGCGACGCGATGCCACCGAACATGGCTTCGATGCGCCCGGGGTCACGGTCGATCGGCAGCGCGCCCCGGGCCCGGGGCGCACCGGAAGGCTCGGCGGCGCGCGTCAGCGCCGGCCTCCGTCCCAGGGCGCGAACAGCTCCTGGGTGAAGCCGAGGCTGCTGAGCACCTTGCCGGCGACGTGGTCGATAGCGTCCTGCAGAGTCCGCGGGCGCGAGTAGAACCCGGGCATCGCCGGTACGACCACGGCGCCGGCCTCCGCCAGCTCGAGCAGCCTCCGCAAGTGGATCCGAGTGAGCGGCGTCTCGCGCGGCACGACCACCAGGGGGCGGCGCTCCTTGAGCGCGACGTCGCCGACACGGTGGATGAGCGTGCGCGTCGTCCCCAAGGCGATGTGCGCCACCGTCGAGACGGAGCAGGGGCAGACGACGACGGCATCGGGGAAGCTGCTGCCGCTCGCCGGCGGCGCCGCGAGGTCGTCAGGCGCGTAGACCTCCGCAGCCGCGCCAGCACGCTCGAGGAACTCCGCGGTGACCGCCGTGCGCCCCTCGACGGACAGCTCGAGCTCGTGCTCCAAAACGAGAATGGCGCTGTCGGAGATGGAGAGCTGCAGCGTACAGCCGGCTGCTGCCAAGGCTTGCACGACCCGCAGTGCGTAAGGGGCGCCGCTGGCACCGCTGATGCCGATGAAGACGCTCCGCGGCGGCGTGACGGTCACGATGCGTTCCGCCGCCGGCTCCACACGGCCGTCGCCTCAGCCGCCGATGGACCCGTTGTGGCACTGGCCGCCGTAGCAGCCGTTGGGGCCCGTACCGGCATTGCCGTGGCATTTCACGCACAGGCTGCCGCTGCTGTAGACGTGGTTCGGGTGGTCGGCGATGAAGGCGCCGCTGTGAGGCAGGTCCACCCCGTGGCAGGCCGTACAGAAGGAGGCGCTGTGGCACTTGGTACACAGGCCGGGGGACGAGCTGGCCGTGGCGGGATGCGCCCCTACCCACCCGGCAGGATGCGGCATCTGCAGGCCGTGGCACTTGATGCAACTGTTCTTGCCATGGCACTTCACGCACTTCGCCGGTTGCGCGAGCGCGTTGTCGCCGTGCCCGCTGGTCCAGCCTGAGGGATGCGGCATCTGCAAGCCGTGGCAGTCGATGCAGAAGGTTGGATCCTTCTTGAGGTGGCACGACGCGCAGATCGCCTTCCCGCGGTCGAGGACCGTCAAGCCGTGTTCGCGGTTCCAGCGGGTCGGATGCGGCATCGCGAGGCCATGGTGGCAGTCTGCGCAGAACGTCTTGCTCTCGTGGCACCCTCGGCATTGCGTGCCGCTGACGTGCCCCTCGATCGGAACGTTGATCTCCTCGGCCGGCGCGCCGCCCACGTGGCAGGTGTTGCAGTCCGCGGGCAGGGTCTTGCCGTCGTGACAACGAGCGCAGATCGGCATCTTGTTCTGAGCCACGCGCGCGACCTCGAGCTGGGTCCCGGGATGGCTGATGTCGGCGTGGCAGGTGATGCACTGGTAGCCGGCCTCGCGCAGCCCCTTGTGGTTGACGCGGATATTGCCGACCACCTGGTCCTTCTCGATCTCGGACTTCGGGTGGCATTGCACGCAGTTGTTGGAGCCGACGACGGTGGAGAGCGGGCGTTCGTAGGCATTCGAAACGAACAGGATGAGGTTGGTCATCCCCTGCAGGTTCCTGATCGCGTAGTTGAACACGCCGGGCTTCGTGTGGCACTGCTGGCAGCCGACGCCCGCCCGGTAGTGCGCCGTCTGCTTGTAGGTCTCGACCTCGGGCTTGACGAGGTGGCAGGTCTCGCATGTCCCGAGATTGTTGAGCACTGTGGAGAACCCGACGATCGTGGCAAGGATAATGACGACGAGCGCCGTGACGACGCCGGCCAGCCAGCTCAGCGGCACTCTGCCTTCAAGAAGCACCCGCCCTCTCGGTATCCTGCGTCTCGACACGGCTTACTGGCTCCCCGGGACCGAGGTCGGGCTTGGCGGCGTCGGCGTCGGCGTGTACTGGATGCCCTTGAAGAGGCTGTGGGCGCGGGGCTCGCCTGATGCGTGCTGTTCATGACAAGCCTGGCAGTTGTCGAGTGTGTGGCAGTTGAAGCAGCTCGGCGCTCCCGTCCGCGCGACCGCCTTGAAGTGGCTCGAGACGAAGTCGCCGGGGTGCGGCATGTCGACCTGATGGCACGTCTTGCAGTAGCGCTTGATGTCGTGGCACTGGGCGCAGCTCTGGCGGCCGCGCGACTCGGCTTCGGCGCCGTGCCCGTACAGCCACGCGTCGCGGTGCGGCATGAGGATGCCCGAGTGACACTTGGTGCACGAGTCCTTGGCGGTGTGGCAGGCACTGCAGGTGGAGAGAACCCCGATGGCACCGTGACGGGTGTTCCACTCACCTGACTTGTGCGACACGGGGGTGGCGTCGTAATCGCGCCTCGTGTGGCACAGGTCGCACTGGGCCGAAGCCTCCGCGCCGTTCGGTGCCCTGTAGTCGTTGTTGTGGCAGATCAAGCACTGCTCCATGACCGGAAAGGTGCGCGAGCCCTCGGGGATCGCCGTGTCGTGGGCCACCGTGGAGTGGCAGCGCACGCACAGGAAACCCGCCTCGACGAGGTGCTTGTGCTGGACCCGGATGCCGCTCTTGGTGACCGGCTTGAACAGCGTCTTGTTGCTGTGGCAGCGGCGGCAGGACTGGTTGACCACGAACCCCAGGATGGGCTTCTCGTAGTCGCCGGTGAGCTGCGCCAGCGGCTGTTGCAGGTTCTCGAGCTTGGAGGTGAGGAAGAAGAACGGACCCGGCTTGGTGTGGCACTGCTCGCAGTTGACATCACCGTGGGCGGACTTCTCGTAATCCTCGACGTAGGGGACGTGGCTCTTGCAGGTGCTGCAGAAACGCGACGTGGAGCTGGATGCCAGAGAAACGCCGATGACCACCACGAGGGCGGTGAGCACCACAGCCGCGATCGTGACACTCAATGTGGTGAGCCGGAACCTCACGCGTCAGTAGCGGCGCGCAGTCGGCCATGCCTGGTGAACGGCACGACGGTGGCAGAGGACGCAGCCGAAACCGTTGGCGTGCCGCGGAGCTCTGGAATGGCAGCTCACGCAGACAGACGAGGACGGCTTTGCCTGCCGGGCGTGGAACTTCGACGTATGACACCTGGCGCAGCGCTTGATGCCGGACCCCCGCCGGGAGGCGTGCAACGGTTTAGCGTGGCAGCCGGTCTGGTTGCAGGTGCGCTTCTTCGTGACGCTCGCCGAATGCTGCGCCCGCGACTGGACGCCAGGCCCCGAGCCCTTGTGGCAGGAGGCGCACTTGCCGAGCGGGACCAACCTGCCGGCGTGCCTCTTGGTGTGGCAGCCGGTACAGCGCTTGAACCCCGGGCTGGACGCCTGGAAAGTGTGGAACGCGGCTGCCCTGGGGTGGCACGAGGCGCAAGCGACGGCCCCGGCATGCTTCTGATAGTTGCCGTGGCAGACGCCACAGGCGTCGAACTCCTGAGGGCCGTTGTGATGCGGGCTCGCGGCGGGACTCGCGATGCCGGCGCTCGTGGTGTGGCAGGCGAGGCACTCCGCGCTCGCGCCGAGGTGGGGGCTGGTGCCGTGCGTGAACTCCGCCGTGTAGCGCTTGTCGAAGCTGTCGTAGAGATGGCAGCTCTGGCTGCAGGCCGCGCTCGGCGACGAGAGCGAGGAAGTGTCCTGCCCTGGGGCGTGGCAGCTCCAGCACGTCTTGTCGGGCACACTGACGAACCCGGAGTGGCAAGCGGTGCAGGTGGCGTCGGTGGGAGGGCTGCCCGAATGGCAACTGCACCCGACCGCACTGTCGTGCTGCCAGGCGCTGAGCGCGGCAGCCGGGCCCGCGTGCAGCCCGGCAGCGAGCGCCGACCCCGCGAAGGCGAGCGCCACGGCACACAAGCCGAGCAGCGCCCGCCGCCCAAGACCACTCATGGTGCCTCCTCCCCAACCGCCTGCTCAGCGGGGCATCCGCCACCGCCCGCCGAGGCGGCCATCCTCACACGACCGGCCGCTTGGCGCGGCCCTTCACGAGGCTACCCCCGCCGAAGCCGGGGTCCCCCTCATGCGCAAGATCGAGTCTAACAGTCCTTGGGGCGACGTTCACCCTCAGAGTGACCCCAACCAGAAGGAAGCCACCCAGATCACGAACAGGGTGAACGCGGCCCACACGAGGAGCGCGACGATGGTAATGGCCCACCAGATGACGTTCTCGACTCGTTGTCGCGACGGGCTATGCACCGGCACGAGGACCTCATGCAGGGATCCCTCGCGCACGCGGCGCTCGTACTCCAGGGGGCGCTCGCGCGCGTACTCGTCCACGGGGAGCCCGCCGTCGAACATGGTCTTGTCCATGGGGAAGACTTCGGGCCGCAGGTGGGCATGGAAGACGTGCCAGAACACGAAGACGAAGCCCATCGCCAGCAGAGCCCCGCCTGAGTGGTTGACGAGCGCGAAGTTGAGAAAGATGCCAGGCAGGAACCGGGTGGTGAGCTGCGGGTACCACAGCATGGCGCCGGTGACGCACATGATCGTGACGCCGCCCGAAGCGGCCCAGAACTCGAACTTCTCCCAGTACGAGTAGCGATCGTGCTCAAGCACGGGGCGGCCTTTGCCGAGGAACCAGCGCACCATGGCGACGAGGTCGTGCCAGTCCTTGCGGGTGGGGACCATCGTGCCCGGGCCCCAGTAGCGTCCTCTGGTCTTGACCAGGATACGAGCAAAGAAGCCGAGCATGCAGAAGACGCAGGAGACCATGATCATCGCCGCGAACCGATGGACGATGCCGGCCGTCTGGATGCCGCCCAGATGGCTCATCTCCCACTTCGCCCAGCCCTGATCGCTGTATCTCAACGGCATGCCTGTGAACACGAGCACGGTGAAGCTGCACATGATGAGGAAGTGCACCCAGCGCTGGAACGCCGTGAAGCGCTGGTAGTGCACCTGCTCAACGGCGGCGGCGGCCGCTGCGATCCTGGCGGCCGCAGTCGGGCTGTGGTGGGTCTCAATGCTTGCCACGTGAGTAGAGCCCCTCCTTAAGGCCACGGTAGAAATACAGGAAGCAATGCAGCCCGCCGACGAGGAAGAGCCCGACGATCAGCAGTTTGTGATTCAACTCCATGACCCACACCGACATCGACGACTTCGGGGAGGTGGGGTCGACGTGGACGAGGAAGCTCGCGAACTTCCCGCTCGCGTGCTTGTGGCACTTGCCACAGGTACGGGCCACGTTGCGATCGGAGACCATGCTCGCCGGGTCCGCCTGCGGCAGGATCTCGTGGTACCCGTGGCAGTCGGTACAGACGGCCCTCGTCGTCGCCCCCATGCGGAACGCCTTGCCGTGATACGTGTCGAGGTAGGTCTCCGACCGTTCGCCGTGGCAACGGCTGCACATCGGCAGCACCGTCTCCCGGAATCCCGGAGCGCCGGGGCTGATGATCCCGTGTGAGCCGTGGCAATCTGCGCACGATGGCGCCTTCTTGTCGTTCTCTCCCAGGACGAGGTCGCCGTGGAAGGACTTGCTGTACATGGTGAACTGATCCGCGTGGCAGTCGCTGCAGCCGAGGAGCTTGGCCTGCTGATACCAGCCGAGGGTCTCCTCGGCCGTGTGTTCCCTTGGCTGAAGACCCACGTGGCAGGCCGTGCAGTCGAGGCGTGAATGGATTGAATCGTGCGTGTCGTCCGCCGTGACCACGAGGCTCTTGCGCTCGCCCTCGACGACCACGGTCCCGATGTCGGGCTTGGCGTGGCACACAAAACACCGACCGTTGGCGCCGTGGGCGAGGGAGAACTCGATGGCTCCCGCCGGCGCTGCGAAGGCCACGACCGCGAGGACAGCCGTCACGAGGAGCGTACCAAGGAATGCATGCCTGCTCACGGCGTCTGCACCCCCTTCTCTCGATGACAATCTATGCACATCAGGCGGGGATGACAGACCATACACGACACGGTGCCCTTGGCGGCCACGGGGGCGTGCGACTCCGTCCAGTCGGCGGGATGACTGACTTCATGGCACTGCTTACAGAGGATCTGGTAGCTGTGGCACCCCAGGCAACGCCCACGGTCCCCACGCGCCTGCTCGCCATGGGAGTAGCGCCAGTCGCCTGAGTAGTGGCCAGGCGTGGGCTTGGCATGGCACGAGTCGCAGAAATCGACTTTGTCGTGGTGACAGCGCAGGCAGTCCGTCTCGTTCGCGAGGGCGAGCTTGCCGTGGGCCTTGATGTAGTCGGTGGGGTGCGTCTTGCCCTCCGGCGGAGTGTAGTGGCAGAAGGAGCAGCGCTTCGGATCGTTGGTCTGGTCGTGGCACATCGTGCAGGGGGCCATGCTGACCTTGCTGCTGCCGCCCTGCACCGCGTGAGAAGTGTGGTCATGGCAGTCGATGCACATCAGGTTGTTCTGGTTGATGTGGGTCGCGTGCGGCATGCGCAGGCGGCCCGGGATGCCCATAAGGCCCTTGAGCGGGTGGCAACCGATGCAGTTCTCGTTCGCCGGGCGAGGCTCCCGCTCGTTCGCGGGCTCCATGTTGAGGTACACGGCCCAGATATTGCGAGCCTCTCTGGCACGCCACTGAAGGGACGCGCCCAGACCCGGAGGCACGTGGCACTGGACGCACGGGACCGCGGCGTGCGGCGATCGGCGCCAACTCGAGTACGCCTTGCGCATCTCGTGGCAACTGCCGCAATAGCTTGCCGTGGACGTGGCCTGGACCGGGACATAGAGGGCGACTGCGGCGACGCAGAGCGCGCCGACCACGACGATCGCCATGAACCAACCGGACCGGCGCCATGATCGGCGGCTGATCGGGTGCGGCTCGTTGTGTGCGTCGTCGTTCACTCGAACGTCCCCCTGAAGATCGCGTGGAGTGGAGACCGGCGCGTGCTCAGGACCGCAGTCACGGAGACCAGGCGCGCCAGGCGCCGGATTTTACCACACGACGCGCTCGTGCAAGAAGTCACATCAACCGCCCGCGCCAGGCCCCCGGTCACCAGAGGAGCGAGGTGGCGATGACGGCGCCGTAGAGAAGGCCCACGGCACCGTTGACGGTCATGAAGCTCATGCCGACCCGGTCCAGGCCGCGGCGGGCGATGTCCACATGCGACCATGCGAGGAGCGCCGCGACTGCGGCGAGCCCAACCCAGTAGGGCGACGGCAGGTGGGAGACGCGGCCGACGAGGCCCAGCAGCACGACAGCGCCCACGTGCGACGCCGCGGCGACGCGCAGAGCGCCGCTCGGCCCCAACCTGACCGGCACGGAATGGAGCCCGTGCCGACGGTCGAACTCGAGGTCGAAGATCGCGTAGACCACGTCGAAGCCGCCCACCCAGAGGCCGACGGCGGCGAAGAGGAGCCAAGCCTCGGCCGAGAGGCCGCCACTGACTGCGAGCCAGGCGGCCGCGGGAGCAAGGCCCAAAGTCAGCCCCAAGGCGTAGTGGCAGAACCAGGTGACCCGTTTCGCGTACGGGTAGAGCACGAAGGCCGCCAACGGGACGGGCCAGAGGAGGCGGCAGGGGTCGGACAACTGGAAGGACGCCGTGACGAGGAGCGCCACGGACACGCCCGTGAACAGCCACACTTCGCGACGGCCCAGGCTCCTTGCCGGGAGCTCCCGCGCCGCCGTGCGCGGGTTTCGGGCGTCTATCTCGGCGTCGATCAGCCGGTTGAGGGCCATGGCGCTGCTGCGAGCCCCGACCATCGCCACGGTGATCCAGAAGAGCTGGGGCCAGGTGGGCAGCCCACCCGCGGCGAGAAGGGCGCCAACATAGGCGAACGGCAGCGCGTAGATGCTGTGCTCGATCTTGACGAGCCGGGCGAACAGGGCGGGCTTGGAGACCGAGACGCTCCCCGGCAGAAGCACGGTGCCGGGCTCAGGCGCTCGGGGTCGCAGCGCCGCGAGACTCGCCGTCCCGATCGTCGTCCGCACCTGCTGGCGAGAGAACCGGCCCCGGGCGATGCGCGAACTTCTCGAGCAGGTAGGTCGCCAGCGCGACTGCCACCGCGAAGAGCCCGATCACGAACAGGACCGTGTACACGATGATGTGCGCCGGTGAAGTGATCCCGAGGTACGCGCTGACCGTCCAGGCGAGCGCGGCCACTCCCCAGTTCGCCAGCGACAGGCGCAGGAGGCTGCGACGCACGCGCGCGTTCCTGGCGTGCTCGTCTTCGGCGGTCACGAGGCTTTCGGGCTTATCGAGCATGCTTCAGCGTACCACGGACCAGACGACGAACGCCGTCATGAGCACCGCACCGACGCCCGCGGCGCCGGTGATGACCCACCAGATGCTGTCGCCGAAGAGAGTCCCCCACGTGACCGTCTTCTCAACGAGTACTTCGTCCAGCGTGCCTTCTTCGACGCGCCGCGCATACTCCAGAGGCCGGTCGTCCCTGTAATGGTGCACAGGCAGGGTGCCGGTGAACATGACCTTGTCGATGGGGAAGGATTCCGGCCGCAGATGGGCGCTGAAAAAATGCACGAAGATGAAGATGACGCCCATCGCGAGGAGCGCTTCGTTTGAGTGGATCACGAGCGCGATGTTCAGCACGACGCCGGGCAGGTGCTGGGTGGTCTCGAGCGGGAACCACATCATGAACCCGGTGGCGCCGATGATCACCGTTCCGGCGAAGAGCGAAAGGTAGTCGAACTTCTCCCAGTAGGTGAAGCGGTCGAACTGCGGCTTGGGGCCGCGACCGACGAACCAGCCGAACATGCCCACCATGTCGTGAAGGTCCTTCATGCGCGGAACGAGGGAATTGGGACCGCGGAGCTCCTTGCCGCGGCTCCGCAGGAGCACGACGATCACGTAGATGACCTCGGCCGTCCAGTAGAATACCGTGACGATGGCCGCGATGCGGTGGTAGACACCGGCTGCGGTGACTCCTCCGAAGAGGTCCATGAACCACTGCGCCCAGGCGGCGTCCTTGTACTTGAGGGGCATGCCGGTGAACACCAGGGTCGTAAAGCTGACGATCACGAGGAAGTGCATCAGGCGATGGAAGACGTTGAAGCGGTGGTACTCGACTCGCGTCTGCCCTCTCCGGTCCCTCGGCGTGCGCACTCTCTGGGCGTACATGCCCTCCCGGAAGCCGCGGTAGACATACAGCGAGGTGTGGACCGCAGCGAAGGTGAAGACGACGGCGATCAGCGCCACGTAGGCCGCCCAGAACAGGAAGATGAGCCACGACGAGCGGGGGTCCTGGGGGTTCACGTGCACCTGGAACCCGGCGAAGTTGTTGTTGGCCCCGGGATGGCAGCGGCCGCAGGTCTCGGCGAGGTTACGCTTGGAGACTGAGCTGGACGCGTTCGAGCCGGGGACGATCCTGTGACCCAGGTGACAATCGGTGCACACCGCGGCCCCCTCGCGCCCGAGGGCGAAGGCCTTGCCGTGATAGCTGTCGAGATAGGTCGCCTCGCGACCGCCATGGCAGCGCGTGCAGAGCTGCGCCACGCTCTCCCGGAAGGCGGGTGTGCCCGGGGAGACGATATTGTGCGCGTCGTGACAATCGGCGCACAGCGGCGCCCTGGTGTCCTGCCGGGTCAGCGTCAGCGCGCCGTGGAAGGACCCCTCGTACATGAGGGCCTCGTCCGCGTGACAGTCCCCGCACACGTCGAGTTTGGTCCTTCGCAGCCAGCCGGAGGTGACGGTCTCCGAGTGCATGCCCTCGTTGAAGCCCAGGTGACAACTCACGCAGGCGAGCTTGCCGTGGCGTGAGGAGGCATGCGTGGCTGGATCGACGTAGATGCTCTTGCGCTCCCCACCCACGTCGATGAATATGCTGACCCGCTCGCCGTCGACGTCGATGAAGCCGTTCTCGCCCTTCTGCCCATGGCACGCGAGACACGCCTCGTTGCCGGAGGACTTGAGGGCCGTGCCGGCGGTCGAGTCCGCGGCGCCGGCTGCTCCCGGCAGCGCCGCGAGCCCAAGGACGAGGCAGCCGAGCAGAACCCCGGCCGTGGCGAGGCGACGGAGGCTCATGGATTCACGCCCCGCTCCTCGTGACAGGTATCGCACATGCCCTGCGGATGGCAAACGAGGCAAGCGCCGGGGCCCTGCCGGGAGGTAGGCCCGTGCAGAGCCTCCCAGTCGACGGGATGCGTCACGGCGTGACACTGCGCGCAGTAGGCACGATCGTGGCACGCCTCACAGCTCTGCGAGTCGGTCCGGGCGTCGGCCCCGTGGGTGTACCTCCATCTGCCGGAGAAGTGAGGCGCCGGCGGGAAGGCATGGCAGGCGTCGCAGAACGTCTTCTTGTCGTGGTGGCAGCGCAGACACCCGGCCTCGTTGAGCCGCGCCTCGCGGCCGTGCTCCTTGAGGTAATCAGGGCGATGCTGGTCCACCGGCGGCGCGGCGTGGCAGAAATCGCAGCGGTTGGGGGCGCCTTGCTCGTTGTGGCACATCGGGCAGGTCTGCATGGTCACGCGCGCGGGCTGGCCGGCCTTGCGGTGGGAGGTGTAGTCGTGGCAGTCCGCACAGGTGAGGTTGCGCAGCCTGATGTGCACGTCGTGCTTCATGCGCACGCCGTTCGACTCGTTGGGGATCTTGCCGAGCGGATGGCACTTGAGGCAGTTGGCATTACCGGGCATGTGGCCTCTGTCTGGGGCCCGGTCGACAGCGAGGTAGGAGGCCCAGATGTTCTTGGCCTCCTCGATACGCCACCTGGCCTGGGCGACGAATCCGGGCGGGACGTGGCAGGCGGTGCACGTGACGTCCTTGTGGGACGAAGTGGACCAGCTCGCCTCCGCCGCTCGCGTGGCCTTGCAGGACGAGCAGTACGCCAGGGAGTCCGTAGCGCTGACCGGGATCACGACGACAGCGCCGACACCGGCCAGGAAGGCGATGACGACCACGAACGTGAACCAGGGCCTGCGATACCAGGCCCGCTGTTTGATCGGGTAGCGGTGACCGCCCTCAGTCACGACAAGATACTCCCACAGGCTCCATCCCACGCAAGAATGGCTGGGCGAGGCGTCCCCTGACCCGCCCGCCCCTCGTTGGCGCCGATTGTACCATCACGCCCGCAAAGTGGCGACCAGCCTGAACGGCCGGCGGGCGGCGCATCCGCGCGGGCTCACGAGAAGGGCAGGCCGAGCTCGGACCAGCGTGCCGTCACCCGCTGCTTGACGGCGGGGTCCATCACGAGCTCATCCGGCCACTCGCGCCCGTGGCCCTCCTCGGGCCACGTCTTGGTGGCGTCGATGCCCATCTTGGCACCGTAGCGCGCCAGCGGGCTCGAGTGATCGAGCACATCCAGCGGCCCGTTGACCACGACACAGTCGCGGGCCGGATCGACGTTGTTGAAGACGCGCCAGGTGACCTCGCTGTAGTCGTGCACGTCGACGTGCTCGTCCACGACGACGACGAACTTCGTGAACATCATCTGCCCCATGCCCCATACGGCGTTCATGATCTTGCGTGCCTGGCCGGGGTACTCCTTCTTGATGCTGATCACGGCGCAGTCGTGGAAGACGCCCTCGATAGGCAGGTCCATGTCGACGATCTCGGGCTGAACGAGGCGGAGCAGCGGCAGGAAGAGACGTTCCGTGGCCTTGCCGAGGTAGGCGTCCTCCATCGGGGGCCGGCCGACGATGGTGGCCGGATAGATGGCGTCGCGGCGGTGGCTCATCGCCGTGAGGTGGAACACCGGGTAGTCGTCGGCCAGCGAGTAGTAGCCGGTGTGGTCACCGAAAGGCCCTTCGCGGCGCCGCTCGTCCCTGTCCACGTAGCCTTCGAGGACGATCTCGGCGTCGGCCGGCACCTCGAGGTCGACGGTGGCGCACTGGACCAACTCCACGGGCTCGCCGCGCAGGAAGCCCGCGAACATGAACTCGCTGATGCCCGGCGGCAGGGGCGCCGTGGCGGCGTAGGTGACCGCCGGGTCGGTGCCCAGCGCCACGGCCACCTCGAGGCGACCGTCCGCCTCGCGGAAGTTGGCGGCCCCGTCGTGGTGGACGTGCCAGTGCATCCCCGTCGTCTGGCCGTCGTAGACCTGCAGACGGTACATGCCGGCGTTACGCCGCCCCTGGCGGTCCTTGGTGACGACGATGGGCAGCGTGATGAACGGGCCGCCGTCGCCGGGCCAGGTGGTGAGCACCGGCAGCCGGGCGAGGTCCGGCGGGTCGACCACGACCTCGCGGAAGGCGGCCTTCTTGACGACCCTGGGGCCGTAGGAGGCGAGCTCCTTGAGCTGACCGAGCGCCTTGACCTTGCCGACGAGGCCACTCGGCACCTGCAGCTCGACGAGGTTCGCGATGCGCGCCGCGAGATCGTCGAGTGGCGCGCCCAAGGCAAGCTCAAGGCGCCGGTACGAGCCGAGCTGGTTCATGAGCACGGGTACGGCGGCGGCGCCCGCCGACCGCCGGGGCCGCTCGAACAGCAGCGCCGGGCCGTGCGCCTTGCTGGCGCGGTCGGCGATCTCGGCCATCTCGAGGTACGGGTCGACCTCGGGGCGCACCCGGGCCAGCTCGCCCTCACGCTCCAACAGGCCGATGAAGGCACGCAGGTCCACGGTCACCTCTCGGGGTCGGCCGGCGCGGCGAAGGCCGGGGCGGGCGGGGCGGCAGGGGCAGGCGCGCCACCCGCCAGCTCGGCCTCGAGCGGGC
>Ga0265296_1000928_pt1 | contig 37494 bp, 31 predicted proteins | sample MunlanPumphouse1_FD_189073 | JGI IMG/M metagenome (GOLD analysis project Ga0265296, IMG submission 189073) | Groundwater microbial communities from a municipal landfill in Southern Ontario, Canada - Pumphouse #1 | ecosystem: Environmental > Aquatic > Deep subsurface > Groundwater | place...
GTAGATCAAATATATCAAAATTTGTTACCGGAGATCAGTCGGATTCCTTTGGTTGATACTCACGAACACCTGCTTCCGGAACATGAATATTTAACAAATAATGGAGGCTTTTTTAGCCTGTTTTTTCAACATTATGCCTCGAGTGACCTGATTTCGGCTGGGATGGATATAAAGACTCTTGAATATTTAAGAACGAGTGATGACTCCGCAGGAAAGAAGTGGGAGAAGTTTTCCCCTTTTTGGCAGAATATGGAGAATACCTCTTTCGCCCGGGTGATAAAAATCGCGGCTAAGGACCTTTTTAATATTGATGAGATTAGTGAAGATACGATTGGTGATTTATGTAAGCAGATTCAAGCGAAAAATAAACCGGGCTGGTACGACTACGTGCTAAGGGAAAAAGCCGGAATAAAAAAGGTTTTTGTCCGAAGTACGATTACTAATATGAAATCTTACCCCGATTACTTCTTACCGATCGTGGCAAGTGATCTTTTTTTAGATATCAGATCCGCACCGGAGATCGCCCGGCTTGAAGAGGACGTAGATATTGAAATTCATTCTTTTAAGGATTTGATTGATACGATTGAGAAATTCTACACTGAAGCTAAACAAAATGGAGCAATCGGAATAAAAATTACTCAAGCCTATAAACGCGATCTAAATTTTGATAAACGGACGTTTTTCGAAGCTGAATTGGCATTTAATAAGATTTTTCAAGGAATGGGAATGGTACCCCATTGGAATCAATGTGCTGGTTTAAGCAGTGAGGAAAGAAAACCGCTGATAGATTTTTTGATGCATACCATTATCCGGCTGGCCGGTGAAATAGGATTGGTGGTGCAAATCCATACAGGTTTTCAGGAAGGTCAGGGGAATTATATTACAAATTCGAATCCTACTCTTTTAACTAACCTGTTTTTGGAATATCACAAAACGCGGTTTGATATACTTCACTGCGGGTTTCCATATTATTTGGAACTTGCGTGTCTGGCTAAAAATTTCACCAATGTCTATCCCAATATGACTTGGATTTATTGTATCGGAAGTACGGTTGCCAGGCGAATACTTTGCGATTGGCTTGATATTATCCCGATCAACAAAATCCTTGGGTTCGGCGGCGATTATCATTTTGTCGAAGGAGTCTATGGACATGCGCAGTTAGCACACCAATCTATTGCCCGGGTCTTGTCAGAGAAGATTGCAGAAGGACTTTACACGGAGAAACAAGCCCTTATATATGGGCAGAAAATATTAAGTGAAAATGCTGAAGTTGTTTATAATACATTGTGAGAAACAATCCGGGCTTTTGCAATCGGATTAGGAATAATAGGACTCAAATCTTGGAGATTCGTATTGTGCATCTAATATTATCGGAGGTCAGGTGAAAAGTAGCAGCATTCTTTTAAAATTTATTATTTGTCTTGTCATAGTTCTTTGCTATAGTTGTCAACATCATCCGGGTAATCAAAATGGTAAAAAGACATTTAATTTTTCAAAGTATATTTTTGGACAAGCCCCCTCGTTATATGTGTATGTTAAGTCAGTCGATAAAAGTACCGGAGGGGTGCTTATCAGAGGGGGCGACAGCCGCAAACCCCCTGCTCCATTTATCTTGAAATGGGGTGATGGCGCGGTCACGGAAGGGAATTTTCCTCAGGAACATGTGTATCCGGATCGCACCCAAAACTATATTATCACAGTAAAAGCTCGTTATTCCGATTCGTCTTCCGATTCAGCCGAGGCATTCATTCGCTTTGTAGCTCCTGAAATTATTCAAAAGGCTCTTCCATCAAATATAGCAGTATCAATACCCGACTCAATGGTTATGCTCGAAAGCAGAATGCCAAAAGAAGAATTATACGAATTTTCAGATAGTTTGACTTACTTTGAAGATAAATTTTTCCCCGTTATCCCAAGAAAAACCATAGAATATATTTTAAGTGTTGCCGCCTCAATTCAAATGAAATTTGTCAATAATGATGTATATAAGGTTAATGGTGGATTTAACCAGGTTATGCTGAGACATGGTCAATTTGGTGGTATGTATTCTCTATGGTACACAAATCCGGTGAGCTTTGGCGTCGGAGATTACGGGTTTCGAGGGACAATTCAATGGTCTTCATTCTTTCATGAAATGGGGCATAATTTTACTTTAAATAGTCCAGCCGGTTATTATTACGGCGGCAAGTCTGATGGAAATTCTAGTACCATATTTTCAGAAACAATGGCGCAGATATTTCAACACGTAACGGCTTATTATATTGTCAATAATTATAAAGATTATGGCTTAAGCGAAGACCTGGCTTATGAAATACAATTATCTGCACAATCCTCCTTTTCATGGCCTTCATCATCTTACAAAAGGTACATCAATTCCGGGAAAAACTTTGCATCATGGGATGACCCAAATACACCCCAAGATGAAACATTTGATACTTTTATGACTATTGCATATAAGTTTTTTGAACATGCAGAGAAAGGTAAGCCGGATTATGAAAATCAATTAAAGAGAATGATGAAGTTTCTACAGCAATTCAACGAAGATTGGCATCGTCGTTATGATCCTAAAAATGACTCAGTTGAAGGAGCAACTTTTCGGGCTACACTTATGGTATCGGCATTATCTTATGCCTTTGATGAAGATTTGAGAGTAGAATTTAGAGAACTTGATTTTCCTATTAGTGATGAAATTTATCTGGAACTGATGATAGGTAATTGAACTGAGAAATGTTAATAAAATAACTAAACAATATGGCGGGAATGATGATTACAGAAAAACAGTATAATGAGGCACAAAAGAGGGCTCTTGAGTATTTCGAAAAAGCAGGAATTGTAATAACTGACAAGGAAAGGGCAAATATTGAAGTAGCAGATTTTGGGATAGGAGCACTTGAGCAGACAGGATTAGAACTCATTGTGTATGTGAATACAAAAAGGGTTTGTGCAAAAGAACTTGTTTTATTTCCACAGCAAACCTGTCCCGAACATCGTCATCCACCGGTAGGAAATGAGCCGGGGAAAGAGGAAACGTTTCGTTGTCGCTGGGGAAAAGTGTATCTTTATGTGTCGGGGGAAAAAACAATCAACCCAAAAGCTAAACCACCAAAATACAGAGAAAAATATTATACTGTCTGGCATGAAATTGAGCTAAATCCAGGTGACCAATACACATTACAGCCTGATACTTTACATTGGTTTCAAGCTGGTCATGAGGGTGCAGTTATTTCTGAATTTTCAACTAAAAGTCGTGATGAAGCGGATATCTTTACCGATCCGGAAATTCAACGAATCACTAAAATGAAGAAAGAATAAAGTGCTAGAGAAAGAAATTAATGTAGTGGTAGCCGGACACATTTGTCTTGATATGTTTCCAGAATTTATGGATACAAAAAAGATGTCCTTTGAAGAGTTGTTTGTGCCGGGGAAATTAACAAATGTAAGTGGAATGAGAATCTCAACAGGCGGTCCTGTTTCAAACACGGGTATTGCAATGCATAATCTGGGAGCGAAGATTTCTTTAATAGCGAAAATAGGAGATGATTTTATTGGGGAGGCTATATTAAACTTCCTAAAAAATAAAGTTTCAGTGGAAGGAATAAAAATTGTAAAAGGAGAACTTTCTTCTTATACAATTGTTATCGCTCCAAAAGATATAGACCGTATGTTTCTGCATAATCCTGGTACGAATGATACTTTTTGTTATGATGACATTGATTTCGATTTGGTAAGAAGTGCAAAATTGTTTCATCTTGGTTATCCCCCTTTAATGAAAAGATTATACCAGGATGATGGAGAGCAGTTGCGGAAGATTTACAAGAGAGTAAATGAGCTGGGTGTGATAACGTCACTAGATTTTGCTCTTCCGGATCCAAATAGTCCATCAGGCAAGGTGAACTGGAATAAAATACTGAAAAAGGTTTTACCCTACATTGATATTTTTCTTCCCAGTGTAGAAGAGGCGCAATTTGTGCTGGATAAAGAAAAATTTTTAAAGCTGCGCGAAAGAGCTAAAGGAAAAGAATTACTTCACTTATTTGATGGTAAAGAGTTAACTCAACTGTCGAATAAACTTCTTGACTATGGGACTAAAATTGTTGGCTTAAAATGTGGGAATAGAGGATTTTATGTAAAAACTGCCTCCGAAGAAAAACTAAAGAAAATTGGTGGTATTAATCTTGATAACTGGTCGGAGCGCCAGTTGTGGGAACCGACCTATCATGTGGAAAAATTCGCCTCTGCTGCGGGGGCTGGTGATTCTGCTATTGCCGCATTTCTTGTTGCTTTACTTAAAGGTGAGACAATTGAGATGTGCCTTAAATACGCCTGTATGTGTGGGGCACAGAATGTTCAGGCTTTAGACACTGTAAGTGGGATAAAAAACTGGGCGCAGACAACAAGAGAAATAAAGAGCGGATGGGGAAAAAATGAGTTAAAAATTAAGACAGTTGGCTGGAGATATAATCGTAAAGAGAAACTATGGCATGGACCCGAGGATATGAACAGAAAACGCTCGCGGATTTACCCAGAAGGAATACCTTGCAAGACACGGATAAGAGAGTGAAAGGCGAGATAATAACATGATACTTGGTACACAGTACTATCGACCGCCATTTCCGGAACGGAAATATTGGGAGGAGGACTTCGTTCGTATTAAGGATTCCGGGCTGAATACTGTCCAGCTCTGGGTATTATGGGCTTGGGTGGAATCGAAACCAGGAGAGTATATTTTCAAAGATTACGATCGCCTGATTGAACTTGCTGAGCGGAATGGACTGGGCGTTGTTCTCAGTACTATTGCTGAGATTCAGCCTTGCTGGATTTCCCGCATGGTTCCCGACAGTGAATTGATTGATCACCTGGGACGGAAAGTAATATCTTCCAATCGGGATGAATGTAATTTTGGCCTTACTCCAGGTAATTGCACTGACCACCCTGATGTCTGGGATAGAATGAAAAGCTTTTTGACAGAGGTGGTAACTCGCTATCGTTCGGTACCTAACCTTCGGGGATGGGATGCCTGGAACGAACTTCGATGGAACGTGCAGTCTGATGGTTTGGTCTGTTTCTGTCCCTATACTTTAACTGCTTTTCGGAATTGGCTGGACCAGAAATACAGTGGGCTTGATGGATTGAACGATGCCTGGAGGCGACGCTACGGTTGTTGGGAAGAAGTAATGCCCGGTAAACTTCCTGGTCGTCCCTATACCGAGATGATGGCCTTCCAGCATTTTCTTACCTGGCGTGCAAATCAGCATGGCAAAGCTCGATACAACTTAATGAAATCATTGGATCCAGTCCACCCCATTACCATACACGCTTGTTTTCCCAGTCCTCAGGCTGAAGGAGATAGTTATAATCACGCCGTTAATAGAGGCAATGACTGGTTCTTTGCTGACGACCTTGATGGGATCGGGTGTAGTTCCTTCCCAAAGTGGTGGGGGCAGGACAATACTGGCTTCAGCATCAGGGTTGATTCTATTCAGTCTGCCGCCAGGAACAAATTGATATGGTTAAGCGAGGTGCAGGGAGGGCGCTCGAGTATAGGCTTCGAAATGTTTAAACCGGTAGATGCCCTTTCTCAACAACGCTGGATCTGGAATGGTATCGCCTGCGGAGTGGATGCCGTTCTTTTCTGGTGCTGGCGGGACGAGGTTTTTGGGAAGGAGTCGTCAGGATTTGGTCTTTCCGGCAATGATGGTCTTGCTCCGGAGCGGTTAGCCGCAATGAAAGTAACTGGCAGATTAATCAAAGAATATGACGACCTTATCTCTGTGTACAGACCGGAGAAACCAGCGGTAGGAGTGATGTTTAGCCCTCAATCCTACTATTTGTATTGGGCTCAGGAAGGCAATGCCCGTCGCCCTGTGCAAGCCTGGCAAGGATATACTCGTAGTTTAGTACGGAAATCTATACCCTATATTGTGGTAGAGGAAGAACATCTCGATGTTTTAACGGATTTGAAGATTCTATTCTTACCTCGTACCATTGTAACTGACGGCGCTACTGAAAAAGCACTCGAAAATTTTGTCAAAGAGGGAGGTACTCTCTTCTGTGAATCGGAATGTGGCGCTTTTAGTCCGCAAGGATTCTATCGCTATCCGGAAGAACGATTCATTGCTCGCCTGAGTGGTATTCATGAAATCGGAAGGCGTAGTCTTAATGACAATTGTTTTACAGTTAAAATAGATGGCAAGGAGTTAAACCTGCGTGCAACACAATGGCTAACTCCTTACAGTAATGATAAGGGACAAATATTAGCCGATAGTGATGATGGACCTTTAATGGTGGAAGTTCCAATAGGCAAAGGGAAATTAATCCTTTGCGGTACATACCCTGGTGACGCCGACTGGACGATTGGTTTTGATAATTTCTTGGAACTCATGATAAGTCGGTCAGGTTGGCAGCCAGAGACAGAGATATTATCTCCCTGTCCTACCAAGGAATCTTTCTTTTATATCAAATGTGGGCGATCCGGTGATAAAAAGGTTGTTTTCGTTTTTTTTCCACCGGACCGTGATAAGGTTCACCTCAGATTTAAAGATAGTTTCTTTTCAGGAATGCATGTTATGGATATCATATCTGACAGAGAAATTAATTTAAAAAAGAACGAATCCGGTCAAGAATGTATACTTACCGTACCGAAATGGAGGTTTTCTGTTTTAGTCGGGTACTAATGCCACAAATAAACAAATTCATATGATTATTAATTAAAATTATAGGAGATATCTAATGAAAAATAACACACTTCTTTTGGGATTAATTATAATTTCAGTATTTAATTATAGTTGCCAACATCATCCGGGTAATCAAAATGGTAAAAAAACATTCAATTTTTCAAAGTATATTTTCGAACAAGCCCCCTCGTTATATGTGTATGTTAAATCTGTCGATAAGAATACCGGAGGGGTGCTTATCGGAGGGGGCGACAGCCGCAAACCCCCCTGCTCCGTTTATCTTGAGATGGGGCGATGGCACGGTAACGGAAGGAGTCTTTCCTCAGGAACATGTGTATCCGGATCGCATCCGAAACTATATCGTCACAGTAAAAGCTCGTTATTCCGATTCGTCTTCCGATTCAGTCGAGGCGTTCGTTCGCTTTGTTGCTCCCCGGCTGAAACCTATTCCGATTGCTAGTAAGATTACCGTCACTATTCCGAATTCCAAAATAGAGATTGGTAGTCGTTTACCTCAGGAAGGCATGTATAAATTTTCGGAATCGCTGTCCTTTTTCCCAGATGATTTTTTTACTGAAACACCCAGAGAAACGATTGAATACATCCTTGGTGTGGCGGCAAGTATCCAAATGGATTTGGTTAATGACGATGTCTATATGGTGAATGACACCTTCCAACAGGTGCTGTTAAGAGATGCCGGATTTGGCGGAATGTATTCGCTCTGGTTTACGGATCCGGTAAGTTTTGGTGTTGGCGATTACGGCTTACGGGGAACGATCCAGTGGTCATCCTTTTTCCATGAAATGGGTCATAATTTTACACTGAATACGCCCGGGAAATACTATTTCGGTGGAAAATCAGATGGTAATGCCAACGCGATCTATTCAGAAACAATGGCCCAGATATTTGCACACGCCACGGCTTACTGGTTAGTAAATCACTATAAGGAGTTCGGGATCAGTTCAGACCTGGCAAATGAGATTAAATTGTCTGCCGAGAATTCGTTTCAGGGTCTGGCGGGATCATATCAAAAGTATGTCGATTCCAACTGTCCGTTTGCTTCCTGGAACGATCCGGATACACAAGGCGACGAAACGTTCCCGACTTTTATGACGGTTGCTTATAAGTTTTTCGAGTATGCCGAAAAAGGTAACTATGATTATCGGAAATCGGTTAAAAGAATGCTATTCTTTCTTCAACATTTTAATGATGAATGGCAGGTCAAATATGATCAACTTCATAATTCGGCAGATGCCGATGCGTTCCGGGCGACATTAATGGTAAGTGCCATATCTTACGCTTTTGAGGAGGATTTCAGGGCGGATTTCAGGCGGCTCAACTTCCCGATTAGCAACACTGTTTATGAATATTTACAGGCATCGTTAAAACAAAATGAACAGATCAAATCTAACTGAAAATGAGGTGACAAGAATGAAGAAATTATTTGATGGCAAGAATGCCTATGAGTTCGTACAGAAGATAAATTTTATACGTGTAGGTGGGACCAAAGCTGAAAAAGAGGCGGCGGAGATTATTGCGAAACAGATTCGGGAAATCGGCCTGCAACCCGAATATCATGATTTTTCGTTGGCGACCTGCCATCGTTTTTCATCTAAAATGAAAATTTTATCACCCTATGAAAAGGAGATAAAAATGACTCACAGAGTTATTTCGGGAGGGACTCCGCCTGACGGTTTGACTGCCGATTTCAAGTATATCGATTCCGGTGGCGAGCGTTTCTGTGAGGATATCGAGGGTAAGGTCGTCATGACGACGGGAACTGTGGATCGTATTCTGTACGAACGACTGACGCGCCACCATGCCACCGCAGTTATCATTCCGATGGAGCATAATAAAGAGCTTTTAGGCATTACGTTCAATGGAGATTATGTAAAAAAATGGGGTGAATTGCCGGTTTGTTATATCAGCTACAATGATGCCCTGGAGATGGTGAAGCAGAATGTTTCGAAAGTGTTTCTTTGCATAGAAGACGCGTCGGATTTGGAAGGCGTAGGGAGAAATATTGTTGCTGAAATTAAAGGGACATACCGACCGGATGAGGAATTCATATTTTGCGGGCATTTTGATTCTACGCTAAATCATGGTATATATGATAACGCCGCAGGAACCTCAACCGTATTGGAATTAGCAAGACATTTTCAGAATAATCCACCGAAGAGAACGGTTAGATTTATACTATTCTCCGGTGAAGAACTCGGACTGAGAGGATCGATGGCGTATGTAAAAGCCCTGAAGAGTTCGGAAGAGGCTCTGAAGAGAATTAAAATGGTCTTTAATTTCGATCTTGGCGGTACGATTTTGGGTAAGAATTGTGTTCGTGTGACTGCCGGTAAATCCGTTTATCACTATTTGGACGCATTAAATATCATTGAAGATTTGGATATGACGATCGAGTATGATATTTATTCCAGCGATAATATGCCGTTTTGCGGAGAAGGAATTCCGGCTGTCAATTTTTACCGGCAAGCATTAGGATTGGGTCATTCGTGGAACGATACTATTGAGAACATATCGCCGGACGCTTTTGAAATCATCGGCAACTTCGCATTGCGGTTTACTTTGGGAATTGTGAATGCTCCGGTGCTGCCGTTTAAGAGAACGATTGGCAAAGAAATGGCCAAAAAAGTAAAAGTATATTTATCGAGATTTGGAACCGAAGAACCGGAACCTGCCGAAGACGATGAATAAAATATGATAAAAACAAAGCAAATAAAATTGACTAAGGAGTTTTAAATGAGTGAAAAATTGATTGGTTCTTTGAAATCGAGTTCGGTAATTAAAAGATATCAAGGAAATCCAGTTTTAAAAGCGAGTGATGTGCCTTATAAATCCGATCTGGTTTCGAACGCAGGTATCACCAAATATCAAGGCAAATATGTGATGTTGTTTAGAAATGATGAAAGAACCAGTGAATTTACTGTCGACGAGGGTCTTTATCTTGGCCTTGCATATAGTGATGACGGCATTAAGTGGAATATAATGCCCAAACCATGTTTCGATATGAAGAATGAAGAATTCTTAAATACTTACGATCCCAGATTAATTGTCATCGATGGTAAATGTTACATGACTTTTGCCATGGAGACCCGCCACGGAGTGCGCGGTGGAATCGCAGTCACGGAGGATTTTGAAAAATTTGAAATCATTTCTATTGCTGTTCCTGATAATAGAAATTTTGTTCTGCTAACGGAAAAATATAACGGTAAGTATATTCGTCTGGAGCGTCCATTCCCGATTTACGGCCGTCCGGGCTATCCGGAACGTTTTGACATCTGGATCTCGGAATCGCCAGACCTCGTTTACTGGGGCAAACCGGATCTATTGTTGGGTGTTGAAGATGTTCCATTTGCTAACTTAAAAATTGGCCCCGGAGCTCCTCCAATAAAAACTCCAAAAGGATGGTTGACGATTTTTCACGCTTCTGATTTTGATCCAGCTCGTCAGCGCAACGGTTATGAAAAGACCTGGAAAAAGAGATACTGTGCTGGAGTAATGTTGCTTGATCTGGAAGATCCCAGGAAAATCATTGGTATGAGTAAACTGCCCCTCTTGGCTCCCGAAGCAGAGTATGAAATAACCGGTGGTTATCGAAATGATGTCATTTTCGTTACCGGCAATATTCTTGAAGATTCTGGCGAAGTAAAAATCTATTACGGCGCGGCGGATACTTCTATTTGCCTGGCAACAGCCCATGTCGATGATCTGATTGCTCTCTGCAAGGATCCCAAGTGACATCTCTCTGGATTTGTACTGACAAGTTACTCGGAGTAATTATAGAAAGACAATGAAGATTGAAACAATATCGGCGGTTCTGGGGAAGACTCGGAATGGAAATTCGACGATATAAAAAGATTTTTAAGGGTGGAAAATGGCAGGAATTGAATTTAAAAACATCATAAAGCACTTTGACCAAAATATGGTTCTTGACAATCTCAGTTTAAAAGTCAGAGATGGGGAATTTTTAGTGTTGGTTGGGCCGTCGGGATGTGGGAAATCGACGACTCTTAGACTCCTATCCGGACTTGAAGAATTAACGTCGGGAGAAATTTATATCGATAATAAGTTGGTAAATGATTTTGCTCCCAAAGACCGGAATATCTCAATGGTGTTTCAAAACTATGCTTTATACCCTCACATGACAGTTTATGAAAATATGTCTTTTGGGCTCAAATTGCAAAAGTGTCCGAAGGAAGAGATTAAGAAAAGAGTAGAAGAAACTGCGGAAACTCTCGAAATAAGTGATTTACTAAAAAGAAAACCGAAACAACTTTCCGGAGGACAATGTCAGAGAGTCGCCCTTGGAAGAGCAATCGTGCGAAATCCATCGGTATTTCTATTTGATGAACCATTATCAAATCTGGATGCGAAACTTAGGGTTCAAATGAGGACTGAAATAAAAAAGTTGCACATTCGATTGAAAACGACAATGATTTATGTAACTCATGACCAAGTAGAAGCCATGACGTTAGGTGATCGAATAGCAGTCATGAAAGATGGGATAATTCACCAAATTGGGACTTCCTTGGAGGTGTACAATCACCCTTCCGATATGTTTGTTGCCGGATTTATTGGAAGTCCTGCCATGAATTTCATTCCTATGCGACTGAATGAAAAATATGAATTAATATCGCCCGAAAATGATTTTATTTTATTTCCTTCGAATGAACATTGGAAAAAATTAAAATCCCATACTGGAAAAGATATGGTCTTAGGAATCAGACCGGAAGAAATATCGCTGGAAAAGAAGGATCAGTATTGTTCACAAATTCAGGTAAAAGTTGACGTGGCTGAGCCTTTAGGTTATGAAACATTGATACATGCAAAGTATCGTGATTTATCTCTTGTATGCAAAGTGCAAGGGTTTCAGGAAAAAATAAACGGTGAATCTCTGGATATATATCTCAATATGGGCAAAGCAAATTATTTTAATGCAGAATCTTGTCAGGCAATCTGATCGTATTTTTTTCAGTCTATCTGAAACTAACCTGTCGATTTTCAAACATCTAAAAGTTCTCCTTATTCTGAGGTTTCAACACGATTCTATCGCAATGTCCAAAAAAATGATGACCCTTGTAAAAGGAAAAGGTTTTTAATAAAATATATCAGTTGGGATGGAGTCCCCCTGAAAAACGTCCGGGCCGGGCTGATGACTCCTGTCACGCAGGATGTTGCGTCGTGGCCGGGAAGTTTTCTAACAGGAGGATTTTATTATGGAGCAAATTTTCACTATTGCCGCCTTATGGCTCGGGTTAGCCGTTGTCTCCGCGGTAGTTGCGTACCACCTTCGGCTATCTATTGCTCTGGTTGAAATTTGTGTTGGCGTGGTTGCGGCCGCCGTAGCGGGTTCATTCGGCAAGGCGGAGGCATTGGGTGCAAATTCGGAATGGTTGCGTTTTCTGGCTGCATCTGGAGCTGTCTTGCTTACTTTTCTGGCGGGCGCCGAGCTCAAACCGGGCGTGATGCGTAAAAAAATAAAAGAGGTATCCGTTGTTGGACTGGTAGGTTTTTTTGCCCCATTTATAGGCTGTACCGCAATTGCATTTTACGCTTTAGGCTGGGATCTTCAGGCGAGTCTGCTTTGCGGCGTGGCGCTCTCAACGACATCGATGGCGGTTGTCTATGCTGTTATGCTGGAAACTGGTTTAAACAAGACCGAATTCGGCAAAGGTATTCTTGGCGCTTGTTTCATTAATGATCTTGGGACAGTCATTGCTCTCGGTTTGCTGTTTGCACCTTTTACATACAAGACCGTAATTTTTATTGTCATAACCGCTTTTCTATTGGCGATCTTGCCTTCGATCAGCCGCTGGTTGACCCGAGTCTACGCCCATCGCACGGCGGCCATCAGGACAAAATGGGTGATTCTTGTGCTTTTCGGTTTGGGATCGCTTGCGCTTTGGTCGGGGAGCGAGGCGGTGCTTCCTGCTTATATTGTAGGCATGGTGCTGGCAGAGTTCTCCGCCAGGGACACCTTTTGGATTCGACGACTCCGAACCTTGACGGTCGGTTTTCTCACACCATTCTATTTCATTCGTGCGGGGACGTTCGTTTCCTTACCCGCGCTCGTTTCCGCTCCGACTGTTTTCCTAATGTTACTGGGGGGAAAGGTTCTATCAAAAATTTTCGGGCTCTATCCAATAATTAGGCTGTTCCGTCGCAGGTCCGATGAACGGTGGTATTACACATTGCTGATGTCCACCGGTCTGACGTTTGGAACAATTTCTGCCCTTTACGGGTTGTCTCATAACATCGTTACAAGGGAACAATATTCCTTCTTAACTGCCGTGGTTATTGTGAGCGCTGTCGTGCCAACCTTAATTGCCGGATTTGCTTTTTTGCCGCGCCATCTGCTACCAAAACCGGAAGTGCGGGTTGAAGGAGCACAGTGGAAAGAAGGTCCGAGTGATGAAGGGTGATGTAAAAGGAAAAAGCGGAATTGACAATCTGTTTCGATTGCACTAAATTCATCCGTGAATTCAGATTGAACTTAATTGTCAAAATTTAAATGAAAAGGAGATATGTAAAATGAGTGCCATAGTTGAATTACATGCCCGTGAAATTTTAGATTCCAGAGGAAATCCGACCATCGAAGTCGAAGTGTTGACTGAAAGTGGTTATTACGGGACGGCGGCGGTTCCGTCCGGCGCCTCGACCGGCGAACACGAAGCGGTCGAACTGCGCGACGGTGACAAAGATCGCTACATGGGAAAAGGAACGTTGAAAGCGGTCCAGAACGTCAACGAGATCATTGCCCCGGAAATCATCGGCCTCGATGTGCTGGAACAGGCGGAAGTTGACAACGCGCTGATCGAAATCGACGGTACGCCGAATAAAGCCAAACTCGGCGCCAATGCCACGCTGGGCGTTTCGCTCGCGGTTGCCAGAGCCGCGGCGGATTGCGTCGGCCTGCCTTTTTACAAATATATCGGCGGCGTGAACGCGCGCGTTTTGCCGGTTCCACAGATGAACATTCTGAATGGCGGCAAACATGCGGACAATAACGTCGATCTGCAGGAATTCATGATTTTCCCGGCGGGCGCGACCTCTTTTGCCGAAGCGCTGAGAATGGGCGTCGAAACTTTCCATCAACTTAAAGGCGTTCTGAAGAAAAAAGGTATGAACACGTCCGTCGGCGATGAAGGCGGATTCGCGCCGAATCTTCGCTCGAACGTCGAAGCTATCGAAGTCATCCTCGAAGCCGCCGAAAAGACCGGCTACAAAGTCGGCGAACAGTTGTTCATCGCGCTCGATCCGGCGTCTTCGTCGTTTTATAACACCGATACACGGAAATACGAACTGAAATCCGAAAACCGCGATCTGTCGTCCGAAGAGATGGTCGCCTACTACAAAAATATCGTCACAAAATATCCCGTTGTCTCGATCGAAGACGGCATGGCGGAAGACGATTGGGACGGCTGGAAACTCTTGGTCAAAGAAATCGGCGAAAAAGTGCAGATCGTCGGCGACGACCTGACCGTCACGAATGTCGAACGCCTCGGACGCGCCATCAAAGAAAAAGCAATCAATTCGATCCTGATCAAACTCAATCAGATCGGCACCCTGACCGAAACCCTGAACGCTATCGAACTGGCGCACCGGAACGGCATGACGACGGTCGTCTCGCATCGTTCCGGCGAAACGGAAGATACGACAATCGCCGATTTGTCCGTTGCCGTCAATGCCGGGCAGATCAAGACTGGTTCCGCTTGCCGCACCGAACGGATTTGCAAATACAACCAGCTGTTGAGAATCGAAGAAGAACTCGGCGACGATGCGATTTTCTGGGGACGTAACATTTTGAAATGAGGCGTTCGGTTCCGGACAAAAAGAAATCGCGGGATGCCGACAACATCCAGCGACTCTACTGGATTCTGGGTTCCATCGCCGCACTCACGATTTTTATTGTGATGTTTGTCATCGGAGATTATGGTCTGTACCAGATTTATCTCCTGCATAAAGAGAAAAAGCAGATCGAGAACCACATGGTTGAACTCAGCGTCGAACAAGACTCACTGAGCGCTGAGCGCGCGCGTCTCGAAAACGACATTCAGTATATCGAGAAATTGGCGCGCGAACGTTACCGAATGGCAAAAAAAGGTGAAAAAGTTTTTCGAATTATAGAGAAATCTGAACCGAAAACCGACTCGACACTTTGAGCGGTTCCGGATCGCTGTTTCGCTTTTACATCATGGGTTGAAAATCACCGGCTAACGGTAGGAGTTGCGTTATGGATATTGCGACGCTGATTGGTCTGATTGTGGGTGTTGCTCTTGTGATTTATTCGATTGCCGCCAACCAGGGACAGGCGATCTATTTCTGGAATTTTCCTTCGCTTCTGCTCGTGTTGGGTGGAACCATCGCGGCGACTTTTGTCAACTATCCCGCAAAGGACCTTTGGAGCGTATTCCGCGTCGTCAAAAACGCTTTCAAACGCAACAAACAGGAATATCAGGAAGTCATCGACAAGTTTTACGATCTGGCCGGTAAAGCCCGAAAGAGCGGGTTGATGTCGCTGGAATCCGACCTTCCCGCTATCAACGACAAATTTATGAGAAACGGTATTGAACTCGCCATCAACGAAAAGGATCAGTCCCGTCTGCGAAATTACCTCGAGCTGGAACTCTCCAATACAGACAAACGGCACACGATCGGACAGGAGATTTTTTTCTACATGGGCACATACGCCCCGGCATTCGGTATGGTCGGAACGATTGTCGGTCTCATCATCATGATGAAGAATTTTACTATCGGAACGGCTTCCCGTGCAGGCGGCGGCATTTCTTCCGCGTTTCAGTTCGATATGGGCTCGCAGATGAAAACGCTTCTGGGCGGAATGGGACTTGCCTTGTTGACGACTTTTTACGGATTGATTTTGGCCAATCTCATATTTATCCCGCTGGGCGGAAAACTCAAACGCCGCAGTGATGAGGAAATTATGCTGAAGCAGATCATGATCGAGGGAATTCTTTGCCTTCACAACCGCGATCATCCGCTTGTGGTGCGCGAGAAATTGAATACGTTCGTTCCGCGAAGCGAACGCAAAGAAGAGAAAAAAGAGCGGAAATAATCACAACCGGTTAACGCCGCGATTTTTCAAAGTTTTTTTAATCGTTATGAGGGATTCGGTTCGGCCTGCCGAACTGTCCGATTAAAAGTTCGCAGATTAAAATAGATAGCCGAAATTTCGGCAAAGAAAAGAGTATCCAAATGAACAAAAAAATGCTGTTGTGTTTGTTGTTTGTCTTTCAAAGACTTTTCGCGGCCTTCGAGATTCAGACGATCCAACCCGACCTGATCGCGCTGGGCGGCGTCGTTTCGACCCGGCCGAACGGACTGAATCCGGCAGCGATCGGCGAAACCGGCGGTCTTCGGTTCGATGCGGTTTATTCAAATCTGTTCGGACTCAAAGACCTGCAATCGTGGAACGGAAATGTCGCATGGGCTGATGCGTCCGGAACCAACGCCTTTCGATTAAGCGTCGGGGCTTTCGGTGGTGAAATTTATCAGGAAAGAACTCTACAGGCATCGTTCGGCAGAGCGGTCAGACAATTTCTGAGAGTCGGCGTCGCCGTCGATTACTATCATCTGTCCGTTGCCGGATATGAAAACGCCGGTTCGCTGGGTGTGACGGCGGGGGCAAAATTTTATCCGACCGACAATTGGCGATTGTCTATTCTGTATGCAAACGTCAATCAACCGAAATTATCTGGAAGCAGGGAAAAACTGCCGCAGGCGTTCGCTGTCGGATGCCAGTATTTCTGGGAACCCAGACTCGAAATCGACGCCGAAATTTTCAAAGATACGTTGTTTCCGTTTTCATTCCGCGTCGGAACACGGGTCAATCTTTGGCGCGGACTGAACGGATTGATCGGATTTCAGTCAAATCCCGACCGCTTTTCCGGCGGACTGAATTTGACGCTTGGAAAATTCCGGTTCGATTTTGCCGCTCAACATCATGTTTCTCTTCCGCTGACCTTTTATGTCGGATGCGGATTTCAGATCAAATGAAGAGAGCGATTGTTTTACTGGCGGTTTTATTTCTGAGCGCGCCTTCCGGAGCGCAGACGGAGATCGACGAGATAATTTCGGAAGGTCTTCTCGTGCCGGACGACGTTTCCGAGGAAGAACTTCAAACCCGATTGGACACCTATACCGAAAATCGGATCGTCTGGCGAAAAGCGTCACGTTCCGAAATCGATGAACTTCCGATCTCGGTCGATCTGAAAGAGCGTCTCGTTCTGTTTTGGAAACAAAAACAGGCAGTGACTTCCTGGAGCGGTTTTGCCCAACGCGGCGGATTCGATGAATCGGAAATGAAAGTCATCCGATTTTTCTTTCGAATAGAGCCGGAATCGCCAGCAACGGGACAAGTTCAGGTTTATCTTTCGATGAAGGCGGATACTGCGCGGACGTCCGTCTCAAAGACGCTCGTTAAAAGTCGTTACCAGACGGCGAACGGCTGGTTTGGCGGAATCGTGACGGAAACGGATGCGGACGAACCACAGGTCGCGGATTACGCCAATTGGACGATCCGCAGTCCGCTTTTCCGGGAACGATGGCGAATCGTCGCCGGCGCGTACCGCATCAACTGGGGACGAGGATTGATGGTGTCGTCCAATCTGATGGGAAGTCGCAGTACCGATCCGGTTCAGAACATCACGCCGGAGCGGACGGTTTTGGCGAACTATCAGGGGACGGACGAAAATCGGTTTTTGTTCGGAGGTGCGGTTGAAATGCGGCTGAAGTCATTAACGGTCGAAGCGTTTTATTCGCGTCATTTTCTGGATGCGGTCGTCGAGAACGGAATTGTTAAAAACCTTCGGACGGACGGGCTTCATGTGACGGAATCCGCACAAGCCGCCAAAGACGTTTTACGCGAAACGGTGATCGGTTCGGGCTTTCGGTACGGAAACGATGTGCGGGAGTTCGGTATTTTCGTGGTTCGGCGGCAGTTTCCGATTCCTGCCGAATTTCAGGATATGAAAAAAGGTCTGACCGGTTTTTCGGCGTTTCACAAAATTGAATCGGCAGATTATCTGTTGGCGGGCGAGATGGCGAAAAGCGTTCCCGGCGGTTGGGCATTTGTCCAAAGTGCTGTTCGGCGGATCGGAAGCGCGTCGCTTGTAGTCAGCGCGCGATATTTTTCGCCCGATTTTCACGCTTTGATGGGTTCCTCGGCACTCACATCATCCGGAGTTGCGAAGAACGAAAGTGGAATCAATTCCGGCATACGATTCCGTCTGCGCCGCGGCTGGTGGTTGTCCGGCTATGCCGATTTTTTCCGTCAGGTTCGAACGGAAGAGCCGGGCGTCCCGCCGGAGAAAGGAACCGAGATCGTCGCGGCTTTCGGCAGACATTTTCGAAAAGAGAACCGGTTTGACGTTAAGTTCAGACGCATTCGCGAATGGGAATCGCTTTCAGGAGAACCGACGACTGAGCGGTTTCAGGCGAATGCAACCGGCGTTTATTCTATCACGGAAAACATCAAACTGACCGGTCGGTTGACGCATGTTCGGAATCTGAAAACGAAGACCGAAAACGGGTCGGCAGTCGGACTTTCTGCCGATTTGAAAATGTCGAAAAACCGGCGAATTGGCGTCGGAACGACACATTTCTACGCCATGTCGTCCGGTGCGAAAGTCTATCTTTACGAGCCGGGAATTCCGCTTCGATTCAACATGGCGATGCTGACCGGAACCGGATTTCGGTATTTTGTCGTGTTACGAAAGCAAGTGCGGGATCGGTTCGATTTTAGTATGGCGTTTAAGGGTCAGCAATCGCAGACTCGTACCGATGCCGGATGGAAAAATCGGGTGTGGCTCGAACTCCAGATGTTAGTTGATTTATGAGGCGGGAGTTTGTAACTTCACGGCGATTTTGATGAAGCTGAAACTGACTATTCTCGCCGCCTTTCTGATTTTCCTGTCCTCAAGGAGTTTTTCCCAGAACCTGATCTTCGTCAATCCGGCGCCGAAAAATCCGCACGTCGAAGTAAAAATCGTGAACATCGGGCAGATTGATTATTTTTCACTTCAGGATATGGCAGACGCCTTTGACGTTCGGACGTACTACCGGAAAGAGACCGGCAAGATACTGGCTTTTTTCCCGGGGCGAAAAGTCAAATTATCCGTCGGAAGCAGTTTCGTCGCTTTCGACGAAATGATGATGCAGATGCTCGGCCCGGTCGTACTGGTCGATCAGGACGCTTTTGTTCCGCTGACCTCATTTTTGGAATTGATGAACGAATACGTCATTTCCGATCTTAGATATTCCGTCAAAAAAGGAAAATCGTCCTTTAAAGCAACCGAATATTCTCCGCCGGTTCTGGAAACGGTCGTACAACCGCCATCAAAAGAGACGAAACCCGCGGAACCGGTTCGGCGCAAGTCTCTGACGGAGATTTCCTATCAGGAAAAAGCCAATGGAATTTTGATTTCGGTAGACGCGGACGGCGGCGGCTTCCAGGATTCCGATCTTTCTTCTTTTTTTCAGGGTGAAGAATGGTTTTATGTGACGATTTACGGCGCCGAATGCGATTCCGCAAAATTGTCGAAGGACTATCCGTTTCCCTCAATCGAAAGAATCGAGGCTGTCACACAGGCGAACTCCGTTCAGATTTCTTTGAAACTCGGCCGGAAGTTTAGTTCGGCAAATGTTCACTACGATGCGACGACGCATCAGGTAATGGTATCGCTCCAGTTTCCGCTCAACCGCGACATCCTCAAAAAGATCGAATCGGCGAAAGATTCGTGGAAAATCGATACCATCGTTTTGGATGCAGGGCATGGCGGGAAAGACATCGGCACGCCGGGACGATGGGGACTCGATCCTGAAAAAGAGATCGTTCTGGACGTCGTTCTCCGACTTGGACGGCTTTTGGAAAAACGGAAGGATCTGAAAGTCGTCTATACCCGTGATCGTGATGTGTTCATTCCCCTCTGGAAACGAACCGATATTGCCAATAAAAACGACGGAAAACTGTTCCTGAGTATTCACGTGAACGCTGTCCCGAATCACAGCAAATCGCCAGAAGGGATTGAACTTTATTTGCTGAGTCAGGGCGAGCGATCGAAGGAAGCGGTTCATGTCGCCCAGATGGAAAACTCGGTGATCCAGATGGAAGAGGCGCAGGATAAGGAAAAATACAAAGGTTTCGACGATTCCTCTTTCATTCTCGCTAACATGGTGCATTCGTCCTATATGCAGGACAGCGAAAAATTTGCCGAACTTTTTTCGAAGAATATCACCAGTAAGATCCAGCAGAAAAACCGGGGCGTCAAGCAAGCGAATTTTTATGTGTTGATCGGCGCATCCATGCCGAAAGTACTCGTCGAACTCGGTTATAACACCAGCCGTTCCGAAGCCGAATTGCTGAACCAGCCGCGGCATCGGCAACTGCTGGCCGAAACGTTATATAAAAGCATTATTGAATTCAAGGAGTTAAGTGATAAAACCATCGAGCAATAAACCGTTGTCAAAGTCGGATTTGAGCAACCTTCCCATCGGTGTGTTCGATTCCGGTTTGGGCGGACTGACCGTCGTGAAGCAGATTTTTTCCCGCCTGCCGAACGAGTCGATTCTCTACTTTGGAGACACGGCGCGGGTTCCGTACGGGAGCAAAAGCGTTCACACCGTTCAGAAATTTTCTCTGCAGATCGTGCGGTTCCTTCAGGAGAAAGGCGTCAAGATGATCGTCGTCGCGTGCAACACGGCGTCGAGCGTCGCGCTGGACGTTTTAAAGGAATCGACGAATCTTCCCGTTGTCGGCGTGATCGAACCCGGCGCGCGCGCGGCGCTGGCAGTTACAATTCGCAGTCGCGTCGGCGTCATCGGAACGACCGCGACAATCTCGACCGGAAAGTATGCCGAAATTCTGAAACACAAAACACCGGACATTTTCGTGGAATCGGTCGCCTGTCCGCTGTTTGTTCCACTTGTGGAAGAAGGCTGGACGGATTCGCCGGTCACCGAGCAGGTGGCGCGGATTTATCTGAAGCCACTCATCGAAAAAAATATCGATACGCTGATTCTCGGATGTACGCATTATCCGCTGATCAAGAAAATTATCCAAAAAGTCGTTGGCTTTGACGTCCGGATCGTCGATACGTCGGTTGAAACGGCTGTCGATGTCGAGAATATCCTGAAAGAATACGTCCTGTTGAACACCGGAATCGGTCAGCCGCGCCATCAATTCTATGTCAGCGACTTTCCTCAGAAGTTTGAAGAAATCGCCGACCGGTTTCTCGGCCAGTCGCTCCCGGATGTCAAATGCGTTTCTCTGGACGACCCGCTCTGATGAATCCGTCTTTGGCTCCCGGCAACATCGAATCGTCGCTAAATTTTCTGTATTCTCTGAATAAAAAAGGCATTCGCCTCGGATTGGAGCGGATTCGGGAATTGTTGAATCGGCTTGACGATCCGCAAAACGCATTTGCCAGTATTCATGTCGCCGGAACGAACGGTAAAGGATCGATCTGTGCTGTCATTGCGTCCGTTTTGGAGTCGGCCGGTTTCCGGGTTGGACTCTACACTTCGCCGCATTTGCTGAGATTCAACGAGAGAATCCGGGTCAACGGCGCGCAGATCGCCGATGGGGAAATGGCATCCTTTGTGGAGCGTTCGCATCGCTGGATCGTCGAACTCGATTGTACGTTCTTTGAGGCGACGACGGCCCTGGCGCTGGTGTATTTCCGCGAGAAAAAAGTCGATTATGCAGTGCTGGAAGTCGGAATGGGCGGCCGGTTCGATGCGACGAATGTCGTAACGCCGGTACTTTCCGTGATAACGCCGATCGGAAAAGATCACCAGGAATTCCTTGGGAAATCGTTGCGGCAAATTGCAATGGAAAAAGCCGGAATCGCCAAACAGGGCGTTCCCTGCGTGGTTTCCAAACAGCCGCCGTCCGTTTTGTCTATTATTAAACAGAATTTGGAGATCAACGGCGCCGGATTTTTCTATGCGCCCGATCTGTGCAAAGTTCGGCGGACGAAAATGACGGCGCAGGAGCAAACGGTGAATATCCGCTACGACGACCTTTCGCTTGTCGGAGTTCGGTTTCCCTTGATCGGCGATCATCAGGCGCTGAACCTTCAGACGGCGCTGGCGGCGATCGCATCGTTGAAAAACGAGTGCCTGACGGCAGAAGTTATCCGTCGTGGGATCGAATCCGTCATCTGGCCGGGGCGTCTGCAAATCCTGTCGAACGAGCCGCTCGTTTTTTACGATGTCGGCCACAATCTTCACGGCATCCGTCGCGTCGTTCGGACGTTGATGCAGATATTTCCTCAAAAAAAGATCGACACGTTCGTCGCGTTGGGAAGAACGAAGAATTATCGAGCGTTAGGCGAATCGCTGAATCGCCTCGGCGGAAAGGTTTATCTTTCGGAAATTCCCTGTCAAGATTCCGTTCCGGTTGACGAGTTGAAAACCGATCTGGTCAGGCACATTCCGGAAGGCAGGATTGTAACAGGAGGCGCTCCGTCGGAATTGTTACATGAAGCGGCTTGTCAAATTCGGCCAGATGAAGTTCTGTTAATTATTGGAAGTCATTATTTGGCGCCGCTGGTTTTGCCTATTTTCAAAAAAAATATTTGACGTTCTAAAAATATGCTTTAAATTTCGCAAAGTTTTTAATGATATGTTTTTTCTGACCTACCTAAGAACTAAAAATCACACAGATTGTAACTAATCGCATTTAAGGAACAAATTATGGAAAAAGAGCTGACAATTACCGAATTGCAGGCAATGAAAATCAAAGAGTTGACCGATTTAGCTCTGAAGTTGGAGATACCGGATTGCACGGGATTAAAGAAATTGGACTTGATCTACAAAATCATGGAGGCGGCGGCGCGGAAAGAGGGACACATTTTCGCGCAAGGCGTTCTTCAGGTTATGGATGAAGGTTTCGGATTCCTGCGGTCGGAGAACTTCAGTTATTTATCCGGCCCGGATGATATCTATATTTCGCCGTCCCAGATCAAACGGTTCGGACTTCGCACCGGTCATATCATTTCGGGAGAAATCCGCCCGCCGAAAGATAACGAGCGATTCTTTGCACTGTTGCGGGTTGACGCCGTCAATATGATGGATCCCGATGAGGTAAAAAACAAGAAATTGTTTGATACATTGACGCCGCTCTATCCGCAAAGCCGGATTCAATTGGAAACGGACTATAAGAATAATTCGATGCGGATCATGGATTTGCTTTGCCCGATCGGAAAAGGCCAGCGCGGTCTCATCGTCGCTCAGCCGAAAACCGGAAAGACGACTCTCCTTCAGCAAATCGCCAACAGCATTACGACAAACCATCCGGAAGTCATTTTGATGGTTTTGCTGATTGACGAGCGTCCGGAAGAGGTCACCGATATGGAGCGTTCGGTCAAAGCCGAGGTCATCAGTTCCACGTTCGACGAACCGCCGGAGAGACATGTACAGGTCGCCGATATGGTTCTCGAAAAAGCCAAACGCATGGTCGAACTCGGTTATCATGTCGTTATTTTACTGGACAGCATCACGCGTCTGGCCAGAGCGCATAACGCGGTCGTTCCGCACAGCGGCAAGATTCTGTCCGGCGGTATCGACGCCAACGCCCTCCATCGTCCGAAACGCTTTTTCGGATCGGCCAGAAATATCGAAGGCGGCGGAAGCCTGACAATTATCGCCACGGCGCTGATTGATACAGGTTCGCGCATGGACGACGTCATTTTTGAAGAGTTCAAAGGCACCGGCAACATGGAATTGGTTTTGGACAGACGCCTAAGCGATCGCCGCGTCTTTCCGTCGATGGACGTCAACCGTTCCGGCACGCGAAAAGAGGAATTGCTCCTTTCTGCAGCCGAACTCGCGCGCGTTTGGATTTTGCGGAAACTTCTGAGTGAGATGAATCCAGTCGAAGCTATGGAGTTTCTGCTGGAACGCATGAGACGCTCTAAGAGCAACCGCGAATTCCTGAAGTCGATGAACCAATAATTCCGGGCGACCGGCCGATTGAGACAAAGGAAGCAAACGCCGGAAAAGCCGATATTTCGGCTTGTAAATCTCTTGTTGGACGTTGTAAATTCACCCGCTTTTTAGAACGATAAAAAAGGAATTTTATTATGAAGCCGAAAATTCATCCGAAATATGAAACTGCCAAAGTCTCCTGCGCCTGCGGAAATACATTTACCACCCGCTCGACATCCGGCGACATCAAAATTGAAATCTGCTCGGTTTGCCATCCGTTTTATTCCGGAAAGCAAAAGCTGATCGACTCTGCCGGACGGATCGAGAAGTTCAATCGCAAGTACAAAAGAGACGCTCAGAAAGGCTAGCGACTCATTCCTATATAGCGGCTTATTCTCTTGGAGAAGGGCCGCTATTTTTATATCTATGGCACAAAAAATATTAGTCGGCGGACAAGCAGTTATTGAAGGCGTAATGATGCGCGTGCCCGGTTCTTATGCAACGGCCGTTCGTAAACCGGACGGTCAGATCGAGATCGAACGCCGCGATTTTGTCTCTGTGACCGACCGAATCCCGCTGCTAAAAAAGCCGTTTTTACGCGGTTTGATCGCCTTGTTTGAATCGTTGAAGATCGGCATGGGAACGTTGCAATTTTCGGCGGACATCGCCATCGCCGCAGAAGATCAGGCAAACGGCAAAGAATCGAAACCCGTCAGCAAATTGGGCAACGCGCTGATGTACGTCTTTGCGTTCGGATTGGCGTTTTTATTGTTTGGCGTCGCACCGCTATTTCTGACGACAAAACTGCTCGCCATCGAACGGAAAGCGTTCGCGTTCAACATCGTTGCCGGTTGCTGGCGAATCGTATTTTTTCTCGTCTATCTCTGGCTGATTTCATTGATGAAAGACGTCAAACGCCTGTTTCAATATCACGGCGCCGAACATAAAGTCGTCTTTGCCTTTGAAAACGGACGCGAACTGACAGTTGAAAATACGCGGGATTTTCGAACATTCCATCCGAGATGCGGCACGAGCTTCATCTTTATCATTCTGCTGGTTTCGATTCTCATGTACGCCGTGATCGATACGGCGATCATTTTTGCGATCGGGAGAATTTCGCTGGGAATCCGCATCGTTTTTCACTTGATCCTGTTGCCGTTGGTTTCCGGCGTCGGTTATGAATTTTTAAAACTGACCGCCAAACATCAGGACCAAAAATGGGGACAATGGCTTTCCGCTCCGGGGCTCTGGCTTCAAAGAATTACCACTCAACCGCCAACAGACGACCAGATCGAAGTGGCGATCGAGGCATTGAAAGCCGCGTTCGGCGATAAATTTGCCGAATATGCCGGCAAGAAATTTTCGGCGGAAGCCGTCGATTAACGGGAAGAATTATGAAAGCGCGCTTACAGGAAATCATCGCGAAATTTTCCGAGATCAATAACGAGTTGTACGATCCGTCGGTTCTAAACGATCAGAAACGATACATCGAATTGATGAAAGAGCATAAGGAACTTCAGCCGATTGTTGAAAAAGCGAACGAATATCTGAAGGTTTTGGAAACGATCGAACAGGATCAATTCATTCTCGACGGTCCGGATCTCGATCTGCGGCAGATGGCTCACGAAGAAATCGAAGAATTGAAAAAGCAGGAAAAGACGCTCGAAGAAGAGATCAAAATCCTTTTGCTTCCCAAAGACCCGGCGGACGATAAAAACGCTATTGTCGAAATCCGTGCCGGTACCGGAGGCGACGAGGCCGCGCTTTTTGCCGCCGATTTGTACCGGATGTACGTCAAATATGCCGAGAAAAAAGGATGGAAACTCGAAATCCTTTCCAGCAACGAGATTGGAATCGGCGGATTCAAGGAAATTATCTTTCAATTGTCTGGCGTCGGCGTCTTCGGAAACATGAAATTCGAATCGGGCGTGCATCGTGTTCAACGCGTTCCCGTTACGGAAACTTCCGGGCGAATTCACACGTCGGCGGCGACGGTCGCCGTTCTGCCCGAAGCGGAAGAGGTTGATTTAGACATCAATCCCGAAGAACTGCGCATCGACACTTATCGCAGTAGCGGCGCCGGCGGACAGCATGTCAATAAGACGGAATCCGCGATTCGTATTACGCATTTGCCTACCGGATTGGTCGTCACCTGTCAGGACGAAAAATCCCAGCACAAGAACAAGGCCAAAGCGCTGAAAATCCTTAGAAGCCGATTGCTGGATTTAAAACGCGCCGAACACGAAAAAGTCATCGCCGATAAACGGCGGTCGATGGTCAGCACCGGCGACCGAAGCGCCAAAATCCGGACGTACAATTTTCCGCAAGACCGAGTCACCGATCACCGGATTAATCTGACGCTCTACAAACTTCAGTACATCATGGAAGGCGACCTCAGTGAATTGATTGAGGCGCTGGAAGTGGCGCACAACATGGAAATGCTCAAAGGATCGAACTGACCGATTTCTCCGGTCGATGATGATTTTGTTCATTCGTAATTTTCTCTAAAACACGCTAAATATTAAGATTTTCCTGGAAAAGAGGTCGGAACTTTTGGCTCTTTTGGCAGGCGAAAGTCAGAGATTGAATCCGGGAAAAATATTTTGTTGGAAGCCAACAAAACTGCTTGCCCGGTTTAGAAACTGGATTAAATTTCGATTGGTTTATGGAAACAATTTCACAAAAAATATGGTGCGTGATTGACGTTCTGAAATGGTCAAGAGAATATTTGTCGCAGAAAGGCGTCGAATCGCCTCAGGTCGAGGTTGAGTGGCTTCTGAGAGAAATCCTGAGTTGTTCGAGAATGGACATTTACCTCAAGTACGATCGCCCGCTTTCGGCGGCGGAGTTGGCGGATTTCAAGAAAATGCTGATCGAGCGCGCGAACGGAAAACCGATTCAGTATGTAGTCGGCAAAACGGAATTCATGGGTCTGGAGATGAAAGTCTCGCCGGATGTGCTGATTCCGCGATCCGACACGGAAGTGGTTGTGGAAGCGATTCTTTCGGTTCTGAAAAAACGGAAATGGGACAAGCCGCGCATTCTTGACATCGGAACCGGTTCCGGAGCCATTGCCGTTTCGCTTGCCGTGCTGGCGCCGGAATGTTCCGTCGTTGCCTGCGACATCAGTCCGAAGGCATTGGAAATCGCGCGGGAAAATGCGCGGAAACATGCCGTTTCCGAACGGATCGAGTTCGTATTGCAGGATATTTTAAAGGCAGGCAATTTTCCTTCCGCTCCGTTCCAGATCGTCGTTTCCAATCCGCCGTACGTTTCCGGGAAGATGTACGATGAACTGCCGGCAATCGTCAAAGATTTCGAACCTAAAACCGCCTTAACGCCCGGCGGCGATGGATTGCAATTCTATCACCGTTTTGCAGAATTGTCCGGCGATCTTTTAGCGGCGGACGGCGTCATGACAATGGAAATCGGCGGCACTTATCAGGAACCGGCCGTCCTCTCCATTTTTTCCGACAACGGTTTCGACCGGTTGATGGTGATCCGGGATTTACAGGGACAGAGCCGCGGCATTCTGGCGGAAAAGAAACATGAATAAACTGCTCGCTTTCATCCGGTTGACGCGGCCGCTAAATCTATTTCAGGGCGCCATTGCCATTCTCGTCTGCGCGACGTTGATGCAATCGTTCCCTTCTCTGGAAGCGATTGTTTTGGCTGTCCTGATTGTCTGGTGTTTTACCGCGGCAGGCAATGCGCTGAACGATTATTGTGATGTTGAAATCGATCTGATCAATCGTCCGGACAGACCAATCCCGTCGGGAAAAATCACCCGGCAAACGGCGTTGGCTTTCTCAATCGCGCTGTTTGTGATCGGCGCGATTCTGACTGTTTTTATCCTGACGCCGGCGATTGGAATCGTCGTCGCGGTGGCGGTATTTTTATTGATCACGTACAGCGTGTTTTTCAAAAAGCGTGCGTTCTGGGGAAATTTCATCGTCGCGGCGCTTCTGGGGTTGACATTCATTTTCGCCGCGCTGATTTTCGGCGATGTCCTGAAAGGAATTGCGCCATTTTTTCTGGCATTTGGATTCAATTTGGTGCGCGAAATCGTCAAGGATATGCAGGATGTCCGCGGCGATCGGACGGAAGACGCCCATACGATTCCCCTGCAATACGGAATGCGCGTGGCGCAGGCGTGGGTCGTCTGGCTAACGCTCATGTTAATGGCGTGCGCATTCCTGCCATATTTTCTCGGCGTGTATGGAATTTATTATCTCATCGTTCTGGCCGTGGCCGTCGAACTCCCGCTTGCCTATGTGATCTATTCAATTCGGAAAGACGTCGGCGAAGCGAATTGCGGACGACTCGCCCGCGTGTTGAAAGTCGATGTCTTTATCGGTCTCATTGCGATATTTGTAGGAAGATTTTAAATGTCTCAATTTATTCACTTGCATAATCACTCCGATTATAGTTTACTGGATGGCGCTCAGAGCGTCGATGGATTGGTCAAACGGGTCAAAGAACTCGGTATGCCGGCGGTCGCGCTCACCGAGCACGGAAATCTCTTCAGCGTCATCGCGTTTTATAAGATCGCACGGCATCATGGCATCAAACCGATCATCGGATGTGAACTATATGTTGCGGAAAACAGTCGGTTTGACAAAAAATCCAAATCGCAGGGCGGATTCGGTTATCATCATTTTGTTGTGCTGGCGCAGAATCTGAAAGGTTACGAGAATCTGCTGAAACTGAGCAGTCTCGGATATTTGGAAGGATTTTACTACCGACCGCGCGTCGATCTTGAACTCCTGAAAAAATACAACGAAGGGCTGATCGCGCTGACGGCGTGCATCAAGGGAAAGGTGCAGAGTTTTGCCATTCAGGGCAATTACGAAAAAGCGAAGGCGCAGGCTATGGAATATGCTGAAATCTTTGACGGCAGGTTTTACCTCGAAGTGCAGAACCATCGTCTGCCGGAAGAGAAAATATGGTATGAAGCGTCCATGCGAATGTCGCAGGAAACCGGCATTCCGCGCGTTGCCACCAACGATTCGCATTATACGCTGGCAAGCCACTGGGAGGCGCACGACGCTCATTTTTGTTTGGGAACCGGAAAGATTTTGAGCGATACCGACCGGATGAGATACGATCCGCCGGAATACTGGGTCAAAACGCAGAACGAGATGGCGGCGCTGTTTCCGGGCGACGACGAAGTGATCGAGAATTCTCTGAAAATTGCCGACGCCTGCAACGTGGAATTCGCGTTCGGGAAATACTTTTTGCCGACTTTTCCGATTCCCAACGAAGTGCCGGAAAAGACAGCCGACGAATATCTGACGCGGCTGGTTTTTCAGGGAATTCAAAAGCGTTATCCGGAAATCACCGATGCCATCCGGGAACGCGCCGATTTTGAGCTGAAAGTCATCAAACAGATGGGCTTTGCCGGTTACTTTCTCATCGTCCAGGACTTCGTTCAATATGCGAAACATTCGGGCATTCCCGTCGGTCCCGGCAGAGGTTCGGCGGCCGGCAGTATCGTTGCCTACGCGCTGGGAATCACGGACATCGATCCGCTCCGATTCAAACTCCTGTTTGAACGGTTTTTAAATCCGGAACGTATTTCCATGCCGGACATCGACATCGATTTCTGCGACGAGAAGCGCGGGAAAGTCATCGAGTACATCAAGAAAAAATATGGCGAGAACAGCGTCACGCAGATCATCACGTTCGGAAAAATGAAAGCTCGCGCCGTAATTCGGGACGTCGGGCGCGTGATCGGAATGCCGCTCTCGGAAGTGGACCGCATCGCCAAAATGATCCCGGAAGGATTGAACGTTTCTCTCGAGTCGGCGCTGGCTCAGACTCCCGACCTGCAGGCGCTGGCCGAAATCGACGATCAGCACCGGAAGTTGTTTGAAATTTCCAAGATTCTCGAAGGAATGAATCGGCACGCTTCGACGCATGCCGCCGGCGTCGTAATCGCGCCCGGCGAACTGACCGACTATGTTCCGCTTTACCAACCGACCAACGGCGAAGTCACGACGCAGTACGACATGAAGTGTATCGATCAGATCGGCCTGCTGAAAGTCGATTTTCTCGGCCTGAGGAACCTGACAGTCATCGATAACACGCTCTCCATGTTGAGAGAAAAAGGGATCGATCTCGACCTCGATAACATCCCGGAAAACGACGAAAAAACGCTGACGCTTTTCGGCGAAGGAAACACGATCGGCATCTTCCAGTTTGAATCCGCCGGAATGCGTGATTATCTGCGAAAACTGAAACCGTCGGGAATCGAAGACCTGATCGCCATGAACGCGCTCTACCGGCCGGGGCCGATGGATATGATCGACCAGTTCATCAACCGGAAACAGGGCAGAGAAAAGATTGTCTATCTGCATCCTTTACAGGAACCATATTTAAAAGATACCTATGGAGTTATCGTCTATCAGGAACAGGTGATGCAGATTGCCAACGCCGTCGGCGGTTTCTCGCTGGCGAAAGCCGATCTTTTGCGGCGCGCGATCGGGAAAAAGCAGACCGAGACGATGGAAGCGCTGTGCAAGGAATTCATCGAAGGCGCTGTCAAAAATGGCGTTGAACAAAAGATCGCGACACAGATTTACGCATTGATCCAGAAATTCGCCAGCTACGGATTTAACCGAAGCCACTCAGCCGCTTATGCCGTTCTCGCGTACCGGATCGGCTACCTGAAGGCGCATTATCCGGCGGAGTTTATGGCCGCAAACCTGACGAGCGAGATTAACACGACCGACCGTGTCGTAATCCTGTCCGCCGAAGTCCGAAAAATGGGAATCGAAATTCTTCCGCCGGACGTCAATCAGAGCGAAGTTTGCTTTCAGCCAGACGGAAACACCATTCGCTATGGATTGAACGCCATCAAGAATGTCGGCGAAAAGGCCGCCGAAAATATCGTCGTCGCGCGGAAAAAAGCCGGAAAATTCCGTACGATTTTCGAGTTTATCGCGGCGCTGGATTCTAAAGCAGTCAACCGGAAAGCCATGGAAAGTCTGATCGCATCCGGAGCCGCCGATTCGCTCGAAGGAACCCGGGCTCAAAAAATCGCCGTGCTCGACCTTGCCATGCAATATGCTCAGCGCACTCAGGACGATCTGGCGAACGGACAGGGAAACCTGTTCGGTTCCGGTAAATCGGACGCCAAATCGCTCGTTTCCGAACCGAAATTGCCCGACATCAAACCATGGGACGGCGGTCAGAAATGGGCAAAGGAAAAAGAGTTGCTGGGCATTTATCTGACCGGTCATCCGCTTCTGCAGTACGAACGTGAGATCGATGCTTTTACGAATTTCGATTTCACGGAAAGTCTCGCCACGTGGGATGGAAAAACCATCAAATTAGGCGGTACGATCTCTCGGATCAAATCCAATTTTGACAAGAAAAACCGCCCAATGGCATTCATCACGCTCGAATGCCTCAACGGTTCGATCGAGATTATCGCTTTCTCCGACGCATTCGAGAAATCGAAAGAATATATTCAGACCGAAATGGCTGTATTCGTTCAGGGAAAAGTGCAGGTCAGCGGCGAAGACAACGCGAAAATCATCGCCGACGAAATTCTGCCACTCGAAGGATTGATGAATCGGAAAACCCGGCACATTCATATCCGGTTGACCGGAGAGATCGATCGAGTCACTCTGGAAAATTTCAAAAAGATCGGCAAAGAACACTCTGGCAACTGCTCGCTCTTTTTCCATATTTACGATAAAACCGGGACCGGCAAAATAATCCGCTCGGGCGTTATCAAAGTCTGTCCGGATGAAGTTTTTATGGAACATGCGCGCGTTGTCTTCGGCGATGAAAATGTCTGGGTCGAAGGATGATCGCCGTTATCCAGCGCGCCCGCGACGCGTTTGTTGAAATTGACGGCAAAGTCGTCGGAGAGATCAAAAAAGGGCTTGTCGTTTTGTTGGGCGTTTTTCAGGAAGACGTCGAATCGGACGCCGAGTTTTTAGCGGGAAAAGTTGCCGGAATGCGGATATTTGCCGATCCGCAGGGGAAAATGAATTTATCGGTCAAAGAAATCGGCGGCGGCGCCCTCGTGATCTCGCAGTTCACGCTTTGCGGAGACTGGCGGAAAGGACGGCGTCCAAGTTTCATCCGCACCGCGGCGCCAACCGAAGGGAAACGATTGTACGAATACTTCATCGATTGTCTCAAAAAGGAAAATCTGCCGGTCGAATCCGGGATTTTCGGCGCGATGATGGACGTTCATCTGGTCAATGAAGGACCGGTGACTTTCGTCCTTGACAGCAAAGAAAAGTAAGGGGGCGCATGAAAGTTAAAGAAACCGGCGAATATCGGATGCCGATCACCGATTGGCCGAAAAGCGAACGACCGCGCGAAAGGTTGATGGAATCCGGCGCTTTTAAATTGTCCGACACGGAATTGCTGGCTATTCTGATCCGCGCCGGTTCCGGCCGTCTGACGGCGATCGATGCGGCGCGTGAAGTCCTCAATCATTCTGACGGTCTGAAAAAACTCGGTGAGATGGATTATCATCAAATCCGGGATATGAAAATTCCGGGAATCGGCAATACGAAAGCGGTAACGATCGTCGCCGCCCTGCAATTGGCCAGGCGCTTGGAAGCGGCGGAGAACGAAAAACCCGACCCGATCATCAAAACTTCCGAAGACGTAGCCCGGATTTACATTCCGAAATTGCGGGATCTCCGGAAGGAAATATTCATGACGCTTTTATTGGCGAGCAATCATCGGTTGATCAAGGATACGATCGTCAGTGAAGGAATTCTGAACGCCTCGGTCGTGACGCCGCGTGAAGTTTTCCGGGAAGCGTTGGTCGTCATGGCGGGCGCGGTCGTCCTGTTGCACAATCATCCCAGCGGTAGTTTGGAACCGAGTCGCGAAGACATTCAACTCACGCGCCAGATGGTTGCGGTCGGAAAGGCGATGAACATTCCGGTGCTTGACCACATCATCATCGCCGGAAGCAGTTATACGAGTTTTGCAGATAAAGGATTGTTGCACGATTAATTTTATTGGCGGAATTTTTCATGTTTCGTTGTAATATTGAACGCAAACGGAACGATGGGAGAGATTTTTTGATATAAAGAGGCTCGTAAAGTGGAAATAACCGAAAAAGCGCGGACACATCAGCAGAATGATGAAACCATGGTTTTTGACGGAATTTCCGTCGTTTTTGACGACAGACTCCGGATTTTGTAGTGGAAAGTAAAATTGACTATCAGCGGAATTTTTTCTATGGAGAAGGTCTGATTGTTCAGCGAGGCAATAGTTCCTGTTAGCCGGACAGACCGAAACCGGTAAGCGGCGATGGAGGCATAAGACAAATGGCAGTTGATGACAAATACGTTTTAACGACTTACTTAGAAACCAATGTGAACAGCTATCTCTTTCCTTTGTTGGCGTGGTATCATCTCGAGGATCAGGATGTTGCCAAAGCCGCCGCCTGCTGTGAAGCGGCGATCCGGACGCATCCCGATTCCGCTCTTGCGCATTACGTCATGGCCATTGCGGCTGAAAAAACCGGAAACGTTGAAATTTCCATCGAACATTTGAAAGCTGTCATCGACATCGATAACGGATTTTTACAGGCTTTTTACAAATTGATCGAACTGGGACACGCACAGCTGAGTCCGGAACTGCTGAAATATTGTCTGAAAAGGATCGCCGTCCTGAATCCGTTCGATAAAAAGAATATCGAACGGCTGAAATCCGTTCCCGACACTGTTGGTGAATATCATTCACAGACGGCGCTGTTCGGCCAGATGTCGGGCATCGGCGAAATTGCGTCCGGAAAAACATCCCCGACCGCAGAATCCGGATTGAGCGATCTCTTTAAACGCATCGAAGAGCGGCAGGAACCACAGATGGCAACGGATCTGCCGGAAGAAATCGAAGAGGAGAACGTTCACATGGGACCTATCGTCGAAGAGACGGAATTCGTGCCAAAGTTCGAAAATATGGAACCGAAGCCGGTCTGTACCGAACCGGAATATGCCGAACCGCCTGTTTCGGAACCGCTTCCGTCGATGGGATCGAAACTGTCGGAGATGTTTGAGAAGTTCAAGCAAAAACCGCTGGATGAACTACAGCGGGAAACGTGGATGATGCCGACGGTCGAAACTGAGCCTGTTCAGGAACCGGTGGAAGAAGTAGCGGAATCGATCGCGCCGGAAATTTCCGAACCGATTCTGTCGGAAAAACCGGATCATTTGGATTTTAATCCTGAGCCGATAACCGAACCCGAACCGGAAATTTCTCCCCTGAAAAACATGAAACTGTCGGATATGTTCGAGAAGTTCAAACAAAAACCGCTGGAAGAGATTCAGCAGGAAACATGGACGGTTCCGGCCGTCGAAACAGAACCGGAGCCAACGACTCCCGAACCTCTCGTTACCGAAGCGGAAACCGTCGAGACGCCAAAGCCGGCCGATTCCGAACAGTTGATTACGCCTGCCGAAGAACCGGTCGTCGAGAAAAAACGACCCGCTCCGAAAAAATCCTCCAAAAAACCGATAGCCAAAAAACCGGAGAAAAATCAGGCGAGAATCGAACTGAAAATTCCGATCCCGACCATGACGTTCGTCGAAGTCTTGAAGAAACAAAAATTGTACGATCAGGCACTGCAACTGCTCGATGTTCTCGAGACAAGAACGACAGACCCGGAGAAAATCAAAAACGCGCGGGAAGAAATTTTACGTCTGAGATCGGAAGAAGAGGAAGCCGAATAAAAACCGCGAGATAAAAACGCGGTGTTTTACATGGCAATCAATCGTTTTCTTTCGGCGGATTGAGCAGGATTTCGGTTGTGATCGGAACGGCTTGTTTGAGCATTGCCGAAACGGAACAGTATTTCTCCTGTGAAAGACGGACGGCTTTGTGAATTGCTTCCGTGTCTAATTTTTCGCCCCAAAATAAATACCGAATGGTGATTTGAGTGAAGATGCGCGGATGTTCGTCGCGTCTTTCGGCCTGAATGTCTATTCGGAAATCATCGACGGGCGAGCGCATTTTTTTCAACAACGATTCAATGTCCATTCCGGAACATCCGCCCAGCGCGAATAGCACCAGTTCCATCGGTCTCGGAGCGGCGTCGCTCCCGCCAAATTCCTTGGCGGTGTCCAAAACTACCCAATGGTTCGATTCGCCTTTGGCGATGAAGGTTGAATCTTTCGCACGAAGGATTTGTACTTTCATGGTTGGTCCTTAGAAGTTTTTCAGGGTTTATTTTTGTGTCGCGTCTGCGGAAATGGTAAGTATCATTGGGAACGCTCCGAATTTTTCGGTTCGCACAGATTCAATTTGAGAAACAGATTCCGCGTGACGTTTTCCGGAACACAGTCGCAACTCTCGGCTTTTTGATAGATTTCGACTGTCTTCTTGATTTTGTCGATGAAAATCTCACAATTGTGACATTTTTCCATGTGCTCTTTGATGATCTGGCAAGGCTCGGAATTCAAATCTCCGCCGAGGTAATCGCAGACCTTGTCAATCAATTTTGGATCACATTTCATATCATTGCCTCTGCTTTCACGAGGTTTTCCAGATGATCTTTCAAGAAATTTCGGGCGCGCATGAGCCGAATCTTGGCGTTGGAAGGTGTAATGTTGAGAATCTTGGCCGTGTCTTCCGTCGATAATTCGTGGAGATCGCGGAGAATGAAAACGGTACGGTAGATTTCCGGAAGTTGTTCGATGGCCGAATCCAGTTTTTTCCGGAATTTCTTTTTGCTGATGCGGTCGTAGTCGATAACCGGCCACTCCTGCGCTTCCATAGAACTGATGCGCTCGATGTCGGGATCGTCGATGGAAACGTGTTGATATTTGAACGGCTTGGTCTTTAAGCGCCGCAAGCCGACGTTAACGGCAATCCGGTAAAGCCATGTGTAAAATGACGATTTCATTTGAAACTGTTTGATCTTTTTGATCATGATCAGAAATGTTTCCTGAAGAACATCTTCCGCATCCTGTTCATTGCCGGTCAACCGGAGGGCTAAATGGTAAATCCGGTTTGTGTAAATAGAAACGAGTTGTGAAAGCGCGACACGATCGCCCGTTTGCGCTTTCCTGACGATTTGTGTTTCCTGTTCCGGTCCGATTTCCAAGGTGGTGCAATTTATTGAATGTCGTGGTAAAATCCATCACAGAATTTATAATCCCAAAGTCATCTTCGGTCAGCACAATTGCCGTAGAATTACATGTTTTTAGATGAATGAAGATGGGAACCGTTACAACGAGCGGTCAGCGGCAAAAGTCTGCACGGACCGTCAATGTCTGGGAAAAATCGAGTCTGTCTTCGATAAAATGCAAGCCCAGCGAGCAATCGGTTTGAACGGACGGTGTCTGGATGGCATGGACAAGGAAATCGGCTCTGGCATAACTTCTTGAGCCGAAGAACCGGTCGCCGAATAAAATCTTCTGTCGCTCGCCCCGGTAAAACGTACCGGTCACAGCGAATCGTCCGCGCGATGCCTGAATTTCCGAATACCAGCCGCGAGCCGAATACCAGCCTGAAACGTGGCGAGACCTGTCGGCGCTCATCAGAACGCCGCTGGAGATTTGAAGACTATCCAGAAATCCGATACTTCCGCTTTGCCAGCCGATTTTCAACAAAGCTGCCATGTTATCGCGGATGTGTTCGTCTGCCGGTGAAGGTGACGACAACGCGAAATGATTGATAACGGCATAGTGCGAAAGCGAATATTGTCCGATCTTCAGACTTCCTGAAAAACCCGTCATGAACACTTCGCGTGTGTGTTCACCCTGGCGACTTACCCAGTCTAACCAGAAATTTTCAAAGATTCTCTTCCCGGAGAAATCCAGATAAAAACCTTCGATGTTCGGCCGGAAATAGTCAAGCGTATCGGTCAACAATGCCAACGGATAACGAAGCAAATCTCTTCTCGGGAAAACGCCGACCTGAAAACCAAACGGCTCGCGGTTGTAACGGTAATTCATCACAATTTTGAGCGGGTGCGCATCGAACCGGCTGCCTAATTCGTAAATATAATTCATTCCAAAAGCGATCTCATGCGATGGCGCGATTTGGAAAATGGCTGTTGTCGCGAAATCCGAGCCGATGTATGTTTTCGGCATCTGGACGGAATTGTAGTATTCCCGATTGTCTAAAAAACCGTGATAATTCGCCACCCAGCGGACATCACCGGCCAACGAAAAAGCCGTTAAAAGCGACAGGATGAGCCATGATCGAAAAATTTTCGTCATGGTATAATTTCCTCTTTGGCGGGCGAAGAAGAAACGGATTTCTGCACTTCCTCGGCGTGGAAGGAACTGCGCACTAACGGCCCGGAATAAACCGCCCGAAAGCCGCGCCGGACTCCGTCCTGCCGGTAGAATTCAAACTCGTCCGGCGTGATGTAGCGTTCAACCGGTAAGTGATCCTTCGTCGGCTGGAGATATTGGCCGATCGTTAAAATATCGCATCCGGCGGACAGCACGTCGTTCATCAGCTCGAGAATTTGTTCACAGGTTTCGCCCAATCCGACCATGATACCGGTTTTGGTCACGGCGCCGCGTTTTTTGGATTCGGTGATAATCCGGAGCGACCGGTCGTAATCCGCCTGCGGTCTGGCGAGCGGATAAAGCGACCGAACGGTTTCGAGATTGTGGCCGAGAATGTCCGGTTCGGCGTTCAGCACGGTTTCGAGCGCGGAAATGTCGCCGCGAAAATCCGGAATCAGGACTTCGACTTTACAGTCGGGATTCTGGCGACGAATTTCGCGGATTGTTTCCGCCCAGACTGCCGCGCCGCCATCCGGCAAATCGTCGCGCGTAACCGATGTGACCACGGCATATTTCAAGCCCATTAGGTTGACCGCTTTCCCGGCTTTAGACGGCTCGTCCGGATCGACCGGCGC
>Ga0265296_1000929_pt1 | contig 37473 bp, 33 predicted proteins | sample MunlanPumphouse1_FD_189073 | JGI IMG/M metagenome (GOLD analysis project Ga0265296, IMG submission 189073) | Groundwater microbial communities from a municipal landfill in Southern Ontario, Canada - Pumphouse #1 | ecosystem: Environmental > Aquatic > Deep subsurface > Groundwater | place...
TGCGGATGTTAACCGATCTCAAGATCGAAGAACCGCTTGCGGACCTGATCGAGCAGCAGACCCGGATCATCGGAATGAAAAAGTTCGAGCAGGATATCGGTGTTGTCCGTGAGATTGCTGAACGCGAGACCGAGAAATATGCAGCAACGCTGGAGCGGGGAACACGGATTGTCCAGAAGATTGCAAAGACCTACAAGGCCAAGAGCCAGCGGGTGCCATTGTCCGAGATCATCACCCTGTACGACTCGCATGGAATACAACCCGAGATGATCAAGGATATCGCCACTAAAGAAGGCGCAGTTGTCGACCTGCCCGACAACTTCTACTCAATGGTTGCCGACATGCATTCCGAGTCGAAAAAGGAAGCAGAAGTTGACAGCAAAGCAAAATATGATGAGCGGGTGCAGGGACTCCCCCCGACCAAGAAGTTGTACTACGAGCAGTCATCAGATATCGAATTTGAAGCCGTGGTGCTGGATTTCTTTGACGGGTATGCAGTCACCGACCAGACGCTCTTTTATCCGGAAGGCGGAGGTCAGCCGGCAGATACCGGGACCATGGTGAGCTCCGAGAGCATGGTCAGGGTCGATGATGTGGTAAAAGTCGGAGAAGTGATCCTCCACCACATCAGCGGCGGTGTCTTACAGCGCGGCGACCGGGTCAAAGGCATGGTGGACGAGGAGCGGCGCTGGTCACTCATGCGCCACCACACGGCCACCCATATCATACTCCATGCAGCAAAGGAAGTGCTCGGTGCACACATTCACCAGGCCGGCGCCCAGAAGGGCGCTGAAAGTTCCCGCATGGACCTCCGGCATTTCAAGCACATTACTCCTGATGAACTGCGAAAGATAGAGACTGCGGCAAACCGCACGATCATGGCAAACCAGCCGGTTGAGATCTCTACCATGGACCGGACCAAAGCCGAACAGAAGTACGGGTTCTCCCTGTACCAGGGCGGCGTTCCGCCCGGCAGGGATCTCCGCATTGTCAAAGTCTCCGGCGATATCGAAGCCTGTGCCGGCACACACTGCCGGAGTACCGGGGAAGTTGGGGTCATCAAGATCATCCGGGTCGAGCACATCCAGGACGGTATTGAGCGAATAGAATTTACTGCGGGGATTGCTGCAGTCTATTACATGCAGCATCTCGAACAGATCGTCACCTCTTCAGCTGAAGCCCTGTCCGTACAGCAGGACAACCTGCCGGCAACCGTGAACCGGTTCTTTGCGGAGTGGAAGGATCAGAAGAAAGAGATCGAACGCATGAGTTCAAAAGTTGTCGAGCTGGAAATGCAGTCCCTTGTTGCGGAGTCGATAGGGGGCATTCCGGTTGTCATCAAGCGCATCGATCTCCCCCAGAAGGAACTTGCACAACTGGCAACTTCAGTCTCTGAAAAAGGTGGAATCGCACTCCTCGCGGGAGTCGGAGAGACGGTAAGAGTTGTACTCGCATCCGGAGAACCCCGGGTAAATGCCGGCGATATTATAGGGCAGGTATGCAGCCTGTTGGGCGGAAAAGGCGGCGGTAAGCCCACGATGGCGCAGGGTGGCGGTCCTGATGCAGCCCAGATAGATCTTGCCCTAAAAGTCGGGCGTGAACGCATTATCGCAGATTTGCATGGATGAACATAACGAATAAACAGAAATAAGGATGGACATGGCTGAAGATGTTGTTTTCCTTGAACCTGGCGATGAACGGGCACAAAAGATAGCAAAAGCCATGGGCAGCCAGACAGCAAGTGACATCCTCCAGCTCCTCTCTGAAGGCCAGAAGAGCTTAACCGATATCACCGAACGGCTCGCAATTCCCATGACCACGGCGAAATACCATGTGGAGAACCTGCTTGATGCCGGCCTGCTCTCTGTTGCAGAGACCAAATACAGCGTCAAAGGGCGTGAAGTGAAACTCTATTCCCTCACCAACCAGCTCCTCATTGTCGCCCCCCGACAAGCCAATGTGCGTTCACTGCTCCTGAAATATGCATCATTATTCGGGATCGTTGCATTCGGTTCAGTTATTATCGCAATCATGTCTCCCCTTTTAGGATCAGGGAATATGATGCGCAACAGCCTGAATGCGGTCCCTCCTATGGCTATGCAGGAGACCGGGGGTTCCTGGGCCAAAGTAGCTGCTGATGGATATGCTGCAAATGCCACGATGACTCCCAACGTGATGGCTGTCGGAGGAAAAGGGGTAACCGAAGTAGCAACTGCAAACTTCTCACCAGCACCTGATGCCGCCTTCTCTCTTGCCCGTAACACTCAAGACGTCGTATCCTCATCATCTTTTTTGGTAATGGATACGGCATTGGCATTCTTCCTTGGCGGAGTTCTGGTCATCTTTGTTCTTCTCTGTTATGAAGCCTATCTCTGGAAACGACGATAGTGATAGATACGGAAGTTCTTTTTTTCGTTATACTATTCCCGTAAGAAGGTTTAATCTGCGAATCCCGATCGAGCACATCTGATGAAGATACCCGGAACGCATATTTAAAAAAAAAAGAATGGGCAGGGTTAATATCAGCGTCGTTTCATCACAAGAATCGCAACAAGTCCGGCACCTGCAATCCCCATAAGCGCTGTTATGGGAGATAGTGAGGATTTTGTAGCAGTTGGCCAAGGGGTTGGTGCAGTTGTTGGAGCTTTTGTGGTTTTAACTACCGCAGTAGTTGTCGGTATCGTAGTGATTACCTGCGTTGCCGGCGCCGTTACCTGGAACTTTACGGTACCGATATATCCTTTCGCATCGGTGAATTCAACCTCGTATTCCCCCGGTCCTGTTATCGTCACCAGTTTGGTAAATACACCATCACCGGATTGCACATTCTCTTTTGAACCAATCCAATTGTCAAATGCAACGCCATCAGGTCCATTTACCTTAATTTTAACTCCATCATTACCAAGTTTTTTGATGGACCCTTCGATACGAAGCGCATCAGCAGGTTTCTGGGTCAATGGTGAAGTGATGGTGATCTCTTCGGATCGATCGATAAGTTTTACCATCTGCAAGGTAACTGAACCCGTGCGAAGCTGTGGTTCGTCTGACCCTGTATACTGGACCTCTACTTTGTAATTACCTCCAGGAAGCCCTTTCGTATCCAGGAATTTGTATTGGGTAAGCTGATTACCCTGGATTGTTAAGGACTGCCGGCTGATTTCCGTTGCAGTGTATTGCGTCTGGTAGAACACGATATCAAACGTTCTTCCCGCGGGGAAATCACTGTCAATGGAGCATTTAATCGGGACCCCAGCCTGGACACTTTCAGGGCAGCTGAGGGTGAGCGCGTACGCAGACACGGTTCCTGTAATACACATCAGGAATAACGCGAGGAGTATTATTCGTTTCATAACTAGAGCATCGAATGGCAGAAAATAAAATGGTATCTTTTGGATCTCCGTTCTGCAGGAAGGGCCGGTTAAAAGCATTTGCTGGGATCAGCACATACCAATAAAATTGCTCAGCAGTCGCAGGCCGATCGCACCGCTCTTTTCCGGGTGGAACTGAACCCCGAATGTGGTGTCCTTTCCCACAGAAGATGCAAAGGGGCAGATATAGTGCGTGGAAGTGAGTGTGTTCTCCGGAGTCGTATCGGCATAGTACGAGTGAACGAAGTACACATATTCATCGCTGCCAAATCCGGCAAACAGTGGATGATCGATGTTTGTGATCGTTAACGAGTTCCATCCCATATGGGGGACTTTCTGGCCGTGAACCCGGGGGAACTTTCGCACGCTGCCCGGGATAAGACCCAGCCCCTGGTGAATCCCATGCTCTTCACTGGTCTCCATGAGCATCTGCATGCCAAGGCATATTCCCAGCAGGGGAACCTCGCGGGTAGAATTCATTACGGTTTCTTTGAGGCTTCCTAACTGTTCCATGCCCTCATGAAATGCCCCGACACCCGGGAGTACAAGTCCATCGGCTGATGCGATCTCTTCTGCATCGCAGGTAATAACAGCCTGTGCCCCGGCTTTTTCAAGTCCGCGGATTACACTGCGGAGGTTTCCCAGTCCGTAATCAATAATGGCTATCTTCGTCATCGGCACATCCCTCAACCAGTCTCCATTTCCCTTCCGTTATCCACTCAGCAGGCAATCCATGAGCATTCCGGTACTGTTCGAGCTTTTCGAGCCAGCCTTTCCAGAGTTCGGGATATCCCTCTTCAATCATGTGGATTAAAGCCATATCGCTCGAAGGACACATGAAACATCCGATCCGGTCCAGGTGGTGTTCATACAGCACATTGTGCGGTGCCTTCTCCTGCATCAGGTACAGCCAGACATGGAGTGCAGTCCAGTTGTGGATCGGGGCTGCAGAGAGCTGTTCCCGCACATTCTTGTTTCGCCAGACCCGCTCGCTCTGCGCCCGGGCTGCCGACTCATACCGGCGCTGGCCGATGAATGAGAGGCACTGGCCCCAGTTATCCCGGATCAGCTTACCGACCGGGGTCAGTTTACAGACTTTGCAGCACCACCGGGCATTGACTGCGGGGGGGCCCTGGCGCTCAAAGGTCTCCCAGAATGTTGTAGCGCCATCGGAGCGGATAATATCGAGCCCGTAATGCCGGGCTGCATGGTCAATATTGGCATAGGTTTCAGGAAACTCTAAGCCGGTATCGGCAAAGAGCATCGGGACTTTTCCAATCGCCTTGGTCACTACGAGCAGGGTAGCAAGACTGTCTTTTCCCCCGGAGTATGAGACGTTTGCCACAAGATCCTTATTGCGTCCCGCAACTTCCTGCACAAATAGGATCGATGATGCTTCGGTCTTTCTCAGGACCTCGGCATTCGCCTTCACTGCTTCATCCCAGCTTGCTGCACCTGGGACGATGGTTGATGCAATATTCCTGCGTGTCCGGACAATCTGGCCTTTTGTTAATTCCCGTGCGGTTGCTGCATCTACTTTAGCGCGTCCGACCGCGATACAGGTTCCATCCTTTGTCAGGATGAACACCTCATCACCTGCGTGAACGTTATCGTCAATGGACACCAGCCCGGGTGCAAGAACGCTCATGCCCTGATCGCGGATGAACGGGACTGCTCCGTCATCAACCACAATAAAACGCTTTTTTGGCGTGAAGAGTTTGCAGGCTTCAGGCCGGGGGACCGGTTCCCAGCGCCGTTGCTCGGGAAAATACCGGATGATCCCGGCTATGCCTCCTCCCACGATGATCTCTTCCATGCGGTCGCGGTCCGGCACTTTGTTGAGAAGCGCGAGATGACCTTCCGGGATTAACGGTGCGCCAAAATGATCGCTATAGATCTGGTTGATGAGCGCGATATCTGCGGGAAATGCCGGGCGGGCATCTCCCGGGGGGGTTAACGGGACACTACGTGTATCTGCCCCACAGGCACATTTTTCTGCAAGGACCGGTGCATAACAGTGATCGCACCAGCGTAATAGTATCTTACCAAGATATGACGGGGGCATCTGTCAATAGTATTCGCGCTGGAGAAATAAAAATGGAAGGGAGATGGCAGTATTGATAAATACCCCGCTTTCCCACAGTACAGCAGGAAATGATAGACACCTGGCTTTTTGCAGCACTCTGTTTCGGCGTTCTGGCACTCTGTGCTCTCCTGCGGGTGATTCCCGGACCTGAACGGAATGACCGGATCGTCTCATTCACTGCGGCAGTCACCCTGTTTGCAGCAGCGGCACTCGTACTCAGTATTGCACAGGGAAATCTCTTCATCCTTGATGCTGCGATTATTATCGCGATTATCCTTTTTGCAGGAACCCTCGGCTATGCGAAATTCTGCGGAGGTAAAGAACAATGAGCTCGCTCGTTATCGATCTCATCATCTGGATCCTGCTTTTTGCCGGGGTCGGTTTTGGTCTCATCAGCCTGATAGGACTCCTGCTCTTTCCGGATACCCGGAGCCGGATGTATACTTCAGTTAGGGCCTGCCTGATCAGTATCAGTGTAACGGGACTTGCCGTGATCATCTACGGGTTCAATGCACTGCAAACTACGGGCGGGAACCAGTACCTTACGCTCATCCTGCATACGCTTATCCTGATGGTAATTGTTGCAATCGGGAACTATGTTATATCCGGAAAAATTCATGAAAAGACCAGGACGATTATGTGCAACCCGGCGCTACAAGATAAATCGCGCAATGACGGGGATAAAAAATAATTATATCGTTTCGTTTCCGTTTTTTATTCGATGAATATTTAATGCATTTTTTTAGAATCAGTCACAATTCATCCAGATCATTCTGCTGAGTCAGATCTTTTTCGGGTTCCTTAAAGCAGAGTACTGCGGCAATTCCAAGCAACAGGATAGCCGGCGAATAAAGATAGAGAAGACTGAGCGTGCCTGCAATGGGAACAGAAAGGGTAATCCAGACCGCTGATGAGAGAAGCATCCAGCCGGCAAACCGTGTCTCTTTCCTTGAGATACCTGCACCTCCCAACCCAAGGCTTGAGAACAATGCAGCCTGGACTCCCGAGAATACCATATCAGTGGACGTAGCAGTGATGATAACAAAGCATGCAGTAGCAAGTCCCAGAACTGCACCGGTGAGTCCAATAATGAACGGCTTCTTCATACTCTTACGGTGTATGTGATCGAGGATAAATGTTGCCGTCGGGAGAAGGATTTGCCGGAAACGGGGGTCAATTGTTCATGTGGCGCACGTGTCGTATCGTTAGTAAAAACGACGAAAGAAAGATCTCTGAATTCGCCTGAATATTCCGATTTAATCAAATCCGGGCGCATTTTGCAGGATTGCGCATTTCGTGAATTATCCTTCCTATAATTCGTTTTTGGTCGGATCGTGCCATAATTACAGAACCAAAGTGATGGTTTACCCCAATTCTATGCCTGAAATTGGTATTACAACCAAAATATTTATTAATTGATAAATTAACACAGGATATAACCCTTTCCGGTAGGAGGTGGAAACCACATGGCAGCAGCAAAGAAGGCAGCGGCAAAGAAGCCGGAACCCAAGAAGGCAGCAAAGAAGGCAGCACCCAAGAAGAAGTGATGCCTTAAGCCTCAATCGCAACATTTTTTTGTAGGATTTTTTCGGTAAGTGATTTTTTCTGGGGATTGTTTTTCGCGGTTCAATCCTGAACAGGTCTTGTTTTATTTCGTGATTTTTCCCGTCCCGATACTGAATAGTAAATTTTTTCAGTTTCATAATTTTGCCGGACAAGATCACAGGATCGGGCAACGCCCGGAGGGAGGGGGAGGGGGTTAGTGGGGGCATTTTGGTTTTGTGCAGAATGGTGAATCTGAACAGTTGGCATCGTATTATTTAGGATTTCCTGCCGGGTCCTGGCGATAATATTACAAAGTGCCCCCTCTGACCCACATCAACTCTTTTGTTTTTTTTGGGCCGAGTTTACTACTTTTTACTGATGAGATGTGCCTTACTATTGTTGAGATCTGCAATGGGGGGGTCAGTGAGGGACAAATGCAATTTGCGGTGAATATTTTTTGGAGCGATATTAAAAGTTCCGGGCTCTGTTATACAATTGCGAGGGATGCCGCCGCCCCCGACGGGGCGCCCCCGCGGCGGTTTTGGTGACTAAATATGTTGAAACTGCGTTGCCCCGCCGTGCCTCGGAAAGGCCCTGAGGCGGGGGAGAATCGTAATTGAATAATTTTTATGAATCTGATTTATTCCTAGCTCTCGACATCCATTCACTGACAAGACCGGGGAGATGAAGAAGATATGATTATTCGGAAAAACCCTACATTCAAAGAAAATTAAATCGAATTTATATTAAATATAAGAGGATAGAAGAATGAATTTAGATAAATATGAGCCTTATCGGAAATAACTGGCATGAGTTGGGTTCAGGAATCACTGTCAATAATTTTCCCGCAGAAGAATATCCAAGTGCTTTCAATCCCGATCAATCATTAATAAGGCCTACATCAGAATCTAAACAAAAAAATGAAGATAAAATTGCCTATATTCAAAAGGGACGCGGTAGGATAATATCTGCATGTTATGATTTGGAGTATGTATTAGGTCTATTAATTTCGGATTATTTTTTAAGAGATAATCCTCAAAAACAAGCGATATTTCATGAATTAATTTTGGACACTACATTCCTTACATTTGCACAAAAGAAAAACATTGCTAGATTGATTATAAAAAATAGTTCAGAAGAGACTATCGGTAAATTCTCAGAAGAAGAACGAAAAAATTTATTCAATAATTTGGAGTACGTGATTAAAATGCGTAATGCATTGGCACATGGTCAAATTATTATTGATTTGAATAATGATACAGCATTTTTTCAATATTATGATTCAAATAAAAATAAAATTAATAAATTTGATATTACCCCCGAATTTCTATCCAGAATGCCTTCATCAATTGAAGGACTTGCAAATATTCTCCTGTGCTTTATACAAGATAAAATCTTGAAATAAACATAAAAAGGAAAAAGTGCAGCGCTTTGAAAATCAAAGATGTTTGCTACCGATCGTGGTTCCAGGTTTCAAAAAGATTTAGCGGACAAAGAATCAAAGATATTTTGACAAAAGAAGCGAAAAGATTTGAACTTTTTAATTCAAGCCAATACCGAGATTCGAACGTGAGCTTTCATCATCACGAAAATCGCACAAAATTCGAGCCGTAGCTCCCTTCACAAACCAACAAAAGAAGTGCGCCGACCGGGATTCCTAACATAAGGTTATGTGCGCTTACAAAAAATGGATTCAATTTGAGCCCGGAATATTGTGTGTTTTCGCGCTTCGATGTTATTTTTAAAAAGTGTGAAAATCAGGTTTAAGGGTTTTTCTTAAGCTCTGCAAAGTTAGAACCCATCTACAGGACGAACTGCCAACAGAAACGCAATGGCCGGGCTTATCATCATGCTCCCCTGTGCCCCTGCCTTCCAGCACACATGCCTGGAACAGGGGACTCTAGGGGGACTGAAAAAATTGAACAATTTGATAGATCAGGCTGGTATCCTGATTGCCTTGTAGAACCCCCTTGATTTTGCATCCTCGTCCGTGGCAAATTTTATATTGTTCAGCCGGAACTGCCAGACAATCTCTCCCTGAAGTGTCACCTCGATGAGCCGGTTAGCCGAGGTAATTAATGTATTACCGTTTTGTAACCGGTCGGCATCACGGGTGGACTGAGAAGAGAATGTAGTGGCTTCCGGAACATTATAGCTCCATACGACAGCCCCCATGGGATTGATCTCGACTGCCTGGGGAGACTTTCCCGGATTTGCAAAAAGGAGATTCCCGTTTGGTAACATCTGAGGATCATGTTGGTGGTGCATGACATCCTTCCCAAGGGTCCGCACAACCGTACCATTCCTGTCAACGATAGCAACGAGATTAAAATTCCTCATACTGATGAGGGTATTGCCATTCTTCAGCCGGCTTGCAGCATTGGTATGTGTCCATCCCTCATTGTTGATAGTGTCGAATGGTGCTTGATTAAACCCGTGATCTTTTGCATACCACGACCAGACAATCTGTCCCTGAGGGTTGACCTCCACGACCGCTGGATCGTCCAGCGTATCGCGCCCATAACCCCCGTCCACCACTAGGGTGTTTCCATTACTGAGCCGTTTGGCGTCATGGGAGGCTTTGGGATCAATATACTCCCACACAATGGTCTTGCTAGTACGGTTTATCTCGTAGATCCCTTTGCACGGGTATGCCGCAAGGATGTTACCATTTTGCAACGGCACAGCGGAAAACCCGGGATTTATGTATGTTTTCAGCTCTTCCGGAAGATAATATTCCCATACGACTTCCCCCAGCATGTTCACTTCAACGATTCTGGGGCGGGTCTTATCGTTGAGATCGCCCACCAGTGTTGTGCCTGGAGCAATCTTCTCCGGAATCATGACCTCAACAACAAAAGTAGGGTCTGCAATCCCGCGGGGCTGCATGACAATCGTTTGGGAACGGGTTGTGACAACGGGCGATGTAGTTATAGGTGCGGATGCCATTTGTATCGTTGTGGTCGCTATTGCAATGGATGATGCAGGGATAATTGTTGGCGTCGGGGTTGGTGTTGCTACAGATGCCGCACTCGTTGATCCTGTACTCGTGCACCCAGTCACAAGGATTACAGCGATACAAAGAAAAAAAAGAATTATCCCAATGCTTTTTTTCATATCTCTTTGAATATATCCTTACAAGATAATCATTTCCCTTTGCGCGCAGTATCAATGAGTGCTTGAAGATCATCCTCATGGATGCGTACGAGATCCCCCAGTTTGAATGATTTTAATTTGTCTGGTCTATTCATGTCCGAACGGCCCGTGGCTATATTTTGAGGAAATTCGCCGTTTCTCACTCAATAAATGGTATCAACCGCATCTCATTGGTTTTTATATCGCCCCGTAACTGCCATTTTCCCCGATCTTTTTCCCACTTCTACCCAACTTCTCTCAAACGGTTCGATCAAACGCAGGTTTGATAATCCCGCCCTGGAATAGTTATTAGATCATGCCCGAGCTTATCAAGCGGAAATGCAAAAACCCGGACGCATATCTGGATGAGCAGGATTTAAAAGACATAGCTGAAGCCAAGGAGGATATCCAGCAGGGGCGCGTCTATACAACCAAGGAATTACGGGCCAAACTTGGGATTCAATGAGTTATTCTTTTTTCTGGACATATTGATCTCGCAAAGATTTGGAAAAATTACCTAAACCCCTCGCCAAACGAATTGTTGATAAAATTGAGTCATTATCTGAAGACCCTCATCGTACAGCAGAACGATGTGAGGGGTATCCCTGGTATCATCAACGTGTGGGTGCCTATCGTGCCATCCTTGAAATTGATGATGCTGAATTATTGATTTCTATTCTTAAAGTTGGTCCAAGAAAGAAAGTGTATGATCGATGATCAATTCTTGCCATCAACACCATTGAAGGTATTGATTCAGATCTTTTTTCGTTTTTATTATTATGCCGGACTCTTTTAGATCACAGGACCGGGCAACGCCCGGAGGGAGTGGGTGGGGGGTCGCATGGGTACAAATGGTTCTGCATAGAAAGGGCGTTGTGGAAAAATTATCGTCGTAATTTTCCTGAATTATCTTGATGGCCCGGGCCGTGATATTACAATTGTACCCACACGACCCCCTCCATCACTCTTTGGTTTTTGGGCCTAAATTCGCATTTTTACACCGTAAAGTTGAAAGAAATTGTGGCTGATGTGTTGGAGGGGGTCACATGGGTACAAATGAAATCTGCGGTGGACAATCTCCAAGAGCGAGGCCCCAAAAAGTTCCGGGCAATTTCTTATGATTGCGAGGAACCCCGCCGCCCCCGACGGGGCGCCCCCGCGGCGGTTTTGATGACTAAAAAGATGAATCTGTTTTGCCCCGCCGTGCCTCGGAGAGGCCCTGAGGCGGGAGAGAATCATAATTGAATAATTTTAAATGGTATCAGAAAGCGGAGATAAAATCCGAAAATTGTTCTTAGAGAATCCACAGGCGCAATCAGTTTTTCTTGAAATATTGACTCAATTAAAAGGACGGACCGATTAATTGATGTTTAATTTTATTTAAGGACATAGAAATTTTTTTCCTTATTGAAACATTAGCTTTAGATTTTATTATTAAATCGTTCAATATCGATTCCTCATGAATCAGATTAACTGCATCTTCGATTGTTTCTAAAAATTTTCGAAAATCTGTAATCGGTTCCCTTGGATCATGACAATAATTATGATAATGCTTGTCAGCAGTTACAAGAAGTCGGTATAATTCAATTAAATTTAAAGTAGTATTGACATCTTCGAATTTGTAAATATCTTCAAAAAAAACCGTGAATGAATTTTTTTCTTGAAGAAATGTTGCATATGGCCCTGTCGTTGCAAGTCCCAGATCTACAATTTGTTTGAGAGCTAGGTGTATAAAATCTCGAATGTTGCTTTTATCAATAGCTTCATCAAAATCTTCTGTGCCATATTCTTCTAAGAAGAGATTAATTCCATCGGAATATCTTGAAATTTCTTCAAAAAATGCTCTTGCAACAATTCTTTTACGTTCGTTTGCAGATCTATCGTAATTATATTTTGAAACTAGTAATCCTACTGCACCTGCAACACAACCACCGATTATTGGACCAATAATACCTGAATAATCTTGTGTTAGACCCACGAAGCTCGTTGTATTACATTCAATCATTATCTTCCATTTAACGATTCATATGTAATTTAAATAATGTATTGGTTTACGGATGCTGTGTTCCAATCTTAATTTCATACTTGTTCTTTGAATTTAGCATGTTTTTCCCTGATTTTACGCTGTTTGCTGAGAAAGTCTTTATATTTAAAAATTCAAGATGCGTTCATAGGTGGTGAGAATTGCACGTGCCGTCCGCATTTTTAATGCGAGGGCATTTCAGTATTATGTTCACCAATAAAAATAACGGATGGGTTGAGAAACTTCAATCCTAAAAAAATAGGCGACTGGGGAACCTTGCGAAGGTAACCAAATCGTAGTCGTTTCAAACTCCTTTTGGTGTGTCTAAAATAAATACCTTCGGGTATCGACGTCAAATTTGTAGCGAAAGCTATCGGATGATCAAGCAGGAGGTAAAATCATGTTTGATGAAGTCGTTGACGCGGGAAAGGCAATTATTGCGGCTATCATATTTGCCGTGATAATTATTGCCTTACTCCACGCACTCTAAAAAAAAAGTTATCCTATTCAAGGATAACTCTAATTCCACTCTATTTTTTCAAAAGTATCCCACGACAGTTAACACCAGTTTCGATCTCACGCGAAGTTAACAGAACTGTAATTACAATATTTTAATTAAAAACGTAAGTGTCAAGAAAATCAAAGAAGAGTGCGCCGACCGGGACTCGAACCCGGGTTTAGGCGTTGGCAACGCCTAGTGATAACCACTACACTATCGGCGCAGTGTGCTCTACAATGTGGGAATTCAAACAATTTAAGTATATCGAAGAGGGGGACTTCGGATTCCGTTTTCTCCGGCGGGAACTCTGTCCCGTTTAAAATTCCGCAACATAACGACAGGGTTTTTGAATATAATCACTCTATCTAATAGCAGATGATCCCTCTCTTTGTGGATTGCAGCAAGCGGCACATTGTCATCTTCGGAGGGGGAGATGTGGCCGCACGAAAGGCTGCATATTTTGCCGGAGTATCGGAAGTAACGGTAGTGAGCCGGTCATTCGGGCAAAAAATTCTGGATCTTCCCGTTGTTCGCAAAGAATGTGATGTCGGCACTGAATCGGATGAATCCCTTGAAGCCCTGCTTGAAGGGGCGTTCCTTGTCATCGGTGCACTCTCCGATACTGCCCAGAACAACCGGATTGGGCAGCTTTGCAGGAAGAGGGGGATCCTGTTCAACAATGCCGATGGTGAACCCGGCGATGTGATCTTACCCTCGGTAACCGGTGGGATCAATTATACGCTCGCCATCAGCACACAGGGAAGCAGCCCGGCCATCTCACGGTTTATCCGGGAGCGCCTGGAACAGGAATATCCGGCACTGGACGACATGATCGCCCTGCAGCAGCGCCTGCGAACTGAATTAAAGCGTGCTGAACCGGATCAGGTTAAGCGCAACGCGATGCTCTGGGAAGTGCTCAACGATTCATCTGTCTGGAGTGCTCTTTCTGCTGACACTACAGAGGCATGGAATCTGGTAACAAAGAGGTACCTGCATGACTGAACCCGAAAATATTCCTATTGCAATCGCCGGTGTCAGTCATCATACCGCAAATGTTACCACAATTGAAGCTTTCCGGTTTCTTAACGAACCAGAATTTCTTGAAACGGCCTCTGCACGGTTCAAAGGAGTACTCCTGCTCCAGACCTGTAACCGGGTTGAAGTGATAGTGGAAGGCCATGTGGACGAGCTCCGGTCCTTCTTAACCGGGCTGGGACGAAAAGATTTCTTCGTCCATGAAGGCAAAGGCGCATTGCGCCATCTCTTTGCCATGGCATCCGGCATAGACTCGATGATTGTGGGAGAAGACCAGATCATCGGCCAGTTGAAAAAAGCCCTGTCAGATGCACAGGAAGCACAGACCTCGACCAGTTTTTTGGAGACCTGCATCAACAAGGCAGTGCATGTCGGTGTCGAAGTCCGGCAGCGCACCCTGATCAACCGGGGTTCAGTATCAGTGGGCTCAGCGGCAGTGCTTCTTGCCGAAGCAGAGATTGGCAGCCTTGAGGGCAAACACATCCTTGTAATTGGGAGTGGTGAGATGGGTCTCCTTGTTGCACAGGCACTTGCAGCAAAGAACCTCACCGCCATGTACGTTGCGAACCGCACCTATGGTCGTGCGGTCATTCTCGCAAACAAGATCGGCGGTAAAGCGGTGAAACTCTCCGAACTCTACCATTACATCACCTTATCCGATGTGGTGATATCCTGCACATCAGCCCCGCACCCGGTCATTCACCGGAAAGATCTTGCCCATGCCATGAAGGACCGGTGCTGGCCCGTTGAAGGACACCCCCGCCCGCTAATCCTGATCGATATCGCCCAGCCCCGGGATGTCGAGGAAGGCGCAGACACCATCGACGGGGTTCATCTCTTCACGATAGACAATCTCCGCAGCATCAACGAACAGACGATGAGTACAAGAAAGGCAGAAGCGGATCGCGCTCATGCGTTTGTTGATGCGGAACTCGAAATCTTCTTACGCCACCTTCACCGGAAATCTGCCGATGATGCCCTTGCTTCCCTCCATACATGGGCAGAGTCCGTGCGCATACGAGAGCGCGACAGGGCGATCTCCCGCCTCGCTCCCGCAGATAAAAAAACCGCGGACGTTGTTGATGACTTAAGCCGCGTGCTGGCAAAAAAATTGCTCACTGACCTGACCTTTTCCATCCGTTCCAGTGCTGAAGAAGGGGATCTTGAGACAGTCGATGCACTGGTGAAAGCAATCACGAAAGGGGACAGGATCGGCAACGAAAAAGCACCCGGTAATTCCCGGCAATCATAATCAGGAACTTTTAATAAAATCCACATCGTGATCGTTTATAGGCAGAATCTGATCGAATTTGGGAAAACAGAATCATCAGATCCCCACAACAATATCGTTTTTCAAAAGACATTCCGTGAATTAACAGGAAGGGTTTGTTAACTCAGGTTTAGAGCAAAGAAAAGTCCCATTGCGACAAGACCGCCACCAATTGTTGCAATCAGGTTGGTGCCTGCATTGCCCCAGATGCCCCGGTTCTCTACGGTGGCACCGGCAAGGCTGTCGATATTCGTACCGATAAAACCGGCAAACGCACAGACAAAGACCACAGGTAGTGAGATAACACCCAGCAGGAAAGCCACGAGGGAGACTACAATAGCACCAAAAAGCGCAACCGATTCCCCAACGAGTGTTACACCACCGTTTGTACCTATGGGCACTTTTTTGAGCGTAGTAATCATATACGGGATTCCACCGGTTACACCAATCTCACTTGCAAGAGTATCTGCCGCAGCCGTTGCCACACAGCCGACATACATCACAATAAAGATTGGCTGCTGGAAGACGCCGAAGAGTACCGCTGCAGCAGCAGCAACGATCCCGTTGGCAAAGACATTCCGGTATCCCCGTGCCCCGCCTCGCCCCTGCTCAACCCCGATTCGTTTCTTATACTCAAACTTATATTTCGTGGCCATCGAACCAAGGATAAAAAACGCGAGCATGATCATGAACCACCGGGCATCGGCAAAGACAAGCAGGATGATCCCGACAAGCGCAGCGGAGAAGAGCCCGGAGAGATCAGCGGTTTTGGCGCGGAAGGCAAAGTAGCCGAACGTGAACCCGACGATCACCGCTGCAACCACCAGCTGGAGATTTACCTGGTAATTGAGCTCCTGGATCAGCCACATCGTCATGGCAACACCAACCGCTTCGAGAATCAGCGAGTCCTCGTACTTGAGCAGAATAACCTTTAAGAGCACTGCGGCGATAATCCCAAAAATTACCGTCAGGATAGCCATCTCGTGCAGGTACGCCATGACCAGCACTCCTGCCCACGCAGTCGAGATGACATAATACAGGTACGTATTGAGATCATCGGCTCCCTCCTGGAAGACGAGCTCGCCCAGCACAATCATCGCAAGCGAAGTGGCAAAGACAAAAAACGGCAGGAGCGTGACACCATACAGCGCAGCAAGAGCACACATGGCATAGCTGAGGTATTTGGTATCGAAGCAACGCCAGAGAACAAGGGCAAACAGGATCACAATGAGGCCCATCAGCCATGCGGGTTGAAGATAAGGGCCGACAAGGATAGCCGCACCGGTGATTGCCGCTGCATACCCAAGGCCTCGTTGTCGTACCATTTGTACATCATGTGTTGTTGATCCAAAAAGAGCTTTATCATTCACCGGGAGGGAGCCCGTCCATCACGAGACAGAAATATCTCCGTTCGTCGCTTTGATTCCGATTACTATATTTTATTTCAGCACCTAACATCTGCGACAATGGCGTCATCACAGGATCTACCCAAAAATTATGATTTTGCGGAGGTGGAGGAGCGCTGGCGCAGTACCTGGCGCGATGAAGATCACTATTTTGATAAAAATTCAAAAAAACCGCAGTTTGTGATCGACACCCCCCCGCCGTATCCAACCGGCAACTTCCATATCGGCAATGCACTGAACTGGTGTTACATTGACTTCTTTGCCCGCTACAAACGGATGAAAGGTTTCAACGTGATGTTCCCGCAGGGCTGGGACTGCCACGGGCTTCCGACCGAAGTGAAAGTCGAAGAACTCAACCATATCACGAAAAACGATGTCTCCCGCGAAGAGTTCCGGCGGATGTGCCGCGAGCTTACGGAAAAGAACATCGGCCTGATGCGCATCACCCTCCGTAAGATGGCGTTCTCCACGGACTGGTCGAACGAGTACGTCACCATGCAGCCGAAGTATTACGGCAAGACGCAGCTCTCGTTCCTGCGCATGCTTGCGTCCGGCTACATTTACCAGAGCGAACACCCGGTGAACTACTGCACCCGATGCGAGACGGCGATCGCTTTTGCCGAGGTTTCCTATGAAGACCGGGAGACCCAGCTCAATTATTTCGATTTCAATGGCGTGGAAATCGCCACCACCCGGCCGGAACTGCTGGCTGCCTGTGTTGCCATTGCAGTCCACCCGAACGACGAACGCTACCGCTCGTTGAAAGGCAAGACTATGAAAGTCCCGCTCTTCTGTCACGATGTACCTGTCGTACTGGATGAGGCAGTCGATCCCGCGTTTGGTTCCGGCGCCGTCATGATCTGTACCTTTGGTGACAAGCAGGATGTCCACTGGTGGAAACAGCACAACCTTTCCTTACGAAAAGCGATCGATCGCCAGGGCCGGATGACAGAAATTGCCGGCAAATACAAGGGCCTGAATACTACCGAATGCCGGACAGCAATCCTTGCCGACATGAAAGCGCTGGATATCCTGAAACGGCAGGAGAAACTTGCCCAGCGTGTTGGTACCTGCTGGCGCTGCAAGACGCCGATAGAGATCCTCTCAGAGCGCCAATGGTTCGTGAAGATCAAGCCGGCCGAGATCGCCGATGCTGCGCACCAGATCAAATGGTTCCCCGAGCACATGCTCCTCCGGATGGAGAACTGGGTGGACCAGATGGAGTGGGACTGGTGCATCTCCCGCCAGCGAATCTTTGCCACCCCGATTCCGGTCTGGTTCTGTAAGAAATGCGGTGAGATGACCGTGCCGGAAGACAAGGATCTGCCGGTAGACCCCACGCAGGTCAAGCCGAAACACCCCTGCAAAAAATGCGGCAGCACGGAATTTTCCGGCGAAGTGGATGTTCTCGATACCTGGATGGACTCGTCCATCTCGGTTCTGAACGTTACCGGCTGGGATGGCAGCGGGACACCGCCATTCTTCCCCGCCCAGATCCGCCCGCAGGGCCACGATATCATTCGGACATGGGCGTTCTATACGATCCTGCGGTCGGTGGCACTCACCGGTCAGAAACCCTGGGACGAAATCCTCGTCAATGGTATGGTGCTTGGAGAAGACGGCTTTAAGATGAGCAAGAGCCGGGGCAACATCATTGTTCCCGAAGAGATCCTCGTGAAGTATGGCGCCGATGCACTCCGCCAGTGGGGTGCGATGGGCGCAGCAACGGGTTCGGACATCATGTTCAACTGGAATGACGTGGTTGCGGCCTCGCGGTTCCAGACCAAGATGTGGAACATCACCAAGTTTGCCTTAATCCAGCTGGAGAAGGAGGGCTTTGAACCGGAAGCGCAGATCACCGCGCTCGCGGACCGCTGGCTGCTCGTCCGGCTCTCGGATACGGTCGAGCAGGTTAGCAATGCGCTGGAAGCCTACCAGTTCGATGTGGCCCTCAAGGCCATCCGCGAATTTGCCTGGGAAGTACTGGCGGACAATTACATCGAACTGGTCAAGGGCCGGCTGTATAAGGATGATAATTCCCGGAAGGGTGCTTGCCTTGCCCTTCACACCGCATTCGATGCACTCTGCCGGCTGCTCGCCCCGTTCACGCCCTACTTTGCCGAAGAGTGCTACTCGCACCTTAGCCCCGGCAAGAGCGTGCACAAGCAACCGTGGGTTGCATTCACCTACGATGATGATGCAGCGAGGATGGAAGGAAACCTGCTCGTGCAGGTCGTCGCCGAAGTGCGCAAATACAAACATGACGCAGGCCTTGCACTCAATGCCCCGCTCGGTAAGGTCACCATCTATGCACCCCACACGGTGAATGACGAAGGCGATACCGGACGTACGCTCAACGCGGATGTTCACTGGCGTACGGATGCAGCAAAACTCGACCGGGTTATTACCGATATCGATTTCAACCGCTCGGTCATTGGTCCGACATTCCGCAAACAGGCGCAGGCTTTTATGGCAGCAATCAAGGCGTTCTCACCGGAACAACAGGCAAACCCGCCAAAAACAATCATGCTCGAAGGCACAGAAACAGCAATCCCCGAGAATGCATTTTCGCCGAAATATTCCTATATGGAAGAGGGCGCAAAAGTCGATGTGATCACGGTCGGCGATGTGATTTTGACGATTGCAAAATCTGCCTGATCGCATCAGCTACAAATTTTACAATTTCCTCTTTTTCTTTTGCAGCGTCAACAATTACAAACCGTGAGGGTTCGGCCCGGGCATACGCGAGATAATTATTCTGCACCGCTTCGAGCACTTCACGCTTCTCGAAATGTTCGCGCCCGCTCTTATCTGCGAGGCGGGCAAGGGCATCGTCAATGGAGAGCACAAGCAGGAACGTGCGGTCAGGTACAATCGACCAACCGTCATGCATCGCCCGCAGCCATCCCTCCGGATCCGGCACGATTCCTTTGAGCGTCACGGACTGGTAGGCAAAGCGACTGTCGCTGTACCGGTCGGATATTACGAGTCTGCCTTGTGAAAGGGCGGGACGGACAAGGGTAGAAAGGTGCGCAGCATGATCTGCGACAAAGAGTGAAGCTTCTGTGATCGGATCGATCTGCTCTGCGATCGCCCGTCGTACTGATTCACCCACCCAGGTTGCGCCCGGTTCCCGGGTGAAGATGGGGTCGAGATCCGCAAGCTGACTTTTGAGCCCGGTGAGCAGCGTGCTCTTACCGGTCCCGTCAATCCCTTCAATCGTGATTAACAACAGGTTCCCCTCCGTATCCATTCAACCGGAATCTGGCCACGGTGCAGGGCAGTGGCAATGATCGCACCGTCAAATCCTGCAGCACTCAGGATTTCAAGATCGGAAACGGTTGCAACGCCGCCACCATACAACAATCTGCCACCATAAGCAGCCCGAAGTTTTCCGAGTTCATCTGCATCCATACCCGACTCAGTCCCTACCGAGCCTATGTTTAAGATAATAATCCCGTCAAAATGCCAGTCCCGCGCATCAGCAAGTAATTCTTCCGGGGTTTTGCCGGAGGGGATCACCCGGCCCTCTTTTACATCGATACTCAGGTAGCCGCCACAGTATCGATAAAGAGCTGCGCCTCCCGTTTCCGTACCAATAATATTTTTGATATTTTTTCCAGGGAGCATATCATCCAATGATCTGCAACCGCGATCCACATAACAGCGTGAGACTTTCTCCGCGCACTGCTTCACGATTGCATCATGCGAACCGGTGCCTTCAATCCGGTCGAGATCCGCAATGTAGAGTTTTTTTGGCCGTATTGCTGCCAGGTACCCAAGGGGGTCTGCTGTCGGAGAAAGACCCCAGTCCAGCGGTTTGTAACTCTCCCGATTCCCGGATTTTCCATGAACAACCAGATTCTGCCGCAAATCCATCGCAAGAACAAGTTCCATAGGTGAGCGCAATCACTATTTTCTTAAAGTATACTTTAACCCAATTACTTAATTATTGGGCGTGTTCATACATCTATACATGTCAGTTGAATCGTTCCTTTCTGATATTCGCACGGCTTCCACTCGCACGTCATATGTTACTGGGATATGCTCGTTTATTCATTTTATCTATTCTCTTCCACCCATATCAGGAGACCGCAGGACAAAAGAAGAACGGGACATCTGTTTTAAAAAATGCGATGAATATCTTGAAGATACCAGAAATCACGGCAATGACCTTGTTGAGTTCGTCAAGTTCATGGCCGAAAAAAACTGTTCCCCGCAATTAATCAACGTCAATACAACCGCAGTTAAAGAGTTCATGATTCATCATCGGATTAAACTTGATGAGTTCGATTTGCGACGGGTGAAAAAGGTAAAACCCCCATTGAGCGCGGTAAAAAGGAAATATGATATTTCTCACGAAGAAATCAGGAAAATTCTCACCCATTCGCACGTAACGTTGAAATCAATTATACTGTTGCTTGTGAGCAGTGGAGCCCGCATTGATGAAATCCTTACTTTAACTCTAAAAGATATTGAATTTCATGATAATCACGGGATTATTTACATCTCTCGCGAGAACACAAAAACCAAGAAACAGCGGTATTCATTTATTTCACAAGAAGCCGTTGCGGTCGTAAAGGAATACATACGGAAAGAAGGGAAAACGAATACTGACCGACTCTTCGACTTCACGTATGAAAATGCAAATTATATGTTTAACCTGGCATTGAAAAACGCAGGGTTGGACAGCCGTGATGAAAATTCAAATACCAGAAAAATATCTTTCCACATATTCAGGGCTTTTTTTCTCTCACAGATGAAGTTAGTGATTAGCCCTGAAATTCCGGAAATGTTGGCGGGTCATGAGGGATACCTTACTCAAAATTACCGAAACTATCCCCAAAAACAAGCCCTTGAAGAGTATCTCAAAGCCGTTAATATGGTAACTTTCGAGTTGCCCCAAGATGTTAGGGAGATGCAGACTAAATTCGAAAAAGAACTTGCGGAAAATATCCAACTGGTTAAAGGCATCGTTATAGAAAATCAACAATTGAAACAAGAAGTGAACGGTGTCAAAGGGGAAAACCAACAATTGAAAGAAGAGATGGCGAAAATGAAAGAAGAACATGAGCAAATGAAAAAAGACCATAAGAAAGTATTGGCAATGAATGACTTTATTCAAGAAATTATAGTAATTCAATCGGAATTGAAGGGATTCATGGATGGTCATTCAAACACGAAATAAACTAGCAAGGCGCACCGCTAAACCGATTCTAGTATCCTATCAACCACAACCGACCCCCCGCGTTGGTGCCTGCCTGTGGCGGCACCATTAGGGCTCATCCTATTCGCTCGCCGCATAGGTGTATTGAATCTGCATGAACGCACGAAAAATCATATTCGACCCCGCGCACGGGGTCGGGGGTGGTGCCCCGCAGGGGCACCCCCCTGTCCGCCCATATAGAATAAGTGAGGAAAAAAATGAATTCTCCGACGTAATTAAGGACGATACAGACGATAAACAGTTATAAATTTTTCCAATCGGAGCCCGAATTATCGAATACTCACTTTGAAATAGGCACCTGTTTAATATTACACGATGGCAAGAGGAAGTGGAAAAACCCGAAGAATAAATCTTATTAATCGATACATTGTTCAGGCTACCGCCATCAAAAAACATCAAAGTGTTATTAAAGCGCAAGATGAATTTACACGAGAAATAAACCGACAATATCGAGCGGGTAAATTATCGGAAGAAATTCAATTCAAGCCAATAGTAACAAAACAAAGAGTTTCTAGAAAAACACACAAAATCAATCGACGCATCATTGCATTAACTGCTATTAAAAACGATGAATCTGTAGACCTGGCACAAAAAGAATACACGCGAAAAATACAACGGGAATATCGAGCGCGTAAATTGAGAGAATCTCGACGACACTAAATTAAAAATATAAAAACGTAAAATTATCGAAGATCCTTTGGAATTTTTGGGTATTTATATTGAACAATGATGTTTAGAATGAGCGCATATGGAAACAATATGGCAATAACTGATATAATTATTAATAAAAATAACGCAAAAAGCGAACCAATTGCTAAATTACTAGTGTGAAGGAAATCCAAGAACGGGGTTAACGGAATAATTGTGCTTAAATATACGATGAAAGCTGTAATAAGTATACTTCCAAAAACTGCACCGATTTGATAAAATTTTTCTCCATTTCTTTCCTGATTTGAAACATCTACAAAATTTCCTGAATCTTTAGTTTTTCCAAAAAAATCAATATCATCTGATGATTTCCCTGAATGAATAAGTTGAATTTTTTGGCCTTCATTTTTTCCAAGATATTCGAACGTAAAATAAAATTTTGTATGTGGTGCTGTGGGACTTGGGTTTAAAAATGTTCGAAAAGCATTTTCAGGCTTTACATTAATTAAGGAAAGTCTGTAAATTTTCACATCATTTTTAGGCATAATCCAAACGGGAGTATTTTTCGGTATATCATCATTATTTATCCTAATATTTCCAGCATTCCATAGAGTAATGCATGTGGAAGAAAGATTTGTTATTGGTTCACCTATATAAGAAATTTTTAAATTGGGGTCAGTTTGAATTATTCCTTCGATTATCTCCGAATCAATAATATTTGATGTTTCTTTTATAAAAACAGGTTTTTGGTATTTAATTGCCATATACCCCAAAACAAGAGATAAGATACCAAAAACTATACCAATTATTGATAAAATTAAATTTATATCCATGATGAGTTTAGCTAATTTACAATAGAATAAAAGTTTTGATTTGACTTTAATTAATTAACTATATTTTTTCCTTAAGGTAGAACGAAATAACTATTTCACTTTTATTTAACCGTCAATAGTGGATTTTCATGAAAAAATATTAAAACACAATAATATTGGAAAGAGAAATTATTGAAAAATAAACTTATGGTGATATTGAGGGATTGAGGAGAATAAAAAGAAAGAACTTAAAAAACCTTTACTAAAGAGATATTTCGTAATTACACTTCCAATAACCAGAAAGATGAAAAGAGCGCCGATTCCGAATAATCCCATATTTGGCAAATAAATTGAAAGCAATATTAAAAAAAACATTGCAAATCCAATTGCGAAAAGCGGAGGCAGACTATTATAATTTGAAAAACTTTTTTCAATTTTTTGTGTAACATCAACAGGAGATCCAATATCCTTAATTGTTCCTTTGAAATCTAAGGCAGTTGGAGATAAACCAGAATGAATAATTTCAATTGCTACTCCATCTTTTTTCGATAAATAATCAAATGAACAATAAATGATATTTTTATTAGAATCAAGTTTTATCTCAAATACATTTTCTTCACGGGTCTTATAAACAATTGATGCCATAAAAATTTTTATTCCGTCTTTTGCTTCTATCCGAAGCAGTGATTTCTCAGCAACATCATTTTTTTCAATTCTCTCATTTCCACTATTCCAAAAAGTGATATTTGTTGATGATAAATTTTCAATTTTATTGCCTTTAAATGTCATTTTTAATTCAGGAAATGGACCCACATTGTTAGTAATCAAATTAAAATTCGTTTTAGTATAAACAGGTTTTTTGGTTTTTATTGTTTTTAATGTCAAAAAAGTTCCCAAGACGGCTAACCCGAGTGAAATTAAAAAAAATACAATTTCATGCAGTTCCATTAGCTTATTGATAAAAACTAAAGCATAAAATTTTATCGATTTAAAAAAAATCTTTCAAATTATTAATAAACAGTGGCAATCGATATTTTCTCAAAATTTATTTTTATCTCAATTGCCTCTTTTTTACATTAAACAAAACAAGGAAAAATGCTTAATCCCTCGAAGACAAACAATAAGATATGGAGGACTGCTTTCTTTAACCTAATGGTGATGTGAAAGAAAACTTTCACTTATTCACTATTAGGACAAAAGATCATTAAATCCTATGCAATTGCTGGTCAGCCCAAGCTCAATCGATGAGGCCAGGCGCTCTGGTGCCGCTGACATCATCGATGTAAAGAAACCATCAGAGGGCTCGCTGGGCGCCAACTATCCCTGGGTGATTCGCGAGATCAAATCCTTTGCAAAGAAACCCGTTAGTGCGGCTATTGGCGACTTTGATTTCAAACCCGGCGGGGCTTCACTCACCGCGTATGGTGCGGCCTGTGCCGGGGCTGATTATATCAAGATCGGGCTCACGTTTGATGGAAAAGAAAAAGCCCGCGCAGTGATCTCAGCGGTGGTAAAAGCAGTTAAAGACGAGTTCCCTGAAAAATTTGTCGTGATTGCAGCGTACTCGGATTACGAGCGAATGAGATCAATATCTCCTTTTGACATGGCACCTATCGCAGCTGATGAGGGAGCCGATATTGTCATGGTCGATACCGGCATCAAGGACCGGCAGAGCACGTTTGCCTTCATGAACGAAGATGCTCTTCGGACATTTACTAACACAAACACAAAACTCGGCCTTAAAACCGCTTTAGCCGGAGCTCTTAAGTTTGAAGATATTGATGCACTCAAGCGAATCAACCCGGATATTATCGGGGTGCGCGGGATGGTCTGCGGGGGCGACCGTAACGCAACAGTTCGTGAAGATTTGATTAATACCGCGATTGCGATGATCAGGTAGTGTTGAACAGGTGACTTATGTACGTTGAGAAACTGGATGTGCCACTATCATTAACATTCGATGATGTACTGCTAGCACCGCAGGCTTCCTTACTGGAACCTGCCGAAGCAGATATTCGTTCGAAATTTTCCCGAAATATCAGCTTGAATCTCCCGCTGGTGTCTGCAGCGATGGACACGGTGACAGAGTCTCTTATGGCGATCGCGCTTGCAAGAGAAGGAGGTATCGGGGTCATTCACCGGAACATGACTCCTGAACGCGAACTGCAGGAACTCATCGAAGTCAAGCAGGCTGAAGAACTGATCGAACGCGATGTGCTCTATGTTGAAGAGCATGCGACCGTTACTGATGCCGAACGGCTGATGCACCAGTACAGTATCGGGGGCGTGCCGGTGGTCAATAAGGGTCGTATCATCGGGATCGTCAGCAGGCGGGATGTACGTGCGATCGTTTCCAAACGCGGTGATGAGAATATCAAGACCATCATGACAAAAAAACTGGTCACCGCTCCGGAAGATATCACAGCAGAGAAAGCGCTTGAGGTGATGTACACCAACAAAGTCGAGCGCCTGCCGGTGGTCAATGAAAAAGGTAAACTGATCGGTATCATCACGATGCAGGATATCCTGGAAAAACGCCAGTACCCCAATGCAACGCGGGATACGAAAGGAAATCTCCGTGTAGCAGCCGCAGTCGGACCGTTTGATTTTGCCCGGGCCAACCTGCTCGACAAGAATGGTGTGGATGCACTGGTCGTGGACTGTGCTCACGGACATAACTTAAAAGTCGTTGCCGCGGTAAAAGATATCAAAGGCAGTGTAAATGCCGATGTGATCGCGGGCAATATTGCAACATCTGAAGCAGCCAAGGCGCTGGTGAAAGCCGGGGTTGATGGCATCAAGGTCGGCATTGGTCCCGGCTCTATCTGTACAACCCGGATTGTTGCAGGTACGGGGGTGCCCCAGATCACTGCAATTGCCCAGGTAGCGGATATAGCTCATCCGGCAAGTGTACCGGTCATCGCAGACGGAGGAGTACGATTCTCAGGCGATGTAGCAAAGGCGATTGCTGCCGGAGCCGATACTGTGATGATGGGCAGCATGTTTGCCGGTACTGACGAAGCACCGGGTAAAGTTATTACAATAAAAGGGCGGCGCTACAAGCAGTATCGTGGCATGGGATCGCTTGGTGTCATGAGCAGTGGGCAGTCAAGCGATCGGTACTTCCAGAAAAAAGACATCGGGGCTACCAAGTTTGTTCCTGAAGGAGTTGAAGGCGTGACTCCTTATGTCGGACACGTTGGGGAAGTCATGTACCAGCTCGTGGGCGGACTCAAAGCAGCGATGGGCTACACAGGATCAAAGACCATTGCAGAAATGCATAAGAACGCAAAATTTGTCCGTATCACCAATGCCGGCATGACCGAGAGTCACCCACACAATATCCTCATTACTGATGAAGCGCCGAACTACCGGCTCTTTGAGTAATTTTTTTCTTTTTTTTTTTAATTATTCAATGGAGCATTTTACTCTTATTGCCATCACTAAAAACGTTATAATGATTTTTTCTCATAGAAAATATGTTCGTATAGTGTTGCGGTTCAGATCAAGAAGTTGTATAGTATCTTAAAAACTGAAGATTCCTCAATTGCATTTCATCTCATAAGAATTGTCGTCTTGCGATCTGCATATATACCTCGAATGATAGTTCTGTATTACACGATTTCGGATGATTGTTCAAAAAAATTAGAACCATTTCCGTAATTGAGGAGATAGAGATGTCAGAACCGCCAAATACAAACGAATGTTCTCATTTTGATAAGCGGATGAACACCGAAAGCCTCAACGTGACACTCGGGGGGTGCACATGAAACCCGAAGAGTCGCTGAATGTCGCCATAATAGATGATGCCCATAAGACCGATTCTCCGCAGGGACGTGCTATCCAGCGAATAATCACTGGCCTTAAGGAATTTGGTATCAACGTCGGTGAAGTTGCCTCACCCGAGGATGCCCGTGCAGCGTTCTCAGCGCTTCCTGAAATTGACTGTATCCTGATCAACTGGAACCTCGGTGGAGATACACCTGAAAGACACGCAGTAACCGCAAAACTTATTGATGAGATACGGGAGCGTAATGAAAAGATTCCCCTGTTCCTAATGGGCGAGCCAACAAATGCCCCGCCAACATCCCTTCCCCTAAAAACCGTCCGGGAGATCAATGAATATATCTGGGTGATGGAAGACACCCCGGAATTCATTGCCGGGCGTATAACAGCAGCAGCAAAACGGTACCGGGAAATTATCCTTCCCCCGTTCTTTAAAGAACTGGTAAAATTTTCAAAAGATTTTGAATATTCATGGCACACACCGGGACATGCCGGGGGAACTGCCTTCCGTAAATCGCCGGCAGGGCGGGCGTTCTTTAATTTCTTTGGCGAGCAGCTCTTCCGTTCAGATCTCTCCATATCGGTCGGAGAACTGGGATCGCTTCTTGATCATTCTGGGCCGGTCGGGGAGGCAGAAAAGTACGCTGCGAAGGTGTTCGGCGCGGACATGACATATTTTGTCACGAACGGTACGTCAACAGCGAACAAGATTGTCTTTTTTGGCCGGGTGAGTAAGGACGATATCGTTCTGGTGGACCGCAACTGTCACAAATCCGCCGAACATGCACTGACCATGACCCATTCCGTTGCGATATACATGATCCCAACGCGGAACCGGTACGGCATCATCGGGCCAATTCCCCCGGAAGAGATGACGCCCAAAACGCTGAAAGCAAAAATTGCCGCATGCCCACTATCAAAGACTGCACGCAGCAAAAAGCCGGTACACGCGATCATTACCAATTCAACCTATGACGGGCTCTGCTACCATGCTGTACATGTTGAAGAGAACCTGGGAAAAAGTGTAGACAGTATTCATTTTGACGAGGCGTGGTATGGATATGCCCGGTTCAATCCAATCTATAAGGACAGATTTGCCATGCGGGACGGGGCACGGGACGAAAAAGGCCCGACAATCTTTGCCACACAATCCACTCATAAATTGCTGGCAGCTCTTTCACAGGCATCCATGGTTCATGTAAGAAACGGGAGGATTCCCATTGAACACGGCCGGTTCAATGAAGGGTTCATGATGCACAGCTCTACATCCCCGCTCTACACCATTATCGCATCACTAGATGTCTCTTCAAAGATGATGGATGGTGCATCCGGAAAGATACTCACCACCGAATCCATTGAAGAGGCTATCCGGTTCCGGAGGACGATGGCCCGGATCAAGCGGGAGATTGGGACGGCAAAGGGAAAGAAAGACTGGTGGTTCCCGATGTGGCAACCGGACACCGTCATAGATCCCAAAACCAAAAAGAAGATCGCGTTTCAGGATGCATCGCTCGATACTCTCCGCGACAATCCCTCCTGCTGGACGCTTCACCCGGGCGAGATATGGCATGGGTTTTCCGGCCTGCCTGACAATTACTGCATGCTTGACCCGATCAAGGTCACTGTACTTATGCCCGGCGTGAATGATGACGGGACGCTTGCCAGCTGGGGTATTCCGGCAGCACTGGTCGTCAAATTCCTCGATACCCGGGGGATCATCAACGAAAAGTCCGGGGATTATTCCATCCTCTTCCTTTTCTCCATGGGAATTACGAAAGGAAAATGGGGAACACTCGTCACCGAACTCTTCGAGTTCAAACGCTTATATGACGAGAATGCTCCTCTTGAAGAGGTCTTCCCGGACCTCACGACAGGATGTTCGGAGCGCTATGGCGGTATGACCCTGAAAGGGCTGGCTGACGAAATGCACCAGTTCAAGAAGGATCATAAGATGTGCGACATCCTCCAGAAAGCCTACGCTATCCTGCCAGAACCAGCCATAACCTACGCAGAAGCGTTTGAAAAACTGGTGCATAACGAAGTTGAACACATCCCGATCGAAAAGGCAGGGAACCGGATCGTGGCTACCGGTATATTCCCGTACCCGCCCGGTATCCCCATCCTTGCCCCGGGTGAGCGTACCGGAAAACAGAACGGGCCGGTACTCCAGTACCTGAAATCATTACAGGATTTCGACAAACGATTCCCCGGGTTCGAGCATGATACCCATGGTATCGAAAATATCAAAGGAGAATACATGATGTATTGTGTAAAGGAGAAGAAACGATGAGCGAAGAGCAAACAAGCCAGAGTAATGGCATCCCTTCAAAAAAAGTGCTGGGACTCTTTGCCCTTGCAATGATCAACGTAGCTGCCGTCCTGAGTATCAGGAATTTTCCCTCGATGGCAGTCTATGGCTGGTCATGCATTGGCTGGTACATTTTAGGAGCAGTCATGTTCCTCATACCGATCTCTCTTGCCGGTGCAGAACTGGCAACGGGCTGGCCACAGGGGGGAGGTGTCTATGCATGGGTGAAACAGGCATTCGGGGAGAAGGGAGGATTTACCGCACTCTTCTGCGAATGGTCGAATAATCTTGTCTGGTTTCCGACAGTTCTTTCGTTTATTGCCTCAACGCTTGCATTCGCACTGACACCGGCACTTGCAAACAGTCCATTCTACATGTTCAGCGTCATGATGATCGCTTTCTGGGGCACAACCGCAATCGCATACTTTGGCGAGGAGGCTTCAACGAAGTTTGGTAATGTGGGTGTCATACTGGGAAGCATCATCCCCGCGATCCTGATCATCCTGCTGGGTGTCTGGTGGATGGGGTCAGGACAGGCAATTGTGCTGCCACCCCTCACGCTCGCGGCGATGGTGCCGACCATCAACGTCACAACACTGCCATTCTTTGCAACTATCGTTCTTCTGTTCGCAGGAATGGAGATGGCAGGGTTCCATGCTCTGGAGACAAGAAATCCCCAGAAAGATTTCCCCCGGGCAATGGCCCTGTCAGCGGTAATCATCGTTGTCTGTACGGTACTTGCAACGCTAGCGATTGCGATGGTCATTCCTGCAAACCAACTCAATCTCGCTTCCGGGGTCATGCAGGCAATAGAGTACTTCTTCAAAGCGGCAGGTGTGCCCTGGCTGGTTGGACCGATGGCAGTATTGATCACGCTGGGCGGGGTTGTCTCACTGGCAGCCTGGTTAATTGGCCCGGCCAAAGGCCTGGGTATTGTTGCTGAGGAAGGCAACATGCCCCCGCTCTTTGACAGGACCAACAAGTACGGGGCCCCCGTCGCGGTACTCGTCATACAGGCGCTCATAGGATCTGTCATATCACTCCTCTATGTTTTCTTACCTTCCGTCAACCAGGCATACTGGATTCTCTCGGCAATGACGGTTGAACTGCTCTGCATTGTGTACGTCCTTGTCTTTGCATCGGTGATCAAACTCAGGTACAGCCAGCCCAATACCCCACGCCCGTTTAAGATCCCCGGCGGGATGATCGGGATCTGGCTTGTCGGCGGGCTTGGCATGTTTGGAACAATCTTTGCATTTATTGTGGGTCTCATGCCCCCCTCGTACTTCACAACAAGTGGTTTTGTGTACGTGGGTTCGGTGCTGCTTGGCACGTTCCTGCTTGCTGTACCCCCACTGGTATTCTTAAAATTCAAAAAATCCAGCTGGTGTAAACCGGCCGGGGGAGTGAGGTGAGTGATGATGAAAACACATGACACCATCGTTTTGGAAGGAGGATATCCATGAGCACATTCTCACGGTTGGAAGTGGGGCTGCTTATTTTCCTTATCATAGTGGTCGTGCTGCCATTTGGGTTGATTCTGGTGATTGCAGAAGAATCACCGTACCACCAGGTTTTCGGCGAACCGGTGAAAGAAGCAGCGCAGGCAACCGGAATTACCATTACGAGCGTTAAGGATACGACATGGAATCTTCCCGGAGCAATCGGAGGAAAAACGTATGTACTCACGGACAATGCCGGCGAGGTCGTCACCGTATACACGCAATCATTTGACAGTGCACAGTCAAGAGAGGCAGCCATACGGTTGTATAACGCTCAGCCTGTCGGGCGCGGTAAACCGGTGGGAAGTCTGGTTGTCTTAGGTCAGCATCTGGTCTACGTTACACCCGCTAACAGTAATATCCTGAAAAACCTTGCACCGGAACTCATAAAGAAAATATCATCGTAATTTTTTTGGAAAAAATGTGATGGTTAAATTCAGGATTTTAAGTTCATCGGGATGAGAGCAAACACACAGATTCCTTTTTATCCACAAAAAATTTTCACCACCATTCATGCAGACTTATAAAATTACATCAGACCCCATCAGGGAATCGGTTGATTGACACCAGCACAGATAGCAGGTATTCAGATCGACCTTACCGGAAATCGATGGATGACGATGATTGGGTTGGCGATAAGATAGATAGAGTTTATTTTTTTTTAATTAATCACATCCAAATGTATATCCGCATTTTACACATCTCAAGTCCGATTCGTATCTTTGCTGGCCACATCTAGGGCAATAGGTCATAAAAGTGACTGGAGTGGGTGATGAGGTTGAGGCTGATAAGAATGTTGCTGCTTGTGGAAATGGAACCAATATGATATTTCCAGATTGATCGGTAATAATTACAGGTTCTTTTTCCTTTTCTTCAAAGTTCTTTAAGTCTTGAGAAGCCGATTCTCCCACTTTATCGAATGCATCTTTTAGTTGTTTACAGATAAAGAGCGTTTTACCCGTTCTTGTTTGAAATTCACTCCTTAAGAAATCAAAATGGGTATTGAATGTCTTATCTCTACTAACAATGACTAAATCATCATTAACATTTTCAAGCAATATCTCCCATATAAGTTCATCGCCGACTGAAACTTTATCCTTCGTCATTGGTGGATTCCCAAGAACCCGTCTCTTTTTTGCTAGATCAATCAATTTTTCGTTCATTTGATACTGTTTGATACTTTTATCTGAGTATAATTCTAAAAGCGTTTGATAAACCGGATCATCGGTAGGATCTATTTTCACTTTGTTTGTTCTATTTTCTAAATTACGAATCGCTTCTTTAGTTTTCTCAGATAAATCTTTTGCTTGATGATATTCTTCAAATCCAGAGATAAACGAGGTTCTATGTGGATCTTTTGACTGATGAGCTACTATTTCACGAATCAATATATCAAAAACAGAGGAACGATTTCGATAATATTCATACCAGCAATAATCAATCAATACCAAATATTTTTTAATTTTTGATAAATCAAAGACCTTTTTAATATGATCCTGATTCTCCTCATAAAAACCTAGGAAAATATTAGTGTCAATAAATATTTTCATTACTGTTCTGATTATTTTCACTCTTTAAATTTGTTCCGTTGTAAAGGTCACGCGACGCACCACCATTGGTGCATTATCTAAAAGTCACGACAACGCACCAGAACCCCCCTTCATGAATTTTATAAGCAGCCAACACTAACATTATGTAAATCATGGATGATGTAATGGAAGTCGCCCGGCTCCTGGATATTCTCGGGAACCGGAACCGGCGGCGTATCATCGAACTGCTCAGGCAGAAACCCTGTTTTGTCACAGAAATATCCGACACGCTCGTTCTTTCCCCAAAAGCGGTCATCGATCATCTCCAATTGATGGAACGCGAATCTATCCTCTCCTGCGAAACCGATGACCGGCGGAGGAAGTACTATTTCCTCGAAAATGACATCCTCGTTGATGTGAGCCTAAGGCAGGTCCGGGTACCAAGCGCAATGACGGGCAACAAGGGTGAGCAGAATGAACAGCTGAAAAATTCAGTCATCATGCTTGCGCGGATGATCAAAGCGCACGACCAGATACTCTCTACCCTTGAACAGGTCAACCACGACATCGAGAACAAAATTTCTGACATTGCCCGTAACCATAAGGATATATTTTTGAGCGAGAGAGAGTTTACGGTAATTATCGCACTCTCGCATGATTCACTCACGCTCCCTGAACTTGAGGAAGCAACCCAGGTGCAAAAAGAAGAACTTGTCACCTACCTCAAAAGATTTGAGCGGGCAGGAATCATTAAAAGAGTGAAAGAACAGTATTCACTTCGAGGCGTTCATGCAGAATAATCCGAACAATCCCTACGACGATGTCTTTAACAACCTGGCACGGATCGTTGAAGATATTGTTAAGAACATGCCGGACAATGAGCATGCCCGTATCGTGGGATATACAATCATCAGCCGCCAGCCCCTTGATGGAGAACCCGGAATATTCCGGAGCGGTATGCCTGTTGATGATGGTGAGATCCCCTACGAGATCGTAGAAACCGACGATCAGATCTTCATTACCGCAGAGATGCCAACCACCATAAAGAACGCACCCGTTGTCGATATCGAGCCAGAACGTGTGCAAATTATCGCCGATGACCGTACCACTACGATCATGCTTGAACATAAGGTAGACCGGATCCACAGTTACTACCGGGTCCATCGAAGCGTGATGGATATCACGCTCAAAAAAGAACCCTCTTTTATCCTCTGAACCTTTTTTAGATCAAAAAAATTATCCGAGTTTCCAGACAGCCCGATCCTGTCCGTCAAATATGATCTCGGCATAGGTATCTTCTGGATTCAGTGAAGCAGGAACTTCGTATATCAGGTAACCATCGATCGCATTACCCTTTCCAGGATAAACAAAATCCTGTGTCGTTCCATGGGAGTACCCGTAATCCTCAACATACTCCATTTTGAAATAATCAAACTGCTTCTCAAGCTCCTGGATCTCAACGGGTCTGGCCTCGCGGTCTCCTGCTTTATCAGGAAGGTGATGAGAGGTATCGACATAGTAGGTATTGTCGCCATTATGCAGGAGAATCGTGCTGGATTTCGGGTAAGGATACCCGACTGTACCAATGTTCTCGATGTTTACGAAAACCAGCAGGTACTTTTTCCCGGCATTCGGGCGCTGCGTGTAGTAATGATTGTCCATATCATTGTGCCACTGGTAGGTCTCATTCATCCAAACCCTGTAAACCGTTGCCCTGCTGACGTACTTGCCCTCGTTGTAATTGAACAATTTCCCGATTGAATACGCATCCGGGAACGGATTTGGTGTAGGAGTGGGAACTATCGTAGTGGGAATGGGAGTCGGGGTTGGGGTCGTTACGTTCACCGTTGTAGGGGATGGAGTTGATGCAGTAATTTTCGTCCCGACAGGGAATGTGGGAAGAAAATTTGAACCTGACAATTTGGGGAGAACAAAAATACAGGCAGCCCCGGCCAGAAGGACCAGAACGATAACAATTCCCGCGATGATCTTCATATCCGGTTTTCTTTTAGGAATCGTTCCCGGCAAGGGGTCTGCCATAGTTAACGGGGCTTGCGATGCCGGGGATGGGGCGGATGACGGGGGGATTGATTCAACTGCCGCACCACAGTTCTCGCAGAATTTCACACCCTCGGAGAGGACAGCTCCGCAGGAAGTACAGAATTTTTGTCCCATACAAATTACTCACCGTGGGAATTAATAAAAAAGCGGATTTTATCCTGTTGCGCTCATCGATGAAGATATATAAGAGCAATCAAACGTTTACACTTTTGCCGGAATTTTAGAAGGTTCCCATTGGCTGATGGTCTTTTTCGGCCGCATCTCATGGAACTGCTTCAAAGAGACGGTAATGTCGCGGGTGAAGGCAAAGTACCCAATCTGGGTGGTGCGGCAGAGTTTCATTGCCATGTCCATCAACCCCCGGGGATCGGGTCGTGCTTCACCTAACCAGATATGGAAGATATTGCCGCCATCGACGATCGGGAAGAAGACATGCTCGATATCCATACGTTTAGGCAGGGATACATCTGCACCCGGAGCCACATGCGTACCGTTCGTGTAATAGATCGGGAGATCCCGGGATTTTCCCAGTTGCTCGAGTCCCAGCTCAATATCGCCTTTGATTACTTTCACCGCAAAGTCATGGTATCGGCGGTCGAGAAGATCAGCAACTGCGAACCGCTGGCCGGTCGTCTCGGCCGGTGTCCGGGCAAGCGCAATCGTCATGTTATTCATCTTGCTGAGCTCGCGCCCGTAGAGTTCCATCTCGGTCATCGCACGGATGGCCAGCTTGAAGGCTTCTTTTGATTCGTGCAGCTGCTTACCGGTATGGTGCTGGACCATCTCATTCACACCGACAACACCAATCGTGTACACAAGTCCTTCGAGATCAACGGCTATTGCGCCACGCTCACTTGTGTTGGGATCCTTGGGACGCTGCATGGCAAACGGCATCCGCCCGTTCCCGCGGATGTTATCCATCCACCTGCGCTTGATCTTGAAGATCTCGATTGATACATCCATGAGTTTCTTGAGCTCGGCAAAGAGGCGGGCATCGTCACCCTCCGCATTATACGCGGCCCTGGGGCAGTTGACCGAGACTACCTGCCATGACCCCATCGAGAAGTGTTTCCCATCTTCAAAGTAGAGTTTCTTGTCAAAATCTGAATCTTCGTCTGCTACTGCTGAGAACTGGTAAGCGCAGCACTGGTAACAGGAGATACCTTTGCCAGCGCCCCGGTAGGCAGGAAGCTGGTTGTCGTAGTAAGGTGTGCCGAACTTGGATGCCAGCTCGAAGGTCATAAGGTACAATTCCTGGTACGTGGGGAGATCAGGATGCTTTTTATTGAACTCCTCACGTTCGGTCATGAAATCCGGTTCAATGCTGATCTCGGGCTTCGGGAAGTTGAAGGGTTTACCCCAGTAATCACCTTCGAGCATCACTTCCATGGTTGCCTTGAAGAGCAGGCGCACTTCGCGTTCGAACTCGCCGTAGGTACGTTTGGGGGCGGATTTCCCGTCCCACACTTTTCCTTTATAGACACAGGGCTTGTCCTGCCAGAGAGAAGGAACTCCGGGCGAGAGCTGGACAGAGGAGAAAACGAGCTGGCCGCCACGGGCAACCATCATCTGCGTCATCTCGTAGACAAACATCTGTATCAGCTGTTTGATCTCTTCGTAGTTCATGCCCTCAACGAAAGGTGAGAGGAACGTTAAGAAGTTATAGTAACCCTGTCCGCCAGCGAAATTTGTCTGCGCTGAACCCAGCGCCTTAACTGCGTGGAGGATGGCAACTTCCGCACGCTTTGCCGGACCGGCAACCGAGGCTTTCGTACCGGTACCATCCGGCATCAGGCCATAGTAGAAGAAGTAGCGCAGGTCCCAGTCCTGGCAGAAGGGGCGAGTGCCGAAGTATTCGAGATCATGGATATGCATCTCGCCCGACAAGTGATAGTCCGCGAGGTTGGGCGGCAGCTGGAGCAGGTATTGTTCTTTAGAGATCTTATCCGCTTTTTTCTTGTGACTGGTCTCGGCATTCTCCTGGAGGTTTGCATTATCGTGCGCCTCAAATCCCTTACCCACATCTATCATGTGGGCATCGTAGACCGGAGTACCAACCCGGGTTGAAACGTTCCGGTACTGTATCATACCCTTTTCGAGAAGGGTAATGTTTACAATCTCCCGTATGAGGGGGCCAGACAGGGACTTGAGCCCCATGCTCTTTATCCTGTTTTCCACATCGCGTGCAATCTCCTGCGCAGTCGCCTCGTCAGCACCTTTGTAATTATAAAAGGTCTCGACAAGTTTGGTCTCCTGTACGATCTGGCGGACGATTCGGTTACGATCCCATTCAACGATATGCCCGTCGCTCGTTCGCACCGGGGGAAGTACGGGGGCATACGCGCCGAAAATGGTCTGCTGGCGGGTCTCTCTATGCGGCATCATTCACCCGCAATAAGCTTGGTAATTTGTGCCCCATCCAGTTTACCGGAAGGAAAGAGATCGGCAGAGGTATAGAAATCCTCATTCTTCTGCAGGACGGGGGCTTCTGAAACAAAAACTCCGTTCAGCCGCAGCTCGGTGAGCGATTCCGCAGTTGAAAGATCGCGTTCGGTGAATGCATAACCGCCCTTTTTCAAAAACCCTTTTAAGAGGTCGCAGTTCGGGCAATATTCTAGCGTATATACAATCAATTGCGGATTTTCTGGCATAAAAAATACCCTCACACTGTCAGTTATCAATTAGGTATTATGTGAATAAAAATTATGGGAATAAAAAATTATAGTTCGTGCTAACAGATTATTAAAAACACAATTAAAAACAAATAAGTGAGAACAAACCGAATCAAAAAAAAACGATCACCATTTGTAGAGGAATAGAATAATAGTACCACAATGGTACGAGCATTTGTTGCACTCGAACTTTCCCCAGAGATACGAGAGCAGCTGACGCTGGCTCAGGAAGTACTGCGTGAGTGCAGGGTGCGTCTTACCTTTGTAGAACCTGCACTCATTCACATTACTACAAAATTTCTAGGAGAGGTAGCAGAGCAGAAAATTCCTGCCGTTATGGAGGCACTCCGTACGGTGAAGGTTGCTCCGTTTGTGATTACGGCATACAAAATTACCGTAAATAATCCCTCACGTCCGCACACGGTCTGGTGTACAATTGACGATGGCGGGAGATCCGGGCAGGTTTTCCACCAGGTCGAAGAAGCACTCGTCCCCTTGGGATTTGCCCGCGAAAGCCGCAGGTTTACTCCTCATGCAACCGTGGCGCGAGTCAAATATCCC
>Ga0265296_1000930_pt1 | contig 37463 bp, 36 predicted proteins | sample MunlanPumphouse1_FD_189073 | JGI IMG/M metagenome (GOLD analysis project Ga0265296, IMG submission 189073) | Groundwater microbial communities from a municipal landfill in Southern Ontario, Canada - Pumphouse #1 | ecosystem: Environmental > Aquatic > Deep subsurface > Groundwater | place...
GGGAAATATTTTAGGAATCCTAAATATCAAGTGGCTGAAAGGGACTGTCGCGAAATGTCATTGCGAGCGATCGTGAAAGGATTGAAATTTCAGCCTAAGATTAAGTGTTAAATCCACCTCGCAGGCTTTTGACGTCTCCCATATTTTCAAGTTTACTGCCGTCAAATGTTCTGTAAACAAAATACCTTTTCATGCCGTATCCCATCGAATCGACATTCCCCTCGCCGATAACCGCAATGCTTTTCCCTATAGATAAAATTGACGCAATATTCTCCATAGCGCGGGTTTTCCCCTCATCTGTCAAGTGACATAAAACATTGCTGCAAAAGACCAGATCAAAGGAATGTTCCGGAACCGGAAATTTTTTTGTGATATCTCCCTGTAAATAAATCAAATTTGGCGGGAAATTGCAAGAATTTTTCTAGATATCCAACTCCATTGCCGGATCTTTTTCTTTTGAAATATTATCGGCGGGGATTGTTTTCTTTAGATAGACAATCCACTTTGAGGATGAGTCAATGACAATTATTACTACCAGAATCATCATAACCGCGGAAAGCATCGGCAGAGGGGATATATCCCCATTATACACAAGATATCCCCAGGACAAGACAACCAGGGCGATCGAAAAACTCCTCAAGAATATTCCCGAACCTGAACTTGTCGGGGTTCAGAGTCGGGTTAACTAAGATGCATTTTATTACTTTTGAAAGGGATTTGCAAAATGTGCTAATATTATCTTATAATGTCACAAGATATTATCAGTAAAATCTACTCTCTAAAAAAACAGCACAACGCTATAATCCTAGCCCACAACTACCAGCCGGACGAGGTTCAAGACATCGCCGACTTTGTAGGAGACTCACTGGGGCTTTCTCAAATGGCGGCAAAAACAGACGCGGAAGTTGTAGTATTTTGCGGAGTATTGTTTATGGCAGAGGTTGCAAAAATTCTTTCGCCCGATAAAAAAGTAATTATGCCGGATATCCACGCAGGCTGCCCAATGGCAAACATGATAACTCTTGAACAGCTAAAAGAGTTAAAAGCAAAGCATACGGGGGCAGTAACAGTCTGCTATATAAACACAAATTCGGACGTTAAAACCGAATGCGATATTTGCTGTACATCAGGCAACGCATTAAAAGTTGTTGCTTCAATTCCCAAAGAAAAAGAAATAATTTTTGTCCCTGATCAATATCTTGGCAGCTGGATTGAAGAGCAGCTGGATAGGAAAATGATCCTCTGGAACGGCTATTGCCATATCCATATGCAGATTCTGCCGGAGTTTATAGTTGAAGCCATGAAAAAACATCCGGAAGCGGAAGTTTTGGTCCATCCCGAATGTACCCCGGCAGTCCGGAAAATGGCCGACAAAGTATTGGGGACAGGAGGAATGATAAAATGGGCGAAAGAATCATCGTCTGCTGAATTTATAATCGGGACGGAAAACGGAATGATCCACCGTCTGCAAAAAGAAAATCCAAGCAAGAAATTTTATGCCGTGTCAGATGACATTATCTGCCCGAATATGAAAAAGATTACGCTGGAAAAAGTTTTATTTTCACTTGAAGATTTAAAAGAAGAAATTATTGTACCGCTAGATATTGCCGCAAAAGCGAAAAAGTGTATTGACGCTATGCTTGCTCTAAGTTAACCTCACTTGGCATGGAAATTGCTCAGCTAAATAGGAACCAACTTACTGCGCTCGTGTAACTTATAGTAACTTGTTATATTTACAATATATTACGTGCCGAAGGCACATGTTACACGAACGAAGTGAGAATATTACAGTTTTTGTGTAGGGTATTTCGACATTGTCTAAAAATACTACAAAATAAGGGGGGCATAAATTGAGCAATATAATACCACTTGCAAGAATAGAGAATAAAATATATGTAATAAGGGGTTTGAAAGTCATGATCGATAGGGATTTATCGGATCTTTATGGGGTTCAAACAAAAGTTCTAAATCAAGCTGTAAAACGAAATATCAAAAGATTCCCAGAGGATTTTATGTTTCAGTTGACCAAATCTGAAATGAAAATTTGGAAGTCACAAATTGTGACTTCCAAAAACGACAAAATGGGGCTAAGAAAACGATCCTACGTCTTTACTGAACAGGGTGTTGCCATGCTATCCAGCGTACTTAAAAGCGAAAGGGCCATCAATGTAAACATCCAAATCATGAGAACTTTTACAAAACTGCGGCAAATTTTGGCAACTCACAAAGAACTTAAAGAAAAGATTGAAGATATGGAGAAAAAATACGATCAGCAGTTTCAGATTGTCTTTAATGCCATAAAACAAATGATAGACCCTCCTCCGGAAAAGAAAACCTACAAAATCGGGTTTATGAGATAATCATTCATTGCCTTCCTTAAAATATCTCCCCTCTAACTGAAATTTCGCGAAAAACTGTTCGAACTCCTGAACAAGCAACAGCAGAATTAGAGGCTATTACTCCCGAAAATGATTTCAAAATAAAGTTTTCCGAGCGCAATATTAGAGTTGGGGTCGAAGGAAGACCAATTACAGTAAGCGCATTACAAAAACTTGAAATGATTTTGGAAAATAAATTGAGTTATTGAGTCTTAGAACCTGACGTCTTCGCGCCCCATCGGGCTTTTACAACTACAGTTAAGAGATATTTTCATGCAAGTTTTGATCCCATTGTCTCGATTATTTTATGATGGGGTAGTCATATGTCTATAATAATATCGTCCTTATCTCAAAGCGAATCAAATATTGCGCAATCAAGTGATATATTAAAAATGTTCGGGGTATCTGGTATTCAGACAGCACAAAACATATTCAAGGCTATTAATGATTATAATAATAAATATCAGCAAGATCCGCCATTAAAGATTGATTTTTGCGGTGGAAAATTTATTATTAGAAATTCGACCGGCGTGAAAAAAGATTCGCTTGATAAATTCTTGATCGGGTATAAATATTCGGATTTGACTCCAAAGATCGATAGCCAAAGGGATCCTAACGGAAATCTAATTATTATCCTTTCTCCATCCGGGATAATTTCTTCCAACATGGGCGTTTACAATACAAGACATAAAGCAATCAAATCAAATTGGTGGGAAAAAGACCAATATACACAACTGGATTTTTTCAAAATAAATTCAAATATCTACCGCCGAGAAGGAGCAAAGACCCCCGTGTCTGATCTTATAAAAATAATCCAGCCATCGAAGAATGGAAAGTTATTGATCCCTCATTTTTTTGATCTTCCTCCCGGGCTCCCATATTCTTTTATTCCTTCGGGAAGAATTGAGGATGGGCTAAAAAGAGACGAAATGTTTTACTCGACCGCAAAAACTGAAATGGATAAGCTCAAAAATTCAACCAATACTTTGTTTATTAATTATACTGGCCACCAAGGACCTGTCGCGGCCGTACTTGCAGAAAATGGGATTCCCCTCTCATGGCAGGTAAAAGGAGACGAACGAATCATTAACTCTCTACAAGATTGGATTAGTTTCATTGAAAAAAACACCTGCTCCAATAATACAAATACGGGGCTTATATTAGAGCCAGATCACGACAGAAGAACTAGAATAGATGTTTCAAATTTGCCGAGCGCCGACTACTTAAAGGAGAAAGGAATCCGGTCAGTAGTGGTGTTTGCAGAAGAAGCGTTTGGGGGGAGTTATGCTCTTAGCCAATTTCCCGATACAAATGATCCTGCCTTTAAAATATATCTTCTCAATTTAGAACAATCTGGCATCGATGTTAAAATAATTGGGTTGGATAAAGAATAATTAGAATCTAACGTCTTCCCTTCCCATCGGACTATCAATGATAAAACCCTCGCCGCCAAGTACTAGATTTTTTTCGCCTTCAACCAAGACTTGGACTTTTTTGATATTGCCAAATTCCGTAAGAGTATAAACAATCTGCGCGATCATTCCCTGGACCTTAGTTGCTCCGCCCCCATACTGTTCAAGTTTTCTGCTAAAACTTGCCTCGGCTATACCGCTTGAAATCGATACATCCCTTATTTCTACTCCTTCGGGTATTTGTGTTGTATAACCATCCCATTTTTCCTTGTCTGTTGACCCTTTTAATAAAAGATTGAGGGCAACCATTGGAGTTTTTTTGCTGCCTTTTTCGACGGGACGCTTGACAGCTGCAAGTGAACCGTCTTTAAACAGATAAATTGTTGCCTGGTTTTGATTGGAAATAATTGACGACAACATTATCCCAAACACGGCGCAAATAATAATTATTGCGATAATCCATAATGGTTTCATATTAATTACCTACTTTATGATTTCGATATTTTCTTCCTGGTGGACAAGAGCAATATCAACAATCGAATCTTTATTTCCAAGCCTTTGAACAATAACTCCCCTGGCATACCTGCTTTGAACCGAAATTCCGCTAACCTTTTGCCTGCTTAATATTCCGGAAGAAGTTATAACCAATATCTCGTCGGTTGGATTAATCAGCATTAATGTCGCAAGTTCATCGCCTTTTCGGAGGTTTGCGGATTTTATTCCTTTTCCTCCCCGATGCTGCATCCTGAATCCTTTTATCTCACAACGTTTGCCGTATCCAGATCTAGTAACAATCAAAAACTGAAGCCCCTCTGCAATAACATCCATAGATATTACCTGATCTTTTGGTCCAAGTCCAATACCTTTTACTCCGGACGCTGATCTCCCCATGGGCCGGACATCTTTTTCCTTAAATCTTATCGCTTTCCCGAATTTTGTGCCAAGAATTAACTCTTTTGTTCCGTTAGTCATCCTGACCCATCGCAGTTCATCATTGTCCTTAAGTCCGATCGCGATAATTCCGGACCTTCTGATATTTTCAAATTCTTCAAGCGATGTTTTCTTTATGACGCCATTCTTTGTTGCCATAACAAGAAACTGGTTTTTTTCCTCAAAATTCTTAACGGATATTACCGCGGTCACTTTTTCACCTTCGGCAAACTCGAGAAGATTCGCGATCGAGGTTCCTTTGCTTACCCTGCTTGATTCCGGTATCTCATACGCCTTTAGCCTGTAAACTCTTCCAAGGCTTGTAAAAAACAGGATAAAATCATGTGTCGACGCGACAGCTATTTGATCAATAAGATCTTCTTCTCTTGTAGCCATGCCCGTAACTCCGTGGCCACCGCGCAGCTGCGATCTAAATGACGTTATCTGCATTCTTTTGATAAATCCGTCGCGGGTAATCGGGATCGCGACTTCCATTTCTTCTATCAGATTTTCAAGGTTAAATTCTTCGGCTGCGCCGGTTATCTGGGTTTTCCGTTTGTCGTTGTATTTTTCTTTTATTTCGAGCAATTCTTTTTTTACGACAGATAAAATATTCTTCATGCTTGATAAAATATCTTTTAACTCGGAGATTAATTTTTTTATTGACTTGTATTCTTCCTCGATTTTTTCGCGCTCAAGGCCTGTCAATCTCTGCAGTCTCATATCGAGGATGGCCTGCGCCTGGATCACGGTCAGGTCAAATTTTTTCGCGAGGCCGGATCGAGCCTCATCAACAGTTTTTGATGACTTAATTAATTTGATTATTGGATCAATGTTCGCGAGCGCAATAAGAAGGCCTTCCAGAATATGCGCCTGCTCTTCTGCCTTTCTTAAGTCATATTTAGTCCTTCGCTCTATAACCTCCTGGCGATGCTTGATATATTCGATCATCATGTCTTTGAGGGTTAATAGTTTTGGCTGTCCGTTAACAAGAGCCAAAAGATTAACTCCAAAAGTTGTCTGCATATCGGTATGTTTGTAAAGCTGGTTTATAACAATATCCGCGTTTGTGTCGCGCTTTAACTCAATATATATTCTCATACCCGTCCTGTCAGACTCGTCGCGCAGGTCGGAGATTCCGGTTAATTTTTTGTCCTTGACCATATCGGCAATGCGTTCAACTAACTGTGATTTATTAACCTGATATGGAAGTTCTGTTACAATTATTGCTTCTTTCCCGCTTTTTACATCTTCTCTAAAAACCTTGGCACGGACTTTTATTAAACCACGTCCGGTTAAATACGCGTCTTTTACTCCCTGCATACCGCAGATTATTCCGCCTGTCGGAAAGTCGGGAGCCTTTACGTGTTTCATCAGCTGTTCGATTGTTACATCCGGATCTTCTATTACATTAATAAGCCCGTCTATAACCTCGCCGAGATTTTGGGGAGGAATATTTGTCGCCATTCCAACGGCAATCCCGGATGACCCGTTTATTAATAAATTTGGAATTTTTGAAGGAAGAACAAGCGGCTCTTGCAGTGTTTCATCAAAGTTCGGTCCATAATTTACGGTTTCTTTATCCAGATCTGCAAGCAGCTCTGTCGCCATTAGCATGAGCTTTGCCTCTGTATACCTCATGGCAGCCGCATTGTCACCGTCGACGGAACCAAAGTTTCCCTGGCCGTTTACCAGAGGATAACGAAGTGAAAAATTTTGCGCCATTCTGACCAACGCGTCATAAACAGACATGTCGCCGTGAGGATGATATTTACCTAAGACCTCTCCGACGACCCTGGCGCATTTTTTGTGGGATTTGTTGGGATGGAGACCCAGATCGTCCATCGCGAACAAGATTCTTCTATGAACCGGCTTTAATCCGTCGCGCACATCCGGAAGAGCTCTTCCTACAATTACGCTCATCGCGTAATCTATGTAGGAGGATTTCATTTCTTCTTCTATAGTGGCGGGGATAACACGGGGTCCCTTGGCTTCACCTTGTACTGGTTCTTGTCCTTCTTCTTTTGGTGTTTCTTCTTTTTCGGATTTTACTGCCTTTTTAGACGGTTTTTCCTTTGAAGATTTATTTTTAGGTTTTTTTTCTTCGGGCTCTTCGTTAAAATTAATTTCTTCTTGTTGTCCGCGTTTGGGCACAGATTTCTCCTCTCAACTGTATTTAATTTTAACATAAAAAATGACGGCTTTGTAGTGAATTTTTCAGCATAAACCATCGATAATTAAGCGGGAGATTTTTTATGGTAACGAGCATATGGCCGAGACAGATCCCACGGTACGCAAAAAGACTTGGGTGGATCAGAGAAAAACTAAGTATAAAATTCGGATCCGATAGCGCAGTCGATATTTCATTTAAGAATCATCCCAGAGAATTTAAGGTCGTGACAAATTTTATTGGCGATGTCCTCTGTCACGCCCCCGTTAATTCTAACATCTCATTGGGAAGATTTGGCTCGTACGAAACACAGTCTGTGGAGGGTATCCGAAAGCTTGGTGAGATGTTCCAAAATTATGATGTACCGCCTTTAATAACTTTTGGAGTATTTTCATTTAAAGTTCCTTTTTTTAAACCTTTTTTCCCGGTTGATGATATCAATGCCATAATTAACGGCGGACATCAGTTATATGAATTATGGATTTCGACTCCGTCTCCTCTTTTGGGCTTTGATTTTTATGCCGAATATATGAGAGGATCAAGAACTCCGACTGATTTGAGGTTTAGGGTTTTTGACGGAGGAAAACTTACGGTTGATACAGGGAAGTTAACGAGGATCGGCGAATTTAATATTCAATTGGAGGCGAAAAACACCGTAATTATCTGTGATTTTACGCAGTTTTCAACTGAATCCAATACCTACGAGAGTTTTAAATAAATTATTTTATAAGGCTGATTATTATTTTAAGATTTTCTTTTAAACATCCAGCCATCTGACTTTATTGGCATATTCTTCGATAAACGCGCGTCTGGGTTCTACCTGGCTGCCCATCAGCATCTTAAATATTTCGTCCGCGACCTCTGCATCATCAAGTGTTACCTGCAGCATTGTGCGTGTTTCCGGATTCATTGTCGTATCCCAGAGTTGATCCGGGTTCATCTCTCCCAAACCTTTGTATCGTTGAAGGCTTATTCCTTCTTTTCCAATTTTTTTCATTAATTTCTGGAGCTCGGCGTCATTGTAAACCCAATGCTGCGCTCTTCCTTTTTTTACAAGATAAAGAGGGGGCTGGGCAATATATAAATTTCCGTTATCAATTAACGATCTTGCGTATCTGTAAAAGAATGTTAATAAAAGAGTTCGAATATGCGAGCCGTCGACATCGGCGTCGGTCATTACAATAATTTTGTGATATCTCAATTTATCCAGCATTTCTTCTTTTGAAAGCTCATCTTTTTCTCCGCCGCTTGAATCTCCTTTTAATCCTGAAATAACTCCGGGGCCAATTGCCATGATCAACGCGCGTATTTCTTCCGAATTCAAAATCTTATCAAGCCTTGCTTTTTCAACATTTAATATTTTTCCGCGCAATGGAAGTATCGCCTGAAAGTCCCGGTTTCGGCCCTGCTTTGCCGAGCCTCCCGCGCTGTCACCCTCAACAATAAATATTTCACATTTTGCGGCATCGCGTTCCGAACAGTCGGCTAATTTTCCGGGAAGAGTCGTTGTCTCAAGAGCGGATTTTTTCCTCTCAAGATCTTGAGCTTTTCGTGCGGCCGCTCTAACCCTGAATGCAATTAAGGATTTGTCTACAATAGTTCTTGCCGCGCTGGGATTTTTTTCCAGGTAATCGCTAATCCCCCTGTCTACGATAGAGTCAACTATTCCTTTTACTTCGCTGTTTCCGAGTTTTGTTTTTGTCTGTCCCTCAAATTGAGGATTTGAAAGTCTCAAGCTCAAAACAGCCGTCAACCCTTCCCTGACATCGTCACCCGTAAGATTTTCACCTTTTGTTATTTCATGTTTTCTCGCGTAGTTGTTTACTGAGCGGGTTATAGCGGTCTTAAACCCGACTTCGTGAGTTCCGCCTTCTTTTGTTTTTATGCAGTTTACAAAAGAGATTATATTCTCGTCATAATAATCCTTGCTGTGCTGCATACATACTTCGACAAAGGTATCTCCTTCATCGCCTGAAAAAAACATCGGAGGAGAGTAAAGGGCGTCTTTTCCTTCGATTAAATGCTTGACGTATGATACGATCCCTCCGTCAAATTTAAAAATCTCTTCTTTGCCCCTATCATCAATAAATCTTATTTTTATTCCTTTGTTTAAATACGCCAATTCGCGTATACGGTGGGTAAGGGTTTCCCTGTCATAATTTATCTCGTTAACTTCGTTGAATATTTCTTTGTCCGCCAAAAATGTAACTTTTGTTCCGGTCTTTCCACCGGTGCTTTTGTCTTTTTCTAATCTTTCGGGTTTTGGTATGCCTCTGTCAAAATGCTGACGATAAATTTTGCCGTCTCTTTGTATTTCTACTTCCATCCACTCGGACAGGGCATTAACACAAGACACGCCGACTCCGTGCAATCCCCCGGAAACCTTGTAAACGCCTTTTCCAAATTTTCCGCCGGCATGAAGGGTAGTAAGAACGACTTCTGCGGCCGGGCGCTTTGCTTCTTTGTGCATGTCAATCGGAATTCCTCGTCCATTATCCGCAACTGTTATAGAATTGTCCTTATTCATTATTACGTCTATATCAGTGCAAAAGCCCGCCAGAGCCTCGTCTATGCTGTTATCGATCACTTCGTATACGAGATGATGGAGACCCGACTTACTGGTTGAGCCGATATACATACTGGGCCTTTTTCGCACAGCCTCTATTCCTCCCAAAATTTTAATCTGACTCGCGTCGTAATTACTGGTTTTTTGATCTTTTGCCATCATGGCTCCCTTCTAAATATGAATAGGCTTTTTCACCTATAGTTTGTTTTATTATACTAACATCAAACTGTTCGGGCATTATATCAGAATTTAAAAAAACAAATTTTGTCGCGGTATCCTTAAGCATTTTTTTTAAACTACGTTCTCTTTTGTTAAATTTAAAAGTTTTTAAAAGCATATCGAGGTCCGAGCGTATTTTCATCTTAAACCTTTTTTTGATTGAAGAATATTGTTCGCTGCTCAAATTCGGGATGTATTTCTTTATATTCTCTAAGTCTGTCCACGGCGCATCGTTCAGTATCCTGCAAACAAACGAATTCCTTTCGTCTGATTTAATCTTGCGGCAGAAAAAACAGAGCGGGTTGTTTTCCATGTGCAGCTGTCCACATAAAGTACATTTTGTAAATCCGCGAGCAATTTTTTCGCCCTCTTTTTTCTTTATCTTATTTTCTATCTTTAAGATAATGTCATCATTTTCGAAAGCATCCGATGATACATCGTCTGATCTTAGATCGTTTTTTTCTTCGTCAAAACCACCGACTTTAAACCTTATATCTTTTATTAATTTTGATTTTGCCTGAGCGTTTAGCTTGCTGATTATGTCCCGTTTCAAATAATTTAATTCATTGGCCCAGCTTGAATTTTTTGCCTGAACAAACAATATTCCGTCAGAAATTCTTAATGGATCGGATACCGATGCTACTTTTTGTCCCAAAACAGTCTTCCAAAGATTAAGGAGGGCGGCACTTTTTATATGCCTTCCGATCCCTTTTTCCTTTTCCCCTAAACAATCAAAAACAAAGGATATGTGTTTCAGGATACTCATGCGCCTACATCAGAAGTCCTGATTGGCATTATAATATAAATATAATCCAAATCATCCGCGGGCCTTATTATTCCGGGATTAAGGGGGGAACTTAGTTCAAGAATTACCTTGTCGCTGTCCAATACTTTTAAAACATCCGTTATTAGTTTTACGTTAAACGCGATCTGAATTTTTTCTACTCCTCCCGCGATAATATCGACGACCTCATCTACACTTCCAACCTCGGGAGTGTTCGCGATAATATGCATTTTTGCCCCGCGAACATCAAGTCTGACAATATTTGCGCTTGTTGTTGCTATGACAGATGCTCTTTCCGAACTTTCCAAAAACTCTTTTGTTTTTATAGTTAGCTTAATAGTCGATGATTTAGGAATAACCTGTTTATAATTCGGGAATTGTCCCTGAATAATTCTTGATACAATAAAACAATTATTATATTTAAAAGAAATCTGCTCCGTCCCGATATTTATCTCAACATCTCCGTCGGATTCGCCTATAATTCTGCTTACTTCAGCAAGAGCTTTTGACGGAACAATTAACGATGACGCTGCCGCAGGAACCGATGGTAATTTAACTCCGCGTTTAGCAAGTCTATAGCCGTCAGTTGAAATCATCCTGATATTACTTGGTCCTTCTATTTTTCCTACCTCAAGAAGGACGCCATTTAAAATATATTTATCTTCTGACGAAGAAACTGCGAATATCGTGCTTTTTATAAGCTCGTTAAATATTTTATTGTTTATAATTAATTTTTTGGCGTCTTTTACTTTTGGCAGAAGAGGGAACTCATCCGGCGCCAGTCCGTGAATATTAAAACTCGAACTCCCGTAAGAAATTGATACTATCCCTTTGTCGCTTGTCTTAATGCAAATATCGGTATTTGGAAGTTTATAAACTATCCCTGCAAGTGTTTTGGCGGGTATTAAGACCGATCCTTCTTTTATTACTTTTGCCGCGATATTTACCTCTATACCTATTTCAAGATTATTAGCCGACATTTTTAATATATTTAAAGATGCTTCAAAAAGAACATTCCCTATAATCGGTAGTGTTGTTCTTGTAGAAATTATTTTTTCTACTTTTTGCACGCCTTCAGTCAAAAGCTCTTTTTTACAAATTATTTCCATTTTATCCACCCCTTTTTATATTATATATTATATTACTAAAATAATATATAAATATAGTAGTAGTAGTAATAACTGTTAGCATGTTTATATATTATCAATTTTCAAATAACAACAATAATTAATTAATCAAAAATCTTTGGATAACTAACTAATAATTTATGGATAATATTTAACTTATCAACAAACAAAAACTATCAACCAAATTATACACATTCCGCCCACAAATAATCCACAGCTTATTCACCGATATTTTTATTAAGTTTCGTCACTATTTTATCGATGTCATTTTTTATTTCAGGGATTTTTTCCATGTCATTTTTAATCTTTTTACACGCGTGCATAACTGTAGTATGATCCCTTTTCCCGAACTCCAAACCGATCTTTGGAAGGGATGTGTTTGTCATTTTTCTTGCCAAATACATAGCAACTTGTCTCGCGAACGCGATTTCTTTCGTTCTTATTTTTGCGGAAAAATCGTCAATTTTTAAACTATAATATTCGGCCGCGGCTTTTTTAATAGAATCAATATTAATATTTTGACGGTCTTTTACGGGAGAAATCATATCTTTCAGGATAATTTCGGCTGTTTTCGCGTTTATTTCGCTTTTGTTTAAACCCGCATACGCGGTGACTTTTATTAGTGCCCCTTCAAGCTCGCGTATATTTGAGGTTACTCTGGTCGCTATCAAATTAATTACTTCGTCTGCTACCGAAATCTTTTCTTCATCAGCTTTTTTCTGCAAAATAGCAATCCTTGTTTCCAGATCAGGAGACTGAATGTCGGCCGTCAGACCCCATTCAAATCTCGACCTAAGCCTTTCTTCGAGTCCCACTATTTCTTTTGGGGGACGGTCGGAGCTGATAACCACTTGCTTCCCGGATTCGTATAGTGTATTAAACGTATGAAAAAACTCTTCCTGTGTCCTCTCTTTTCCGGATATAAATTGCATATCGTCTATTAAAAGGAGGTCTATATTGCTCCTGTATCTGTTTCGGATCTCATCCATCTTGTCAAAACGGATGGACCCGATAACTTCGTTTGTAAACATCTCGGTTGTAACATAGAGTATTTTGAGGTTCTGATTTTTTTTCATGACGTGGTTCGCGATAGCTTGCATAAGATGGGTTTTACCCAACCCCACACCGCCGTAAATAAATAATGGATTATATGCTTTTGCGGGCGACTCGGCGACAGCAAGAGAGGCAGCATGCGCAAAACGATTCCCGTGGCCAACAACAAACGTGTCAAATGTATATTTTGTATTTAAAAAAGAGGTTTTGCCGGACGGCCGCAATTGTTTTGGTTCCGATTTTTGAGGCTCCTCTGTTTGAACAGAGACAACAAATTTGATCGAATCGATCGATGATATCCCGGAGGCTTTGATCAAACTGTTTATAATCGTAAGAGAGTGTTCCGAAAGCCAGTCTTTTAAAAAATCGTTTTTTGTCCCCACAATCATTATTCTGTTTTCAATCAATATGGGAATCGTCGATGTCGAAAGGGTCTGATGGATGGGCTTGCTCAATATTTGTTCAGCCGATTGCAGAAGTTTATTCCAGATATTGGCAGTTTCCGTTACATTCATATTTTCACCATTTGCAAACAACTTATCCACAACATATCTACAGATTTTGTGGATAACATTTAATAAAACATTTAGCTCTAAAATTCATTTTTTTCAAAACATTATCATTTTTATTGTACTATTATATTTTTGTTACTATAACAGCATAAAATCTATTTATCCACATGATTATCCACAAATAATTTTACCTGTGGATAACCGCATAAAACTAAGAATGGCTGAAAACAGAAATCAATTTGATTCCATTTTCAGCCCGAAGAAATTTTAACACAGTGTATTGTTGTATGCAAGCAAATTTATGTTATAATTTATTTTTAACGGGAGAATAGTTTTATGATCATCGGATTAACCGGACCAAACGCATCGGGAAAAGGAGTGGTCGGAGAATATTTAAGAGAAAAAGGGTTTGAATGTTTTTCTCTCTCAGACATTATCAGAGAAGAAGCGACAAAAAGAGGGTTGGACCACTCTAGGATAAATCTTATAGATGTCGGAAACGATCTCCGGACAAAATATGGCCCCGCTGTTTTGGCAAAAAGAATTTCGGAAAAAGTTAATGGCAGCAATGTTGTAGTTGATAGTATAAGAAATCCACATGAGGTTGAGCAGTTAAAAAAATCCAAAGAATTTATTCTTATCGGGATCGAAGCGCCTCCGGAAGTTAGGTTTCGCAGAGAGGTTGAGCGCGGAAGAGTCGGGGCCCCAAAAAGTCTACAGGAGTTTATTATCCAGGAAGAAATAGAAAACTCTAAAGACGAACTTTCGCAGCAGCTTAGAAAATGCATGAACATGACGGATGTTGTGATAGTTAATAATTCGACTATGGATGTTTTGAAAAGAAAAATTGACCAGATTATATGGAAGCGTCCGTCATGGGACGAATATTTTTTAAAAATGTCGCTTCTTGTCGCGGAGAGGTCAACATGTCTTAGACATCATGTCGGCTGCGTTTTGGTAAAAGAAAAAAGAGTATTGACTACCGGATATAACGGCGCGCCATCAGGGACAAAGGACTGCCTTAAGCTGGGTTGCCTTCGCGATGAGAAAAAAATTCCGTCCGGAGAGCGCCACGAAATCTGCAGAGCAACACACGCCGAACAGAATGCGCTCATACAAGCCTGCATTCACGGCATAAGCGTCGAGGGCGGAACAATGTACTGCACTCATTCACCCTGCATTCTTTGCGCAAAAATGATTGTCAACGCCAGAATAAAAAAATTCGTGACTTGTGGCAAATACGCGGACCAGTCTTTTAAAGAATTATTTGATCAAGTTGAAATTGAATTTGTGGTATTGCCAAAACCGGATACGATGATTAATGTTTTGGATTAGACTGGTCTGGACCGGATTTTTTTTCCGTTATAAAAAAATCTTCCAGTCCTGACAATGAGCCCATTGTTATTTCCAGCCTTTCTTCATCGCTTAACTGTCTTAAATCCGGATCTTTATATTTGACAATACGAATTCGATAATAAGTTGACTTTCCGTTTGGAGTTGTTCCGACATCAATAGTAGTATCTTTCGATGTAAGAATTCTCATCATGGCGGTTCCTCTTCCCCGTACATCGGCAGTCCTATCAATTATTCCTAATTTCGTATGATCTGTTATTTGCGCCGCTGAATCGGGAGCTTCGCTATAGACTTCTATTACAGCTCTTTCGGTTCCTTTCGGCACCACTTGACCATCGGAACACAATATATCCTTCTCGGTTCTGCCGATTTCACATTTAATTTGGCTGTTTTCGGAGTGCGCCCCGTACACAATTTTATTTCCGATTGCTTCTTCGAGAGCGGCTCTCATGTCGCTGGAAGGACCCAAGTGTTCCTCCATTATATTTGTGACATCCCTCAATTCTTTACTGTTCAATCCAATCGTTGACCCCGTCATTGTCAGGTCACCGGTATATCCGGGTTGAATAACACCTGCAGTACTTATATTCTTTGTGTTTATTAATGAACGCCAGATTAAAGGAGCTTTATCTCCGAATTGCGAAAAATCTGAAACAGTTAATGGAGATGTATATCCAAAACGAATCATCTGACTAAGTATGGAGTCTTTTATTTCTATATGAAAAATCCTGTCCAAGACGGATTTCGCGGCATCGCGGTTCCCATCGACGATTGCAGCTGCAAATTTCTTTGGCTTTTTGCGGGATGATCGCACAAAAGAAAGAGCGCTGTCGTAGTCTGTTTTAAACAATGATGAAAAATCAATTTGAGCCGAATCATTTATCCTGCTCAAAAGATTACCTTCTAATTCCTCAAGCTTGACTGATTGAGATCTATATCTATCCCAAAGCGATCTTAAGCTTTGGCAAAGTATCTCAACTTGTCGCGAAAAAATATTGTTCAACCCGGCAAATATTACTGCTTTAGTTTTTTTTTGCCAGATGCCGTCATAAACTTCTTCGGCGACAGAAGAAGCTATAGCGGCTATTTGACCTTTTAACCGCCCATAATCTTCTCTTGATAATATTTGTTGGGCCAAATTATCAACCTCCTGCAGATTAAGCAGGCCGAAGAAATTGCAAGATAATTTGTCAACTTCTAATTTTCTTAGATTATCATGAATAGTTCTCACGGAAACACTTCTTGCTTCGATTGACATTTTTATTTTTTCAAACTCCCCATCAATGATCGAAGCCATTTCCGCCGGAGCTAAATCTCCGTTTCCGGCCATTTCGACCGCTGTCATAAGCGCATTGGAAACACGGGCGCTTAATGAACTGTCAGGGCAGATGCATAAATTTTCAATTGCTAAGCGCTTTAATACCAGCGCATAATCAGTTTTGCCGGCTGCCAGCATTTTTTCCGCATTCATAATCCGCCATACTTTTTTAAATATTTCCTGCGGAGCTCCGATTGCCAGAGCAGCCTTGGAGTAAGATTGAGTCATGCCGCCGGCATGTTCAGCAAGAGCGTCTGCTACGCGCTGCGCGATTCCTTGCGGAGTTCTTACCGAAGCCATATTAATAGAATTCCGTATACCGTCGTGACCAAACGGATTGACGCCTTTTTTTGGAGGACTGACAGTTGAGGGAAGGCCGCTTCCGTAAACAAAGATTGCGTCTCCGGGCTTAAGCTGTAAAAATCTTTCTTCAGCAACGGCGTGGGAACCGGAGAAATTATAAAGAATGTCACAAGGACCCTCTGAAGGAATAAATAATATATTCCCGTTTGGGAAAAAACCATTGGTCCCGTATCTTAATATTCCGGATTCCTCATTAATAACACCTAAAAACAAGCCGAAATTAGTATCAAGATTTTTAGTTGCCTGCAGATTGGCAAGGATTTCCGGAATGCTTCTGCTATAGATTAGAGAGAGTTCCACTTGTTCCCCTTTACATAGGGCAACCGTGCTTTTCGCAAAATCACGCGCGCTTGCGGATAATAGATAAAATGCCGTTTCGTTGTTTTTAAGCGGAATAACTTTCATAAAATATTTGGAGGCATCGCCCATTGCCGGCTCCCAGATTATTCCAACCGGCAGTCTGGATATTTCCGAAATAACGGAGATTTCCCGGTTTTGCGTGGTTAGGATCGCATTTTTTGATAAGGCGAGTTTAGCATCCTTTCTGATGCCGTTTAATAAATGCATTATTTCCGAAACAAAATTTCCGATTTCAATCATGTCTTCAGGAAGAGTGGCCGGTATGCCTCTGCAAATCCTTTTGTTTCTTGACCAGCCCGAAATCTGAAAAACCTGATATTCCAGGTCATCGGTAAAATTTCTGTTCTGGTCTTTTGGGAAGAAATAGCATATCTCATCCAAAACCTCCGGTTTAACGCTTTTATAAGCCCTAAGGTCATCACCCACATTGGGAAGCCGCAGGGCCCTTCGGTTTGATATATACAAACATTTCCACGCATCCCCCTCAAAAACTCTTTCATGCAAAGGATTTATTTCCCTTTGGTCCAATATTTTCAGAATCATATCCTCTTTATCGTCGCCGAGCGGTTTTTTGCCCTCGAGTTTATCGTATGTCCCTGGTTTAAGTCCGGAACGTTCGGGATTGAACAAAAATCCGGAATTAAGGTTAAAAAGATATAAGCCGTGATCATATCCAAAAATTTGTTTTAAACCGGTCTGCGCAACTTCCAGGATTTGGGCCTCAAAAGAATTAAGTTTTTCCAAAATGTTATCTCTTAATTCATTAGGTGAAACAGCAGCCGTTGGCCAGCTTATTGTTTGAGTAAAACGGGATAAATTTCCCCTCAACATGGAAAGAGATTCCTGCCGAGCAAGAGAATTGGGGGTAAGGATTCCCCTTAGCGCACGCGACAGGCCATGAAGAAAAGGACTCTCTCCAACAGGCTTAATATGAAATCCCTGTGACATTGTTGTACCTTTCTATGAATATATATCGATGAAAAAAATAAATAATTTCAGTGACAACGATTTTCCTCACAGGTGAAATTTCCCCCGAAAAATTACGATATATATATAGAGGGGAAGGTCAGACTATCAGAGAATCAGAACATCAGATTATCAGGGCAAAAAAAAGCCGAGAATAACAGGAGGAGATAAAAATGAACGACCAATCAAAAACAATCGAAATGATAAACCAGATGATAATTGCCCAGTATCTTAAACAGGTCGGCGCATCAAAGGTAAAAAGAATGGTTCTCTATCCGAGCATTAACAACTCATCTGCGATTAACTTTGGAAATCCATCACCGATAGTTCTTGTCGAGGATTCAAAAATGTGGCCGCAGAATCTAGGAAAGATTCTTAACTGATGAGCGGTAGCCCCAGCCAAGTTTTTTTCGAAGCCTGCCGAAAAAGTCAAAAGGTTTTATTCGTATAAACTTTGTCTTGATTTCGGATTCTTTTATTTCGATAACATCCCCGTCTTTTAACTCAATTTTTTCCTGTCCGTCGGATGTCAGCGTTACCTCTTGTCCTTTTGGAGTGTCAGACAGTATTATTGTTGTTGACAACATATCGGGAGTCAGAACAATTGGTCTGTTGTTAAAAGCATGAGGGCATATTGGAGTGAGTATTATTGCCGATGAAGTCGGGTGAACAAGAGGACCTCCGGCAGAGAGATTATGGGCGGTTGATCCTGTGGGAGACGACACAATAAGGCCGTCAGCGGCGTAATCGGCGATAAGATTTTTACCCGAAAATACTTTGAACCAAAGCATTCTGGAAATCCCGCTTTTGCTGATTGAGATGTCGTTTAACGCAATCAATTTTCCAATTTCATTTTTGCCTCTTGTGACTTTTGCCCCAAGCATTGATCTGCTATCCATCTCGTATTTTCCGCTTATAGCTTTTGTAATTGCGGGCATTGCATCGACAAGGTCAACCTCGGTTAAAAAACCCAATCCTCCAAAATGTATTCCAAGCACAGGGATTCCGTGATATGCAAAAAGCCGGGAACAGCGAAGAACGGTTCCATCTCCGCCAAGTGCGACAATAAATTTGACTGATTTCGCGATTTCATCAGGGGACGCGGCTTCAAAATTTTTATTAATGAATTTTGCCTGCGCCTTTAAAAAAATCACTTTTATTTTTTTAATAATAAGTTTTTTCGCGAGGACTTGTGCCGCCTGTATTACCATAGGATCGCTGTCTTTAAAATATATCCCGATCGCGTTCATAAATTACCCCCTATGAATTCTATAGAATGTATTTTACGCTCGTCCATGTCAACAAGCAATATTCCGTCCGGCTTCAGATAAAAATTGTACTCAAGCAGTTGGCGCCTTGTTCCGCAGTCCATTAGGCTGGTCGCGGATTGCCCTGTTTTTACTTCGGCGACATAAGTAAACCCGTCTTTTTCAACGATAAGATCCGCCCTGATCATGGTTTCAAACAGATCATCGTCAACTTTTACTTTTATTTTTGAACAGTATTCTTTCGCGACAATACTGTAACCATTCTTTTTTAACAGCTTTTCCGCTTTGTCTTGTCCAACCCGAGCTTTTTTAAATCTGAACCACAAGACTAAACGCCGGATGAATTTATTTGTTGTGTACAATAAAACCGCGCCAAATATTATTCCTAATATCAGGATAGTTATTCCTGTTTGGTAATCCAAATTAAAAACTCCTTGTTTCCGTCGGCTCCTGTTATGGGGGAGGGGACAACTCTTTTCGGATATAATCCCAATTCTTTCGCGAAAACGGATATCTTTTCTATTATACCAGCATGAACGGCCTCGTCTTTGACGATTCCTCCTTTTCCAACCTCTGCCCGTTTTGCTTCAAACTGCGGCTTTATGAGAGCGATTATTTCGCCGTTATTTTTTAACAGATTTGAAACATTGGGAAGCACTTTTGTTAAAGATATAAAGGAAACATCGATAGTCGCAAGATCAAACAACCGGTCGGAGTTAAAATCCCTGATATTTTGTCTTTCTATAACAACAACTCTCGGATCGGTTCGCAGTTTCCAGTCGATTTGGCCATATCCAACATCGAGCGCGTAAACATTTTTTGCGCCATTCTTTAAAAGGCAGTCGGTAAATCCTCCTGTTGAGGCGCCCACATCAAGGCAGACTTTATCTTTAACATTTATTTGATACTCTTTTAATGCCTCTTCCAGTTTGAGTCCGCCGCGGCCGACATATTTGTTAATTTTCCCGCGGTTTTCTATTTTTGAATTCTGTGAAATTTGGGCCCCGGCCTTATCAACCTTCTGCCCGTCAACAAAAATATCTCCGAGAGAGATTGCGGCTTGAGCGCGGCTTCGTGTATCAAAAAATTTTTTTTCAACCAGGATTTGGTCGAGCCTTTTTTTCATATCAAGATCATATTAATCGTGGCGCAGGACTTTGTAAAGAAGGCGCAGAAATACCGGAACCGAAATTTTGCCTTTGCTGTCTATGATGTCGATTGCTTCGAGAATTTGCATCTCGCTTGGATATATTGAAAAAAGATCGGCCATGTGGGTTTTCATTGACGCGATTGCCGCGTGGTAATCCTCGTCTTTTTGTTTTATTGTTCTTCCGGAAACCGACGGGGTTTGAGCCGTTATCTCGCCTACCCAAATGTCTTTTGTTCTCCTGTCAAAAACATACATATAAATCTCCTGTGCGGGAGATATTTGGCTCCAAACCATAATGTTATCTTCCGAAATCTCGAGAGTCAGTTTTTCTTTTTTTGATTTTCCGATTAACCGCTCCGCGTTTATTTTTTCTTTAGGATTTAAACCACCATGGAGATCAAGATTATTATCTCCTCTTAATGATTTTAATAATATTTTTTTGTTTTTTGTTGACTGTCCCATTGCAATTCCCTTTCTTGCTGCAGATTTATATCGAACGTGTTTTCAAAAAATTTCACTTTCACGGCAACTATTTTAATGCTAGAATTTTTGTATGAAGAAGAGCGTTATTGTTACTTTCGCGCTCGCCGCACTTATTATTAGCCAGTCGCCAGATTTTGCATCCGTTGACGGCTCGTCAATTTTACAAGGAATCGAACTTTTTAATTCAAAAAATTATAAAAAAGCGGTTTTTTATTTTAACAAGATTAGCCCGTCTTACCTCCTGGCCGATATGGGGCTGTATTATAAGGCGATGTCATATAACTACAGCCGCCAATACTCAAAGGCTATCGCCACCCTTGATGAGCTGATAAAGAAATATCCCGAGTGCAGCCTCGATAAGATGTATTTTATACTTGGAGGCTTGTGCGAAAAAATCGGGGATAACACAAACGCCCATAGATATTATGAGGCAGTCATTTGCAATTATCCTGCAAGCGCATACTTTCGCGATTCGGACGACAGGCTGGTTTTTTTGATAAAAAAATATGGATATCAGTACCCCGACAGATATAGCGATGGACTGTATAAGCATGGAATCGAGTTGTACCGGTGCGGCAAATATGACTCTGCCCGATACTATTTTGCAAAATGCAATACAAAGGAATCTTTCCGGATGCTCGCAAAGAGCGAATACTTTGCCGGCAGTCTTCGCGACGCAACAAAATACTTTACAACTATCTGCGGATGGTCAAATGATGCCGCTGCCGAGGCATACTATTATATGGGCCAGATTTATTTAAGGCGGGGACATACCGATCATGCCCTGTCATACTTTAATGCCGTCATAAAATATTTTCCAAACAGCGATTATGCGGATGACTCATTGTATAAGATCGGATATTTATGCGAAAAAAACGACGATACATCCGGAGCTTTGACGGCATACGAAAAATTAGCAAGAACGTATAAAAACAGCAATGTGGGGGACGATGTTTATTGGCGTGCCGGAAAATTATTATACCGCAGTAATAACTACGGAAGAGCAAAAGATTATTTTTCGGACGGAGCGGCTCAATATCCAAAAAGCGGTTTGGCAGACGCCTGTCTTTACTGGGAAGCAAAATCATATGAAAAGATGGGGCGGCATGACGATTCAAAAAGAATCCTTCAAAGACTCGTCTTAAAATATGACAAAACATATTATGCAAACAAGGCCAGGGAAAAATTGGGTTATCATCCGGATATTCATAAAAACTCCCCTGTGTTTTTTAGCGACAATGTCCACTTTAAAAAATTTTATGAGTTAAAATCCATGGGCCTTTACTTGCAGGCGCTGGAGGAGGCCGCTCTTATCGCGCAGGATCAGATTTCAAAAATATCATCAAGCACAGTATATTATTCTCTAGGCAAATACGACAAGGCGATTTCAAGTATGGATGATTTGTATCGAAGCTATTCTGTTTCGCCGTCCACAGAGGCTCTCCCGTCGGAGGTGTGGAAAATATATTATCCTCGCGGGTTTGACGAACATGTTTATAAATATTCAAAAACATATGGAGTGGATCCTTATCTTGTATTTGCACTGATACGCGAGGAAAGCAGATATAATGTTTATGCAAAATCATGGGCCTCCGCTTATGGATTGACGCAGATTATACCTTCAACCGGAAGGAAAATTGCAAGACAAATGAAAATAAAGCATTTTGCGGCCCGAAAGCTGTATAATCCGCAGTTAAGCATAAAAATGAGTGTGTTCCATTTAGCAGAGCTGATGAATAATTACAGGGACAACAAAATATTTGTTCTAGCGGCATATAATGCGGGGCCGACAAACGTGAGAAAATGGATTAACAAATACGGTTGCAGCGATTTGGATGAATTTGTTGAAAATATACCTTATAATGAAACTCGTTTGTACGTTAAAAAAGTCATGAACTCCTACTACGAATACAAAAAGATTTACGGCAGCAAAGAATTAGCGGATTTATAATGGACAACAATAATCAAGACAGGATAGTAACAATAGAGCGAAAAGAAGAGGACGCGGCTTTTTCCGGCCTGCGCCCTGTTGAGCTCAAAAATTTTATCGGCCAGGCTAAGGTAAAAGAAAACCTGACGATTCTTATGGATGCCGCAAAACAAAGAGGAGAGCATCTGGAGCATATCCTTTTTTACGGCCCTCCGGGACTTGGGAAAACAACTCTGGCGAACATTGTCGCTCATGAGATGGGGGTATCAATAAAAATTACATCCGGTCCCGCGATAGAGAGACCGGGCGACTTGGCCGCGATACTTACAAACCTTCAGGCAAACGATATTCTTTTTATTGACGAGATTCACAGGTTGAACCATATTGTAGAAGAGGTGTTATATCCGGCTATGGAGGATTTTGGGCTGGACATTGTAATAGGCAAAGGTCCGAGCGCGAGATCCATCCGGATTGATCTTCCAAAATTTGCTCTGATCGGTGCAACAACAAGAGCGGGGCTCCTAACATCTCCTTTGAGAGACAGGTTTGGGATGATAAGCAGGTTGGAGTTTTATCAGACTGACGAGCTGGAAACAATTATAAAAAATGCCGGAAATATTTTAGGGATAGCGCTAGAATTCGGAGGAGCGCACGAGATCGCGAAAAGGTCCCGCGGAACCCCGAGAATCGCGACAAGACTTTTAAAAAGAGTCAGGGACTACGCGCAGGTAAAAGCAGACGGTGTAATTACACAAATGGTCGCGCAGTTAGCGTTAAACAATCTTGAGATCGACGAGCTAGGACTGGACAAAGTCGACAGAAAGATCCTTAATATAATAATAAAAAATTTTGACGGCGGTCCCGTCGGAGTCGAGACCCTGGCAATGTCTGTATCCGAGGAGCCGGACACTGTCGAAGATGTATATGAGCCCTATCTAATGCAAATTGGCTTTATTGAGCGAACACCAAGAGGCAGACAGGTAACGGCAAGAGCGTACGAGCACCTAAAAATTCCGGTTAGGAAAAAAGCGGATCAGGCGGCATTATTTTAAGGAGGATTTTATGAAGCGTAAAAAAAGGACGGCAAAAATAGATCGAAAAACAGGAGAAACAGATATCAAGCTATCTCTAAACATTGACGGATCAGGCAAATCAAAAATTGATACAAAAATTCCATTTATGGACCATATGCTCGAACTGTTTTCCAAACACGGACTGTTTGATCTAACTATTACTGCCAGGGGTGACCTGCAGGTTGATGCTCATCATACAATGGAAGACATAGGAATAGTTCTTGGCTCGGCTTTTAAAAAAGCATTAGGGGATAAAAAAGGCATAGAGCGTTTTTCATCCGTAAAACTTCCCATGGATGAATCTGAAGCAGAAGTTGTGATCGATATTTCCGGGCGGCCGTTTTTGCAATACAGCGCAAAGATACCGGGCGGATCCGCGGGAGATCTTCCGGCAGAAGTATTCAGGGAATTTTTTGAGGCGTTTACAACAAACATGGGATTAACGCTCCATGTTACATTAATAAAATCCGGAAATTCTCATCACGCGGTTGAAGCTATTTTTAAGGCATTTGGGGTGGCGCTGTTAAAAGCCTGCCAGCATAATCCCAGAAAAAGCGGAGTCCCGTCTACGAAAGGAGTGCTCTGATTTCTGCCGCGAGCAGTTTTACGCTTTCAAAAAGGCCTTCGCCGTATTTGTATTTTTTGAAATAGGGAATAATTGTCTCGTCAAGCAGTTTTTCGGTATATTCCTCGCTGATGATATTTTCGAGCCCGAAGCCTATCTCCGTCTCAATGGCTTTGCTCTGCATTGCCAAAAGAATCAAGATTCCCTGATTTTTTGCTTTTCCGATTTTCCATCTGTCATACAAATAATAGGCATAGTTGTCGGGGGACAGTGGTTTTGTTGACCCGATAACGGTTATCGCAATTTCGACTCCCGTATCTTTTTCGAGCTGGGAGATGATCCCCCTCATCTTTTCGACATAGACTGATTCGAGAACAGCCTCGTAATCGTTTATCTCACCAAGACGCTTCGGCGGATCAGGAATATTTTTGAAGTTTATCTTGTGTCCGCATTTACATGCAGGGCTGGTTATTCTTTCTTTACATTTAGGGCAATGCATATTTTTTATTATCTTACATCTTATGATAAAATATGTAAATATGAAACTAACAATTAACGGCGAAGGGAAAAATATTGAGAGCGGTAAATCCATTTCCGGACTTTTAACCGATTCCCATGTAAATTCAAAAGCCGTGGTCGTCGAAGTTAATCTTTCGATCATTAATAAAGAAAAATACGATTCGACTAATCTTCAAGATGGCGATGTTGTCGAGATCGTTAAGTTCATGGGCGGCGGATAGCTCATAAAATGTGTGGCGTGATCAGAAAGACGATATCCGTTCGGGTTTTCTCTGTTGTTTGTTTCTGAAACAAAAGTCCAATCAATGGAATGTCTCCAAGAAAAGGAATCTTTGTTAAATTATTTCGATCTGATTCATTAATTAGTCCTCCGATTGCGATTGTTTCTCCGTCTTTTACCTGGACAGACGTATCCGCGTTGCGGGTGGAAATGACCGGAAACTCGCCGGCAGATGTCATGCGCCATTCTGAAATCGAGCTTACTTCCGGATGAAGGTCAATCGACAGCATGTTATTAGATCCGATGTGCGGAAGAATTTTTAAAGAGACCCCGGCATCAATATACTGGACTGCCCAGGTAGTTGTTCCGGAAGAAGCCGTAACAGGGACAGCATAGGGTATTTTGCTCCCGATATTAATTGATGCCTCCTGATTGTCGACAACAGAAATTCTGGGGCTTGCGATTACTTTTGCCTTGCCGCTTGTTATCAATGCTTTGACGGTAAAAGAGATGTCAGCTGCCGGCTGAATTATTCCCCCGGGTTTTACAATGAATTTAAAAACTCCGTTGTCTGTCCCGTACGTTACCCCGATTTCTTTCATTCCGGACTCCGAAATCTCTACAACTTTGCTTTCAATCAGGACCTGCGGTTTTGGAAAGTCTATTTTTAAAATCATATCTTGAGCTTCATTAAGATCAGAAAGTTTTCCCTTTAATATGAGAGAATGTGAAGTATCGCCTTCCTGAGCTATAATGTTTGGAAATATTTTTGTAATAATTGACGCTGTGTTTTTTGAGGAAATATATTTTAGCCTAATTTCCCGTGAAATTTGCCTGTAAGCGCTGTTTGCCAAATCTGCCGGAAGGGTAGATATTATTATATTCTTCCCGTTTATTTGAAACGAAAGGCCGTTTGCCGAAAGGATTGAGTCGATTGCCTCAAGCGCGGACACATCTTTAAAATCAAGGCTGACTCTTTTCGCGGTGATAGACGGATTATCCGTTATGACTATGTTTAATCCGTCTTTTTGGGCGAGCGCTTTGGCCGCGTCAAAAATATTAATATTGTCAAAACGCATTGATATCTTCTCGCTACAGAGAACGGGCGAACTCATAAACAAAATAAAAATAATAACCAGTAAATATTTCATCAAAGCATCTCCAGAAGATACTTCTTCTTATTTTTTAACAATGTCGCAGATGAGCCGTCGATTACAATCAATTTATAGCCGCAGATTTTTTGACCGATACTTATAATAAAACCGTGATCGGCGATTTCAATAACTGCCAGAGAAGGATTCCCTTTTATTATTCCCCTAAGCTTTGGCCCTCCGTCGTATGTTATTAATGGGTTTTCGTTATAAGTAAAAATAGGCTTTGGCTCTTTTGACGTAGTTGTCTCAAATGTTTTTGAAATAATGCTGACTTTAAACGGTTCGTCATCGGGAGGTTTTGATGTTTCCATATGTTGTTCCGGTTCTGAACACGCGCAAACTACAAACATCGTCGCAAAAGTTATTAATATTAATAATATAGTTTTTTTAGACATTGTCGATTTTCGCTACACTCCCCACCACGGTTTTAAGCTATTAGATTATTCTCTCCCCTATGCCGGGTGAGGTTGCTATAAGCAGAGCAATTCCTATGCCAACTGTTTGGATTTTCTTTTGATGAGGATCTTGAGAAGGGGCGGGGTGATAAAAGTCGTAGCTACAACCATGACAATTACCGAAGTGTAGATGTCTCGATTGATAATGCTGTGGGCAAGACCGTAAGAAGCAAAAATCAAACCCACTTCGCCTCGCGGAATCATTCCTACACTAATTATAATCTTATCGGTTTTGCGGCCGATTTCACCAAAAGATGAAGGAAGTTTTCCAATGATGGCTACAACAAGAATAATTCCGCCAAAGGCTAAAACATTGTAATTCGCAGGATTAAAAACATTGAATATCTGGATATTAACCATCATTCCCATCAGGACAAAAAATATCGGAGCAAAAATATCGGTAATTGGTTTTACGTATTCTTCGATTTTTGTTTGATGTTCCGTGTCAGACAGAACCAATCCGGCCGCAAATGCTCCAACTATTGTCGCAAGGCCGATTTTATCGGCAATAAAAGCAAGTGTCAGGCAAAACGCAAGAGAAACCGTTATCAAAATACCCCGGACACGCATTTTGTTTATAAATTTTAATATATAAGGGGCTGCGATAAGGCCGATTATCATTGATGCCGCAAGAAAAAGAATCGCGAGTGTTGTGGTATAAACAACATTTCCAATAGAAACAGAGCCGCTCTTTATAAGCCCGACAATAACCGCAAGTATTATAAGTCCAATGACATCGTCCGCAACCGCGGCACCGAGAACAAGGCGCGCTTCTTCTGTATGCAGATACTTTAAATCAGAAAAAACCCTGGCTGTTATTCCGACGGACGTTGCCGTAAGAATTGCGCCGATGAAAAGCGCATGGATTGTATCAAATCCAAGTAAATGAGTAACCCAATAACCTCCCAAGAACGGGAAAACCACACCGATTAATGCAATTATTGTCGCGCGGAGCCCAACTTTTAAGAATGCCTTAACATTTGTCGAAATGCCGACTTCGAAAAGCAATAATATTATTCCAAGCTGGGAAAGATAATAAATAAATTCGGTAGTATGAGCCAGGCTAAAAACGCTAGCTCCGATAACTACTCCCGCAACGAGCTCTCCAAGAACAGCAGGCTGGCCGATACGCTCGGAAACCTCCCCACCGATTTTTGCGGCGATTAATATTACTATCAAGTCAAGAAGCAGTGGTGCAAATGAGATTTCCATTGGAGTTTATAATACTAAATAATGCTGTGCTTTACAAATAACCGGCCGCTGGTAACTGGAAACTGGATAGTTGGCATGAAAATTGCTAGGAATTAATTTGAGGTGTTAACAATGAGCAATTTGATTCCGATAGAGCGAATAGAAAATAAGATATATCTTATAAGAGGACAAAAGGTAATGCTAGATTTTGACTTAGCAAAACTGTATGGTGTTCTAAATAAAAGACTAAATGAACAGGTAAAAAGAAATATCGACCGGTTTCCGGAGGATTTTATGTTTCAACTTACTAAAAATGAGACAGAAAACTTGAAGTCGCAATTTGCGACTTCAAGCATGCCAGCTGCCAAACTAAATGAGTTGGAGAGAAAGTACGAAAAACATGACGAAGCAATCCATTCTATCTTTGATGCAATCCGCCAACTAATGGAACCGCCGCCGGAGAAAAAGAAGGGGAGGATTGGGTTTGTCGTTTAATTGTTAGATTATGGGTCTGTTGCATAATAGCTTTCCTTGTCATTGCGAGGGCAACGCCCGAAGCAATCTAATCTCAAATTTAGCGAAAAGATTGCTTCGCTATCGCTCGCAATGACATTTCGCAACAGTCCCGAAGAGAATCCTTCAATAATATTTTTAGATGCACATGAAATTAACCGAGAGGCGCCTTTGAATGCGAAGTAGTGAATATGTTGCAGTCTTGTTATGTTATACTCTTAAATATGCAATCGATTGACGACAAAATCCTCCTTTCCGTCCAAAAACCTGCCAGATATTCCGGTGGCGAGTTAAATTCAATAAAAAAAGACCTTTCAAGGGTTAATTTGAAGATAGCACTCTCATTTCCCGACCAATATGAGATAGGAATGTCTAATATCGCGATCCAGATTTTATATTATATTATGAATAAAATCGAAGATGTCGCTTGCGAGAGGGTTTTTGCCCCGTGGCCGGACATGGAAGACGTCTTAATTAAAAACAATATTCCTCTTTTTAGCCTTGAATCAAGACTGCCGATATCACAGTTTGATATGCTTGGATTTTGTTTGGCGTATGAACTCTCATACACGAATTTGCTTAATATTTTAAAACTTTCACATATTCCTTTGAGAAACGCGGAAAGAGACGAATCGCATCCTTTGATTTTTGGAGGAGGTCCGTGCGCGTTTAATCCCGAACCCCTTGCTCCGTTCATAGATTTTTTTATTATAGGTGAAGCAGAGGATGCAATCGTCGATGTTATAAATAAATTAAAAAGTAAAAATGTAAAATTTAAAAAGGATAAACTGGAAGAACTTTCAAAAATCCCAGGAATATATATTCCGGCAATAAAGCAAGGTAAAATAAAAAAACGAATTGTCGAAAACCTTGATTCGGCGGATTATCCGACAAAGCCGATTGTCCCTCTGCTTAATGTAATCCATGACAGGGCGACTCTTGAGATTATGAGAGGCTGCCCCGCAGGATGTAAATTCTGTCAGGCTGGGTATACGACAAAGCCGGTAAGGGAAAGATCTCCCGAATTGCTAAAAAAATATGCCGAAGAAATAATTTCAAATACGGGATATGAAGAAATCTCGTTAATTTCGCTCTCAAGCAGCGACTACAGCCATATTGATGAGCTGTCCCATGATCTTTTGAGAAAATTCAAAGAAAAAAGAGTTTCGATTGCGCTTCCATCTCTTAGGTCGGACAGTTTTTCGGTAAAACTTGCCAGAGATATACAGGAGGTTAGGACATCAGGCGTAACACTTGCTCCCGAGGCCGGGACTCAAAGACTGCGCGATTATATATGTAAAAATTTAAATGAAGCAGATATTCTTGACGCGGCAAAAGCCGCTTTTGAAGGCGGCGCGCATTTAATCAAATTATATTTTATGATCGGACTTCCGACAGAAAAAGAAGAAGATCTATTGGGTATCTGTGACCTGTCTCGAAGGATTTTGCAGATAGGGAGAGAATTTGCGCCCGCGGACAGGAGAAAAAGGATTCAAATAAAAGCATCTCTTTCGACATTTGTCCCAAAACCGCATACTCCTTTTGAGAGAGAGGCAATGATAACAATTCCGGAAATTATCGAGAAGCACCAATTTATCAAAAATAACATGAGGGAAAGAGGCGTTGACGTAAAATGGCACGACGCGCAAATGAGCGTGCTCGAAGGTGTTTTCGCGCTTGGAGACGAAAAATTGGCTGTTGTTTTGGAGGAGGCGCTCAAACTCGGCTGCAAATTTGACGGATGGACCGAACACTTTCACTGGGATCTTTGGCTAAAAGCGTTTGAAAACTGCGGAATAGATTATGCAAATTATATTCACAGGCGAAAAGATGCAGACGAAATTCTTCCGTGGAGTTTTATTGATGCAAAAGGTTAGAATTAAATACGCAAAAGAAAAAGAGTTAAAATTTATCGGACATCTTGATTTATTAAGATTATGGGAGAGGATTTTGCGCAGGACAAATCTGCCGGTTGCGTATTCACAGGGGTTTAACCCAAAGCCAAGCGTATCTTTTGGCCCGCCTCTGCCGCTGGGATTTACAAGCGAGTGTGAGCTAATTGATATTACGTTTGACGGGTGGATTGCTCCCGAAAAAATAAAAAATGAGCTTAATTGCAAAACCCCAAACGGGTTAAGAATTATTGATCTGTCTGTAATCGCGCCGCATGAAAAATCAACTGTCGCTACGATTGAGAAGGCGGAATATCTGATTGAGGATGAAAATGGAACAATATCTAGTCTCATTTTGCCATGCAGTCCTAAAGGAACATCAAGACCTGATAAAGTAATCCCGAACGCGAGAAGGTATCATCGACTCAAATTCTTCTTCGTGATAAACTAGAATTGCTATGTTTAAACCGTCTCAATTCCCAAAAAATGTTATACATATTATCGAGACCCTGAAAGAATCAGGATTTAACGCATATGCTGTCGGCGGATGTACTAGAGATCTATTGCTTGGCAAAACGCCTGCGGAATGGGATTTAACGACGGATGCGACGCCGGAAGAGGTAACAAAATTATTTGAAAAAGTCGTACCCACCGGAATAAAATACGGCACTGTTACAGTGCTGCTAAACGACGACCAGTACGAAGTTACAACTTTTAGATCCGAAATGGAGTACAGCGACGGCAGGCGTCCTGACAGGGTTATTTTTTCAAAGGATATTAATATTGATCTTTCGCGCAGGGACTTTACCATCAACGCGATAGCTTATGATCCCGTATCCAATAATCTTATCGATAATTATGAAGGAGAAAAAGACTTAAAAAACAAAATTATCCGTACGGTGGGTGAGCCGATTCTTAGATTTAACGAAGACGGACTAAGATCAATCAGAGCCTGCAGGTTTGCCGCTGTTCTTGAGTTTAAGATCGAACCTGACTCTTTTTCGGCGATAAAGAAAACCCTCAAAAATACCCAAAAAGTCGCTCCGGAGCGGATCCGCGATGAAATTATAAAGACGATGAAGGCAAAACGCCCGTCTATCGCGATTGAGTATATGAGAGATGCCGGCCTTTTGGAATTAATTATTCCGGAACTTATTTGCTGCTACGGGGTTTCCCAGCCCGAACCCTTTCATAAATATGATGTATACTGGCACAGCTTAAAATCATGCGACGGGGCTACTGCAGATAATTATATCGTGAGGCTTGCCGCTCTTCTCCATGATATTTCAAAACCGCAGTGCAAAGTGGAGCATACTTTTTACGGCCATGATCAAAAAGGAGCCGAAAGCACAGAAAGTATTTTAAAAAGGCTAAAATTTTCGAACGAAGAAATTTCAATTATTGCGAATCTGATAAAAAATCACATGTTTAATTATACAGGACAATGGACAGATGCCGCCGTTAGAAGATTTATCAGAAGAGTCGGCAAACCCAACTTGGAGAATTTATTTTTGCTCCGAAATGCGGATGTCGCGGGAATGGACAAAGATATAGATAATACTTATCTTGTTGAGTTAAAGCACAGGATAAAAAAAATACTTGATGAAGAAAACTGCCTTGAGGTTACAGATCTGGCGATAGACGGACGTGATGTAATGGAATTACTAAATATAGCGCCGGGCAAAAAAGTTGGAGAGACGCTAAACCATCTTTTAGAAAAAGTTCTGGATGATCCGAGTTTAAACACCAAAGAAACTCTCTCAAAAATGGCGAAGGAATATGAAGGATAAACCCTCTCAAGTTAACCCGAGAATAAATTCTCGGCTCCTGAACCGCGAATTCATTCGCAGGTTCATTTTCACAGTTGTTATTTGTCTGGGCTTCACTATTTCAAAATCAGGATTTGCCGATATATCTTCAAAAGTCCAAGATATTAATGTCGAAAACAACAGCGTTGTAATAAGCCTTACATCCTCGACAGAATCCCGGTCATTTGTTCTAAAAAATCCGTCAAGAATTGTACTTGATATTGCCGACTGTTTTTTAATCGGCGAAAGCAAGAAAATACCTGTTGGCAGTGGAGCCATTGATTCTGTTCGAATTGCCCAAAACAGCTCAAATCCATTTATTGTAAGAGTAGTCGTAGATTTAGCAGAAGATGCGCCATATAAAATATTAAATTCACAAAATAATATTACTGTTCAAATCGGGCCTCAGAAATTGGAGCCAGAGAAAAAAGTCGAAATCAGCCAACGACAGAGTACGCAAATCCAGGTCGAAGAAATTATCCTTGTCCCAAAAACAATAACGGCAGAGGCAATGTTGTCTGCTCCAAACCAGCCGGCGCAAGATGAGGAAGTAAAGCGCGAATATATAAAAATTGTACCATCGGAAAATATTAACATTCCTTCGCTTATAAAATACAGGGGGATTACGCTGCAGATATGCGCCGTCCAGTTAAAAATTGAGAAAAAGCCAGTTTTTGTAAATAATACTCTGATGGTACAGGCATCGCAGCTATTTGGAATACTTTCTTGTGAGGCTGTTTACAAAACAAAAGAAAAACAATTGGATATTAGAAAAGAGGGCCAAATCAAGGCGTCATTTGAAATCAACGATATCAAGTGCAGTATTAACGGTGAAGACAGGATTTTGGACTGTCCCCCAAAATTGATTAAGGGAAAAGTATACGTCCCTTTAATTTCAATTGTTAAATATTTCGGCTATGGCGCGGTATGGAATCTAAAAACCAAAACAATATATGTTAACCCGAGAATTACAGACATCAAATATATTTCCGAGGGCGACTTAGATAAAATAACGATCTCGAGCAGCCATCTTGTCAACATCAAAAACGAAGAGTACAAAGAAAATCCGATAAGACTTATTTTTACAATTCCAGGATCAATGGTCGATCTCAAGGGAAAAAGCCTGAAAATAGGGCAGGGCGATATCGGCAAAGCGGATATCATTCAGGATCGAAACGACTCCAACCTTGTAGTGTATTTGAACAAAACTATTTTTTATCATGTTAAAACAATAGAAAACGAAAATAAGATTAATATCACATTCCCGCCAACGATCATAGACATGAAAATAACGGAAGAAACAGAGTCGGTTAATATTTTAATTAAAGCCTCAAAACCGATTAATCCGGTTTTTAAAACATTAAAAGATCCCGACAGAATAATAATTGATGTCCCTAACTCTATGTATAAATCTACTTATTTGCTTCCTGTCGATAAAGGATCCGTGGAAAGAATAAGAGGAAGCCAGTTTAAAGATGAACCCCTTGTTTCTAGGATTGTGATCGATCTTACTCAAAAAGGAGAATACGAGACCGAAACCCTTGCGCAGGGAAAAATCCTAAAAGTAAAAGTATTAAGGCCGGAAGCAATTGTCAGAAGAGAAAAAGCAAAAAGATACGCGATATTTAAAAATAAAGTAATTGTTATTGACCCCGGCCACGGAGGACGCGACCCGGGTGCTTTTGGTTATTCCGGATCAAAGGAAAAAGAATATAACTTAAAAACATCTTTGATATTAAATAGTTTGTTCCTTGACGCGGGCGCGATATCACAGCTGACGAGAGAAGACGATACTTACGTCAGCCTTGATGACAGAGTAAATTTTGCCGAAAATCATAATGCTGATATTTTTATCTCTTTCCATTATAATGCTCTTGATAGGAGCTCCATGTCAGGCACCGAAACATATTATTACAGCGACCACAGCAAAGATCTGGCGCAATTCATTCAAAAAAGCATAGTGTCCTGCATAAAAAGAGACGACCGGGGGGTCAGAAAAGTTAAATTCTATACAATAAGCAAGACATCGATGCCTGCGGTATTGGTAGAGCCGGCATATATTACAAACAGAGACGAGGAAGACCTGATAAAAGACAAAAAATTTGAAGAAGAGGTATCACTGGCCATTTTTGAAGGCGTAAGAAAATATTTGGAAGGCAGGAAAGGAAGATAAAATGCCTGATGGGATTGGAGTAAAAATCGGCGGCATTGTAAAACAGCCGTTTTCCGAAAAAAAACATGAAAGCGAACATAGCGCAAATTCCGGAGCTCCGGTCGGTTTGTTTGACTCCGGAGTTGGAGGCCTGACAGTCCTCAAAGAAGTTATTAAACAGCTTCCTCACGAAGAGGTTGTTTATTTCGGAGATACAGCAAGAGTTCCTTACGGAGGAAAGTCCTCTGATGAAATTATAAAAATTGACCGTGACAATATTAATCTGCTATTGCGCCATAATGTAAAAATGATCGTTATGGCATGTGGGACATCATCCGCGTTTGGTCTTCGGCGTATGCAGGATGAATTTGGAAAGATTCCAATCCTGGGCGTAATAGATCCGGGAGCAATCACTGCGCTATCGGTTACAAAAAATTTAAAAATCGGAATTATTGCGACCGAGGGAACTGTCGCATCGGGAGCGTATGACGCGGCGATTAAAAGCAGGGAAGAAAAAGCCGAAGTATTTTCTGCCGCGTGTCCGCTGTTTGTCCCGCTTATCGAAGGCGATTTTATAAACGCTGATGAGACAAAAAAAACCGCAAAAGGTTATTTGCAGGAGCTGATAAAAGCAGGGGTTGATACGCTGGTTCTCGGATGCACGCATTATCCCCACATAAAACATATTATCGCCGAAATTATGGGCCCAGCCGTGACTATAATTGATCCCGCGGAGGCAACTGCCGCCGAAACAAAACTGATACTTAAGAAATTTAAGCTGATAAATCCGTCGGTTAAGATGCCCCATTATCAGTTTATTGTTTCGGACTCACCCGCGAAATTTGTGGAAACAGGAGGAAGACTGCTTGGCCGGCAAATTATAAACATTGCCAAAGAAACGGCGTAGTATCCGATTTGATTTCTATGTTACAATAATAATATCCATGTTCGAACTCACGATAGAAGACACGTTTAATTCGGCGCATCAGCTTATAGGCTACGGCGGCCCGTGCGAAAAGCTCCATGGCCACACATGGAAAGTGGCCGTAACAGTGGCCGGGAAAAAGCTGAATAAGATCGGGATTCTTGTTGACTTTAAAATATTAAAGAGTAAACTAAAAGAAATCTTAAAAAAACTTGATCATGAGTTTTTGAATGAACTTCCTGAATTTAAGAAAATTAACCCGTCCGCCGAGAACATAGCTAAATTTATTTTTGATAAGCTTAACGGAGCCGATCCCGACTCGTCGGGATCAGGCTCAACAATAAAGAGTGTCAAAGTTTGGGAATCTGAAAAAACGAGTGCGGCATATTATGAATAAAATAAAATTTACGAAAATGCACGGTTTGGGAAACGACTTTATCATCGTCGATTGTATTAACGATGAATTTATTGTCCCTGATCTGCGCGCGTTTACAAAAGAGGTCTGCAACCGCAATTTTGGAGTTGGAGCGGATGGGCTGATCCTGATCGAGAGTTCCAAGAGCGCGGATTATAAAATGAGAATTATTAACTCTGACGGCAGCGAGGCCGAGATGTGCGGGAACGGTGTCCGGTGTTTTGCAAAATATATTTATGACACGCGTGAAAACAAAAAAGAAATTATCTCCGTCGAAACGCTCCGCGGGATTGTCCTCCCCGCAGTGATACTTCTTGAAGGAAAAGTTGTCGCGATAGAGGTTGATATGGGAGAGCCTATCTTAGAGAGGGCAAAAATCCCGATGACCGGAAAGAATTCGGAGCGGGTTATTGATGAAGAGATCAAGTTTGAACACCATTATTTCGTCGGAACAGCGGTATCCATGGGAAATCCGCATTTTGTGATATTCGTCAATAATCTGGATGAAGTAAATGTCCCTTATATCGGCCCAAAAATTGAGCACCTCCCGATTTTTCCTAAGAGGACAAATGTTGAATTTGTAAAAATAGAAAGCAGCAAGGAAGCAACTATCGAGTTATGGGAAAGAGGGTCGGGCAGAACTCTTGCGTGCGGAACAGGCGCGTGTGCCGTGCTCATTGCCGGAGTTTTGACGGGGCGTCTTAAAAGAAAATGCGTTGTTAATCTACCCGGCGGGTCGCTCAGCATCGAATGGTCGATTGAAGACAATCATGTGTTTCTCACAGGTCCTGCCGAAACTGTATTTGAAGGAGTATATTATGCTTAGAGCAAAAAGACTGAAAAAAATTCCGCAGTATTTATTCGCGGAAATAGACAAAATGAAATCCGCGATGAAAGCGCGGGGTATTGATATCGTGGATTTAAGTATAGGAGACCCTGATCTTCCGACGCCGAAGCATTTATTGACAGAGCTAAAAAAAGCAACCGGCGATCCAAAAACATTCGGTTATCCGCCGTACGAAGGAATTTATGAATTCAGAAAATCAGTGTCCATTTGGTACAAAGAAAGATTCAATGTTGATCTTGATCCAAATACCGAGGTTTTGTCTCTCATAGGATCAAAAGAGGGAATTGCTCATGTATTCCTGGCATTTGTAGACAACGGTGACTATACGCTTATTCCAGATCCTGGTTATCCCGTATATAATATCGGGACGCTTTTGGCGGACGGCATACCATATAAAATGCCTCTTGTCGAAAGAAACAATTTTCTTCCGGATTTTAGCGCTATAGACAAGAAGATTTTATCAAAAGCAAAATTGATGTTTATAAATTATCCCAACAACCCGACGTCAGCGGTTGCCCCGAAAGAGTTTTTGCAAGAAGCCGTTTCTTTGGCAAGTAAATATGGATTTTTAATATGTTCCGATTTTGCTTATTCAGAAATAGCTTTTGACGGTTATAAGCCCATGAGCATTCTGGAGATTCCTGGAGCAAAAGATGTCGCGATAGAATTCCATTCGCTGTCAAAAACATATAATGTTACAGGCTGGAGAATCGGAATGGCTGTAGGATCCAGCGCGGCTATAAAAGAGCTTGCCACAATTAAGACAAATATAGATTCCGGGATTTATAAGGCTCTTCAATATGCCGGAGCCGTCGCTCTTACAGGATCCCAAAAACATCTCATAAGATTAAATAGTATATATGAAGAAAGACGAAACATATTGATTAACGGTTTAAACAGCCTGGGATGCGATATAAAAAAAACAAAAGCGACTTTTTATGTCTGGGCGAGAGTACCAAAAGGTTATACCTCGAGTTCGTTCACGCAAGCTGCACTTGAGAAAGCAAATGTCATGGTTGTTCCCGGATCCGGCTATGGTAAGTACGGTGAAGGATATTTTAGGATATCAATTACGACTCCAAAAGAAAGAATTGAGAAAGCAATTGAAAGGTTTAAAGGGAATAATATAACATGGAATTAATATTGGCAAAAACCGCTGGTTTTTGTATTGGAGTTGAAAGATCCGTCGAGATGGCGCAAAACTCAATTAAATCCGGCAAAGAAGTTTATATCCTCGGATCTCTCGTTCACAATAAGCATGTGGTAGAAAGATTGCAGCAAAATGGCATAAAAGTTGTGGAAAGATTGGAAGATATTCCTGATACAACAAAAGCTGTTATTATTATAAGCGCACATGGTGTTCCCCCCGCGATATATGAAGAAATCAAAAAC
>Ga0265296_1000931_pt1 | contig 37425 bp, 33 predicted proteins | sample MunlanPumphouse1_FD_189073 | JGI IMG/M metagenome (GOLD analysis project Ga0265296, IMG submission 189073) | Groundwater microbial communities from a municipal landfill in Southern Ontario, Canada - Pumphouse #1 | ecosystem: Environmental > Aquatic > Deep subsurface > Groundwater | place...
GCCGAGCGCGCAACGCGCGGCGGTGGGCCTGCACCCAGCGGCGACGCCGACGGGCACCGGGCCAGGCCCGGAACGCGTCGAGGTAGGCCCGGAGCAGCAGCGGCTCGCGGGTCAGCGCCGTCGCCAGCGCGATCGACTCCTGGGCCAGCAGCCACGGCAGCGACCGCGCGATCTCGCCGCGGGTCTCGTTCTTCGCGATCATCAGCAGCCGGTTGCGGAACCGCAGTCGCCGGTGCGCACGGTCCGACGTCTCCGTCCGGGTCGGGTGGGAGAACCGCCGGTGCCAGGCGACCGCGCGCGGCTCGTAGCGCGACTCCCAGCCGAACAGCCGGGCCCGCCAGGCCAGGTCGACGTCGGTCGCCCACAGGTCCATGTCCTCGTCGAAGACCTCGAGCCCGAACGCGCAGTCCTCCAGGCAGGCGCGCCGGTACAGCACGCAGGCCCCGTCGCCGCCGAAGACCGGGCCGGTCCGCGAGAAGCGGTCGCCGGACGCACCGCGTCCGACCAGCGTCGGACGGCGGCGGTGGTCGACGGTGACCCCCGCCGCATCGAGCTCGTCGGTCCGGTGGGCCGGGTCCATCCCGTCGCTGTGCAGCAGCCGCGGGACGACCGACCCGAGCGTCGGACTGAACAGGTGCGGTCGGAGCGCGTCGAGGAAGCCCTCGTCGAGCACGCAGTCGGCGTTGCAGAGCAGCACCCAGTCGCCTCCGCAGGCGGCCAGTCCCGCGTTCATCGCCGCCGCGTAGCCGCGACGCCGCGGTAGTCGTAGGCGGCGCGCGCCGAACCGCTCGCACAGCTCGGGCGTGGCGTCGGTGCAGGCGTTGTCGATCACCACGACCTCGTCGGCGCCCTGGGCACAGGCAGCGGGAAGCGACCACCGCAACAGTGGTGCCTCGTTCACCGACAGGACCAGGATGGTGATCCGGTTCACCGGTTCAGGGTAGGTGACGGGCGGGCAGGCCGGTGTCCAGCGGTCACGATCTTGCCGACCGCGGATCCGGCCGGGACGCACGCACCGTTACGGCGCCCCGGTGCGCTCGCCGTCGCCGACCTCGGCGGGGAGCCGGTCCGCGACGCGACGGACCCGCGCGTTGAGCGCGCGCATCGCCAGCGTGTAGGGCCACTCGAACTTGCGCTGGGCGAAGTGCCCCCAGGCGATGTCCCGCGACGTGTAGACCCAGAACCGGTTGCGCTCGATCCCCCGGACGATCGCGGTCGCCGCCTGGTCCGGGGTGACCGCGTGCCGGGTGAAGCGCTCGGTCAGGGCTCGGACGCGAGGGTCAGCGCGGTCCACTCCCACGATCCGGACCGAGTCGACCAGTGGCGACGAGACCGCGCCGGGGCAGACCAGGCTGACCCGGATCCCGTGCGGTCGCAGGTCGAACCGCAGGACCTCCGAGACCCCGCGCAGCCCGAACTTGGTTGCGCTGTAGGCGGCGTGCCACGGCAGGCCGAACAGTCCGGCGGCCGACGAGACGTTGACCAGGTGCCCGCCGCGTCCCGCCGCGATCATCGGCGGGACGAACGCCTCGATCACGTGGATCGGCCCCATCAGGTTGATCTCGATCAGCCGCCGCCAGTCCTCGTGGGCCAGCCGGTCGACCGACCCCCAGGTCGAGATCCCCGCGACGTTCATCACCACGTCGAAGCTGCCGTGCTCGGCGTGCGCCCGGTCGGCCATCGCCTCGACCGCCTCGTGGTCGGAGACGTCGGCCGTCCGGGTCCCGAGCACCCGCCCGCCCTGCTCGCCGACCAGAGCCGCGGTCCCCTGCAGCCCGTCGGCGTCGAGATCCGTCAGGAAGACGCTCGCCCCGGCCCGTGCGGCCCGCAACGCGGTCGCCCGCCCGATTCCGCTGGCGGCTCCCGTGATCAGGGTCCGGGCACCGTCGAGGCTCGTCATGCGTCGATCGTATACGCACGTGCACCCCGTACCGGGGCCCCCGAGGGCCGGGCCGGCACGCCGGAGGACGTCACGCGCCCGCCGGCCCCCGCCGCCCGCCCGGCCGCGGGGCGTCGCGACCGACGGCGCCACGCCCGTACTCTTCACCCCATGAGCCGCCGTGCGATCCGACCGTCGATGCACCCGGACGCGGTCGCGCACCCCGAGGCCACGGCCGGATCGGGCGCGATGATCGGGGCCGGAGCCAACGTCGAGCGCGGGGCGCGGGTCGCGCCCTACGCGATCATCGACGCCCGCACGCAGATCGGCGAGCGCACGATCGTCGGCCCCCACTCCGTGGTCAACCGCGACGTGACGATCGGCGCCGACGTGCTGGTCGGCGCTCACGCGATCGTGCACCCCGAGGTCCGGCTGGAGGACGGCGTCGTGATCGGCGCCCACGCGGTGATCCACCCGGGCACCGCCCTGGGCCGCGGCGTCCACGTCGGCGACCACGCGGTCGTCGGCAAGCCGCCGCGGCTGCGGCCGGGCTCGGCCGCGGCGTCGACCGAGGCGCTGCCGGGCCTGGAGGTCGGCGACGGCGCGGCGATCGGCGCCCTGGCCGTGGTCTTCGCGGGCTCGACGATCGGCGCCCGCACAATCGTCGGCGACCAGGCGTTCATCCGCGAGCGGTCGTCCGTCGGCGACGACAGCGTCGTCGGGCGCGGCAGCACGATCGACTGCGACGTCACGGTCGGCGACCGCGTGAGCATCCAGACCGACGTCTACGTGACCGCCCGCAGCACGGTCGAGGACGACGTCTTCCTCGGTCCCGGCGCCTGCACGACCAACGACGACCGGATGGGCCGGGCGGAGCTCGGCGACGACGGCGAGGCGCAGGCGATCCCGCTCGCCGGCGCGACGATCCGCCGGGGCGCGCGGATCGGCGGACGTGCCGTGCTGGTCCCCGGCGTCGAGATCGGCGCCGACGCGTTCGTCGCGGCGGGCGCGGTCGTCACCAAGGACGTCGCGCCCGCGACCCGCGTGATGGGCGTCCCCGCCCGCGAGGCCGGCGAGGTGCCGGCCGCCGACCGACTGACCTAGCTCAGGTCGACGCTCTTCGCGGCTTCGCTGGCCCGACCCGCGTCGGTCCAGATCACCTGGTCCTGCGCGGGGCCGACGCCGACCATGCCGATCGGCACGCCGGACTTCTCCTCGACGTAGGCCAGGTAGTCCTGCGCGGCCTGCGGCAGGTCCTCCATCCGGCGGACGTCGGTGATGTCCTCGTCCCAGCCCGGCAGCTCGTCGTACTCGGGCGTGGCGTGGTGCAGCACCGTCTGGTGGAACGGGAACCGCTCCAACTCGGCGCCGTCCGCAGTCCGGTACCGGGTGGCGACCTTGATCGTCTTCTGCCCGGAGAGCACGTCGAGCTTGGTGATGCAGAGCTGGTCGAGCGTGCAGAGCCGCGCCGCGTACTTCAGCGCGACGAGGTCGAGCCAGCCGATCCGCCGGTCGCGCCCGGTGGTCGTGCCGCGCTCGCCGCCCTTCTCGCGCAGCCCGTCGGCGAGCGGGCCGTCGAGCTCGGTCGGGAACGGACCCGCGCCGACGCGGGTGCAGTACGCCTTGACGACGCCCCAGATCTCGTCGAGATCCTTCGGGCCGGCGCCCGAGCCGACCGCCGCCGAGCCCGAGACCGGGTTCGACGAGGTGACGAAGGGGTAGGTGCCGTGGTCGATGTCCAGCAGCGCCGCCTGCGCGCCCTCGAAGAGCACGTGGCCGCCGGCGTCGAGCGCGTCCCAGACCAGCGCCGCGGTGTCGGCGATGTGCGGCTCGAGCTTGTGGCCGAAGGCCAGGTAGGCCTCGGTCATCGTCTGCAGGTCGAGGATCTCGTCCCGCTCCCACGGCCGCAGCGAGCGGGCCTTGGGCTCCATCGCGGCGGCGATCTTCTTCTTCAGGATCGACGCGTCGAGCAGGTCCTGGATCCGGATCCCCAGGCGCAGCGCCTTGTCGGCGTAGCAGGGGCCGATGCCGCGCTTGGTGGTGCCGATCTGGTTCTTGCCCAGCCGCGTCTCGCCGGCCACGTCGAGCAGCTTGTGGTACGGCATGATCACGTGCGCGTTGGGGCTGATCCGCAGCCCGCTGGAGTCGACGCCCTGCGTCGCCAGCTGAGCCAGCTCGCCGAGCAGGACCTCGGGATCGACGACCACGCCGTTGCCGATGATGCAGGTGGTGCCGGGATAGAGGATCCCCGACGGCACCAGGTGGAAGGCGTACTTCGTGTCGCCGTGGACGATCGTGTGACCGGCGTTGTTGCCGCCCTGGAAGCGGACGACCACGTCGGAGCGTTCGGCGAGGAGGTCGACGAGCTTCCCCTTACCCTCGTCTCCCCATTGAGCGCCCACGATCACGATGCCTGGCATGACCGGTGAAGGGTACCGAGATCCCGGTCCTCCGCCGGGGCTCCCTCTGGGGATCGGGTTCCGACGGACGGTTCCCCGCCCCCGGCCCGACGGGCGCCGACCGTCCCCGGTCGTGGCCACGGAGGCCTCGACCTCGGTCGGCGAGCTCCCGATCCGCGCTCAGCGGTCGTCGTTGCCGCGGCGCACCGGGATCGACGCGCCAGGGGTCGGCGACCCTGTACTCAGCGGTCGTCGTTGCCGCGGCGCACCGGCCGGTGCCGACCGCCCGGGTCGGTGCCCCAGGTGTCGGCGGCGCGTGACGGGGCGGGTGGGGCGTCCATGTTCCCCGTCCGCGGCAGCACGTTGAAGGGGTCCGACGGCGGTCCCGCGCCGTACGACTCCTCCGACCGACCGGGTGCCCCGGGTGCGGACGGCGAGCCCGGCCCCGGAGCTCCGTGGTCTCCGGTTCCTCGGGGGTCGAACGGCGGGGGCGCGCCGAACCCGCCGGGCGACGGCACCCCGCCGTTGCCCCCACCGCTGCCGCTGCCCGACGGGTCGTGCCGGGTCACCCCGACGTCGACCCGGTGGCGCTCGGTGCGGTGATCGACCTGGTCCGGCGTGTCGACCAGGATCGACTGGCACATGCCCTCCAGCCGCGAGACCGTGCGCTCGCCGATCTGCTCCTGCATCGCGTCGCGATCGAGGTTGGTGGTCAGCACGATCGAGCGCTGCTCCTGCCAGCGCTCGTTGATGATCGTGTAGAGCTGCTCCAGCACCCACGGGTTGGAGCGCTCGGTGCCGACGTCGTCGAGCACCAGCAGCGACACGCTGGTCAGCTGGTCGAGCAACTCGAGCGTGCTCAGGCCCTCGCCGTCGTAGGTCCGGCGGATCTCCGACAGCAGCCGCGGCACCGAGTAGACGGCGACCGCCTGCCCCTGCTCGATCGCGTAGCGGGCGACGAGCATCGCCAGCCAGGTCTTGCCGGCCCCGACGCCCCCGGAGATCCACAGGCCGTCGCCCTCGGCGAGCCGCTCCGGCAACGCGTCGACGTACGCCCGAACGTGGCGCACGGCGTCGCGCGGCATCGTCGAGATGTTGCTGTGCTCGAACGAGGCGTCGCGGTACTCCCGCGGAATCCGCGCCCGCAGCTGGCCCGCCATCCGCTGGGCGCGCTGCTCGGGCATGCAGCGGCACTCGGCCGCTTCGCGGGTCCGCTCGTCGACGATCCAGCCGGATCCGTCGCACACGTCGTAGGGGCAGCGCATCGATCAGCCTCGGGCCGCGGACTGGGGCGGAAGCGGGACGCCACCCGGGGGTGGACTCCCCGGCGGCGGACTGGTCGGACGCGGGGGCCCGGGAGCCGGCACGCCGGGACCGCTGAAGTTGGCCGGCGGACCGCCCGCGTCGTGCGACGGCTGGGCCATCGTCAGGAACCGCGGGAACTCCTTCTGGAACAGCAGGCGGATGTTGCCCAGCCGACCCGAGCGGTTCTTGGCGATGATCAGCTCGGCGACGCCCGGCTCGGCCGTCTCCGCGTTGTAGTACTCGTCGCGGTAGAGGAACATCACCAGGTCGGCGTCCTGCTCGATGTTCCCCGACTCGCGGATGTCCGAGAGCAGCGGGCGCTTGTCCGGGCGACTCTCGACGCCACGCGACAGCTGCGACAGGGCGATCACCGGGCACTTCAGTTCCTGCGCCAGGATCTTCAGTCCTCGCGAGATCTCGCCGATCTGCTGAACGCGGTTGTCGGTCCGTCCGTCGGGCCGCATCAGCTGGAGGTAGTCGATGATCACGCAGGCGACGCCGCCGGGGTGGGAGGCGTGCAACCGCCGGGACTTCGCCCGGATCTCCATGATCCCGATGTCCGACGAGTCGTCGATGTACAGCGGCGCCTTGGCGAGCTTGTCGGCGACCTCCAGGACGTCGGGCCAGCGGTCGCCGATCCGGCCCTTGCGCATGTCGTCGCCCTTGATCGCCGCCTGCGACGAGAGCACGCGGTGGAGCAGCTCGCGCTCCGGCATCTCGAGCGAGAAGAGGGCGACCGCGCCCTTGTTCTGCAGCGCGATGTTCTCGGCCAGGTTGGTGACCAGGGCGCTCTTGCCCATCGACGGACGGGCGGCGAGCACGACCATCGAGCCGGGCTGCAGGCCGCTGGTGGCCTTGTCGAGGTCGCGGTAGCCGGTCGGCAGGCCCGTGATGTCGCGGCCGTCCTTCTCGAGCTCCTCGAGGTACTTGACCTCGTCGTCGATGAACGACCCGACGGTGTGCAGGCCCTTGGTCTCGTCCTCGGTCGAGACCTCGAAGACCAGGCCCTGCGCCCGCTCGACGATCAGCGCGGGATCGTCCTCGCCGCGCAGGACCGTCGACTGGATCTCGTAGGTCGCCTGCAGCAGCCGTCGCAGCTTGCTCAGGTCGGCGACGATCTCGGCGTGGCGCGGCAGCGCGGCGACCTCGGTGACCGCCGCGGTCAGCTGCCAGATCGTCTCGCGCCCGCCGGCCTGCTCGAGCGTGCCGGTCCGCCGCAGCTGCTCGACGACCGTGATCGAGTCGATCGGCTGGTTCTCGCTGTAGAGCTGCCGGATCGCCTCGTAGGTGACCTGGTGCTGCGGGGCGTAGAAGTCCTCGGCCTTGAGCGCGTCCTCGACGGTCAGGCCGTAGCGGGCCTGCTCCGACAGCATCATCGCGCCGAGCACGGCCTGCTCGGCGTGGATGTCGTGGGGCGGGACGTGCGCCGGACCGGCCGCCCCGCCGTCGTCGCTGCCGAATCCCTCGAAGTCGTCGGGACCGGAGAACGAGGCCTCGTCGTCGGGGAAGGGGGTGTAGTCGCGGTCGGAATCCATGAAGACGAAAGCTCTGCCTGAACGTACCAGCGTCCGTGCCGGACGCCGTGGTCACCCGCGCACGTAGCGGGATCTTCCTCGCCGGAACGACGACGGCACCGGAGATCCGGTGCCGCGAGGTCACGTGGCGGACATACCGCCTACGTGGGTCGGGGCGTCGCGCCGAGCGCGACGCCCTGAGGAGCGGTCTAGCGCTCCGTCACGACCATGGTCTTGACGTTGGCGATGACGCCCTCGGTCAGCTCGACGTCGACGACGAACGTGCCGGTCGCGCGGATCGGCTCGGCCAGGCGCACGTTGCGCTTGTCGACCTCGATGCCGCGGGCCTCCTTGATCGCGTCGGCGATGTCCTGGTTCGTGACCGAACCGAACAGCCGGCCGTCCTCGCCGGTCTGGTGCGCGATCGTCAGCACCGTGTTGGTCAGCGCGTCCGCCTGCTGGCGGGCGTTGGAGACGGCCTCGGCGCGCTGGCGCGACTGGGCGGCGGCGACGCGCTCGGCGTCTTCCAGCGCGGCCTTGGTGGCCGGCGCGGCCAGCTTGCGCGGCAGCAGGTAGTTGCGCAGGTACCCCTTGGAGACCTCGACGACGGCCCCCTTGGAGCCGAGCTGCGGGACGTCTTGGAGCAGAATTGCTTCAGGCATACGGTCAGATTCGCTTCTGTCGTGCCGGGCACAGCACAGCGCCGTACCCCTCAGCAGGACAGGGAAGGATGCCACGTTCCACGGTGTCCACGCGGCGCGGTCGAGGGTGAGCGCCGGACGATGCGCACCCGCGGCGCAGGCCGGCGGGCGACGCCGCGGCGCTCAGAGCTCGTCGGCGAGCAGGTCCAGCAGCAGGTTGTCGTGCCAGCCTCCGGTCAGGACGTCGCGCTCGTACTGCCGCAGCACGCCGACCCGGCGGAAGCCGATCTTCTCGTAGGTTGCGATCGCCCGCTCGTTCTCGAGCGCGGGGTCGATCGTGATCCGGTGGTGCCCGCGGACGTCGATCAGGTAGCGGACCAGCGTCGCGACCGCTTCGGGCCCAAGGCCGCGACCGTGGAACGGCGGTCCGAGGAAGACGTCGATCGAGGCGTGCCGGTAGTCGGGATCGGCTTCCTCGAGGTACTGGATCATCCCGGCGACCTGGCCGTCGACCTCGATCGTCCAGGGCGTGACCGCGTCGTCGTCGAACGGCCAACGCTCGTCCTCCGGCAACGGCCACCAGCGGCCGACGCCCGGGTCCCGCAGGTAGTCACGCAGGGTCGGGACGTCGTCGGCGACGACCGGCCGCAACCGCAACCGCTCCCCTTCGATCCGCTCGTTCTCGTTCCGCACGGCGTGGCCTCCTGGTGATCATCGGGCGCCGCGCGTCACCCCGTTCCGCGCGGCGCTTCCGGTGCGCTCGGCTCCCGGCCGAGCCTCGGGGATCCCTAGAACGGGATGTCGTCGTCCGCGACCGGCGCGGACGAGGGCTGCTGCGCCGGCTGCTGGGGCTGGAACCCGCCACCCTGCTGGGGCGGCTGCGGCTGGAAGCCACCGCCCTGCTGGGGGCCGCCACCGAAGTCGCCCTGCTCGACCGGGTAGGCCGTGCCCGGGCCCGAGAAGCCGCCGCCCTGCTGGCCGCCGCCTCCGCCGCCCCAGTCGTCGTTGGCCGGCGCGGCCGGCTGACCACCGGGCTGCTGACCCCATCCGCCACCGCCACCGCCACCACCGGGCTGACCGCCACCCTCGCGACCGCCGATGAACTGCACGTCCTGCGCGACGATCTCGATCGACTCGCGCTTGTTGCCCTGCTGGTCCTGCCACTCACGCCAGCGCAGGCGACCATCGACCGCCACCTGGCGGCCCTTGGCGAGGAACTTGGCGGCGTTGTCCGCCGAGTTACCGAAGATCGTCACGTTGAAGAAGTTCGGGGCGTCGGTCCACTGCCCGGACGCATCCTTGCGGCGCTCGTTCACGGCCACGCGCAGGCTGCAGACGTTGCCGCCGGACGGCAGGGCGCGGAGTTCGGGGTCGCGGGTCAGGTTCCCGACGATCGTCACGCGGTTGATCGGCATGGGGTCCTCTTTCTCGGGGTTGCGTCGGCCGAGGGTAACGGCCACGGCGCGCCGTGGAGCGACGGCGCACCGATGAAACGAAGTCGGCCGTGGAGCCGTGCGCTCCGCTACCGGATCGCAGGTGATGAGCTTCCCACGAGCAGCGGCGGATCGCGCTGCCCCCCGGTGCCTCACGGCGGGAGCGGGTCCGTCCGGCGGCGAACAGCGCCGCAGAACGAAGACGTGCCGCCCGGGGGCGGCACGAGAGTCGCGCGTCGGAACGGTCCGACGCGCGGACGGGCCGAGCAGCGCCCGGCCCTGCGAAGCGGTCCTACTCGGACTCGGCGGCGGCGACGGCGGCGCCGGCAGCAGCGGCGTTCGCGTCGATCTCGGCCAGGTCCGGCAGGTCGACCGGGTTGCGCTCGAGCTTGATCAACCGGTGACGCAGCACGGCGTCGGAGATCTTCAGCTGGCGGTTGAGCTCGTTGAGCAGCTCGGCCGGACCCTGGAACCGGAAGACCCGGTACTCCGCGGTCAGCTCGTCCCCGATCGGGTACGCGAGCTGTCGAACGCCCCACTCACGACCTTCCAAGAGCGTGCCCTGCTCCTGAATCAGCTTGTCGATATCCACGGACAGCTTCTGCCGGGTCTGCTCTTCGGCAGACGCGTGAAGAAGGAGGACGAGGTCGTATGAAGGTGCGGGAGCGGCCATAAGAAGCGACGGTCGACGGTACCAAAGCCTGCGCCGCCCGGTCGTCCGACCCGCCTGTCGCAATGGGCGTCGGAACATTCGGGGGGCGAGTTCCGCGCGGTCGGCGGGTCCTCTTGAAGATGCCACAGAATCACGGACACCGCGCCCGCTCCTGGGCCAACATTCCCCTGCCGGAGGGACCGTGGGCGCCGCTCTTCGCGATCGCGGCGGTCCTCGCCACCGTCGCGATGGTCGCTCAGGGCCCGCGGATCGGCGGCGATCCGCCGGCGGTGCCCGACGGTCGGCCCTACGCCGTGGCGGACGCGGTCGGCGCGCCCGCCCCCGCCGGAGTCGGTTCGGCACCCTCCGCCGACCACCGGTCGTCGGACGCCGGAGCCGATCCGCCGCGCACCGAATCCGCCGGCCCGGAGCCCGATCCGCCCGGCGCCGAGCGGAAGGTCGCCTCCGCCACCACGGCTGCGACGGGACCGCGCCGCCGGACCGCGCCCGCGTCGTCTCACCGCAAGCGGCGTTCCGCACCGGGCCGCACGCGGCCCGGTGCGGGGCGTGACCGTCGGCAGGTCCCGTCGCGCCGAGCGGTGCCGCGTCCGGTGCCGGCGACGATGATCGCCCGCACGGTGTCGGCGACGCGCCAGCCGTCGGCGCCGCACCGCCCGGCCGTGGTCGGCAGCGCGGAGCGGGAGTTCGGCGCGCCCTAGGACTCGCGCCGCCGCCCTCGCACCGCCACGGACCTCGGGTCGGTCCCGGTCTCGGGTCGGTCCCGGTCTCGGGTCGGTCCCGGTCCTGGTCTCGGGTCGGTCCCGGCCCGCCCCCGTCGACCTAGCGGTCGTCGTCGGCGTCGTCCGCCGTCGCTCCGGAGGTCTTGCGACGGACGTCGATCAGCTGCTCGTCGATCCAGTCCCCCGGGTCGCGGCGCAGGACGATCTCGCGCAGCCCGTCGGCGCGGTGGGCGCGCTCCTCGTCGGACATGGTCAGCGCGCGGTGGATCGCGTTGGCCAGCGCCTGGACGTCGAACGGGTTCACCGTCAGGGCGAACTCGCCGAGCTCCTCGTGCGCCCCGGTGTTCTCCGAGAGGATCGAGACGCCGTTGCGCTCGTTGACGATCGGACCCTCCTTCGCCACCAGGTTCATCCCGTCGAACATCGCGTTGACGATGTGGACGTCGTAGTGGCGGTAGGCGGCCATCGCCTCCTCCAGGTCGTCGCGCAGCTTCAGCTGGATCGGCATCCAGTCCGGCGTCCCGTGGCGGTGGTTGACGACCGCGACGAGCGCCTCGATCCGCTCCAGGTACTCCATGTACTCGGCGACGTCGGTCCGTGACGGCATCAGCTGCGCCATGAAGGTCACGCGCTCGCGGAACTCCGGGTGCTGCTCGAGGAACAGGTCGAAGGCCGAGAACCCGCGCAGCACGTTCTTCGACAGGTCCGCGCGGTCGACGCGGAGGATCAGGTGCTCGCGGCGGCGGCGCAGCAGCTCGTCCTCGTGCTCCCGGACCCGGGCCCGACGCGAGACGCTGCGCGTGGCGGCGGCGTCGATCGGCAGCGGGTAGGCGCGGACCCAGACCTCGCGGTCGTCGATCCGGACCACGCCCTGCTTGTGGTCGACTTCGAGATCGAGCAGGTCCTCGCAGCACTGCAGGAAGTTGCGGCGGTAGCTGCGCGTGTGGAAGCCGACGATGTCGTTGGCCAGGATCCCGCGGTACAGCTCGTCGCGCATCTTGCCGGGCAGCACGCGCCAGCTGTCGGACTGCGACCACGGGATGTGGACGAAGTGGTGCAGGAACGCGTCGGGACGGCGCTCGCGGATCATCTGCGGCAGCAGGTACAGGTGGTAGTCGTGGATCATCACGACCGGCGACTCCTCGCCGTCGATCTCCTCGACCACCGCGTCGGCCAGATCCTGGTTGACGATCTTGTAGCCGTACTCGTAGGCCTCGACCTCCTCGGCCCGCACGTCCGGGGCGTTGGAGAGGTCCCAGAGGTAGTGCTGGATGAACCACAGCATCGGGTTGGAGACCACGCTGTAGAACCGCTCGTAGGCCAGCTCGTCGCTGATCACCAGGCGCACGTCGTACGAGCCCCCGGCCGGGGAGTCGACCGAGAACGCCTTGCCGCGGGCCTCCCGAGCGCGATCGGCGTCGCCGCGACCCATCGCGTTGGCGATCCAGGTCGCCCGACGGTGCGACGCCAGGCCGGTCAGCGCGGTGACCAATCCGCCGGTTCCGCGGGTGATCGTCCCGTCGGTGTCGAAGGTGACCGGCCCCCGGTTGGAGACGAGGACCAACGGCTGCTGCGTATCGGACATCGAGCCCGAGCGTATCCGCTCCGTGACGCGTCCCGGTCGCGACCGGGCGAACGCCCGCCCGGACGGGGTGGCCGTCCGCCGTCAGACCGGCAGCCGCAGGGTGAACGTCGTGCGACCGGGCCGCGAATCGACCGTCAGCTCGCCGCGCATCTTGTGGGAGATCTCGCGGGCGATCGCCAGGCCCAGGCCCGCGCCCGACCCGTCGCTCGCCCCGTGGAACGGCTCGAAGATGCTCGGCAGCTCCTCCGGCGGGACCCCCGGCCCGCTGTCGGTGACCGAGATCTCGGCGGCGCCGTGGCGCCGCTCCACCCGGACCTCCACCCGGTCCCCCGCGTTGGAGTGCTTGAGCGCGTTGTCGATCAAGGTGCGGAGCAGCTGCGCGACGCGATCCGGGTCGCAGGCGTGGACCACCGGGGCGCCGACCAGCTGGACGCTCAACGAGCGACGCTCGCGCTCGACGATCGGCTCGAACTCGCGGGCCACCCGCGCCGCGAGCGCGTGCAGGTCGGTGTTCTCTGACCGTAGCTCGGCCCCGCCGCTCTCGAACCGCGAGAGATCGAGCAGGTCGCCGCAGAGCCGCATCAGGCGGTTCGTCTGGTCCTCGAGCTGCGCGAAGAAGCTGCGGCGCGTCTCCTCGTCCAGGTCCTCGTCGCGCAGCAGCTCGACGTAGCCCGAGAGCGACTGGAGCGGCGTCCGCAGCTCGTGCGACGCCGTCGCGATGAACCGCTTGCGGCTGCTGTCGAGCTGCTCCAGCTGGCGCTGCATCGTGTCGAGCGAGCGGGCCAGGGCGCCGAGCTCGTCCTGCGCGTCGACCTGGAAGCGCGTGGTGAACCGTCCCTCGGCGACCTCCCGCGAGCCGAGCTCGAGCCGTCGCAGCCGCGACGACAGCGTGAAGGCGACCACCGCGCCGGCGATCAGCGCCACGAGCACCCCGAGTGCGCCGCCGATCAGCACGCGGCGGCGCACCAGCACCACGGTCCGTCGGACGTCGCTCAGCGGCACCGTCGCCACCAGCACCTGGCCGGGACCCGACGCCAGCGGCCACGCGATCCGGATCCGCAGCGCCGCCTCCCCGCGTCCGTGCGCCTCGGAGAGCAGCCCGCCGACGGTCAGCGCGCGCTCGGCCAGCCCGACGTCCTTGGCGTCGGGCGCGGCGCCGGCCGTCTCGGCGCGGACCGCCAACCGACCGTCTCCCCGGGGTCCGAGCAGCGCGACGGTGGCGCCGGTCTGACGGGCCACGGTGTTGACCAGCCGCTGGTCCGCCGCGGTCTGGCGCTCCCGCGCCGCCGCCCGGCCTTCCCGCACTCCCGCCGCCCGCTCGGCCACCTGCGACCGCACCGCCGCGTCGTCGACGGCGCTCCGGGTCTGCTCGGTGAGGGCCCGCAGGCGCTGCTGCACCATCGTCGACTCGAGCGACGGCAGCACCTGGAGGGCGATCGCCCCGATCGCGATCAGCGTGACGACGACGAACGACGCCGTCCAGCGCACGCGCAGCGACCAGCGCAGGCCCATGGCCTAGTCGTCCGTGTCGCGGAAGCGATACCCCAACCCGCGCACCGTGATCACGTACTCGGGGTCGCGCGGGTCGCGCTCGATCTTCTCGCGCAGGTGCAGGACGTGGACGTCGACCGTGCGCCGCTCACGGTACGCCGATCCGCCCCAGGCGCGCTCGAGCAGCATGTCGCGGGTGAAGACCCGGCCCGGCGCGTAGGCCATCGTCACCAGCAGCTCGAACTCCAGGTGGGTCAGCTCGACCTCGTCACCGCGGACCGTGACCCGGCGGCGGTCGGGATCGATCACCAGCTCGCCGGCCGTGATCGGCGGCGTCTCGCCCGCGACCACCGCAGGCAGCGCCGCGCGACGGAGCGCCGCCTTGACCCGGCTGCGCAGCTCGCGGACCGAGAACGGCTTGGTCACGTAGTCGTCCGCACCGCTCTCCAGGCCGGCGACGCGATCGACCTCCTCGCCACGGGCCGAGAGCATGATGATCGGCACCGGCGAGCGCTCGCGCAAGCGGCGGCAGACCTCGAACCCGTCGATCCCGGGCAGCATCACGTCGAGCAGCACCAGGTCGGGGCGGACGCGGTCGAACTCCTCCAGCGCCTCGGTGCCGGAGGCCGCGGTCACGACGTCGTGACCGTCGCGGCGCAGCGGGAACGCGAGCAGCGTGCGGATCGGTTCCTCGTCGTCGACGACGAGGATGCGGGCGGTGGGGACGGTCGAGGACACGGAGCGGGTACCGATTGAACCGGTTGTCCCGGTCGGTATACAGAGGTTGACGGAGTGGTGAGCCGCCCACAGCCTAGGGTCTCTCCCGGCATCGGGCGCGGGGTCGGGGGACGGCAGGCGCCACGATCGATCCCGAATCGCCGGTACGCTGGCGCTCTTGCCCCTTCGACTTGGCATCGGCGCGCTGCTGCTGGCGGCGCTGATCGCAGCGTTCTCGCTGCAACAGCAGCCCGATCCGTTGACCGGCGACATCCCGCCCGACGCGTTCGACGCGACGACCGGGGCGCGCCTGACCACGGTGCTGGCGTCGACCTACCCGGACCGGCGGGCGGGGTCGCCCGGCGACCACGCCCTGGCCGACCGCGTCGCCGACCTGCTGCGCAACGCGATGCCGACGGCCGACGTCCGGACGGACAGCTTCACCGCGGCGACGCCCGACGGCAAGCGCGAGCTGCGCAACGTCTCGGCCACGCTGCTCGGCCAGCCGGGGCCGGAGATCGTCGTGGTCGCCCACCGCGACGCGCTCGAGCGCGGCAGCGCCGCCGAGATGAGCGCCACCGGGGCGTTGCTGACGCTCGCCCGGACGGCGGGGCAGAGCCGGTTCGACCGGACGATCCGGTTCGTCTCGACGAGCGGGGCGTCCGGGGGCGGACTGACCGGCGCCACCCGGCTGGCTCGGGACCTGTCGGAGTCGGTCGAGGCGGTGCTCGTGCTCGGCGACATGAGCGGCGGGCGCGATCGCCCGGCCGAGGTCGTCCCGTGGTCGAACTCGCGGGAGGCGGCCCCCTTGCGGCTGCAACGCACCGTCGAGGCGGCGTTGCGGGCCGAGGAGCTGCCTCCGCGCTCGACCACCGGGCTGTGGACCCAGTTGGTGCGCCGCGGGCTGCCCGCGACCGTGGGCGAGCAGGGCGAGATCAACCAGCGCGGCAAGCCGGCCGTGCTGCTGTCCGCCGGCGGCGCCACCCCTCCGCCGGCGGACGCGCCCGTCGACGCTGCGGGGTTCTCCGCCTACGGGCGCAGCGCGCTGCGCAGCCTGCGGGCGCTCGACGCTCCGCAGGCGACCGTCGGCCCCCAGCTGTCGGGCTTCGTCGTCGCCGGCCAGGTGATGCCCGCCTGGGCGATGCGGGTGCTGATCCTGGCGATCGTCCTGCCGGTGCTCGGCGGTGCGCTGATCGTGATCCTGACCCTGCTGCGCGACCGTCACCCGTTGATGGCCGGGGCCGCCTGGACGCTCGGCTGCGTGACCGGACCGCTGGTCGCGGGTCTGCTGGTGATCGGCCTCGGTCGGATCGGCGCGATCGGTCCGGCGGTGCCGGCCCCGTTCGCGGGAGGGGCCGCGCCCCCCTCGTTCTGGGCCTGGGTCCTGCTCGCGTTCCTGCTGATCCTGCTCGTCGTGACGATCGCCGTCGCTCGTCCGCGGCTGACCCAGGACGCGACCGGCCACGCGCGGCCCTCGCGGATCTCGGTCTCGACCGGGGTCTTCGGCCTGATGGCCGTGGTCACGTTGATCCTCGTCGCCTGGAATCCGCCCGCGGGTCTGCTGGTGCTTCCCGCGTTGTTCGCCTGGCCCGCGGCGATCTCCCCGGTGCCGGTCGTCAGTCCGTTGCACCGGGCCGGGCTGATGCTGCTCGGGGCCGCGCTGCCGCTCGCGGCGCTGGTGACGATCGCGAGCACGCTCGAGGTGCCCGCGGTGCAGATCCCGTGGTGGCTCGTGCTGCTGGTCGCGGGCGGCCACATCACGGCGTTCAGCCTGCTGGTCAGCAGCCTGATCGCCGGGGCCCTGATCGCCACCGTGCTGACGCTGATCCCGCGCGGCGCCCCGGGCCGGGGCGCCCGTCTGCGGGACGGGATCGACCGGCTACGGGCCGGGGTCCGGCAGCGGCGAGCCCGCCCGGACGAGGTGCTCGAAGCCGTCCCAGACGACGACCTCGGACCCGCGCCGGAGCCGCAGCCCCGGACCGTCTGAGCCGCGCGGCCGGACCCGACCGACCCAGGTCACGTCGCCGACCGCCGCCTCGACGGCCGCCACGCGGTCCTCGTCGACGGTGAACAGCAGCTCGAAGTCCTCGCCCCCGGTCGCCGCGACGCGGGGCCCGTCCGAGCCCAGGACCGCGGCCACCGCCGCGACGCCCGCCTGGACCGGCAGCCGCTCGACGTCGATCTCGAGCACGACGTCCGACGCGCGTCCGACGTGCGCGGCATCGACCGCGACCCCGTCGGACAGGTCGATCGCGGCGCGGACCCCGGCGTGGAGCAGCGCCGGGCCGGCGTCGAACCGCGGTAGCGGGCGCCGGTAGCGCTCGACCAGGGCCGCGCGGACCGCCGGGTCGGGTGCCGCCGCGGCCGCGGCGGGATCCTGCAGGATCGCCAGGCCCGCGTGGCTGCCGCCGAGCGCGCCGGTCACCCCGATCCGCTGTCCGACGATCGCGCGATCCCGGCGCAGGACGTGCTCGGCGTCGACCGCCCAGCCGACGACGGTCACCGTCGCGACGCCGACCGGGCCGCTGGTCACGTCCCCCCCCGCGACGGTGTTGCCGGTCGCCGCGGAGAGCGCCTCGACCGCCGCCACCAGCTCGAGCACGGCGTCGTCGTCCCAGGCGGGCGGGACCGTGATCGCCAGGTACGACTCGCCGGCGGGCACGCCCATCGCGGCGAGGTCCGAGAGCGCGGTCGCCAGGGCCCGGTGGCCGACGACGGCGGGCGTGGCGTGGGCCGGGTCGTCCGGCAGGTGCACGCCGATCACCGTGGTGTCGACGCTGGTCACCGCGACGCCGCCGCCGACCCGCACGACCGCGGCGTCGTCGCCGGGGCCGATCAGCAGGCGCGGGGTGCGCAAGCGCAGCTCCGCGGTGAGCCGTTGGATGAGGGAGCGTTCCGCCACGGGATCCGGACCTGGCCGGGGTGCGCGGCGGAGCGGGTGCTACCGGTGGCGGTAGACGATGCGCGCGCGGCTGAGGTCGTACGGCGAGACCTCCACGCGCACCCGGTCGCCCGGGAGGATGCGGATCCGGAAGCGGCGCATCTTGCCCGCGACGTGACCCAGCACTTCGTGGCCGTTGTCGAGCATCACCTTGAACATCGCGTTCGGCAGGGCCTCGACAACCTCGCCCTCGAACTCTACTTTTTCCTCTTTGGCCATGACCACCAACGGTACCACCCGGCCTGCGGCCCGGCTCAGCGCCTGGGCAGCCGACCCGCGGCGGAGAACCCCCGCTGGGACGCCGGTTCGACGCGGTCGCGGCCGGATCCGGCCGCGACGATCTCAGTTGCCGGTCGCGGCGTCGTCAGGGGTGTAGCCCTCGGGCTCCTCGAACGCGGGCGTGTCGCTCGTGTCCGACGTGGTCGAGGACGAGTCGTCGCCGTCGTCGTCCGCATCGTCGCTGGCCGCCGAGCTGGTCGCATACTTGCCCGTGCCCTTGGACCCGGAGAACGGCACCAGGCCCTTGAAGTCGCCGCAGTAGCCGCCGCGGGCCTTGGACATGTAGTCCTTGAAGATCGGTGCCGAGACGCTGGCGCCCTGGATATTGCCGCCGGCGCGCGACGTCGCGAAGATCGTCCGCCGCGAGTCCGGATAGCCGACCCAGACGGCGGTCGCCATCCGCGGGGTGAAGCCCGCGAGCCAGACGTCGGACGGGCCGTCGGTGGTGCCGGTCTTCCCCGCCGCCGGGCAGTTGAAGTTGGCCGCCGACGCCGTGCCGCCGGTCATGTTCGCCTGGAGGATCCGGCTGACCTCGCTGGCGACATCCTTGGGGATGCCGCGGGTCTTGCGGACCGGCTGCGGATCGCGGACCTTGCCGCTGGGGAACTCGACCTTGGTGATCGCGCGCGGCACGACCCGCATGCCGCCGTTGCCGATCGTCGCGTAGACCCGCGCCATCTCGAGCGGGCTCGCCTCGGCCGCACCGAGCGCCTCCGACGGGAAGCTGCCGAGCTTCGAGGTGAAGCCCATCGCCTTGGCGGTCTTCGTGACGTTCTCCGGCCCGACGTCGAGGTCGAGCTGGACGAAGACGGTGTTGGTCGACTTCAACGTGGCGGTCTTCAGGTCCTGGCGGCCACCGCCGCCGCTGCCGAAGTTCTTCAGCGTGCACTCGCTGCCGCTGCACCACGGCGGCGGGATCGTGAACGTCCCGGGCGACGGGTAGCTCGTGCCGGGGCTGATCCCCTGCTCGAACGCGGTCGCCAGCACGATCGACTTGAAGGTCGACCCCGGCTGGCGCTTGCCCTGGAGCGCCAGGTCGTACTGCCCCTGCTTGAACGTGGTCGACGACGCCGCGGCCTCGATGTTGCCGTTGGTCGGGTTGATCGTCGCCACCGCCGCGGACGGGTCGCCGGCGTTGGGGTCGAGGTGGCGGGCCATCGCCTCGCGGGCGATCCGCTGCTTCCGCAGGTCGAGCGTGGTGTGGACCTTGAGCCCGCCCTCCTGGACCTTCTTGCGGCCGTACTTCTCGATCAACTGCGTGCGGACGTAGTTGAGGAAGTAGCGCTCGCGCTTGGTCGAGAAGTAGGTGCTCTTCTTGACCCCGAGCGACGCGTTCTGCGCCTTCGTCGCCTCGGCGGTGGTGATGTAGTTCTGCTCGGCCATCCGCCGCAGCACGTCGTTGCGGCGCTTGAGCGCGTTGTCCGGGCTCAGGTACGGGTTGTACTGCGAGGGAGCCTGCGGCAGACCGGCGATCATCGCCGCCTGCGGCAGCGTCAGCTTGGCGGCCGTGGTGTTGAAGTAGGCCCGCGAGGCCGCTTCGACGCCCTTCACGTCCTTACCGTCGACCGTGCCGTACGGCGCGCTGTTGAGGTAGGTGGTCAGGACCCAGCTCTTGCCCTTGGGGCCCGGGTGCCGCTGCTCGAGCTGACCGGCGAGCTTGGCCTCGCGGATCTTCCGCTTGAGGCTGCTCGTGTCGTCCTCGGTCCAGAGGTTGCGGATCAGCTGCATCTCGAGCGTCGACGCGCCCTCGGTGTTCGAGCCGGTCGTGATGTTCCGGGTCGCGGCGCGGAAGACGCCCTCGACGTCGACGCCCTTGTGCTCGTAGAACCGGCGGTCCTCGACCGCGACGGTCGCGTCGCGGACGAGCTTCGACTGGCGCTTGCTGGAGACCGGCTGACGCAGGACGGGGCCGGGCAGGAAGCCGAGCCGGGTGCCGTCGGCCGCGTAGACGACCGAGGTGGTTCCCGGGTCGACCTGGCTCAGGTCGTCGAGATCCGCGCTGTCGGCGATGTTCATCACGTACGCGGCGCCGCCGCCCGCGGCGACGACCGCGGTCACGAGGAACACCGAGAGGAGAACGAGGACGACGCGGGTCGCGCCGCCCTTGGAACGGCGCTGTCGCCGTTTACGAGCTGCGTGGGACATGGGGCTCAGCCAGAGTACCGGGCCGAGGCCCGAACTCCTGCCGGTTGCACTTCCGAGTGCACCCGGGCGCGGGCCACTGCAGCGCGTACACCGGCCGGACCCGCCACCATGCACGGTGATGGCCCGCGACTCGCAGGTCGACTGGACGGCAGCCCTGACGGTGCCGGCTCCGTCGTCCGACCGCAGCGACACGCCACCGCCGCTGACCTGGCGTCAGACGGCGCTGGCCGTGCTGCCCGCGTTCCTGGTGACCCGGTTGGTGGTCGTGATCTCGGGGATCGTCGCGATCCAGATCTGGGGGGTCAAGGCCGTCCAGGACGTCTACGACCCCGCCCGCTACACGACCGCGCTGGGCGACCTGGCCAGCACGGTGATCGGACCGCTGGCCCGCTGGGACGCCGTCTGGTACATCGACATCGCCGAGGTCGGCTACCCGACCGACTACGCGCCGCGGACCGCGTTCTTCCCGCTCTATCCGATGCTGCTGCGGCTGGGCGGCTGGTTCGTCGGGTCGCCGCTGGTCGCCGGGCTGCTGATCTCGCTGGTCTGCGCGTTCGTCGGCACGATGCTGTTCCACCGGCTGACCGACCTGGAGCTGGGCCGCCCCGCCGCCAAGGCCGCGACCTGGGCGCTGCTCGCGTTCCCCGGGTCGATGTGGTTCACCGCGGTCTACTCCGAGGGCCTGTTCCTGCTGCTGTCGGTCGGCTGCCTGCTGGCCGCCCGCCAGCACGCCTGGGCGGTCGCCGGAACGCTCGGTGCGCTGGCCTCGGCCACCCGCAGCGCCGGCGTGGTGCTGATGGTCCCGTTGGCGCTGATCGCCTGGGAGCAGTACCGCCAACGACCGCGACCCGCCGACCCGCGGGCCGAGGTCGGCTGGCGCGAGTGGCCGTGGCGACGCCCGGCGATCGCCGTCGCCAGCGTGCCGATCGGGATCCTCGCCTACGTGCTGGTGCTGCGGGTGATCGGGCACTCGTGGATGACGTCGTTCGACCAGCAGCAGGAGTGGGGTCGCGAGAACGTCGGCCCGATCTCGGGGCTGCTGCGCGCGATCGGCGCGGCCGGCGACGGGGTCGCCCAGCTGCTCGGCACCGCCCCCGAGGCCAGCGCCGCGACGCCCGGTGCGGAGTGGATGAACCCGCTGCTGCTGATCTTCCTGGCCGCCGGGCTGATCGCGCTGGTCGGCGTGGCGCGGCGGTTGCCCCTCGCCTACGCGGCCTACGTCGGCTGCGCGCTGCTGTTGCCGTTGAGCGCGCCGGCGGTCGGTGGCGGCGAGCCGTTGATGTCGCTGCCGCGGTTCCTCGGCGTGCTGTTCCCGCTGGCGATGTGGCTCGGCTGGTGGGTCTCGCGCCCGCCGCACGCCCGGCGGCGGGGCCCCGCCCTGCTGGTCGTCGGCCTGCTGATGCTCGCGGGGGTCTCGATGCTGACCGCCCGCTGGGTCTTCGTGGCGTAGGCGGCCGGCCGACGGCGCGGGATCGCGGCGACCCGTGCGCTCGAGGTCGCCGTAGAGGTTCGACACGCAGTGCGTGCTCAACCTCGACGGCGTCGCCTCGCTAGCCTCACGAGCGTGAACATTGGCGTCCCCCCGTCGCAACCGTCTCCGCTCGGAACCGCGACGACCACCGCGAACGCCGACGAGGACGCCACCGAGGGGACCCACTGGGGCGCCGGTCCGGCGTTCCTGGCCCTGATCGCCACCTTCGGCGTCACGCTGTTCGTCGGGATCCCCGCGCTGCTGATCGGCGAGGACACGACGACCGGCGAGATCGTCGGCAACGCCGTCTCGTCGGTGCTGCAGAACGCCGCGTTCGTCGCGATCCCGGTGCTGATCCTGGCGCTGCTGATGGTCGGGCCGCTGCGTCGTCGGGACTTCGGGTTGGTCGTTCCCCAGCGCAAGTGGGTCTTCGTCGGCCTGATCGTCGCCGCGTTCTTCGCCTACCTGGTGCTGGCCGCCGGGCTCGGCGTGCTGCTCGGGATCGAGGGCGAGCAGGACGACCTGCCCGAGAAGCTCGGGGCCAAGGAGACGGTCCTCGCCGGCCTGGTGATCGCCTTCTGCGTCACGGTCTTCGCCCCGATCGGCGAGGAGTTCCTGCTCCGCGGGGTGCTCTTCCCCGGCCTGCGCAACAGCCTCAGCCGCGTCTCGCCGATGTGGGTCGCGATCGCGATCGCCGCGATCGTCGACGGCATCCTCTTCGGAGCGCTGCACGTCGCGGGGTCGAAGGCGATCTTCCTGCCGGTGCTGGCGCTGTTCGGGGTGATCCTCTGCCTGCTCTACCAGTTCACCGGATCGCTCTACGCGCCGATCGTGCTGCACGCGACCAACAACACGATCGCGATCACCAACGCGCTCGACTGGAAGTTCCACAGCGGCGTGATCCTCTGGGTGGTCGCGCTCTGCTCGCTGGCGCTGATCGGCTGGATCGTCAAGCGGCTCGGCGTGACGGTCGGTCCCCTGGGGCGGGGTCGGCCCGAGCCGGCGGAGGCCGGCGAGGCGAGCGGAACCTAGAACCGGCAGTGGGTCGCCCCCGGATCCGCGTCGCGCGGGTATACGCTTCCCACATGATTCGTCCCGGAGGGCACCGTCGCCGAACCCTGACCGCCGTCGGCGCGGGGTTGCTGTTGAGCGTCGGGGCCGCGTCCGGGGCGTCCGCGCAGGCACCAGCGGTCCCGGCCCCACCCGCCCCCGCTCCGGTTCCGGTTCCGGCGCCGGCGCCCGTCCCCGAGCCCGCCCCGGCCCCGATCCCCGCGAAGCTGCGGCTGTCGACCCAGGGCACCGGAGGCGGCGTGCTCAAGGGCGACCGTTGGCGCGCGGTCGTGACGATCACCCCCGCGGTGCCGGGCACCAAGGCGACCGTCACGTTCAAGGCCAAGGGCGGCAAGACCCGCACCCGCACGGTCACGCTCCGCGCGAGCAAGAACGGCAAGCGTGCCGTCGGTCGCCTGGACTACCGCAACCGCGGGACCGGCCGGGTCGTCGTCCGCGCCCGGATCCGCAAGGGGCAGCCCGCCGCACCGGTCCGCGCGAAGAGCGTGGCGGTCAACCAGGCCACCCCCTCGTTGTCGCCCGGCGAGCGCGGCCCGGCCGTGCGGATCCTCCAGTCGCTGCTGCGGAAGAAGGGCTACGTGATCGGCAAGCCCGGGACCTTCGACGCGCGCACGCAGCGCGCCGTGATCGCCTTCCGCAAGGTCGCCGGGATGCAGTGGAGCTCGGTCGCCAACGAGGCGGTCTTCCGCGCGGCGCGCGCCGGCAAGGGGACCTTCAGGGTGCGGTTCCCCAAGCACGGCCGCCACGTCGAGGGCGACATCGGCCGCCAGGTGCTGGTGCTCGTCGGCGCCAACGGCAAGCCCGAGCGGATCTACCACACGTCCCCCGGCGCGGGCGCGACGCCGACGATCCGCGGCAGCTACCGGGTCTACATGCGCGACCCCGGCACGAACGCCAAGGGGATGTACAAGTCGTCGTACTTCATCCGCGGCTACGCGATCCACGGCTACCCGTCGGTCCCGCTCTACAACGCCAGTCACGGCTGCTTCCGCGTGCCGATGGCCGACGCGGTCTCGATCTACAACTGGATCTCGATGGGGATGCGGGTCGACACGTACTGAGCCGCGGGCGGGGCGCGGGCGGGGCGCCGGCGGGGCGCGGGCGGGCAGGCAGAGCCGACCGGGAGCGTGTCGACTTGTCCGGGATAGCTCGGGAGAAGTCGACACGCTCCCGTGGCCGCCGGCACCGTAGGATCGGCGGCGACCCATGAGCACCACCGCCGATCCGAAGTCCACCCTGGTCGCCGAGCTGCGCAAGCACGCGCTGGTGATCGGCGACGTCACGCTGACCAGCGGCAAGCAGGCGTCCTACTACGTCGACGCCAAGCGCGCGATCCTGCTGCCGGCCGGCTTCCAGGCGCTCGGTGCGTTGGTTGCCGACGAGGCCCAGCGGCTCGGCGGGACCGCGATCGGCGGAATGACGATGGGGGCCGACCCGGTCGCCTGCGCCGGCCTCGCGGGCGGCTTCGACGGCAAGGCGTTCTTCGTCCGCAAGGCGAGCAAGGCCCACGGCCTGCAGCGCCGGGTCGAGGGGCCGTTCCTGACCGACGACGACCGGTGCGTGGTCGTCGAGGACATCGTCACCACAGGCGGATCGACCGTCGAGGCGATCGAGGCGCTGCAGGCCGAGGGCCGGACGATCGTCGGCGTGATCTCGGTGCTCGACCGGCTGGCCGGCGGCGCTGACCGGATCACCGCGGCCTGCGGCGCCCCGTACGTGGCGCTGACCACGATCGACGAGATCTACCCGGACCGTCCGGCGAGCTGAGGCTGCGGTCGGGGCCCGCCCCGACCCGACCCGCGCCAGCCCGAACACGTCTCGATGCCCGCCCCGACGGTCCTGATCGCGCCGGACAGCTTCAAGGGCACGTTCCCCGCCGCGGCGGTGGCGGACGCACTCGCCGGCGGGGTCCGGGAGGCGGGCGGCATAGCGATCGTCCTGCCGATCGCCGACGGTGGCGAGGGCACGCTCGACGCGTTGGTGACGGCCCGCCGGGGCTCCGTCGTGCCGCAAACCGTGTCGGGACCGCTGGGCGATCCGGTCGACGCCTGCTTCGCACTGCTCGACCCGCGGACCGCCGTGGTCGAGATGGCCGCGGCGAGCGGGCTGACGCTGGTCCCGCCCGAGCGCCGCGACGCCTACGCCGCGTCGACCCGCGGCACCGGCGAGCTGATCGCGGCGGCGGTCGAAGCGGGCGCCGAGCACGTGATCGTCGGCGTCGGCGGATCGGCGACGACCGACGGCGGCCTCGGGGCGGTCGAGGAGCTCGACCGTCGAGGGGTCGACGTCCGGCTGTCGGTGGTCTGCGACGTCGAGACGCCCTGGGAGGACGCCCCGCGCGTCTTCGGGCCGCAAAAGGGCGCCGACCCGGCGACCGTGCGCCGACTCGAGGCGCGGCTCGATGCCCTGGCCGACCGGGCCCCGCGCGATCCGCGGGGTGTGCCGCGGACCGGAGCGGCGGGGGGCCTGGCCGGCGGACTCTGGGCGTTCCGTGAGGCCGAGTTGCTGCCCGGCGCGGCGTACGTGCTCGACGCGGTCGGTTTCGACGCTCCGCTGGCGCAGGCCACGCTGGTCGTGACCGGCGAGGGCGGGCTCGACGAGCAGACCTTCGCCGACAAGGCCGTCGGCGAGGTGGCGCGGCGGGCCGGCCGGGCCGGGGTCCCGTGCGTCGCGGTCGTCGGCCGGACACGGCTCTCCGCGGTCCGCGCCCGTGAGCTCGGACTCGACCGCGTGATCGAGGCTCCGACTCTGGGCGAGCTGCGGGACGCCGGGCGCGAGATCGCCGCGGACCTGACCGCGGATCGCCGCTGACGCCGCCGCGGTTCACCGTCCCTCGCACCCGGCCCGCCGAGCCGGACGAGCACCGGTTCGATGTCGCTCCGGCGACTCCGCAGTACATCCGTGCCCCATATTCAAGCTTTTGGATTAAGCTTGAATACATGGCGGGGACGATCAAGGCTACGTGGGAGCCCACCTTCGATCTAGGGCTCCCTCGTAAGGCCCGCCGCGGGTGCGCCTACGACGCGTACCTTCCGGACCGCCTGGCCGACCGAGAGTTCCTGCTCAACAGCGAGACGTCGGCCGACGTCGGCGATGCCGAACGAGACGTCTACCGGCTGAACGAGCGGTCGACCGCGCTGCTCGACTCCGAGGCCGTCGCCCGGCTGCTCCTGCGCGCCGAGGCGGTCGCCTCGTCGAAGATCGAAGGCCTCCAGATCGGCGGACGGCGCCTGCTCAAGGCCCAGCTGGCCCGGGAGACCGACGATCCGCAGCAGGACGTGACCGCAACCGAGATCCTCAACAACGTCGATGCGATGCGCTGGGCCGTCGAGACGCTGACCGACGGCCGGGACCTGGAAGTCGCCGACCTGCAGGAAGTCCACCGACGGCTCGTGACCGGCACCGACCTGGAGTCGCACGGAGGGACCGTTCGCGAAGAGCAGAACTGGATCGGCGGCAGCAACTTCAACCCGTGCAGTGCCGTCTTCGTTCCGCCCCCGCCAGACCGTGTGCAGGATCTGCTGGAGGATCTCTGCACGTTCATGAACCAGGACCGACTGCCCGCCATCGCACAGGCCGCTATCGCCCACGCGCAGTTCGAGACGATCCATCCGTTCGTGGACGGCAACGGCCGGACGGGCCGCGCGCTCGTCCACGTGGTGCTTCGGAGGCGCGGCCTCGCGCCGCGAGTGGTGCCCCCGATCTCCCTGGTGCTCGCGACGTGGTCGACCGATTACGTGAACGGCCTCATGCGGACCCGTCATCTCGGAAGCCCGGACGCCCCCGAGGCGATCGACGCCCTGAACGACTGGGTCGCCCTGTTCGCAAGCGCCTGTCGACGCGCGGTGCACGACGCCGAGCTCTACGAGCACCGCGTCGCCGAGATCCAGGCGGCATGGCGGGAGAGACTCGGGACGATCCGACGCGGATCCGCCGTCGAGCGAGTGATCGGACTGCTCCCGGGGGCCCCGATCGTCACCGTCAAGAGCGCGGCGATGCTCGCCGGCCGGAGCGTCCAGGCCGTCAACGACGCGATCCCGCGTCTGGTCGAGGCGCGGGTGCTCTCCCCCACGACGCTCGGCCGGAGGAACCGGGCGTTCGAGGCCGCCGAGCTGCTCGACGCCTTCAACGCCCTCGAACGACAGCTGGCGAGCCCGGACGGCGACACGAACTCGTCGCCTCCCCGCCGGTCGGTCCCCGCACGTACCGATCGTTGAGGCACCCACGCATGCGTTCCCTGTTGTGGCATGTCCGCGACCCAGCCGGGAACGCGAGAAGCCACTAGGGTTTCCGACGCACGCCCCCGTAGCTCAGTGGATAGAGCATTGGTTTCCTAAACCATGTGCGCAAGTTCGATTCTTGCCGGGGGCGCTGGCGGCGAAGCGCTGAGTTCCCGAGGACCCGGGCTACGGCGCCACCTGCTCCACGCCCCGGGTCGGGCGCATTGCCCACTCCGGGCGGCCCGAGACGGGCGGGGCGATCGGGAAGCCGGCCAGCAGGAACCGCAGCGGCGGGGGGCCGCCCCACTGGTTGATCGTCGTGGGGTCCATCGGCCAGGCGCGCGGCACGTAGTCGCCGTCCTCGGTCAGCTGGACCAGCTCGGAGCAGTGCTCGATCATCGCGCCGTCGTGGTCGAGGTGGTACGCGAAGTGGTTGTTGCCCGGGCCGTGGCGGCTCGGCCCCCAGATCAGCTTGCGGCCGCGGGTCGCGCGCAGCCGGTCGGCGACCCGCCCGAGCGCGTTGAGATCGGGCCAGGCGTAGGCGTAGTGCGAGAGCTCGGCCTTCGGCGCCCAGACGACGGCGATCCCGTGGTGGTCCGGGTCGCAGTGCCACCAGCTCGCCAACGGGCCCATCCGGTCGGAGAAGCGCATCCCGAGGCCGTTCGCGAGGAAGCGCTCGAACCGGCGGGTGTTGCGGACCTTCACCGACACGTGCTCGAACTTGAGCGGACGGTCGCCCGGCGGCGGCGCCGCGCCGACCTGCATACCCGCGAACAGCTTGAAGACGTGACCCTCGGGGCCGCGGACCTTCAGCGCACGATCGATGCCGGGCTCGCCGTCGTAGACCTTGCCCAGGGGCGTGCCGCCCGCCGCAACCGCTCGCCGGCCGAGGCCTTCGAGATCGGCGGCGTCGGCGACCTCCAGCGCGATGTGGTCGTAGCCGCGGTGGAGCGGATCCTCGATCAGGATCAGCTCGTGATGGCGTTCGTTGCAGGTCAGGTACGACACGCCGGCGGCGCGCTCGTTCTCGACCATGCCGACGACGTCCTGCTGGAACTGGACGGCGCGGTCGAGGTCGGGGACGCGCAGGGCGATGTGCCCGATACGGGTGATCACGGTCGGAACCTCTCTCGGGTGGCTCGTGCGGGGGCCGAGGGAGGCGCCGGCACGGGAACGGGAACGGGGCGGGAACGGCGGCGCGAGAACGCCTCCCCGTGGCGGATCAGGAACTGCTCGATCGGAACGGCGGGACGGCCGGTGAGCCGGCGGACGGCGTCGGTCGGTGCGGCGGCGGCGCCGGACCGCAGGAACGCCGCCATCCGGACCGCGTGATCGATCGCCCACGGGGTCTCGCCGCGGGCGCGCAGCGCCGCGGCGGTGACGCCGAGCGGCAGCCGGACGATCCGGGCGTTCAGCGCCCGGGCGATCTCGCGGTGCGTGACCGGGCGGGGGCCGGTGATCGTGTAGCCGGCGCGGCCGAGGGTCGGTGCGGCCAGGAGCGCCACGGCACACGCGGCGACGTCCTCGGCGTCGACCATCGCGATCGGCTCGTCGGCGAACGGCCCGACCACCACTCCGGTCTTCCGGGCCACCGGGGCCACCTGCTCCAGCAGGTTCTGCATCAGGAACGGCGGCCGTAGGTGCGCGAACTCCAGGCCCGAGTCCTCGATCCGTCCTTCGCTGCGCCAGTGGCCCACCGCGGTGGAGGTCGGTCCGTTGGGGGACAAGGAGGCCGCCCCGCCCGAGATCTTCACGATCCCCGCGACTCCCACCGCGATCGCCGCGTCGATCGCGGCCGCCTCCAGCAGATCCTGGTCCCGGCCGTGGGGCGTCAGCAGGAACAGCCGCTCGCAACCGCGGAGCGCGGCCCGCAGCGACGCCGGATCACGCAGGTCGGCCGCCACGGTCGGAACGGGCAGCCCGGCGGTCGCCGGATCGCGCACGAGCGCGCGCACCGGCAGGCCCCGTTCGTGCAGCAGGTGGGCGACCGGCCGGCCGATCCGACCGGTGGCGCCGAGCAGCGCGATCATGCCGCCACCGCCGCGGGCGTCGCGACCCGACCGGGTGCCGACGGGCCGACGCGGGTGCGCAGCGCTTCGAGCGCGCGCGGCGCTTCCGCCGGCCCGCCGAGCGCGAAGACGTAGCGGTCGGGCCGCAGCAGCACCCACGTCGCGTGGTGCCGCGCCAGCCAGTCGCCGATCGCGCCCTCGACGTCCTCCAGGTCACGGCCGAGGACGAGGACCCGTTCGACCCCGCGGCCGAGGACGGCCGCGCTCTGCTCGTCGGCCGAGATCAGGCCCCAGCCGCGACCGAGCAGCTCGTCCAGGCGGACCGGCGGCCCGGCGGGCTCCGAGACCAGGGGCTGCGGGAAGAGCGCCCCGATCCCGCGCCGGAACGGCAGGCGGTGCGGCCGCCGGGCGAACGCCCCGGAGGGATAGGTCGGCAACGGCTTGACGTTCTCGCGGACCCACTCCATGACGCCGATCCGCTCGAGCGCGGGCAGGATCCGGTCGCGCGCCGCGGCGGTCCGCGGGCTGGTCGTCTGCAGCACCCCGCCCCAGCGGACCGCCATCCGCTGCATCTGCGCGACGTGCGGGCGACGTTCCTGCTCGTAGCTGTCCAGCAGTGCATCGGGCGCCCCGCGGAGGACGGCGGCGAGCTTCCACGCCAGGTTGCCCGCGTCCCGAGCTCCCGACGAGAAGCCCTGCCCGACGAACGGCGGCATCACGTGCGCCGCATCGCCGGCGAGGAAGACGCGACCGCGGCGCCAACGGGACGCGGTACGGGCGTGGAAGGCGTAGACGACCGCCCGCTCGATCTCGACCGGGGCGCCGTCGGTCCACGGACGCACCAGCTGCTGCAGCTTCGCGGGACGCAGCAGCGGCTCGGGGTCCTCCTCCGGGTGCAGCATGAACTCCCAGCGGTGACGGCCCGGCGACATCGGCAGGGAGACCGTCGGCCGTTGCGGGTCGCCGACGAAGTGCGGATGCGGAGCGTGGGCGACCGGCCGGTCGACGAGCGCGTCGATCACGATCCAGCGCTGCGCGAAGGTCGACCCCGCGAACGACGCACCGATCCGCGCGCGGACGGCTCCGGCCGCTCCCTCGCAGCCGACCAGGAATCGGCTCCGCACCCGCTCGCGGCGTCCGCCGGCGACGGGGCGGACCCAGGCGTCGACGTGGTCGGCGGCGCGGTCGATCGCCTCGACGCGGGTGCCCCACCGCAGCTCCACCTGCGGGATCTCACCGATCCGGGCGACGAGGGTCCGTTCGATCGACGGCTGGTGGATCGAGACCATCGGCGGGTGACCGAAGGGCCCGTGATCCGGGCGCAGGATCTCGATCGGCCGGCCGGCCGCCGTGCGGTACGTGATCGTGCGCTGCGCCTGCGACGCCGCCAGGACCTCGGCGTCGACGCCGACGGTCTGGAAGATCCGCAGGACCTCGTCGTCGATCACCGCGGCCCGCGGCAGGTCGTAGGTGGCCTGGGCCTGCTCGACCACGACGACCGAGACCCCGAGGTCGCCCAGCAGGCACGCCAGCAGCGCGCCGACGGGTCCGGCCCCGACGACCAGGACGTCGCAGTCGACGGGGTCAGGCATCCGTTCGTGAGCCGAGGGCCGTCTCGGGCGTGGCGTCGGCGGAGATCGTCGTGGTCAGGTCGCCGATCCCGTCGATCTCCAGGCGCACGGTCTGGCCCCGCCGGACCCAGCGATCGAGCTCGAGGCCGCAGCAGCCCGGCATCGTCCCGGTCGAGAAGACGTCGCCCGGCGCCAGGTACTCGCCCTTCGACGCGTGGGCCAGCATGTCGCCGATGTCCCAGTGCGCCTCGGCGGTGTTGCCCGCGCACCACTGCTCGCCGTCGACGAGGACCCGGCCCGTCGCGGTCCGCCAGTCGGGCAGCTCGTCGGCGGTGACGACGTCCGCGCCCATCGAGTTGGCGAACGTCTTGGACTTCACGACCGGCCCGAAGACGCTGTGGCGGACGTCCTCGGCCTGGACGTCGCGGGCGCTCCAGTCGTTGAGGACGAACCAGCCGCCGATCGCGGCCCGCGCCTGCTCCGGCGTCGCGTCGCTGAGCGGCCGGGCCAGCACGCAGGCGAGCTCGAGCTCGAAGTCGAGGAACTCCGTGTACGAGGGCCACCAGACGTCCTCGTGATCGCCGAGCATCGCCGCGTGATTGCCGACGTACATCGGCGGCGCGGCGTAGAAGCCCTTGTTCGGCTTCAGCGCCGGGAACGTGCGGTGCGTGACCCGCTCGTAGGTGGCCACGGCACGCGCCATCGGCGGCGGGAAGAACCGCTTGACGAGGACGCGGGCGGACTGCTCGAGGTGCCCGGGGAAGACCATGAAGGCCCGCATCGAGCGAGCGGGGAACGGCAGCCCGGCGGTCGCCGGGTCGACGGACTCGGACTCCGCGGCGGCCCGCGCGACCTGCTCGGCGAGCGCGGAGCGCTCCGCCGCGGGAAGCGCCAGCACTCCGAGCAGGTCGATCTCGGCGGGTACCCCGAGGTCCGCCGCACCGGCCTCGACGGCGGAACGGACGGCGATCCAGCGGCCGCTGGTGGGGTCGAGGGCGATCGGGCCAAGGGGCGTGGTGCGCAGGCGCATGGGAAAGATCTCGTCGTTCGATCGGGGGCGAGGTCGCCGTGAGCGTACACGTAACTGATGAGTTCATCAACTCTGATTTCTTGATCGCTAGTGATACGGTCTCCCCCGTGGCCACCCCGACCCGCACGTCACGCCGCCGTGAGGCCACCCGGGCCCGGCTCGTCGCCGCGGCCCGCGAGCTCTTCGCCGAGCAGGGCTTCGAGCCGACGCGGATCAACGAGATCACCGAGCGGGCCGACGTCGGGTTCGGGTCGTTCTACAACCACTTCGCGTCGAAGGACGCGATCGTCGCGGCCGTCATCGCCACGGCGGTCGAGGAGCACGGCTCGGCCGTCGACGCCCTGACCGCGGACCTCGAGGACCCCGCCGAGGTCGTCGCGGTCGCGCACCGCTACTTCGTGCGGTTGGCCGGGGACGACCCGATCTGGGCGTGGCTGCTCGTTCGGCTGGACCTCTCGCACAACGTGCTCTCGAGCGCCCTCGGCGAGCGCGCCTTCCGCGACCTCCAGGCCGGCCTCGACGCGGGAAGGTTCACCGTCGCCTCGGTACCGGTCGCGCTCGTGGGCTCCGGGGGTGCGCTGGTCGGCGTGATGCGGGGCGTACTCGACGGCGCGATCCCCGCGGACCGCGCCGGAACCGACCACGCCGCGGGGGTCCTGCGACTGTTCGGCGTCCCGGCGGCCGACGCCGCGGAGGTCGCGGAGCGGCCACTGCCCCCGGCCACGCGGCCCTGAGGCGCGCGACGCCGCGGCCGTGCGGGGGCTCGCTCGTCCTTCCGCGACGGTCGCCGACTAGTCGAGCGTGCCCGAGGCCGTCAAGCTCTCCCCGTCCTGCGGGAAGAACTCGCCGATGTGCACGTCGAGGCCCTTGGCGAGCTTCTCGATCGTGCGCAGCGTCGGGCTCAGAGCACAACGCTCGATCTTACTGACGGTCGCCGTCGGGAGTCCCGCCGCGAAGGCGACGTCCTCCTGCGTCCACTCGCGCTCGGCCCGGATCCGTACGACCGACGCCGCCAGAAGACGGGCGGCAGGTGTCGGCGGACCAGGCACGCGCGCCATGCTGACCTTTAAAGCCTCGACTGGCCAAGGCTTTTATGGCTATCGGCGGGGAGGGCCCCCCGCGTAAAGACGTCGCTATGCCGTCGCAGAGCGGTGTTGCGGTTCAGTCGCGTCCATCCTCCGGGGCCGAATCGTCAAGCATCGTGTCTGTTTCGCGACGCTCCCGGGCGCTCAGCGACGCTTCGCGATCGCGGCCTCGATCGCGTCGAGCCGCTGCTCGAGCCGGGCGTTCTCGTTCCGCAACGAGGACACCTGACCGCGCAACGCCTTCTGAACGCGGTTACCCCGCTCGAATCGACTGTCGGCGAGCGTCGCCTGACGCTCCAGCTCGCGGATCCGCCGCTCGTGACCGTGCTGGACCTGCTCGGCCGCGCCGACCCGAGCGTCCTGCCGCTCGATCGTCTTGGTCGCTCCGCTCGCCACGGCGTCCGCGGCGTCGACCCGCTTGCCCAACTCCGCGAGCAGCGCTTGAGCAGCGTCGACGCGCGCGGCCAACGGGGCCACGTCGACCCCGGCCTCGCCGCTGAGCAGCGCCTGGACGCCGGTCAGGGCCACGGCCGCGACGTCACCGGGGGCGATCCGGGCGTCGCTGCCGCCCAACCCGAACGCGGTGCGGAACGCGGCGCCGTTCGGCGCCAGGTGCTCGGCACCGCCGTCGCTGGCGAGGCCGAAGCGCTCGATCGGCAGCGTGCGGATCGCGTCGGCGACGGCGTTGACGTCGACCGGCGTGACCCCGCTCTGGCTCGCCGGGTCCGCGGTCTGCTGGACGGTCCCTCCGGCGGTCACACCACCGCCGGCCACCACGCCGGCCCGCGCCGTGGCCGTACCGGAGCTCGACAGCACCAGGCTCGGCAGGACGCCCGGCCCCGTCGGGGTCAGCGCGACCGTGCCGTCGGCGGCCGTCGCCATCGTCCAGCCCACGTCGGCGGCCCCGTCGCTCAGCTGCAACGCGACCGGGCCGTTGTTCTCCAGCGTGGCCAGCGTGCGGCTCGCCACGGTGCCGTTGGACTCGCTCACCTGCAGCGCGGCGGTGCCGTCGGTCCGGGCGACGTGCAGCGCGGAGGCCGGCTCCCAGGTCCCGATGCCCACGCGACCGCCCTTCAGCGTCAGGCTGTTGGTCGGCGATCCCGGCTGGATCCGGAACGGCAGCAGGCTGCCACCCGTGAGATCCCGCACGAAGAAGTTCGCCTCGTTGCCCGCGACGTCCCAGATCTGCGGGACGAACCCACCCGTCGCGGGCTGATCCAGGCGTACGCCCGGGGTGTCGCCGCGCGTCACGTCGAGCGAGAGGCCCGGGGCCGTGGTCGGGCACTGCTCGCCGACGCACGCCTTGCCCTGGACGATGAACGGTGCCTCGGCGGGCGGGATGACGGTCTGCGCGGACGCGGCGGGCGCGAGGCCGACGAGCGCCACCAGCGCGGCGGTCACGGTCGTGACGGCGCGGTGACGAACGACAGATGGTTGGTGGGGCACGGCGGATCCTCTCGGCGGGTGAGTCGGTGGACCCTACACCCGCCCGGGCCGGTACCCACGGATCCACCGGGGCGCGCCGCGCTACCCGACCGCGCGCCGCAGCCGCTCGGCGACGTCGGCGTCCAAGCCCGTCCCCACCGCCAGCTCGATCCCCGGCCGCGCCAGCGCGCGGTACCCCGCCGCAACATCCGGGGCGTGCTCGTCCAGCCACTCCAGGTGGCGTTCGACGGTGCCAACGTCCCCCCGGCGCAACGGCCCGCTCAGCGCATTGTCGACGCCTTCGGCGGCCAGGTTGTCCAACGTTCCCCGCATCAGCGGCACCAGCGTGTCGCGCGCGCCGTCCGGGTCGAAGCCCGCCGCGGCCAGCAGCTCGGCGGCCTGGGCCGCCAGCACGACGAGGTAGTTCGAGGCCATCACCGCGGCGGCGTGGTAGGCGGTCCAGCCGTCGGCGGCGACGGCTCGCGGAACCGCTCCGACCGCGGTCGCCAGGGCCTCCAGCCGAGCCAGGAGCACCGGCGTGCTCGCGGCGATCCCGACGGTGATCCCGTGGAACGCGTCGGGGGACCGCACCTCGGGGAACGCGGCGAACGGGTGCGCGATCCCGACGGAGAAGCCCGCGTCGGCCAGCGGCTGTAGCGGCGCGAAGCCGCTGGCCCCGCTGAGGTGGACGACCGCGGGGCGGCGCCGGACGTTCGACTCGCCGGACACCGAGGCCCCAGAGTCGTTCGCCGGCGCAACCGACGCCGAGCTCGCGTCCGCTATCGCGGCGGCCACCCGCTCGGCCACCGCGCCGATCGCCCCGTCGGGAACCGCCAGCACCACCAGTTCGTCGGCGGCGAAGCCCGCCGCGAAGGACGCGTCCTCGCGGGCGGAGCGCACCGTCACCGCGACCCCGGCGTCGGCCAGGGCCCCCGCCAGCGAGCGCCCGACCCGGCCGCGGCCGAGGATCGTCACCGGGGGTCGCGGCTCGCTCGCCATCGACGCGACGCTACCCGCGCGGATCGGGGGTCGGGCTGGGGATCGCCGGGCGGTTGGTCTCGGTGACCAGCTGCTCGGCGCCCTCGTCGATCCGCCAGTCGGACTCCGGAGCGGTGCCGACGGCCATGTCAGAGTCCTTGGTGTCCTCCGCCAGCTCCGCCTCGGACAGGCGCACGACCTCGAAGGTCATCCGCGGACCCCTGCCGCGGAAGACCTCGACCGTCGCGCGGTCGCCGTCGACGCGGGCCTCGAGCTCGACGTCCTCGGCGGCCCGCCCGGTGCCCTCGCCGGTCGACGGGGCTCCGGGCAGCGCCACGATCGCCCGGTTCATGGCGTCCCGACAGGACGCGGCGTTCCTGGCCATCCGTTCCCGCGCCGCCTCGGTCATCAACGCACAGGCCCGCTGGCCGTTGTTCTGGCCGACGGTCGCGCGGAGGAACTGGTGGACGGCGGAGCGCGGATCGTCCTCGGGGTACGAGCCCTTCGGCTGCAGACCGCAGCCGGTCAGGCCGACCACGAGCGCGACCAGCAGCGCCGCCCTGCTCCCTCGGTGGAGGCCGCCGCTCACGCCTCGGGGTCTTCGTCGTCCTCGTAGAGCGACTCGCGGGCGAGCTCCTCGCCGTTGGCCGTGAGCACCGCGACCTCGAGCGTGTCGCCGTGGAAGTCGTCCGGCGCGAGCAGCGTGAAGCGGCCCTCGCGGATCGGGCAGCGGTCGACGACGATCCCGTCCAGCTCGGCGACGGCGTGCGCGGCGCCGGAGACCAGCGGGCGACCCCAGACCAGGGTCATCGCGGCGACGTCGCCGTCCCCGCGCCACGACCCGACGACCGACTCGCAGAGGTCGATCTTCCAGTCGGGGTTGTGCTCGGCCAGCTCGCCGGTGACCTGGGCGTCGCCCTCGAGCGCGCGCGGCTCCGACCCGGGCTCGTCACCGGCCGGGACGTAGCGGACGTAGCCGTAGGCCTCCAGGCGGGTGGTCGTCCGGGTGCTGACCGGCACGAAGGTGCGGCCGTGCCAGGTGCGGTCCGGGTACCAGACCAGCTCGCCGACCTCGCCGATCCCGTCGGCCTCGGCCGGCTCCTCGGGATCGGGTTCCAGCTCGCCGACGGCGGTGGTGAACGCGGCGCCGAGGCGCTCCGCCCAACGACCGTACGGCGCCGTCTCCTGCGGCGGCTCGGCAGCGTAGCGCGGCAGGAAGTGCTCGAGTTCGGGCATCGGACCGGAGTCTACGGCGGGCTCGGCGGAGATGCCGCAGGACTCCGAAGGACGGCGGGGAGACGACCGGACGGCCGCCTCCCCGGACCCGCTACTTCCTGGCCGGCTTGACCGTGACCGTGCGGGTCACCGTCTTGGCCGGGCCCGTCTTCGGCGCGAAGCGGACCTGAACCCGGACCTCGACCTTGCGGCCGCTCGCGAGCGCGCGGACGCTGGTGCGGTTCAGCCGCGCCGAGACCGTCGCCGTGTCCGCCGCGCGGATCGTGCGCGTGGTCGTCGCCAGTCCGCGGCCGCTCGCCCGCAGGGTCCCCGCACCGATCCCGGCCACCCGGACGCTCACGCTCTTCCGGGTGCTGCTGATGCTGCTGATCCCGAAGCGGCAGCCCGGAGCGGTCGCCCGGAACGCCGCGGCGTGGTTGCCCCCGGTGTGCCCCTCGTAGGACGCGCGGGTCGTCTTCTGCTGCGCGCAGACGCCGTTCGCCGTCTGCAGCACCGCGCCGTCGCCCGACTTCAGGCTGATCCGCACCCGGTTGACGGGCGCGTCGGGCACGTCGCTGAACGTCGCCTCCAGCAGCTGCGGCCGCTTCGCCGTCACCGACGACGTCGCGCGCAGGTCCAACGGCACGCCCTCGCCGTCGAGCTTGATGTACAGCCCCGGCAACGTCGCGATCGTGCGACCGTTGACCCTCCGCTCACCGCGCACGAAGTAGATCGGCCCCGTCAGCGGCTCGTGCAGCGCGGGGGTCTCGACCACGGCCGAGCCGATCCGCGTGCTCTCCGGGCACGACCGCGCCGCCGCCTGCGCCGGCTCGCACAGCGCCCCGGGCTTGTTCGAGTTGGTCGTGTTCAGCGCCAGGCTCGGCGGCAGCGTCACCTTGACCTGCTGCAGCCCGGACTGTCCGGGCCCGAGCGTCAACTCGGCCTCGATCCCGGGCGCGCCCTTCTTCCCCAGCTGCTTGGCGTCGCCGGTGATCTCCATCTTCAGCGACGGCTTCAACGGCACTCGATCGCACCCCTGCGCCTGGTACCGCACCGCCGGATGCGCGACCGCGCCGGCGACGCTCGACAGCGCTCCGCTGACCTGCATCGGCTGGCAGCTGGTGGCGTTGAACATGAAGCCCGGCCGGTCCATCGCGATCTGGACGCGCTGCAGATGCAGCGGCACTCCACCCACGATCTTCGGCAGCGGATCCGACGTCACCGACGCCCGTGCGGCGTTGGCGTCGACGTTCAGCCGCGCCCGGACCACGACCGTGCCGAGGTCGAACGGACCGGCCTTCGCCGGCACGACGATCGACAGGCCGAACGGTGCCCCGCCGTACGGGCCGGTCAGGAACACCTGGCCGTCGAGCGCGTACGGCGCGGAGCCCGTGCCCGCGGCGACCGTCACCGCGCCGACCCGGGACGACGCGTCGCACGTCCCCGCCGCCGCAGCAGCCGCGGGGCACAGCGGCACGCTGCCCAGCGCCCCGAGCAGGCCCGACGGCAGCTCGACGCCGATCCGCGAGAGATCCTGGTCGCCGTCGGCCCGCGCCACCGTCACCGAGAACGGCGAGAAGCCGCCCGCGAACGGGTTGGCGGTGCCCGCCGTCAGCACGGGACTGAAGC
>Ga0265296_1000932_pt1 | contig 37383 bp, 24 predicted proteins | sample MunlanPumphouse1_FD_189073 | JGI IMG/M metagenome (GOLD analysis project Ga0265296, IMG submission 189073) | Groundwater microbial communities from a municipal landfill in Southern Ontario, Canada - Pumphouse #1 | ecosystem: Environmental > Aquatic > Deep subsurface > Groundwater | place...
AATAAATTTCACAACAACCCTGCCTACCGTCAGGCAGGCGAAATGATTATTTCATGGCGTATTCCCTGCCCGTTCCGGTTCAGGCGGGCATCTGACCTTTAAAAAACAAAAAAATAAACAGATGAAACTCAATATCTTTATTTGCCTGAATTTGTTTTTGCTTTCAGGTCAATTATTTTCACAGCAATTGAATTATCCTTTGGTAAATCCATATTTCATTGATTTGGAACGTGCGCTTTATGCTCCGAACAATTATTTCCATACAGCGGTAAAACCTTGGTTAATTCCTGAAATTAACAAGATCACTAATATTGATTCTCTTAAAACCCAATATTGTATTAAGAGTAATTACCACAGGAAATTTTGCAATGCAGTTTGGGATAAAATTTTCAATGAAAATCTGATTAAATTGAACAAAGAAGGGTTTCAAATGACAATTGACCCTGTCTTTAATTTTGAATTGGGAAAAGATATCCATAACAAAAGCTACGATTCAAAATACGTTAATACAAGGGGAATACTTGCAGAAGGTACTATTGGACAGGATTTTTCTTTTTCTTCAACTTTTTATGAAAATCAGTCAACTTTTATTGATTACATAGACAGTAACATTCGTAATACATCAGTTGTACCCGGGCAGGGAATGATAAAATCTTTTAAAAAAAATGGTTTTGATTACGCATGGGCCAGCGCATATATTTCTTATACACCTTCCAAATATTTTAATATCCAATTCGGACACGGTAAAAATTTTATTGGGGATGGTTATCGTTCATTGCTTCTGTCGGATAATGCTTTTAATTATCCATACCTTAAAATTTCTACAAATGTCTGGAGATTTAAATATATCAATCTCTATGGAGAATTTCAGGATTTGAAAAGCCCACATTCTTATGATCTGGGATTTCGGAAAAAATATGGAACATTTCATTATTTAAGTTTTTCCGCTTCCAAAAGAATAAATATAGGTCTATTTGAATCCATTATCTGGGAAACAGCAGATAGCACAGGTTTTCGCGGTTTTGACATTAATTATCTTAATCCGGTTATTTTTTTCAGGCCTGTAGAGTTCTCTCTCGGCTCGCCTGATAATGCGCTTATGGGACTTAATATTTCAACAAAAATTGGGAAAAATTATGTTGCTTACGGACAATTGTTGCTGGATGAATTTAAATTACACGAAATTACTTCAGGAAAGGGCTGGTGGGGAAACAAACAGGCATTCCAATTCGGAATTAAAGCTTTTGATTTATTTAGTGTCAAAAACTTATATTTACAAACTGAATACAATTTTGTAAGACCTTACACCTATTCGAGTCGTTCTTCATTACAAAATTATGGTCATTACAATCAACCGCTTGCACACCCTTTGGGTGCTAACTTTTGGGAGTCAGTTAATTTTTTAAAGTATAATTATAAAAGGCTTTTCGCTGAGTTAAAATTTAATTATGCAATATATGGCGCAGATAGCGCTAATATTAATTTTGGGAAAGATATTTTTCAATCGTACGAAACTCATCCGAAAGAATATGGAAATTATACAGGACAAGGATTAAAAACCACTTTAACGTACAAGGATTTCCGGATCAGCTATCTTGTTAATCCTGCTACTAACCTTAATATTTCATTAGGAATCTCCTACCGGACTGAGATATCCTCTTTAACCTGCAGACATAGTACATTTGTCTATTTTGGTATTCGTACAAGCCTTCATAATTTCTATTATGATTTTTAACCCGAATAATTAATCAGTCTAAGAAACTTCATGCCTAAGTGCCCGAAACAGGACTCGAACCTGCACATCCTTGCGAATACTAGTCCCTGAAACTAGCGCGTCTACCAATTCCGCCATCCGGGCAATAATAAATATGTCAAATTTATGATGGGAAATACCTGCCTGACACCTGCCAGCCAGTAGGCAGGGAAAATGGCAAAGCTAATACTAATTACATTTGACATTTAACATTTGACATCTGCTATTTTACATTAAAGTATGGTGCCCAGGACAAGACTCGAACTTGCACACCCGAACGGGCGCCAGCCCCTCAAGCTGGTATGTCTACCAATTCCACCACCTGGGCTAAAAAGTTTTGCAAATTTATTATAATTATTTTTACATTTACCAAAATACTGAAAAAACAGGAAGATTTTATTTCGGTTCTGAGTTTAATAACCCTAATCATTTATAAATCACAAAAAATGGGTGTATGACAAATTGCGCATTATAAAAGCCCTGTCATTCCGAGCGATAGCAAAAAATCTCATTAAAAATGCATAGTAGTTTAGTTAATATTATAAAAATGGCTGCATAATGCAATTTGTCACACACCATGTATAAATAAACTGTCCGAATACAATAAAACAAAATATCTTTGCACATTATTTAATACTTCTGACAATAATTTTAAGCGGAATCAGTTGATTTCTGTTAGATAATAAGATGAACAGTCTGGACGAAATAATATTTGACAAGAAAAATAAATCTTACGGCGCATACCAGTTAAGGAAAAGGTATAATAAGAACTTAAGCTATGGATTGTTTTTCGCTCTTATTATTTTCCTCTTCGTTACTGTATTTGCTTATATTGAAAGTCCCAATATTAATGATCTCGCCGACATCGAGCTGCAGCAGGAGATTGTGGAATATGAGCAATATAATATGTTAAAGAATATTGACTCTCTCCTGGTTTACACTTCTCCCCCAAAAAAGCAAATTGCTAAAAAAGACAATAAAACAATGGTTGTTGTCGACTCCATAAAACCTGAAACCGATACCGTAAAAATTGTAAAATATCCCGGTCAGGAGATAGACACATTAAAAAATGATAGTATTGCTCTTCTATCAGATTCTTCCAAAGCTGGAATCGCTAACGGAACAAGTGACGGTGCAATATTTACAAGAGTGGACGAATTGCCTGAGTTTCCAGGTGGTTTCGGAGCATTGAGACAATACCTTTTGCTGAACACACATTACCCCGAAGATGCCAGGAAGGCAAATATTAAAGGCATGGTGCAGGTACAGTTCGTTATCACCAAGTATGGTGACATAGATAAAGTGACCATCAAACAGGGAGTTAATACTCTTTTGGCCAATGAAGCAATGAGGGTTGTAAAATCATTTCCAAAATGGAAACCTGCCAGACGAAAGGGAAAAGCTGTGAGTGTATGGTGCGTACTACCATTCAATTATCAATTATAACCTGATGTTACGCAAACGGAATACGTCATTGCGAGGGAGGTTACCTGCCTTGCCGGCAGGCAGGCGACCGAAGCAATCTTAAAAAAAATGGAACGTTGTTATGATACGCTATGAATCGCGTCTTTACTTTTTTTCATACGCTCCCATATCCGGAGCCGCATCATTCGTGCGGTTGTGGCGGAGAATATCGAAAAGTGAAAATTTTTATTTTTCTGAAAAATTCGTAAATTTGATAAAACAACCATTGTGAGAAAAATACTTTTCCTCATTTTGTTTTATTCTTTCCTGCTTGACCTTGCTGCACAAGACAGTTTGCAGAAAGAGAATTTCTCATTAGGTTCTCAATTTACTGAACAAAAACAGGAAAATCATATCAATAGCTTTTCATCCGGGAATTATTGTCATTTCCTTTTGGATTCTGTAAAAAACAAAAAACGCGAATTACCGCAAATAACTGCAAGTGCCGGGATATATTTTCGTACATATTCGAATAAATATAGAAAAGGATACGGTTGGGAATTGCCGGAAGGAACAGGGATAAATGATTTATATATATATGGATTTGATTCAGATTTGGGTCGTTCATCTGGGGATTTCGAATTATCTTATCAGGATAAAAGAAAATTCATACAAACATTCGGAGCACTTTGGGGAAAATATAAAATTGACTATCATAATTATTTGAATCCCGATAATAACAGCTTTCTTGTGATGAATTATTCGTTTTCATATCCTCTGGCTAGAAAAAATAAAGTTTTAAACCCCTATCTGCCATTTTCTTTTTTTTATGGCAATATCAAAGCTGAATACAATAAAAATAATGCTTCCTTTATTTGCGAAAATTGGGATTACCATACAGATACAAGTTTTATTCATAATGACACATGGAATGATAAATCCTATTGCTTTCTTTTAACTGCAGGGCCGCAGTGGAGAGTATCGTACAAGCATTTTATTTTTAGCGCATCTTATAATATTTCTTTTGCCGGATTAATTCATATGAATCAGGTTCACATTGAAAACATAAAAGCAACTCCGCATAGCAGCACTACCAGTTTATATAGCAGTAGCAACACGGAAATTGATAAAAGCAAATTTTTAAATCCGGCAGACTTATATAAAAAAAGGCTGATGTTTCATAGCCTGACAATGAGTGCAGGAATCATGCTCGCTTCAGACAGGCCTCGTGTTCCAAAAGGTATGAAAATACATAAACCCGATTCGCTATATGTTAATGAAGTTAGAAGATCTGTCAAGCCAGTTAATGTTTTCAGTATAAGCCTTGGTCTTCAGATAAAAACTATAAATAGTGATTATATAAATGATTTTCGGATTGTTCCTTCAAATTCGGAAGACACCATATATCGTAACAGTTTTGCAACATCCAGCCGTTGTGCACCAGTAGCAGGTTTATCATATCAGGATAAGAAACTGAATTTATATTATGTCTCATTTGCTATGAATCCAGAGAGAAAATATATTTATGGTGGTGGTTCATATTCTACAGAATATCTGGAAGGGACCGGTTATCAATTCCAATATTCATTTGCAAGGCCATTTATAAAAAACCTTGTTTATAAAAATACTTTCGTACCATATTATGCTTTTAATTCAAAGCTGCTGTACAGTTTAAATAAATTCACTTACTATTGGAGTGATTTTTCTTCGGGTGGAACAAATATTAGGGACGAATCCTATCTTTTTCTTGTTTCATTTTCACCAACTGTTAAAAAGCAATTCAATCGGTTATCATTAACGTTTTCATATGAAATAGTTCTTTCAGCTTTCGCAAATATAAATCATTCTTACAATAAATGGTACCACGACTGGCATCCTCCGCAAGTTCATTATGATACTTCATACTGTTATACAAGAAATGAATATCTCAGCCCGATTAAACTTTTCAATTCGCGGTTAATGTTCAATAATTTTAACATCAGTATTGGTTATTCATTTAAATCCAATCCTTATTACAGTAAAAGAAAAATTGATACTGCTTCTTTCTTTTATAAAAGGAAAAATGTAATAACATTTGATGCATTGGGAGGGGGCGCATTGGGTGTTGCTATTGGTTATTCAAGAATATTTGGCATGCGTAACTTTCAATTCTTTGAAACAGGTACAAGTTTTGGTTACAGTGAAGCGTATGAAGATTTAATTTATCAATTATATTTCCTCTATTATGATAATAAAATAGGTGCAGGTGTAGGTTTTACAGGCTCAAATCATTTTATAAATAATGATTATCTGACGTATGTTCCATATCCTATTTTATCTTTTCGGCTTGATGGTAAAAACAGGCCTTTTATCTATAGGGTGAATTTAACCCCACTCTTTATTTATAAAAAATATGGCGGGAAGTTTAAAAAAGTTGAACGATCATTCATACCATGCATAGGATTTCAGTTCGGTTACAGGTTTTAACAATTCGAACAATGCCGAAGGCATCCCTACGGGACAAACGTCTAACGACAAACAACAAACATTTTTTATTTCTTTTCATACGCTCCCATATCCGGAGCCGCATCATTCGTGCGGTTGTGGCGGAGAATATCAAAAGGAATGTATTGCGCAATACTCATTAAACCTTTGTTGATTGCGGCAGAACCAGAGTTCAACTGATAGTTGTTTATTGAAACGTCAACAAAAGCAGGGTCGCTATTAATAATGCAGCTTACATAAAAGTTCGGGTCGCTTGTATTTAGCTGGGTTTTTAACAGGCAGTGATCAAATTTATAATTGAATAAAGCTCCGGACTTACTATCAAGTAAAATTTCTTCGGCAACGGAACCATAAATTATACAATTACCGAAATAAGTTTTTACAAGATCACGTAGCTGTATCTGATGATTGATATCTTCATACCAATTATTCAAAACGATGGAAGTCGTATTTCTTATAGAATAATTCCAGTAATTTCCGATAGTGCAATGCCTGAAATCATAATTGCCGCCGATATTAAACACTACAGCATATTGTCCGCAATTCCCGATTACGCAATTTTCGGCTTCCACCCATGATCCCTGCGCGAAAATGCCTGCAGCGCTCATGTTTTCAATGATCGTGTTTTTTATTATCAATGTAGGTTGAATAGGGTTGATAGAAGTAGTGTCAACATGAATACCAACAATCCCGTTTTTAATAATTGCATGGTCAATTTCATTATTTTTACTTCCTGCTGAAAGCCAAATCTTACCCCACTGACCCGGTAAATCCTTATAATATTGTTCAAGCCTGTCGCCCTGGAAAGTAACAGGATTACCCAGCGTTCCCTGAACTTTCAATGTCCCATCCTTATATACCCATAGAACACTATTTTTATGAAAGCAGATACGCGCGTTTTCTTTTATAGTGAGGATGCATGCTGAATCAACAACAGCATAACCGTAAATTACATGTGGTTTATCGTTGGTCCAGATGTCATCGCAATGAATTATTGAATAAGGAGGAAAATTAGGATAGAAATGATCCGGTGTATGGTAATAGGCATCCTGCCCCCATGCTACAAGCTGCACCTGTTGCAGATTTCCGTTCGTTTCAAAAAGAATGGAATCGCTCACAACTAACGGTGAATTATAATTATTAGGATCAACAGTGACTTTTATAAAAATGAAAATACTGTCCTTAGGTTCAATCTCAACATTATTCATTTCAGATGCAGAAATTCCATCAATATTTAATCTGAAATTTGAATTAATACCCCCTGCAAGCCTGATTGATGATACTATTATTTTCCGGTCATAGGAATTATATATTTTCAGTTGTTTGGTAGTTGATCCAACTGTTGTAAATACAGTGTCAAAAAATATCGTGTCGCTTGAAAAAACGAGTTTGGCAGACATATCAGTAATTATCTTATCCTTTTTACATGAGTTTGTAAAAAGAAATAAAACAAGGATAAGTGAAAAGAATGCTAAATCAGGAAATATATACTGAATCTTAACAGATTTGCGAAAGCAAAGATGCATAGATTCAGTAATACTGAGCAAATGAGTTTGCATTTTTTTTGCAAATTCATTCAGCCGAAGTATGAATTGCCTTTTCATCCAATCGTTTTTAGATATACTGAATCTTAACAGATTTGCCTGCCCGTCCGTTCAGGCGGGCAAAAAGCAAAGATGATTAGATTCAGTAATACTGAGCGAATGAGTTTGTGGTTTTTTGCAAACTCATTCAGTCGAAGTATCAATGCAAATATAGTTAATTATAGCAACTTACGTAAAATTTTGATTATTATTGCGTAACCTGAATTATTCACATCTGAATATATGCGATTATTTTTTTTACGAATAAAAAAAATATATAGACATAATCATTAATTTATTAGATGAAAATAATTATTTATACATTTAGATAAATTATATTATTTTTGCATTTTGTTTCCAATTTCAAGCATTTTATTATGGGTTATATTGACTTTGATAAGAACCAGTTAGTTAATCTGGAATATTCTCTTAATAAGGAATTGCTTCGCTCCAACAGAATGGGTTCTTATTCATGTACCACTATATTGGGTTGCAATACAAGAAAGTATCACGGTCTGTTAGTTTCACCTCAACCAGCCATTGACAACGAAAATCACGTATTGCTTTCAGCACTTGATATTACAGTTGTTCAGAGGGAAGCTGAATTTAATTTTGGTATTCATAAATACCCCGGAGGTGTGTACATTCCGAAAGGTCATAAATATTTTAGTGATTTCACTACCGAGCCAATACCAAAACTTACGTTTCGTGTCGGTGGAGTGATTCTTTCCATGGAGTTGCTGCTTGTATTGGATGATAATCGTCTTCTTATCCGATATATACTTGAAGATGCTCATTCTCCTACGATTCTGAGATTGAAGCCTTATCTTGCATTCAGAAATATCCATAAACTGGCAAAGGCAAATGTTTTTGTCGAAAAAAGATATGAATCAATTGACAATGGGATCAAATACAGGATGTACACCGGTTATAGCAATCTTTTTATGCAATTATCCAAAAAGCCTGAATACACGCATGTTCCTGATTGGTATTACAATATAGAATATTCAGAAGAACAAACAAGAGGCTATGATTATCAGGAAGACCTCTTTGTTCCCGGTTATTTTGAAGTCCCTGTTAAAAAAGGGGAAGAGATAGTTTTATCTGTTGGAACGAGTGAGAAAAATCCATTACTGCTTAAAAAACTTTTTACTTCAGAAATTAAACACAGGATACCGAGAGACAGTTTTGAAAATAATCTTATCAATTCAGCACATCAGTTTATTGTTCGCAAAGGCAAAAAAACTGAAGCAATAGCAGGTTTTCCGTGGTTTGGAAGATGGGGAAGAGATACTTTTATAGCGCTGCCAGGCTTAACACTTGCCATTGATGATCCTAAAACATGCAAAGCTGTTTTAGATACAATGGTTTCTGAACTCCATGGACCCTTATTTCCGAATGCAGGAAGTGGCAACGATACAGTGTATAATTCGGTTGATGCACCTTTGTGGTTTTTTTGGGCGCTGCAACAATACGCCGAATATACAGGCACAAAAAAAACTACATGGAAAGAATACGGACGCAAGATGTTGATGATACTTGAAGGATTTAGGGAAGGAACCATGTTCAACATCAAAATGCAGGATAATGGTCTGATATACGCTGGCGAGGCCGGTAAAGCTGTAACATGGATGGATGCTATTGTTGCCGGTAAAGCTGTTACTCCGAGAATCGGAATGCCTGTAGAGGTTAATGTATTATGGTATAATGCCATTATGTTTGCTCTTGAAGTTGCAAAACTTGCCGGCATAAAAAGTTTTGTGAGAAACTGGGAACCTATTGCAGAAAAACTTCCTGATGTTTTCAAAGATACATTCTGGTGTAAAGACAAGGGCTATCTGGCTGATTATGTTTGCGGAGATTATAAAGACTGGACAGTTAGACCAAATATGGTTTTTGCCACTTCACTTCCTTTTACGCTTTTACATGAAAAAATCAGGCAATTAATTCTTGAAAAAATACAGCAAGAACTCCTGACTCCGCGCGGATTGCGTACACTTACACCTAAACACCCCGATTATAAGGAAGTATATGCCGGAGACCAGAGAGAAAGAGATTCGGCGTATCATCAGGGAACCGTTTGGCCGTGGCTGTTAGGACATTTTGCAGAAGGATATTTGCGAATTCATGGTAAAGGTGGATTATCGCTGATAAAAAGTTTGTATGAAGGATTTGATCCGGCTATGAAAGAGCATTGCATTGGCACCATTTCGGAAGTATTCGATGGAGATCCGCCCCACAAGCCAGGAGGCGCTTTATCGCAGGCCTGGAGCGTAGGAGAAATCCTCAGAATACGGAAAATGATTGAGAAAGTTGAGAATAGTTGACATTGATAGAACTGTTTATTGTTAAATAGTGTCTGTCCGTAATGTCGTCATTGCGAATCCCGCATGTGCGAGATGAAGCAATCTAATCATTGTGTGTCAATAGATTGCTTCGTCGCCTGCCTCGCCGCCAGTCTCGCCGACTAGGCGGGGCAAGGCAGGTACCTCCTTACAATGACGTTTTGTATTGACATTACGGACAAGCACTAAATAAAGAAAATAACGACAAACGAATATACAATAGCGAAAATCCATAATAAAGAAAAGATGAGAGTATTAATGTTTGGATGGGAATTTCCTCCGCATATTACGGGCGGTTTGGGAACAGCTTGTTTCGGGCTTACCAAGGCAATGTTAAAGCAGGGAATGGAAGTGATATTTGTGGTACCTAAAGCTTATGGCGACGAAAACCAGGAAGCAGTGAGGATTGTTAATGCCAGCGATATTGTTGTTGATATTAAAAATGAGATATTCAAGGAATACTGGAAACAAATAATGTATATGGAAATTGGTTCAAACCTGATTCCTTATGTTTCCCCTGAAGAATTTGAAAAGCTGACAAATGTTGATATTTTTGATTATGCAAATATTGAAAAATCGGTTTTTTCTAAAGAATTTTCTTTTTCCGGGAAATACGGCAGAGATATGATGCAGGAGGTTTCCCGCTATGCCCTTGTTGCTTCTACAATTGCAGCTTCCACACAATTTGACGTGATTCATGCACACGATTGGTTGACTTACCCCGCAGGTATTGCTGCTAAAAAGGTAAGTGGAAAGCCTCTTGTAGTGCATGTTCACGCTACCGAATTTGACCGCTCCGGTGAAAAGATCAACCAAAATGTATATAACATAGAGCGGAAAGGGATGGAAGCTGCGGATATGGTAATTGCCGTGAGCCATCTTACGCGGCAGATTGTCATTGATCGGTATGGGATCAACCCTGATAAAGTAGTTACAGTGTACAATGCTGTGGAACCTCCCGAAAATCCTGCTGAGCTGAATGCAAAAAAACATTTGAAAGAAAAGATTGTTACTTTTCTCGGACGGGTTACTTTTCAGAAAGGGCCGGATTACTTTGTAGAAGCTGCTGACAAAGTACTTCAGAAAGATAAAAATGTTCGTTTTGTAATGGCAGGTCATGGTGATATGCTCAACAGGATGATCAAGCGGGTAGCGCAACTCCGGATATCTACCAAATTTCATTTTACGGGTTTTCTCAAGGGAGATGAAGTGGATACCATGTTTGCCTTGAGCGATGTATATGTTATGCCTTCTGTTTCTGAGCCTTTTGGAATATCACCTTTAGAAGCAATGAGTTCAAATGTTCCTGTTGTTATTTCAAAACAATCAGGAGTAGCTGAAGTGCTGAGGCATGCATTAAAAGTAGATTTCTGGGACATAGATGCTTTGTCTGATTCTATTTATGGATTATTGCATTACGAAGCGCTTTCAAAGATGTTTATTCGTTATGGCAAAACAGAAGTTGATAATATGAAATGGGACGATTCCGCCATCAAGGTGCGCCACGTTTATGAAACGGTTTTGGGCAGAGCAAATTAGTGTTATGTTAGGAGCGATATGTCGAATAGATTGCTTCGTCGTTCGCCACGGCGAACTCTTCGCAATGACGTCATTGCGAGGCCGACGCAGGAGGCTGAAGCAATCTCAATACGAGAGTTTGAGTTTAATATAACAATAGTTATGTAATTTATTTTAGCAAATTCGATATATAAGATGAGAGCAATTTGTTTTTACTTCCAAGTACACCAACCATTTCGATTACGAACATACCGGTTTTTTGATATTGGTGTAAACCATCATTATTACGATGAATATACCAACCGATATGTTTTACGTCGGGTTGCTGATAAGTGCTATATTCCCACAAACAATGTAATGCTTGATCTGATCAAGGAATTCGGTTCCTCTTTTAAGATCAGCTATTCCATTTCAGGGACGGCGCTCGACCAGTTTGAACTATACGCCCCAGATGTGATTGAGAGCTTTCAGAAACTGGCAGCGACAGGTTGTGTGGAATTCCTTGCAGAAACGTATTCACATTCTCTATGCGCACTTAAAAGTAAAGAAGAATTTTTCAGTCAGGTAAAACAACATTCGGAAAAGATTGAGCGTTTGTTCGGGCAGAAGCCGACTACTTTCAGAAATACCGAGTTGATTTATTCTGACAGGATAGGGGAGATGGTAGCTGAAATGGGCTTTAAAACAATGCTTGCAGAAGGCGCTAAGCATGTGCTCGGATGGAAAAGTCCGAATTTTCTCTATTGTAATACTATCAATCCCAAATTGAAAATCTTATTGAAAAATTACCAGCTCAGTGATGATATTGCTTTCCGTTTTTCGCAAACCAGTTGGGCGCAATGGCCACTGACAACAGAGAAATATGTTGATTGGCTGAACGCCATTGATCATGATCAGGAATGTGTGAACTTATTCATGGATTACGAAACTTTCGGCGAACACCAATGGCCTGAAACAGGGATTTTTTGTTTTCTCAAGGCATTACCCGGAAGAGTTTTTTCACATTCAAATTATAAATTTCATACACCTTCAGAGCTTTCAAAGTTATTGCAACCTGTTTCTCCTATTTATGTTCCATACCCCATTTCATGGGCGGATGAAGAAAGAGATTTAACTGCATGGCTTGGGAATGACTTGCAGGACGATGCTTTTAATAAATTGTATGAGATAGAAGAAAAAGTGAAATACTGTAATGACCCTGCAATTTTGAGAGATTGGAAATATTTGCAAACAAGTGACCATTTTTATTATATGTGCACCAAATGGTTCTCCGACGGGGATGTTCACAAATATTTCAACCCTTACAACACTCCTTATGAAGCCTTCATCAATTTCATGAACATTTTTTCCGATTTTCTGATCCGGATTAATGAAATTTGCCCGGATGCTGCCGGAATTGAGATTAAATCTGAGCCAAAGCAAGTGATGACAGACAAGGCGGTTAATAAAAAAGAAAAAAAGAAAATTGCAACAACGAAACCAACATCTGCAATAAAAATAGTAAAGACTGCTAAAAAGTCCGCAATTTCATCAAAGGCAAGAACTGCCGGAAAAAAGAGGTAAAAGGCAAACCATCTGCCATGACCACTTACCTGCCTGCCTCGCCGGCAGGAAAACTACAAACCCTGCCTACCGGCCAGGCAGGCTAATTTCTTTCAGTATAATTCTTCTTGATTTACTTGATGGTTTTACTAATTTTATTATTATTTTTACCGAACTGTTGTTGATTATAGATGAAAAGGTATAAGGGTATAAAGGTATAAGGGTATAAGTAGGTCAGTCCCATATATTCCCCTATACCTTAATATCTCTATCTCCCTATACCTAAATAATAACAATTTAACCATTTAACAATTAAACCATTAAACCATTTAAAGTATAATTATGCCTGAAACCAAAGAACTTAAACCCGATTACTTATTTGAAGTAAGCTGGGAAGTGTGTAACAAAGTAGGTGGAATATATACCGTAATTTCTACCAAAGCACAAACATTGGTAAATGAGCATAAGGATAAATTTATTTTGATAGGTCCTGATGTGTGGAAAGAAATAAAAGCGAATCCTGAATTTGTGGAGGACAAGTTTCTTTATCGGTCATGGAGAGAAGAAGCGGTGCAGGAAGGTTTGCGTTTTAAAATTGGCCATTGGAAAATTCCTGGGAACCCTGTAGCTATTCTGGTTGATTTTACACCATATTTTGCTATAAAAGACAAGATATTTGCCGAGTTTTGGGATAAATACCATCTTGATTCTTTGTCAGGACAATGGGATTATATAGAACCTGCTATGTTCGGGTATGCATCTGCAAAAGTTATTGAAAGTTTTTATGAATTCAATATATCTAACAGGGACAAAGTAATTGTCCAATTCCATGAGTGGATGACAGGTTCCGGGATATTGTATTTGAAAGACCGTGTTCCGCAAATTGGAACTGTATTTACCACACATGCCACAGCCATAGCTCGTTCCATAGCAGGTAACGGACTGCCTTTATACCAGAATATTGAAATTTACAATGCAGAATCGCTTGCCAAGGAACTGAACATAACATCTAAGCAATCGCTCGAAAAGATTTCAGCCCGGCTTGCAGATACTTTTACTACTGTTAGCGAAATTACTGCTAAAGAATGTGAATATTTTCTTGGTAAAACGGTTGATTTTATCACTCCAAACGGTTTTGAAGATTCTTTTGTTCCCGGTCCTGAAATTTTTGATGAAAAACGACATGCAGCCAGAACCAAATTATTTGATGTAGCCGACGCATTGCTCAACCGGCAGATTTCGCGCAACAGTATGCTTGTTGCCATTAGTGGAAGATATGAGTTTAATAATAAAGGTATTGATTTGTTTATTGATTCGCTTGGAAAACTGAATAAACGTGAAGACATAGGCGGAGATATTCTTGCTTTTATCCTTGTTCCCGGGAATCAGGCAGGACCAAGAAAAGATCTATTTGACCGGTTGAATAAGCCGAACTTTGATACCCCTATAACACAAGATTACCTGACACATTATCTCCATGATGTGGAATTAGACCCAACCATACGCAGAATAAAAGAGAAAGGACTTCAGAACTCCCTTACAGACAGGGTTAAAATCATTTTTGTCCCTTCTTACCTGAATGGTTATGATGGGATTATTAATATGGAATATTATGATATTCTGATAGGATTTGATATAACGGTATTTCCTTCCTATTATGAACCTTGGGGATATACACCTGTTGAAAGTCTTGCCTTCCAAGTCCCAACCCTTACCACATCCCTTTCCGGATTTGGAAAATGGGTGAAATCAAATTACGGGCAAATTGATGAAGGTATTGCAATTATTGAACGTAACGACGATAATGAAGAGCAGGTAGTTGAACAGATTACTGAGCAGTTGTTCAGATGCCTTCACCGTGATGAAAAAGATAAGCAGAAGTCAAAGGAAAAAGCGCGTGAAATTTCTCATGCTGTTCTTTGGAAAAATTTCATCAAAAACTATTACGAAGCTTACAATTCAACACTTAAAAAAGTATGTGAAAGGGATAATTTATATAAACATAAGCAGTTACCAGAACTCGTTCATGTGTTAAAAACACCACAGCAGAATAAACCTGTATGGAAAAAAGTGCTTGTGAAATCTGAATATCCTGAAAGTTTATCCAATCTGGTAAGGCTTACTAAGAATCTTTGGTGGTCGTGGAATTATGAAGCTCAGGAACTATTTGAAATGATCAATCCTGTTTTGTGGGAAGAATGGCAACATAATCCTATTGCCATGCTGCAGGCATTGTCGTATGAACAATTACTTGAACTTGAAAAAAATAATGAGTTTATGGAACTGTTGGCGAATGTTTACCGAAAGTTCAGCTTATACATGGAAAAAGCCTGTGAAAAGCCAAAAGAACAGATCGCTTATTTCAGTATGGAATATGGACTACACGATTCATTGAAAATATTTTCCGGTGGGCTTGGAATTCTTGCTGGCGACTACCTTAAACAGGCAAGCGATTCAAATGTGAATATGGCAGGAGTGGGGTTGCTGTATAGGTATGGGTATTTCACACAAACTCTTTCTCCCAGCGGCGAACAAATGGAAACCTATATCGGTCAGAAATTTTCTGATCTTCCGCTTAATCCTGTGAGAGTGGAAAATGGAGAAAGTTACGGAAATGGAAACAACTGGTTAAAGATCAGGCTTGCATTACCGGGGCGTACATTGCTTGCAAAAGTATGGAGGGTGGATGTTGGCCGTATTCCTTTATATCTGCTTGATACTGATGTTGACGAGAATACAGCCGAAGACAAGAGTATTACACATCAGCTTTATGGTGGCAACATGGAAAATCGCTTGAAACAGGAGTTGTTGCTTGGAGTGGGGGGAATCAGGCTACTGGATGCAGTAGGATTAGCCCCTGATATTTATCACTGCAACGAGGGTCATGCTGCTTTTATCGGTGTTGAAAGATTGCGCAAATATGTACAGGATAACTTCTTTACCTTCCGTGAAGCGCTTGAAATTGTAAGGTCATCCACCTTGTTCACTACACATACTCCTGTTCCTGCCGGACATGATGCATTCAGCGAAGACCTGCTTCGAACCTATATCCCGCATTATGCAGATCGCTTGAACATCAGTTGGGACGCCTTTATGAACCTTGGCCGTAAAAAGGAAAATGATCCGAATGAAAAGTTTTCAATGAGTATTCTTGCTGTTAGGCTTTCACAGGAAGTAAACGGTGTAAGCCGTATTCATGGGAGGGTTTCGAGCGAAATGTTTAACAGTATGTGGGAGGGATTTTTCCCTGAAGAGTCGCACATTGGCTATGTAACAAATGGAGTTCATTATTCCACATGGACTGCCAAAAAATGGCAACAACTTTATAAAGCGCAGTTTGATGAAGGATTTGAGCAGGATCAGTCAAATCCCGAATTCTGGAAAAAGATTTTTAATGTAACCGACGAACAGATATGGCGAATCAGACAAAGCCAGAGAAAAGAGCTTATGGATTTTGTTAAAAAACGCCTGATGGAAAATCTTGCCAAGCGTCAGGAAAATCCTAAAGATATTATCGGGGTTATTGATTCATTCGATGAAAATGCTTTAACTATTGGGTTTGCACGACGCTTTGCTACATATAAAAGATCGCTGCTCCTTTTTAAAAATCCTGAAAAATTAGCAAAACTCCTGAACAATCCTAAAATGCCTGTGCAGTTTATTTTTGCGGGGGGGGCGCATCCTGCAGACGAGGCAGGACAGGACATGATCAAACAAATCATCGAAGTTTCAAAAAAGAAAGAATTTATTGGAAAGATTACGTTCCTTGAAAATTATGATATGAATATTGCTTCCAAACTTGTGCAGGGTGTTGATATCTGGCTTAACACACCTACGCGCCTTATGGAAGCTTCCGGTACAAGCGGACAGAAAGCTGTGATGAACGGGGTAGTCAATTTTAGTGTTCTGGATGGCTGGTGGGCAGAAGGGTATGTTGAAAAAGCTGGCTGGGCATTGAGCGAAGAAGCAACTTTTGAAAACCCACAGTTTCAGGACGAACTTGACGTCGAAATCATTTACGATGTGCTCAAGGATGAAATCATCCCGATGTTTTATAAACGCGACAAACAGGGCGTTCCGTCAAAATGGGTGTCTTATATAAAAAACACGATTGCAGAAATTGCACCACTTTTTAATACAAAAAGAATGATAGATGATTATTTTAAAAAGTATTACCTGAAACTGATTGAAAGAACCAATATGCTGAAAGAAAATGATTATGACACTGTAAAACTACTTTCAAATTGGAAGAGGAAAATTGTTCGCGGATGGGAAAGCATTGAAGTTGTTTCAATAAATGTTCCGGATCCAAATAAACATCCGTTTAAACTTGGCGAAAAATTTGTTGCTGAAATTACGATTGACCTGAATGAGCTTTCTCCTGAAGATATTGGTATAGAAGTAATATTTGGACAGAAAGTGAGGGACGAAGTAAAAGAAATTATTCACAAATATGAAATGAAAATAGAAAAGACAGAAGACAATATAGTGACTTATAAAACTGAGATTTTTACTACCCGGTCGGGTGTATTTGATTATGCATTCAGAATGTTCCCTAAGAATCCATTATTGCCAAACAGGCAGGATTTTAACCTGATCAGATGGATATAGCTGCAAACGGGATAAATTTGTACATTTTGAATAGGTCTTTGGTTTATAGTCAGGGCTGCCAGTTTAGTCAATGGTTTTCAGTTATTGGTAAAATTAACTAAAGACCCTGACTAACCGACCAAACCGGCTGCTGTAGACCAATAACTATGACTCAAAAGAAATGTATTATTTTATACCATTTTGAGTATATCTTGCAGCTTCTAAACTCAAAGTCGGGTTAACCCCGTTGGATAACCCTATTTGAAAAACTGATATGCAATAAAAATGAAATATCCTACGGGGTTAATTGTAAATTTTGGGAAAGATTCTCTTGAATACAAAAGGATAATTTTATAATCTGTGTAATCTGTGGCTGTATTTAACCGCTAAGTAGTTACGATTTTTTTATATTTGCTTTTATTTAATCATTAATCCAAATACAATATATGAAATTATTAGAAGGTAAAACAGCTTTGATAACCGGCGCTTCAAGAGGCATCGGCAGAACAATTGCACTGAAGTTTGCACAAGAAGGCGCCAATGTTGCATTTTCCGATCTTTTTTATGACGATAAAGCCGTTTCGCTCGAAGAAGAATTAAAAGCCCTTGGTGTTAAAGCAAAAGGATTTGCTTCGGATGCCAGTTCTTTTGAAGCTTCAGAAAAATTGATTGCAAATGTATTAGCTGAGTTCCAAACCATCGATATCCTTGTTAATAATGCAGGAATCACCAGAGATAACCTTTTGCTCCGTATGACCGAATCGGATTGGGATATGGTGATGAGTGTAAATCTGAAATCGGTATTCAATTTAACGAAAGCTGTTCAGAAAATAATGATAAAACAAAGGTTTGGTTCAATCATTAATATGAGCTCTGTTGTTGGCATTGAAGGAAATTCCGGGCAGTCGAATTATGCAGCATCGAAAGCAGGCATTATTGGTTTTACTAAATCAATTGCACAAGAACTTGGCTCCCGGAATATTCGCTGCAATGCGATAGCTCCTGGTTTTATCGAAACTGAAATGACAGCAAAACTTCCTGAAGATATTAAAATAAAATGGATAGAAAATATCCCATTGAAACGCGTGGGTACTACGGATGATGTTGCAAATGTTGCTATTTTCCTTGCCTCTGAACTTTCTAACTATGTGAACGGCCAAGTGATTAGTGTTTGCGGTGGTATGCAAACGTAAATGTTTTTTAACAAATGGAAATTATAGATGTTGGAGAAAATTCAATATATTTGTTTCCTTGTTGTACTTGGTAACTTATTTTTCAAATTCGTGCATTTTTTGTGCGAGGGAATTTAGGATACATATTAATAAATATTTTTAAGAGGCAACTATAATCATATACATTCGTCATTATATCAGTAAATAATATTTATATTTAAATTAATCTTATTGTGAAATGAAAAAAAGTCTTTTTCTGACAATAATAACAAATGTTTGGCTGTCGGTTATTTGCCAGAACACGGATCAGCAAATAACAAAGCCGGCAGACTATATTATTACAGATGCGTATACATTTTTGGGTATTTATAAAGATACCATCGCACACTTAGTTTGGGAAAATAATCCTGATCCTGATATATATCGTGTTCAGGTGGAACGAAGTTATGATAGTATTAATTATTCTTCTTTAGCTTCTGCCAATATCAAGTCATTGCTTGATCTCCATGCAGAAAACTATAACCCATATATTGAAAGGTATAATAGTATTCTTATGTCTTCTGAACACGGTAATATCCGATTTATGTATAATGATGTTATACCTGGTTCTAACTTAAATAAAATCAAGTTGTGGTATAGGGTTATTATGTATACAACAAGAGGTCTTTCATATTCTTCCCCCGGAATACGAAGCAAAATCGTTCATGGCAATCAGAAACAATCTCAGGTTACGCAACCTGAATTGTTTAATGGTGCAACCGCCTTAAAAGGTGGTAGTACAAGGGCATGCCCGCCACTTGGAACCCCCCCCAGCGGATTTATAATTTGTGGCCAGCCCCAAACTCAATACGGAGCATGCTGTTCTTGGGTTGAACAACCTTACGCAGCACCTGATGCAGTATCAATTGCTTGCGGAGGCGGTAGTTATGCATGGTGTTGTGATAATGTTCCTGAGGCACCAGGATGTGCACTGTCCGGATGTTTTGGATTTGCATCCGATCCGTGTTGCGTGCATTATTGCTCCGATTATGCTAGTTGCAGTTGTACTCCTTGGGAATGTTGTTCCTCATCGGAGGTTTTGGAAATGGTGGTTTTACAGTCTACCCCACTTCCAGGTATCACTATTTCAGGGAATGTTCAGGATGAAACTTGTGCAGGGCTTAATGATGGTTCTATTACTATTACAGTTAATAATCCTACTCCACCTGTAAACTATATATGGTCTAATGGCGCCATTACTCAAAATCTTACAAATATTCCCGGAGGAAATTATTCGGTTACGGCTACAGACGTTGCGGGTTGTACAAATACATCTTCATTTACGGTTGGCTCCCAGTCACCAATTATTCTTGTTACTTCCTCAACAGATGAGCATTGTGGACATTTTGATGGAACCGCAACTGTGAATGCAACAGGAGGGCCTGGTGGAATATACACGTATAATTGGAACACAAACCCTGTTCAAAACACTCAAACTGCTATTAACCTTCCGGGCGGAACTTATATAGTTACCGTTACTGATGGTGCTTGTACAACCACAGCCTCAGCAACAGTTAATAATCAGCCAGCGCCTTTTGCATCCATTACAAACATTATCGACGAAACCTGCACGCATTCGAATGGCGGAGCTACTGTTACAGCCTCTGATGGAACACCAGGATATAACTACCAATGGAATTGCGTTCCTCCTCAATATACTCAAACAATGACGGGAGTGCATGGCGGTACATATATTGTTACTATAACTGATGCGAACAACTGCACAGCCACAACCAACGTTACCATTACCGATTCGCCACCACCTGTACTTTCTATACTAAATACAACTCCTGCAAATTGTGGCTATTCAAATGGCTCAGTTGAAATATCTGTCAATGGGGGAACACAGCCATTCCAGTACTATTGGAATACTGTTCCTCCCCAAAATACGCAAACTGCATCCGGAATACCGGCTGGTACATATATAGTGACTGTCACTGATAACAATAGCTGTAATGCAACTATCACAGGAATAGTGACACAGATTCCCGGGCCAACAGCTTCCACTACAAGCATGCCGGAGATTTGCTTCCGTAGCGATGGAACAGTTACTGTTACTGCCAATGGTGGTTATGGCACATATACGTATAATTGGAACACAAACCCTCCGCAGATTACCCAAACTGCTATAAATTTACCATCAGGTACGTATACTGTAACTGTAGATGATGGAGGTTGTACGGCAACAACATCCGGTAGTATTGTTTTTATTCCTGGCCCTACTGCGTATTTCTTAGTACATCCTAAAGTTTTGACTATATTGGATGACCCCGTTTCATTCCTTGATAATTCTTCTGGTAATATTATAAGCTGGCAATGGACACTTGGAGATGGCTTGACGGCAAGTGGAATAGCATTTGACCATAAATATAACAGTGTCGGAACATTTGTTGTCACTCTTATTGTTACTGATAATAACGGATGCACCGATACTATTAGCGATACAATAACAGTTAAAGATATTTTCACAATCTATATCCCATCTGCTTTTACTCCTAATGGTGATTGGGATAACGATTATTTTTTCCCGCAAGGAATAAACTGGGACCCTGACTGTTTCCAGATAAATATTTTTAACCGTTGGGGAAGTTTAATTTACCATACAAATACTATTGGAGATAAATGGAATGGGACACTTAATAATAGTGGCACATGGGATGATGTAGTTATTGATGTTTATGTTTATGTCATCAGTGTAAAAGAGATGGAAGGTCCCAAACACGAATATATAGGAAGAGTAACTTTGATACATTGATATTTTTTTTTGTATCCATCCAGAATTATTCATGAAAATTGGGTTTTAACATCACCACCGAATATCCGTTATGGTTTCTCATCTTCTGCATCTTTTTGGGGGCAGGAGTTGCATTATTGCTTTATTATAGGAATAACAGGTATAATATAAGCAGTTGGCTGAAAAAAACTCTGGCTGTAATCCGTTTTGTTACGGTTACGGTTATTGCCTTCTTACTCCTTTCGCCATTAGTAAAATCTGTGTACAGGTATGTTGAAAAACCTATCATCATTATAGCGCAGGATAATTCGATGTCGATTCTTATTAATAAAGATTCATCCTTTTATAAAAACCAATACCCCGAAAAATTAAATAAACTCATCAACGGCTTAAAATCGAAATACGAAGTAAAGACATACTATTTCGGAGATAAAGTAACCGATAAGTTGAAAAGCGCTTTTGATGATAAAGTCTCAGATGTATCAGCATTCTTTGATGAATTTCAAACCAGATATACCAATCGCAATGTTGGTGCACTTGTTTTGGCCACTGACGGTATTTACAACAAAGGAAAAAATCCGCTTTATGTTTCTGATTTTGCGACATTCCCAATTTATACACTTGCCTTGGGAGATACAACGATATATAAAGATCTGATTATTTCAAAGATTAATTATAACCATATAGCTTACCTCGGAAATAAATTTCCGGTTGAGATCGTTGTTACAGCTAATAAATGCAAGGGGAGTAGCACAAAACTTATTGTTTTAAAAGGAAATGAATCCCTTTTTGCCAAAAACTTTGATTTTACAACTGCATCTTCAACACAAACCGTTTTTCTTGAAATTGAAGCTAAGCAGTCCGGAATACAGCGGTATCGGGTTATTTTATCTTCGATAAAAGATGAGGTTACTTTAGCCAATAATGAACAGGATTTTTTTGTGGAAGTATTGGATCAGAGGCAAAAAATATTGATACTTGCCAACTCTCCAAATCCGGATATCGCGGCAATAAAGGAGTCGCTTGAAAAGAATGATAATTATGATGTAGAATCATATCTAACCGATGATTTTACCAAGCCGCTTACAGGATTCAATCTGGTTATTCTTCACCAACTTCCCTCGTTGACAAATTTTGCTTCGAAAATTCTTGAATCACTTAAGAAATTCGAAATTCCGGTTATTTATATTTTAGGTGCGCAGAGTAATTACAATATTTTTAATGGGCTGAATGCAGGGCTGAGTATTGCAGTAAATACAAAATCTTCAATAAATGAAGCGCTGCCTGTAATCAACAATGATTTCCCACTGTTTACGATAAACGAGGATGCCAGACGTTTTTCTGATGATCTTCCTCCATTGTACGTGGCTTTCGGATCTTATAAAACTTCTAATTCGGCGAATGTGTTGTTTTATCAGAAAATAGGATCTGTAGCGACCAAACAGCCATTGGTGATTTTTAATCATGTTGATAATCTGAAAACATGCGTGATCGCAGGCGAAGGCATTTGGAAATGGAAATTTACAGACTATATGCAGCATCAAAATCATGATATTTTCAACGAAATGATTGGTAAATTTGTACAATACCTTGCTGTTACTGATGACAAGAGTTTCTTTAGAGTAAAGGGGAACAATAACTATTACGAAAATGAGAATGTTGAGTTTGATGCCGAGTTGTATAACGACAGTTATGAACTCATTAATGAACCGGAGGTCAATTTTATTATTTATAACAAAGAAAATAAGGACTACCCATTTGTCTTCAGTAAAACATCAAATGCTTATCATTTAAATGCAGGAATATTCCCCATAGGAGAATACCGGTATAAAGCAAAGGTGAGAGCAGGGGATAAAATTTACACTAAAACGGGAATATTCAACGTACTTGCTCTCAACCTTGAATCTTTAAGTACAACAGCTGATCATAAATTATTGTATAACATTTCCCGAAAGCATGATGGAAAATTGTTCTATCCCAACCAACTGGATGAACTGCTAAAAGCCATAAATAGCAGGGACGACATTAAATCAGTTTCCTTCACTCAAAAGAGATTTAATGAAATGGTCAACCTATTATGGGTATTCATTCTGATACTTGTTCTCTTATCAGTCGAATGGTTCCTTCGGAAGTGGAGCGGGAATTATTAAACAATTGGCAATTATACTGTGAATGATGTAAATGATTACATTTGGGTCCCCAGGTATAAGGGTATAGGGTATAGGGTATAACCCGATCTTCCTTATGCCTCTACGCCTTTATACCTTTATGCCTTTATACCTTTATTGTTATGGGATAGGTCGCGGTTTATTCCTTTGAAAAGTATTGGTATTCCTGCGATTGTTAGTATTACCGTTTTGATTTTCATTTTGGCTTTGGTTGATCCTGCGTTTGTTGCTTGCAAGGATATCATTTGTATTACTGAGCCTCACATCTCCGGCCAGTTTTAGTTTGCCTCCTGATAACATTTCCAGATGTCCCGCTATTACTTCATCTGTAACCGATTCGCGATTCCAGTTCAGGTATGATTTTTTCAGGTGATTAGCAATAGTCTTTATCAATGCGTCTTTCGAAGGAACATCTTCCATTTCAATTGCTTTTTTAATGATCCGCTCTATATTATTTCCATAATGCTTGAAAGCAATATTGTAAGTTGGGTAGGAAATTTTTTCAGGTTTATGATCAATCGAAATCTTCTGGGGTATAGGAAATGGGGAATCTACATCTAATTTGAAGTCCGATAAAATAAATAAATGATCCCACAGTTTGTGTTTATATTCATTATTATCACGCATTTGCTGGTTGAGCTGCGACATTACATTAATGATGGCTTTTGCCAGTTTGTTCCTTTTTTCGCGGTCATCAACAGTGATTGTATAATCAATCATTTTTTTTACATTCCTGCCGTATTCGGTAATAGGAATGTTTTCGCGGGTTGTGTTGTATTCCATAAAAATAATATAAAGTGAAAGAATTATTGAGTGAAAAAATAAGAAGGTATTGTTTGTAACTACTCAGCAAGTTGAAACTAATGTATTTTTTTACCACATAGTATCATAGTTAGATAGGTTTACTCACAATTAATTTTTATTTTTAAAGGTGTTCGTGATATCGCTTTGCTATGTTCACATAGATTAACTTTATTTTACAGGTAAGTTCATCTAAATATTTCTGTGTTATCGGCATATACAGCTATGTGGTATTCTATGTTTCTATTGTGTCTATGTGGTAAAAATTTTGTAAAAAACTTCCTATTATTGCCTTTTAAGCTGTTGAGTAGTTACTTTTGTTTTCTTAATGATACAAATTTACATAATAATTTTTAATTAATACACATACCGGATAAAAATGTTTGAATTTAAATCAACAAATCGTTACCTGTTATACCATTTACTTATAACAAAATAGTCCATTGAAATTTGGTATAATGCCGAAAGAGTAGCTGTTACAGTATCCCGAAACTTTGGGAGACTGTTACAGATACCGCATCGGTATTACCGCTTCACTTTACTACCGGCACACAATAAATTACCATAAATAACTACAAATGACCATTCATATTATGCAGTGATTCTGTCCAAAACTATCTGTATCATTTTTTCTACAGCAGGGTGGTAATTCTTGCTGTACTGCTTACTCACGCGGTTAGCAATGATGGTGCAGATGGTAAGTGTATTGTGTCCGAGAATAGTGCCAAGTCCGTAAAGTGCGGATGTTTCCATTTCGAAATTGGTGATGCGATGGCCTTTAAAGTTGAAGGTTTCAATTTTATCATTCAGCAAAGGATCAGATAGATCAATGCGTAATTTTCTGCCTTGCGGGCCATAGAAACCGGAAGCAGTAGCCGTGATACCTTTGAAAAATCCTTCACCAAGTTTGTTTACCAGGCTGTCAGAAGCCTTCACAGTGTATGGTCTTGCAAGTTTTGCCCCCCATCCGGTATGCTTAATAAATGCTTCTGTAATTTCTTCTTCGAAAATATTTTTTTCAGTCTGATAAAAATTCAGCAAGCCGTCGAAACCCAAGCCGTGAGTGGACATTACAAAGTCGTCGACAGGAATATCACCCTGGAGTGCACCTGAAGTTCCAAGACGGACAATATTCAGGCTGGTCAGTTTTTCCTTAATGGTGCGGGTTTTAAGGTCTATATTTACCAGTGCATCCAGTTCATTAACTACGATGTCGATGTTGTCTGTTCCGATACCTGTGGACAATGCTGTTATTCTTTTTCCGTTGTAAGTGCCGGTATGAGTGACAAATTCCCTGTTCTGAATTTTACATTCTATATTTGTAAAATATTTCGAAATGGTTTCTACCCGACCCTGATCACCCACAATTAATATGTCCCCGGAAATATGTTCAGGAAGCAGATGGAGATGGTAAACGCTATCGTTGGAGTTAAGGATAAGTTCAGAATCACCAATTTTTTTCATAATAAATAAAGATTATTTTAAACAAAATATGTTAATTTGCATTTTTTATGAAATACAAATATATACAAATGAAAGGACATTACAGCAATATTCTTGTTCCGACAGATTTCTCAGGGCAGTCTCTTCTTGCACTGGAGCAGGCGTATGCATTGGCAAAGTTGCTGAATGTGGAAATCACCCTGTTACATGTTATTCCTGAAGACGGCAATTTTTTTGCTTTCGGAAAATTTTTCATCCCGAAGTTTCGGGATTCAGAACAACAAAAAGCCGATTACGAAGAAAGTTGTGAGGCACGCCTGATGCAAATTTCCGAGAGCGCATCTAGAAACTCCTGGATAAAAGTTAACCACTTGTTGCTGAAAGGCAAGGTACACGATATGATAGTACAGGTGTCAAAAGATATTTATGCACGGTTTATTGTAATGGCTGCCAATAGCTCTGATCCGGAACACAAGAAATATATTATCGGCTCGAATACTTCACGTGTTATCAGGGAAGCGCCATGCCCCGTACTCACATTTAACGGAACCAACATACGCGAACAGTTTGATACGATCATTCTGCCTCTCGATCTTACCAAAGAAACTCAGCAGAAAGTGGCGAGGGCCATTGAAATTGCCAAATATTATAATTCTACCATTCGTGTTCTTTCCGTTTTACTGACAGACGAAAATGAAGTGGTTACTCACCTTACAGAGCAACTGAAGCAGGTAAAGGAATTTATAGAAAAGCGTGATATATACACAACTGCACACATCATTCATGGCGACAGGATCATTGGCGGACTTACCTCTTTTATTCTTGATTACGCTTATGAAACAGATGGTGATTTGATCATGATCATGACTCAGCAGGAAAGCAACCGCCGCGAAAGATTTCTTGGTTCTAATGCTGCGGATCTTATCAGCCGGTCGAAAATATCTGTGCTTTCTGTAATTCCCAAGTGATAATTCAGTTAACAGTACTCAGTTTGCAGTCCACAAAGATTTACCTACTGCAAACTGTCGATTACTGACTATTCAAAATGTCATTTTTTATCTAAAAATTTTAAGTAGGTTTGTGGAATTATAGAAAAGAAAATGCAATTCGTCGGGGAACATATTGCTATTGGATTTGCAGGAAAGATATTGATTTGGATTTCTTTTGTATCGCTGCTGCTTGCTGCTGTATTCTATTTATTTTCATGCAGTGAAAATCAGATCAATTTCCGTACATGGCGATTTCGTGCCAGGCATTTTTTCAGGTTGCATTTCTTTTCAATATTCGGCGCTTTTGGTATTTTGGTCTATATAACTTTAAATCATTATTTCGAATATAATTATGTATGGCAGCATTCATCAAAAGACCTGCCCTTTGGCTTTTTGCTTTCGAGTGTTTGGGCGGGACAGGAGGGCAGTTTCCTTTTATGGATATTCTTCCAGGGATTAATCGGTTTTTTTTTAATGTATCGCACACACAATTGGGAAATGCCTGTAATGACAGTAGTTTCCATATCACAGCTTTTTCTGACATCAACAATATTGGGTGTACACATCCTAGGGTTGAAGATCGGTAATAACCCGTTCATGCTATTGCGTGAAGCACCTGAAAATATTGGCTCTTCTTTTTTCAGTCATCCAAATTACCTGCAATATATCACTGATGGTGCAGGATTGAATCCGCTTTTGTTGAATGTATGGATGAAAGTTCATCCTCCTGTTCTTTTCCTTGGCTTTGCCTCGGTTATCGTGCCTTTTGCATATGCTGTGGCAGCTTTGTGGAAAAAAAGTTATGCAGAATGGCTGAAACCTGTTATCCCATGGTTGTCTTTTGCAATACTCATCCTTGGCGCTGGGATTTTAATGGGAGGTGCTTGGGCATACCAGGACCTGACATTTGGAGGTTTCTGGTCGTGGGACCCTGTAGAGAATTCATCGCTGGTTCCATGGATTATTCTTGTTGCTTCCTTGCATTTGGTGAAGGTTTCAAAGGTCAGTAACCAGTCTCTCTTTCCTGCATTTCTGTTCACTATCATGGCTTATGTTTTTGTGCTTTATTCCACATTCCTTACTAAAAGCGGTTTGCTGAGCAACACTTCCGCTCATGCATTTGGAAACACAGGATTTACCTGGCATTTGGCTATATTTTTATTCGCATTTTTTTTCATCCCCATACTATTACTTTTTTTTCATCTAAAGAAGTTTCCCGAAAACAAGAATGAAAAAGTATTTTCAAGAGAGTTTTGGATGTTTGTTGGCGCTGTGATTCTTATGCTGTCAGCTTTTCAAATTATTTTCTCTACTTCTGTCCCCTTAATCAATAGGCTTATTGGAACGAATATATCCCCGCCTTCCAACAGAGTTGCTTATTACAACGCATGGCAATTGCCTTTTGCAGCTATTACAGGAATATTAATTGCTTTTACACAATACTTAAAATATGGCTTCAATGAAAAAAAAGTATTTTTTACAAAATTATTTTTCTCATTTATTATATCAATTATCCTGACAGCATTGCTTTATTTTTATTCAGGCATCAGCAAGCTTTCATACTTAATAATGGCATTTGCCTGCTTGTTTGCAGCAGTTTCTTCAATAGATATTCTGCTCAGATTATACCGAACACAAAAAAACAAATCTTCACTTATTAGTCATTTGGGTTTGGGTATTTTCCTGTTTGGTATTCTTTTGTCATCAGCACAGAGCAAGGTGATTTCGAAAAATGTGTTACCTGCCTACCGGACAGGCAGGCCTGTTGATATGGGAAAACGCTTTAATGATGCGGAAAATATGTTGCTCCCCAAAGGAGAGATATTGCCTGTCTACGATTATTATGTCAGTTATGCAGGTTTTAGAACAGAAGGAAACAGAGTTTTTTATCAACTCGATTTTTTGAAAAAAGATAATGATGGTAACTATTATAAAAAATTCACAGTATATCCCGTCATTATTATAAATAGCAGGATGGGGAATGTATATGTTCCGGCAATAAAGCATTTTATTGATCGTGATATATTCACCTTCATTACTTTTGCCGGAAAGATTGGATTTTCTGAAAACCAGGGAAAAAATGATGTCGTCATCATCAAATCAATGGTTTTTCCATTTATCATAGTTGTATGGACAGGTGCAATAATCATGCTTTCAGGCTTTGTTTTAAGCATTTTTAAACGAAGCAAAAATACACCTTTTAATTATTAAACAGATTAATTATTTGATCAGGCAATGACAGTAAAATCAATTAATACAATCGTTTTTATAGGTGCGGGAAATGTGGCCACGCATCTTGCAAAAGCATTGAAAAGCGCCGGCAAATCAATATTGCAGGTATATAGCCGCAGTGAATTATCAGCAATGGATCTCGCGAGAAAAGTGAATGCTTCTTTTACCTGTGATATTTCGAAGGTGAGTTCTAATGCTGATCTTTATATTATTTCTGTTTCCGATTCTTCACTTCCTGTGATAGCATCTGAGTTGAAGACAGCTGACAACCTTATAGTGCATACATCCGGCTTTCATTCGATGGAAGTGATAAAGAAAATTTCAAAAAATATTGGTGTATTTTACCCTGTACAAACATTTACAAAAAATCGTGCTGTCGATCTTTCTCATGTTCCGTTTTGCATTGAAGCAAATTCAAAAGAAAATCTGCAAATACTGGAAACCCTTGCCGGTAACATCACATCTGATGTCAGGCAAATTGATTCAATACAAAGAAAAAAGATTCATCTGGCTGCAGTTTTTGCCTGCAACTTTGCTAATTACATGTATCATGTTGCAGGTGAAATATTGAAAGAAAACAATATTTCTTTTGATATTCTCAAGCCTCTCATTATGGAAACTGCCGCCAAAGTAATGGATCAAAGCCCTGTAGATGTACAGACCGGACCTGCCCGAAGGGCTGATTTGACTGTAATAGAACAACATCTTAAAATGCTTGATGAAAAAGAATATCGCGAGTTATATGAAATAATAAGCCGGCAGATCATTAAAAAAAGTATTTTTGACAATAATTTGAACGGCGGATGATAAATGTATTAAAACTTATCCGATACCCTAACCTGATTATCATTGGTCTTGCTCAATATCTTTTCCGGTATTGCATCCTGTTTCCTATCATGAAGTTGGAGCATGTTGAACCTGCAATGAGCGACCTGAATTTTGCTTTACTGGTACTTTCTACTATTCTGATTGCTGCGGCAGGTTATGCCATTAATGATTATTTCGACATCCGTAGTGATAGAATTAACAGGCCTGACAAGATTATCGTCGGTAGGTTGTTGTCACGAAGAATAGCCATGCTTTTCCATACGATTTTTAGCATTATTGCAATATTGTTGGGCATTTATATCAGTTACAAGGTAGGCTCGTTCAAGCTTGGAGCCATCAATATTGTAATTGCAATTCTTCTCTGGCTGTATTCTGTTAAATATAAGGCATATTTTCTGGTTGGAAATATTATCGTTTCTTTTGCAACAGCCATGACTATTATCGTGGTCATATTATTTGATATGTATGCCCTTCGTTTAGATGGTCATATGGTCATATGGGGTTATGTTCTTTTTGCTTTTATGATCTCATTAATCAGAGAGATTATTAAAGATATCGAGGATATTGAGGGTGATAAAAAGTGCGGATGTTCTACTATTCCCGTTGTTATTGGAATACCTAAAACAAAAATAATATTGCTCATTTTAGTTGGAGTATCTGTAGTTGCATTGTCTTATATATCCTACCTTTCAAATATGCAACATCTTAAAATTATATTCTGGTATCTGAATATTATTGTGATCATTCCTTTTATTTATATGGGGTATATAATTTATATCTCAAAAAATAAAGCTGATTACGGTTTTCTCAGCAATGTTGCAAAGTTTATTATGCTTTCGGGTGTATTATCGATGACGTTGATTTTTAACTGGTTTTGATAACGAAAACAATGCTGTCTGAAAAACTAAAAAACTACCATATTATTCTTGCTTCTAAATCACCACGGCGGCAGCTTCTTCTTAAAGGTCTTGATATTCCTTTCGAAATAAAAATAAAAAAGGTAGAAGAAACGTTTCCGCTGCATTTAAAACGGGAAGATATAGCCCTTTTTCTATGCGAATTGAAAGCTGCTGCATTTAATGATGAATTGGATGATAAAACACTTGTGATAACAGCCGATACGATTGTCTGGATAAATGAGCAGGCGCTTAATAAACCAAAAGATTATAATGATGCAGTAAATATTCTCACACAGCTTTCAGGTAATATGCATGAAGTAATTACCGGTGTGTGCCTGAAAACAAAAGAAAAGACTTGTTCATTCTATGCTTTGACAAAAGTTTTTTTTAAAAAGCTGTCGCAGGAAGATATTGAATATTATGTTACCCATTACAAACCTTATGACAAAGCCGGCGCTTACGGAGCGCAGGAGTGGATAGGATATGTGGCTATTGAACGGATAGAGGGATCGTATTTCAATGTTATGGGTTTGCCTACAAGATTACTTTATGAAGAACTGTTGAAATTTTAAATTTTCAAATAGGGATACGGCTATGAGCGAAAAAATAAATCTGATCAGATGATTAAAGATATTTAGAAATCATTAATGAGTAAGTAACCTTCAATTAGTTTAATAAAATGAAAAAACTTTTTTTCACTCTTCTTTATGCTCTTTTGATGATTTCAAATCATCTGATGGCAAATACCAGGTATTATCGATTGGCATACCGCGATGATCCTTCAACAACTGTTGTAATAGGCTGGTCAAATGACGGAACTTCTACCAATGCTATGGTTTATTACGGAACAATGGATCAGGGAACAAACTGGTCGGCATATCCCCTGAATCACGGGATAGATCGTAGTTCAAGTTATGTTTCACTCACTAATAATTTTGCAGAATTAACAGGATTGACACCTGATACAAAATATTATTTTGTGGTGAAAGATGATCAGGGAGTAAGTGCAAGATATTCTTTCAAAACTATTTCCGATGATCCTAATGATCCTGTTACCTTTATTGCAGGGGGCGATTCGCGCACCAATGTCCCCTTGATTGAAAGCTGCACAGGCGGTAATTGCAGACTTCAAAGACAAAATGGTAATAAACTCGTTGCTAAAATACGCCCCGATTTTGTCGCTTTCAGCGGCGATTTCATTTTAAGTAATTACCTTGGACTTGGCAATATTTACTATGCTGACTGGCTTGAAGACTGGCAGCTTAGTTTTGGTCCTGATGCTGATGGAGGCTTTATTGCACCATTTATGGCAACATTTGGTAATCATGAATTTAACGATGATATTTATGAACTTTTTGATATTCCTAATTCTGATAATTATTATGCATTTTCTTTTGGCGGAAACCTCTTCCGTTTTTATACGCTTAAAGTTGTAGAAGGTGTGAACGTATGCACTGATACAACGCAACTGAACTGGTTTACTCACGATTTACAAAATTACACAGGTACATCAAGTGAGCCTTATTGGAAAATTCTTCAGTATCATGTACCAATGGTTCCACATGCCGAAACATCACCAAATCAGGATATGATTGATTGCTGGGCTAATCTTTTCCAGCCATATAAAGTGAATTTATGTTTTGAGGGGCACAGTCATGTGCTAAAATATACATGGCCCTTAGTACCGTCATCTGCTTCAGGCAGCGATAATGGCTTTATCCGTGATGATGCGAACGGAACCGTTTATGTTGGAGAAGGATGCTGGGGCGCTCCATTACGTACATTATACATATATTACAGCGCAGATGCAGCATACAACTGGACACGCGATCAGGCTGAAACAGATGGTTTTCATCTGGTTTGTGTGAGCAAGCAGAAAATTGAAATACGCACTATTAAATTTGATGTTGTAACTGCCGTTGGACAAGTCGGGACATACGATCCTCCCTGTACTCTTCCTTCCAATATTTCAATCTGGACACCATCAAATGGCGCTGTGGTAGAAATACTCAATAATTCTGTTGGCATCGAAGATCAGCATTTGATGAATAACAAAGTTGAAGTTTCTCCTAATCCTGCAAAGGATATCATAACGTTGATTGTAAAACAGAAGATTCCCGATGCAACGATTGAATTATATAATGGAATGGGCAGGCTGATTAAAACCGAAAAAACCGATCTGGAAGATAGCTATCCCTTAAATCTAAAAGATTTACCACAAGGAGCATATTTCATCTTTATCAAGGCAAATGGTTACAGTGAATTACACAAGATAATCGTGGATTAGATTGGCGATGCGGATAAATGTTTTGCTTATGCAAGCCAGGCAGCAAATGCAAAAGTCGGGTGACTGAATTAGGAATGATTTTGAAAAATGGACGAAATTTTAAATTTAACTTCCTTTGTTAAATTTATTCTGTATTTTTACAAAAATTTAATAATGTTAAATCATTCATAAAAACGGAGGTAAAAATGAGTATTTTAGTTTATGTTGTTATTGCAATTGTGTTGATTTTCTTTTCGGGCATAAAGATCGTCAGGCCAACGGAAAGAGGTCTGATCGAAAGATTTGGAAAGTATCATCGTTTTGCCAATCCCGGTTTCCATTGGATTATTCCTGTTATTGAGAAAATGTTTCGTGTTAACGTAACAGAAGTAATGGTAAATGTAGAATCACAGGTAATAATAACCAACGACAACCTGAATGCCAGCGTGGATGCCCAGGTTTATTTTAGAGTGAAGCAGGATGAAGAAAGTGTAAAAAATTCAATTTATAATGTGAATAATTACAAGTGGCAGATCGTTAATCTTGCCCGTACTACATTAAGAAATATTATCGGTACTCTTACTTTGAGATCTGCCAATAGCGAAAGAAGTAAAATGAATATAGAATTGCATCAAACTCTGCTTAAGGAAACTCATAGCTGGGGTGTTGAAATAGTACGCACAGAATTGAAAGAGATAGATCCGCCTACCGATGTTCAGGAAACTATGAACAAAGTGGTAAAAGCCGAAAATGAAAAAATCGCAGCTATTGACTTTGCAACTGCAGCGGAAACTGTTGCTGATGGAACAAAACGGGCAAAGATCAAAGAAGCAGAAGGTTTTAAACAATCGAAAATATTGCATGCCGAAGGTGAAGCCGAAGCAATAAAACTAGTTAATGAAGCAGCCAATAAATATTTTATCGGGAATGCTCAACTGTTAAGAAAACTGGAAGCCCTTGAAACTTCACTTGAAAAGAATGCGAAGATAGTGGTGCCAGCAGGCTCGGATCTTGTAAATGTTATTGGAGAAATGGCGGGAATTGCGCCCTTTCCTAAATGAAACCAAAAGAAGAATAGTTCACATTTCTGTGACAGACAGCGATCGCCATTTGACGATCGCTTTTTTGTTTCTTTAAACTTATCAATATTTGTGTCATGTCAGAGCAAATGTATAATGTCAAATGTTTTTGATTTTATTATTTCACCGGTTCCCATTCTGCAAAATATTCAAACACAACATTTGTTTGTGGTTCTGTTGTCCAGAATTCATTGGAGTTGTACGTCCAGCCCATGGTTCCAGAACCGCCGCCGCTTTGTGTTGTAATATAAAACCTATTGGACAGCGAACCAAAATAATTTGCCTGGTCTCTTGGCGAAGTCTGATCGCCTCCGCTCGGATCTACAGGTATCCAGCCATATTCCGGCAGATACACTTCCACCCAGCGGTGAAAAACATCATCCATTGAAGCATCATCGCCCCGCACTACCACTGAGCCTGCGTAACGCGCGGGCAGGCCTGCAGCCCTGCACATCGAAATATATATAAAAGAATATTCAGAGCATGACCCATTACCCCGCTTCAATACAGTTGGTGCGGTGTTCCATCCACCTACTCTCTCATAGAACATGTGATCAATGATGTAATTGTAAATTTTTCTCGCAATCCAGTATGGGTTCTTTTCACTGCCTATTGCTTCCTTTAGAGCACTTTGAATGATGGGATCGTCGTATTTGAATTTTTCATTATTCGCAAGGTATTTGCTTTTAATACTGTCGGGAATTTTTGAAAGGGAATCGACTTTATCAGGATAGATAAAATATCGAACGTCATAAGTAGTGATGGTTGAAACCATTTTTATTTCTTTGACCTCACCTGATTTTATATCGCTGAAATGAAAACGCGTTGTCTTTTGTTCCCACTGGTCGGTAATGATATCGGTGTATTCGGGAGTATAAACAATATTGCCGGAAATGACCTGGTTCACCCGGTTTGTCGGGACTGCAAGATGCACATCCATTGTTTTTACAGTGCCGGGGCCGAAATTTGTGATCAGATAAGTATACGTAACTTTTGATTTTCGTTCATTGCTTGTTTTATATGCATCGTTATCATTTACTTTCAACTGGTAAATCTTGTCGTTCTGATAATCGGCAGCCCAGAGGAATTTCCCGTCGTAACACAGGCTGTTGGTATAGGGGCCGGGAGCATCAGCAATAATAAGCACACAACCTGATACAGGATCCATCATGTAAATTTCATTTTTAATTCTGTCGGATACCCACAGGTATTTTCCATCATATGCCAGTCCATTCGCATCAGATGCAGGTGATTTGAATGATTTGATGATAGTGCCGTCATCAGAGCTGAACTGAATGATTTCATCGGATTTATCATCGGCGCACCACAGGTATTTTCCGTCCCATGCAAGTCCCATGGGAGAATTAGACGGAGCAGGAATAGTTTTTTTGATCGTTCCGTTTTTCGGATCAATGCGATAGATTTTCCCCACATAATTTTCCGCAAGAGGAATTCCGCCTCGTATATCGGCATTCCATAAAGCTTCACCATCCCACGCTAAACCCGTTGGCCAATATGCCGGCGATTTGATGCTTCGCAACACCTTCCCATTTGCGGGGTCTATGCAATAAATTAAATCAGCTTTTCTGTCGGCAAGCCAGATATATTCACCGTCATAAGTTAATCCGGTAGTGAAAGAACCGGGCGTATCAAACGATTTTACAATTTCTCCGGTATATGCCAGGAGCACAGAAGGAGCGTAAAGCAAAGAAATTATTAATGTAATGATGTGTCTTTTCATTTTGTGTTTTTAAAAACATAATAATTATAAATTACATGCGGTACATTGAAGCAAAAATATATAAATAAGGAAATACTTTGATAAAAAATTTGGTGGAATATGAAAATATATTTTACTGTCAGGTTTTACCTTAGATTAATCCGTTAATATTTTTAATTTCACATCAGGAGAACAAAAAAAAATTATCTTTGTTTCTTTAAGAATGTGAAAAGGAAAATGAAAACAAAGAATAAAAAAAAACCTGTGATATTAGTCACCAACGATGACGGCATCATGGCGCCGGGCATCAGGCATCTGATAAAACTGATGCGTACCATTGGAGACGTGGTAGTAGTAGCGCCTGATAAGCCTCAGTCGGGAATGGGACACGCTATCACCATTGCAACGCCATTGCGGTTAGAACGTATTGTAATTGACGGGAAACGGATGGAATACAGTTGCAGCGGAACACCGGTTGACTGTGTGAAATTAGCCGTGAATAAGATATTGTTTGGTAAACCAGATTTGCTTGTTTCAGGAATTAATCACGGCTCCAACGCTTCCATCAACTTGATTTATTCAGGTACAATGTCGGCTGCTGTTGAAGGCGCTATTGAAAACATTCCGAGCATCGGTTTTTCTATACTGGATTATCTCTTCGATGCCGATTTTGCACCTGCCGATATGCATATACTATCCATTGCCCGCAAAGTGTTGAAGAACGGCGTTCCCGAAAGGACCTGCCTGAATGTGAATATTCCAATGACAAAAAAAATAAAAGGAATAAAAATATGCCGCCAGGCTTTTGCATCTTGGGCTGATAGTTACGACGAACGCAAAGATCCGCATCATAAAAAATATTATTGGCTTACCGGTGATTTTGTCAATAATGATAAAGGCAAAGATACTGACGAATGGGCGCTGAAGAATGGCTACATCTCAATAGTGCCGGTGCAATATGATTTTACCGCCCACCAGGCAATTCCGCAAATTAAAAATCTTGAAGAATGAAAAAAATCTTGAAACAGGATAATTTTTTATTAGGAATCATTATGGGAGCGGTCACTCCATGGATACTCTTCGGAATATTATATTACCTGAATGTTTTCATCGGTTCGTTTCACTATGATGTTGCTTTTCTGCGCGTATCCACCATACAGTTAATCGCTATCGTAGCGAATGTATTTTTTCTTCGCTACTACTTGGCAACGCTGAAGTTCGACAAAACAGGCAGGGGAGTGCTGCTTGTTACGTTCTTATATATTCTTGCCTATTTCGTGAATGATTACCTGATTAAATAATCATAACTACTCAGCAACAAAAATAAATCGCCACAGATTCACCTTATGAAATGTTCAGAAAAGGAATATCCGTTACAAAAAGAAAACTATCAGACTTGCTTGCGGCAGGCAGGTAATTGGTGTATGCATGGAAGCTCATCGTATTTTGGGAAAGGGTTTATTGGAAATAATTTATAATCTGTGAATCTGTGGCAATTTTTTTTATATTTACTGCTTAGTAGTTACAAATAATCAAATCGTGAAATATTATATCATAGCAGGAGAGGCATCAGGCGACCTTCATGCATCAAACCTGATGAAAGAACTAAAACAGTTGGATAAAACGGCTGATTTCAGATGTTGGGGCGGCGACCTGATGAAAGCTCAGAGCGACCAGTTGGTGAAGCATTACAAAGACCTTGCATTTATGGGTTTTGTAGAAGTGCTGATGAATATTGTTACGATCATAAAAAATATTAAATTTTGTAAACGCGATATCATGCAATACAAACCC
>Ga0265296_1000933_pt1 | contig 37375 bp, 29 predicted proteins | sample MunlanPumphouse1_FD_189073 | JGI IMG/M metagenome (GOLD analysis project Ga0265296, IMG submission 189073) | Groundwater microbial communities from a municipal landfill in Southern Ontario, Canada - Pumphouse #1 | ecosystem: Environmental > Aquatic > Deep subsurface > Groundwater | place...
GGCTTCGGTTATATTCTTTGAAATTCATACGAAAATATTGAAGTTTTATGACTCTATTATACCAAGAACTCTCACTTTCAGTGAGAGTTCTTTTAGCTTTTATGAGGAAGTTTTGGGACAGCCTCACTTGGCGGGAATTTTTTTAGTAATCTCGTAACTTGTTGATGATGGTGTTGGCTTGAATCTTTTCAAGCGCTTTGGCTTCAATCTGACGAATACGCTCACGGGTGACATCAAATTCTTTTCCCACTTCTTCCAAGGTATGCGTGACGCCGTCGACAAGTCCAAAACGCAACTCAAGAATCTTTTGCTCGCGCGGGGTCAAATCTTTCATCGCAGACTTTACATAATCGCGCAGGAGCTCGCGAGCCGCCGCACGATCAGGAGAAATGGTCTTTACATCCTCGATGAAATCTTCAAGTTTGGAATCTTCATCATCATCTCCCACGGAAGTTTCCAACGATACCGTATCTTGTGAAATCTTGCGGATGTGCCGAACTTTTTCGACCGGCTCTCCCATTTCCGCCGCAATTTCCTCGGGCAAAGGCTCACGTCCCAAATCTTGAATCAACTGACGCTCGATTTGTTGAAAGCGGTTGATCGTTTCCACCATGTGGACCGGGATGCGGATGGTTCGCGATTGATCGGCAAGCGCACGGGTGATGGCCTGACGAATCCACCAGGTCGCATAGGTGGAAAACTTGTATCCTTTGCGATATTCAAACTTTTTGACCGCGCGAAACAATCCCACATTGCCTTCTTGAATCAAATCAAGCAGGGACATTTGTTTGCCGACAAATTTCTTGGCAATGGAAACGACCAAACGCAGGTTGGCTTCGATCAAGCGGCGTTCCGCTTCCTTATCATTGCGCTCCTTGCGCTTGGATAATGCGACTTCCTGCTCTCCGTTAAGCAAAGGAATCTTCCCAATCTCTCGCAAATACATCTGGATCGAATCTTGCGTGATTTCCATGAGCTCGGATTTTTTCTCATGGGTGACACGAATTTTATCAAACACCGTATCCCGCTCTCCTTCCTGTCCTAAAATACCTTCCTTCATCTCAATCAAATGAATCCCCTTCTCTTCCAAACGATCCAGAAGATCCTCATACAAAGGAAGATAATCTTCCAAATCACTGAAGACAAAAAGAATTTCATTTTCCGTGATAAATCCTCGAGACATCCCTTTGCGTAAAAGTTTTTCAACGTCTTGGGGGGATGGGGCTCTGGCTTTTGCATAAGCCGAACGTTCGGGTTCTATTTTGAACTTCACTCCGGCCTTCTTCCTTCTGAGAGAAGGCGGTTTTGGTACCGGCTTTATTTTTTTGACAAGCTTTTTTGAAACCGTCTTTTTGGATGGCTTCACTAATTTCTTCACAGGCTTTTTCGTCATACGAAAAAAAGGGTCCTCTCTTGCGTTTCCAAAACGTCAAGAAAAGAAATTAGGCCTCGGGAAACTGACGCAAAATTTCTTCCACTCGCGTCGTATCCCCTGCCTGCTCGGCTTGTCGCAATTTTGCGACAAACACGCGCGTTTGCATTTTATGATAAAACTCATGCAACATGTGCACGAGAAGGTCTAATTGTGCCTGCGCCTGTTGTGGCGACAATGTGTGAAGGAACTGTTCGGCACTGATGGTTGACGCGTCGAGAAGAGGAATCAAATCCTTTCCCTCTGCGGTCTGGCCGAGTTCCTCACGGAGTCGCTCAAAAAATGATTGTTGCGCAAGTGGCTGGGTTTTATGATACGAGTTTGCAAGGATTTTGTAAAGCGTTTGAGCCTCTTTTGGAACCAATTCTTCGGGATCAAGAAGCGTGATCATGTGATCCATCCAGGCAGGATCTTGTACACCACAACCGATCAATAACATGGAAGCTTTTTCTTCTTTGGAAAATGTTTTCTTTTCCACTCCCGGAGATTTTTGTTGTATGGAAGATACGGGTGATACGGTTGGTTTTAAACTTGATCGCAACACATCCATGTCGGTTTGCAAAAGATCGGCAATAATACGCAACCAATGTTCACGTTCCACCACGTCTTGAAGATCCATGAGCTCAGGCAGGAGAGCGGCGGCCACGGCACGCTTATCATCCACCTGTCGCAAATCTTTTCCCTGGGTCATTTTCTCAATCAAAAATTGCATGGAAGGGACGGTTTTTTGAACAACCTCTCGCCAACGATCCGGCTCCTTTTGCACCAGCTCATCCGGATCTTTGTAGGATGGAGGTAAAACGGCCACACGCACATCAAGTCCCAAAGACCGTGCCAAACGCATGCCGCGTCGCGCCGCTTCCAATCCCGCCGCATCCGCATCAAAAGAAAAAATAATCGTTGTCGTTAAACGTTTGAGTTGATTGAGTTGTGATTCGGTAAGCGCGGTTCCTGAACTTGCGACAACATGATGCACGCCGGCTTTATGAGAAGCCACGACATCCAAATTTCCTTCCACAATAATGGCAGTTCCTTGTTCACGAATGGCTTTTTTTGCAAGATCCAATCCAAACAATACATCACTTTTATGATAGAGCGGGGTCTCGGGAGAGTTCATGTATTTTGGTCCTTGATCATCTGCTCCCGGCAGGACACGTCCGGTAAATCCCATGACATTGCCATGAGGATCGCAAAGCGGAATCATCACACGATTTCGGAAACGATCAATCATGCCCGGTCCCGTCTTCCGAGAAAGTAATAGTCCGGCTTTTTGACATTCGTGGGAAGCAAATCCTCGCTTTTCCAAAAAGAGAGCCAAGGTATCCCAAGCATCCAGGGCAAACCCGATCCCGAATGTTTCCCGCAAAGCCGCGTCAATCCCCCGCTTTTCCAAATAATCGCGTGCCACTTGCGCCCGTGGCGCATCCTCCAACACTTTGCGATAAAACGCACCGGCCAAACGATTGATTTCCGCCAGCCGATATTTTTCCTGACTTTGCTCGGTTGAAAACCGTTTGATCTCCACGCCCGCTTTTTTCCCCAACTGCCGCAATGCCTCGGGAAAATCCAATCCTTCCATCTTCATGACAAACGCAAAAATATCTCCCCCCTCTCCGCATCCAAAACAATGCCAAATCTGTTTTTCGGTAGAAATGTGAAAAGAAGGAGTTTTCTCTTGATGAAACGGGCAAAGCGCCTTAAAACTTCCTCCTCCCGCAGGTTTTAACTCCAAATATTCACGGATCACTTCCGCGACATCTAATTTCTGTTTTATTTCATCTTTCGGCTCCATAGTGAGAAAAAGAGGGCTTCACACCCTCCTTCATCCTAAAAAACAATATACACCAAGTATCCCAAGTACCCTAGAACAAATATCCATCCTTGATAGCGTTCAAGGATGTGACGTTTCCCAATAAACATAAAAGCAAAAAGAAGCAGGGTGATGAACAATACAACAAAGAGATCTAAAAAAATCTCATTGGAAATAGTGATGGGACGAATCAGAGCTGTTAGTCCCAAGATACAAAGGATATTAAAAATGTTTGAACCTATGATATTCCCCACTGCCACATCAGTCTGTCGACGCAAACCCGCGACCACGGTGGTCATAATTTCCGGCAAGGATGTTCCAATAGCAACCACAGTCAACCCGATAATTCGTTGGGTTACTCCTAACATTTGTGCCAAAAAAACAGCTCCTTGTACGGTGAGATATCCGCCCAAGGCTAAACCTATTAAACCTCCTAGTAAAAATAGTACGGAAAAAAATAAAGAAAATTCTTTGGTCTCGTATTTTGGCGATTCCTTTTTTTCTACCGTCTTTATCGCATAGATCAAAAACGCGACAAAACAAAAAAGAAGAAAGACAGCATCCGTGCGGCTTAACATACCCATCGCGTGATCAAAAGGAATATCAATGACAAAAGCCACTAAAAGTATGGTAGCAAAAAAGGTGTATGGAATTTCTTTCCAAATAGTCGCCTTACGCAAGACAACCGGGGTAATGATAGCAACAAGGCCTAACCCAAGAGCAATATTTACCAAATTGCTTCCAAGAATATTGGCAATAGATAATTCGGTAGCCCCTTGAAAAGCAGCAGTCAAGTTTACAAAAAATTCTGGAACGGATGTTCCAAATGCTACTAAAGTCAATCCGATCAAAAACGGAGGAATATCCAAACGTCTCGCAATAGAAACGGCTCCTTGCACAAAAAAATCCGCTCCCTTGTAAAGAAGGAAGCCCCCGAAAAGAAGCGCGAGGATTGCGAAGAGAGAGGACATATCAGAGCAAGAAGAAAAAAAGAATGCTAACCAAAGCGAGTATATACTAGAGCGTATCTTCAGTATATCATGAAGAAACTATGACTCTCATGCCTTACCATGAAAAATATCGGGGACGATCTGACGAAGAAATCCAACGACGCGCGGATGTGAAGGAAGAAGAACTGCGAAGAATCTTTGAAGCCATGGAGTATCATCCTGTTGATGAGTTAATTCGCGTTGCCGTTCTCGGTTGTGTGGATCCGCGTCTTGTTGCCCATCACAAACGTATTTTTGAAAAGCTTTTGAAAAAACCTGTGGAGCTCACCACGTTTGATATCACCATTGAACATCTGCAAGGCGAGCCGGGAGTCATAAAGCATGATTGCACGCTTCCGCTTCCTCATCCCCCCTATCACATCACCTTTGGCCATGTCTTACTCAAGTTCATTGAAACCGAAAAACAATGGGATGTGCTCAAAAATTCTTACGAAGCATTAGTTCCCGGCGGCCTCGCCATTCATGTCTATGATGAGGAGGATATAAAAACAACAACGGTAAAACAAATAGACGGCGGTTGGCCGGTGCCGCTTGAACGTTGGATGAAAAAATTGAAGGAAGAACCTATCCCGTTTGAAAACTTGCCTTGGGAAATCACGCTTGAGAATATTCCGATTCCCATTCGAGGACTAAAGGGCGGAGTCCTTGTGCTCAAAAAATAAGGGAAAGATGACCTGTTGCGTGAACATCAATAATCAGAACAAACCAAAGTCAGATACTCTTGCCGAAGGCGGTGACTTGGTGAGTAGATTTGTGATAGCATTTTAGTAATCTTAACCTTGTTTATGCGTATACGACATTTATTTTTTCTAGGTGCATTGGGTTTTATGTTAACCGGTACCGGTTGCCTTGAAGTTGACCAACAACCAGCTGAGCAAAGTATCTCCTATGTCACCTACAGCAATCAGGAAACCGGTATTTCCTTCGATGTCCCTACCGGCTCGACACTGCGTGATGGAGTGAACGGTTTTGAGGATATATGGAAGTTTCAATACAACGGAGATAGCTATATCGTCTCGTTCAATCAGTTCAGGGAAGGTGCGGCAATCTATGCGCGCTGGGACGATCCTGAACCAGCCGGAGCGCTAGAAGTACAAGTGGAACAGCTCGACAATAAAACGATCTACTCGCTTGAAGGCGCAGCATCTACCGAAGTTTATTTCACTGACGAGAACCCCGTAGTGAGCATTCGTGTTTCAAAACATGAAGGGGAAGCGCTTAATGGTGACACGTCTTCAAGTGAAGACGTGGTTTTCCAACACCTTGTAGATTCGATAAAAATGAAAGATGAAGAAGCATTTTAATGTGCAATGAGGAAATTGAGGCAAAATGTTTCCCCATGAAAAAATTGAAAGAAGAACCTATTCCGTTTGAAAACTTGCCTTGGGAAATCACGCTTGAGAACATCCTGATTCCCATTCGAGGACTAATAGGCGGAGCCCTTGTGCTCAAAAAATAAAACTTTCTATATATCTAATCTTTGATAACCAATAAAGAACCTTGCCAAAACCACCTTTTTTCGGTTATCATGCGCTCACAAAAAATAATCATGGAGAGGTGGCCGAGTGGTTGAAGGCGCACGCTTGGAAAGCGTGTTAGGGGCAACTCTACGCAGGTTCGAATCCTGTCCTCTCCGCCAGGATAACTTCTTATCAGATAGACTTGTGGTCTTTAGGCCATACGAGGTAACTCCGTAAGAATCTGTCCCCTTAGCAAAACCGCCTGTAAGGGCGGTTTTGCTATACGTATGATAAAATCGAAATTATGGAAGAGTACAACATCAAAAAAAATTCACCAGCTTATTCACCAAAAGACGTGAGAGATTTGTTTGAGTTGGCTGTGAAAAAGGAAGATGGTTCTATTGAGGCTGTTCTATCGAACAAACATAAGTATAAATCTCTACTCGAATTATGGCACGCCAGTTTTTTGGCAGTTGCAATCAACAAGTGGCAGAGGAAAAAATTTTACTTAACGATCCCAGATCAACAACCTCCTGATGTCCTTTTCATCGATGAAAATGCGGGCGAAGCGTTTCAAGTCGAAGTCATGGAACTGTTCGACTATGGCCAAACATATTTTGATGGTGACCACGAGCGACTTGCTAAAAAAGTTATACAAACCAAAGGCCTATTTTGCATGCCACAATGTCATCTTCTTCTGATTAACAGAATCAATAGTGATACCTTCAATATTTCCAAATTCTCACGAGAGCTGAAAAAATGTACTTGGAATTTCGAGAGAATTTGGCTCTCCTTATATACTGCTTCCAACCTATCATGGTCTTTCTTCGAAGTGTTTCCATCCAACGCTAATAATAAAACACTGTCTATTTCGGTATCAATAAAAAATCCTGACGATATGCATTACTTTTATTGAACGAGTGTTGCGATCTCATTCTGATATATAAAATTCTAAATAAATTGAAGAGAAGGAGGGCCGTTTTTTCTGTTTTGAGCTTAAAACGATTGACAAAATGCTCAAAAAGTGTCATGATTACTTGTTTTTCGTTCTCTTCAATCGTCAAAAAACACCTTTGGTCAGACGACAGATTCCTTTTCCCTGATTTTCGTCAGGAATAACTTTTTTCTTCCCCCACAAGCTCGTCTGACCGCAGACGACTTTTTTGTATCCAAAACTCTTCAAAAAAATGTTACACTTGAAACACTTATGCACACCTTTATTCCCGGTCCGCTTCCCGATCATGCGCGCAATCTCCTGCGACGTCTTGGGTATGGCGAGGTCACAGGCCATGGCGGACAAACAAGTTTTGCCTGCCGTGTCGCGGGAACGCCTTATCCGCGATTCCATGCGTATGTGGAAGATCGTGACGGTGGTCTTCAAATCAATCTTCATCTGGATCAAAAATTCGCAAGTTACGAAGGAGCTCACGCTCATAGCGGCGAATATGATGGCCCGCTGGTCACCCAAGAAATGGAACGAATAGGCTCCTTGATCGCCTCTTGGCAATCCCCCGCCCCTTTAGTCAATCCACCCCAACAAAAACCTCATAGCTCAAAAGGATTTTGGGGAAACCCGTTTTCTTAAAAAACAACTTATAAAATTTTCATTTTATTTTGATTTTCTCCTGCAATTAGCGTATTCTAAGGAGTGATCATTTCTAAAATATAAAAAATTTCTATGACAGAACGACCGGGATATGTCCCCGTAGAAAACCTCGAAGTCGAGGAGCAAGAACGATTGCACAAACTGGAAATTCGCGCAGACGAACTTCTCTCTTTGCGAGAAGAAATCATCCGTCTTCTTTTCCAAAGTCGACGCATGATTCGTTTGGAAGAAGGACGCATCAATCTTCAAGAAAAATACGATCGTTACACGGCAGGTGAAGATGAAAAAGCGCGCTTGCAACTTCTTTCCGAAATGGTGGATTGGGAACAAGTGGATCAACGTATTGATGCCCTAAGCGCCCCCAGGGCTCAAAGAGAACTGCAAAAAAAAATGTATCGGATCACCCTTCCTCGCCGCCTGCGAAATCTTCTTGATCGTTATGGCATTCTCAAAGAGAAAGGCGGAGACTGGCACGCTTCCCTTCCGGAAGCCGTACAAGCCGCGGAACAAAAACAATCTCAACGTTTCTATGAAATGCGCCGGACGGAATTGAGCAAATCGGATGACACCTATCGAGATCTCGTCAAATCCATTCAGGAAAATGAAACCATGCGAGATCTCATTGCCAGTGATCCTCTCATGGGCTTTGACCCGCGTGATTTTGATGCGCTCGATGATGAACGCAAAACGCTCTTTACCCAAATGGATTCCTTGTTAGAGATGCCTGAAGGGTATGTCTCGGTCAAAAAACAACAGCTGCGGGACATGAAAAAGGTCTTTGATTCCCGCGGAGAAATTGTGGAAACTCCTTATGTGCGTTCCAAAATTGATCGTGTCATGACCCTGATCGGACGCAATCGCCCCGTCTTTATTCATGGAGAACTCGGTACGGGAAAAACCGCTCTTGCCCGCCATATTTCTTATCAACGTCTGTCCGCCCCTCATCTTGAACGTTGGGAAAGGATGAATCCCCCCCCATCGGCCAGCAATAAAGCGGCACGCGCAACATGGGAATCGCAACGCGATCTCCAAAGAGACCCCATCATCTACTCCGGACACAAAGCCAGTGACACGACCGAAATTGTGGCTGCCCGCGCCATTCGCATGAAGGATACCCTTCTCCCCGAAGAGCAAATGAGTGAAATCAGCGCGCGTCTCACGCAAAATAAAGAATTGATCCTTAAAGACGCCCAAAATCGAGGAGTGGAAGGCGCCGAGCTTACCGAGCTTTCCGAAAAATGGGAGAAAACCGATCGTGTTCTTCTCACCCAAATGTTCATGGAGTCTTATCGTTCTCCGGTGGAAACCAAGGTGGTCCTGGGACCGCTCCTTACCGCCATGAAAGAAGGCCGCCCGTTTATTTTGGATGAAATGAACGCCATCCCCCACCATGTCCTCATTGCCATGAACGATCTCCTTTTGCGCCGGCCGGGAGACAAAGTGACTCCTCCTTATCCGGAAGCTGAAGTATTTACCGTTGCCGAAGGATTTTGTGTGATCGCGACCGGTAACTACAAACCTGAAGACGGCCTTATGTATATCGGCCGCCAACGCATGGACGCCGCCTATCTTTCTCGTTTTGGGATTGTCTCTTATGATTATCTTCCTCAAAGTCGAGAAATTGCCCACATCCCTTCTGATGCCACTCCGGAGCGAGAAAGGGAATTACGCGCGGGAAACGAACTGTATCAAATGTTGGTGGTGCGCCTGCTCGATGACAACTTGAGCGCAAACTTACCGGATAATGCCTTTGCTCAATTGGAAAGTCTCTCTTTTGTGGCGCGTATGCTCCAGGATATTTTTTCCGAACAAACAACCGATGGCGGCACAAAATTCTTGAATGAAAAAGGAGAAGAAGTCACCCCGAAAAATATTCTCAAAGAAAACGTGCTCTCCTTGCGCCATCTCATCCCTATTTTGGAGCAATGGAAAAAAGACGGATTCAAACGTCAACTGGACGATTACCTTTTCTTGGAATATGTCGAGCGTTCGGACGCCCGCCCCATTGAAAAGTTCAACTTGTACCGCATGTTGAAAATTCAAGGAAACTTTTTCCACGGGACAGATTGGCCCGGCACGGATTACTCCGAACTGAAAAATGTGGCGTCCCTCACGGTTGAACATAAAATGTACAAACGTACGCCTGAAGGAGAAAAAGCGGTCGTCCCCGATCGAGAAGGAACCCTCCGTTATTTCGCTGTCAAAAAAGTGCTCGAACAAGTGTTCGGTCCTGTTCCCGTACGCACCGAGGTGTCCGAGGATTATCTTCGCCCGCCTGTGGAAGAAATGCCGGCAGAGGCGGCTCCCGAAGAGGAAGAATCCATGGAAGCGCGCATTCAACGCGAACAAATGATTGCAAAAATTTTAGGATCCCTGGGGGGTATACACACCAAAGCCGGAGAAGATATCTTTGTAGAAGAGGCATCTTCCGATTAATTCTTCAGGAGTTTTCTCCTTACCCTTATGAATGAATACGGACATCCCTCTCCTTCCCAGGCCGAGCTTAGACCTCGATTACATGTGGAAGGCACTCCTCCCCCTGTTGATGACAAGGATGAAGAAGATAAAAACGATTATCCTCCCGAACTGCGGCCCTACGTAGAAGAAACGGAAAAATTTATGCGCGATTATTCCGGACATTTTCGCGCCGTGGCGGGAAACGAGGCTCTCCAGTTTAGAGCTGGCATGACCACGCAAATCGATCTTAAAAAAATGATCATTTATTTGAGCGTGGAAAAATTTAAGATGATGCGCGAACAGGGCATGAATTTTTGGCAAATTATCGCTTCCGTTTGTCACGAACTCGGCCATTATTTCGATCTTGCAAAAAATCCCCGCGGCATGCTCGACAACTTTCGTTACATGGAACGCCGCGCGGGAGAAATCATGCCCAAGGTTCTCGAAATCATCAAAAGAACGCATAAACCTGTCCCCGATTATTTGGAAGAGCCTGTTATTGTTGATGAGGAAACCGGCCGCACCATCCCTTGGCTCCAAGCATGGCTTTATAAAAAAATTCATCGTCTGTACAACGAGATGGACGATATTTATGTCAATCGCCTTGTCCAACATCGCGTTTCCACCCTTCATCCGATCCATGGCAAACAAGGGAATCAATGGCGACTCTTGTATCGAGATTACCTTTTTCCCACCGATATAAAACAAAGAGGGAAACCCCCGGAAAAAGATCAGGCTTATGACATGCTTTTGCAACCCAAGAGTGATCAATTTTGCGATGCACTTTTGCGCGGAGTCATGGTGCCTGATCAACGAATCATTCCAAGCGAACGCGTGCGAACAATACTTGAAGCTCCTCAAAGCCCCACCATTCCGGTCACTCTCAAAGACCGTATTGTGGGACCGCGCGGCATTTTGAGTGTTGGGATTAAAGAATCCGAGGATCCGGTCTGGCGCTATAAAAAAATTCAATCGTTTGTGGAACCTGTTTTTCTTGAATTGTTTTATGAGGATTTGGAAAAAAAGAAATTTCCTTTGAGAAAAGAAGATGCCGGAGGGAAAAAAGGGAAAGGGAAAGGGAAAGGTTCTCCTTCCGACGATATGGCACCACCGGAGAAAGGCGATAAAGGGGACAAAGGTGATAAGGACGATAAGGGAGACAAGGGGGACAAAGGTGATAAGGGCGAAAAAGGCGATAAAGGAGACGATAGCGAAGGAGGAGGTGGAGAGTGGGATACGGATATCACCAATCCCGAATGGATCGATGCCAAAACCGTCAAAGATTTTATCCGCCAACAGCGCGATGTAAAAAAGACCGAAAAACTTGCGGACAAACTTGCGCGCATGACGCCGCAGGAACGGGAAAAACATGCAAAACGTCAGGAGATCATTGATCGCTTGAGTAAATTTGATATTGAAAAAGCGGAAGAACTTGCTGAACTCTATGTAAAACTCATGGAATCCGTGGAACCGTATCGCAAAGACCTTGCGGAGACCTTTCGCAAAATCATGGAATCCATTCGTGAACGCCTCGTGCAATTTTGGCTCAATGGTTTTACCAGCGGACGTTTTAACGTGGATGAAATGATAAAAAAGCATGGTCCGTCGATTGCGACAGGAAACTTCGCCGCCATCGACTGGGAACACTTGGATGTCCATGACCGCCGCGAGGTGGAGAGTCGTCTTTCTCTGCGCCCAAATCGCATTTTGGTCACCTTGGTTATTGACGGATCCGGCTCCATGACGACCGAACGCGTTCTTGCCGCTCAACAACTCTCGGTCTTATTTATGAGTGCCCTGGGATCTGCGGAAGCGGAAATTAACAGCGCTTTCAAGTTAAGCGAACCTTTTATCATTGATACGGAAATTTGGATGTATGGAGACAAAGGAAAGGCGCGCCGTATTAAAACGAGCGCTTCTTCAAAAACCGATCCCCTGCAAGAGCAGGTGGAACGCGTCGCTTTCCTTCAACATGTCAATGCCGGTTATGGCAGTACTTGCGAGGCCGAGCCGCTGTGGATGATTGGCGACAATATTGGTGCAGATGAGGAAAAAGAAATCAAAGAAGGACGTATCCGTGAATTCTTGTTTCTCTTTACCGACGGAGGAGCCAATATCACAAGCGATCATTATGGAACACGTGAAAAGGCTCCCGCCTCCGCCTCTACAGGAGAAGGGGTTCCCGAGGAGAATAAACCGGCGGCTCAAGACAGCCGCAATGCCGGTTATCAATTGGAAAAAAAGGGGGTGATTGCCAATGCCCTTCTCTTGGATCAAGGAGCCTCGGACGATGATAAAAAAACCTTCAACTCCATTTGGGGCGATCACGGTTCGCATGTTTCCCATCCTTCCCAAGTGGCCGAAAAAGTCGCGGACATGCTGACAAAAGAACTTGAAAAACTCCAATTCCAAATTGATTATTACGAGGTCAACGAACCCGCGGATGATGAGGAGGAAGGATAAATATGATTCCTCGTTTCTCCGAAAGAACACAACCGGGACCTCGGTTTTTGGAACCAAGTCCGTCTTTTTCTTTTCTCGAATACGACAAGGCCAGAGAAAAAATCCCGGAACGCACACGCAGCTCGGTGGATACTTGGCGCGAGGAAGTTTTAGCGATCTGTCAGGCCCATGGGGTGGATCACCCGAGCAAACTCGTCACTGCGGAAGCTCACGCCAGCGCACAGACGCTTGAACGTGTGCAAAATCTTCTTGACGATATTCTGTACGTCTTTGAGCATCAAAAACTGCCACCGGAAAAAAGAGAAATGGAACCTGTGGATGATCAAGAGTACATCGTCCCCATGGGTATGACCGAGGCTCTTAAAATTCCGTGCAAAAAAGAAATCTTGGATCAAAATGGGCGCTTTCTCTTTTTGGACGCTTCGAAAAATCCTCAAAAAATTATTGATTGTGAAGGGGATGAAATTCCTCTTCCGATAAATATTTCCTCCGGAGATTTCGCTCTTTTCGGTTCCAAAATGGTACTTGTGGTAAAACAAATAGAAGCCTTTAGGGAAAAATACTCTTTAATTGATCTGGACGGCGAGATAGTGGAATCTGCTCGCAGTTTTGTCACATACAAAAAAAGAAATGGACGACTTATTGCCGTCGGAGATCATTTTAATAACGAGTATCACCCTGTTGCGGAAGATGGAACCATCCATTGGAATATTGACTATTCAAACGCCAATGGAACAGAATTGGTAGACACCTTTTTTATCGCCGGACGTCGCTATTTTCTTATCAGAGAAAATACCTCTTACAAAATTTACACGGCAGATCATCTTCCCGTGAGCGAACACAGAAATTATTTCACTCCACCCCTCTTGTGTGAAAAAGACGGAAAACTCATCATCATTGCTCGAGGTCATGAAGGAGGATGGTGGATCTATAATGATCAGGGAGACCCTGTCAAAGAATTACCTATCCCAACAGAAAACTTTGTCAAAGAGGTTGTCGTAAAAGATGGGATCTGTGTATTTGTCGTCCAAGAATATCTTTTAGGAGACAACGGTGCCGATTTCCTTATTGACGAAAAAGGCCATTGCTTTTGGATATCCAAAAAGGGTGACAAAAAAGAAAAGATTATTCAATTGTCAGTGCAAGGTTCTCACCTAACTTTTCGGACACGCACACGCAAAACAACAAAAGATGCTCATGGGTTGGGTGAAACCGAAGACGCTTACTATGACCAAGAAGGAAAACTGATTGTTCTTTCCCCCGACGACGTTGATCCTTGTTCTCAGCATCCTATTTTTGTTGACGGATCTTATGTCTATGCGAATTATGACCATAACGGTCACTATGGTATTCACCATGGTTCTTTTCCTGAAAAAACATTGGGAACTTTTTTTGAAGTCTACACGATAAAAGCAATCGATGAATATCGTTTTTATGTGATTGGAGTGGAAGAAACCGATGCGGATCACTACCAGTTAGCAAAACGCGTGTATGACACGCGAAAAATAAAAGCACCGACAAAAGAATAAATTATGATCCCCCGCTCACCCGAACAATCTATCCCCGAACCCCAAGGCTTTTCTTTTCTCGAATACGACAAAGCTCGAGAAAAGATTCCGGAACATACCCGCGCATCAGTAGATGCTTGGCGCGAGGAAGTTTTGGATATTTGTCGAGCCCATGGTGTGGATCACCCGAGCAAACTCGTCACTGCGGAAGCTCACGCCAGCGCACAGACGCTTGAACGTGTGCAAAATCTTCTCGACGATATTCTGTACGTCTTTGAACATCAAAAACTGCCGCCGGAAAAAAGAGAAACCGAACCTATAGATGATGAGGAATATAGTATTTCGTTGGGTCGTGTGGATTGGAGAAAGATGCCCGCCTTTTCATCAGATCTTTCCGTTTGTGATCAACACGGACGTTTTTATCTTCTCAACAATGGATCCAATCCCCCATGTCTTTATGATGAGCAAGGAAATAAACAACTTCTCCCAAAAGATTATTTTTATGGAGAAATGATCTATTTGGGGCCTCAACCTGTGCTTTTGACAAAACGAAAGGGAGAAGATACCGGTTATTTTCTCACAGACTTGAAAGGAGAACGTTTGGATCCTCCCGGAACATTCGTGGGTTGGGAAAGTTCCGGTGACCACATCACGGCTATCGGAAGCACATCAAAAAAATCATACTTTCCCGTCGCCCAAGATGGAACAATTTTAGAGGACAGAGAGTTAGAGGTAAAAAACTTCATTGACATAGAGTCGGAAATTGTTGCCGGGCACACCTATTTCTTCATCCGTGAAATGTCCAGATGGAAAATTTATACAGCAGAAAAAATAGTGATGGGAAATCCGGATGGATATGAGGAAAAACCATTGCTTTGTGAAAAAGACGGTTGTCTCACCATTGTGGCCAGAGATGAAAAAGATTCCTGCTGGTGGATCTATGATGAAAATGGGTTCCCTCTCAAAAAAATCAACACAAGACTGGAGATTCAACGAGCTATCACGGTCAATGGACACTATTTCTTTGCCGCCAGAAAAGAGGAGAGTCCCTTGATTCTGGAAACTCTTTTGAACGAACAAGGATCCGTCCGTTGGCAAGATCGTGGGGGAAAACGTATCCAACTGTTGTCCTCAAAAGGATCAACCCTCACGTTTTTAACGCACGAAGTTTTTGACAATGCGCCTCCCGGGAGGGAAATCGAGGATTGTTATTATGATCAACAGGGAAAACTGATCACCTGTTATTTCACCCATCCTCAAGTTCAATGCCCTCCTCTTTTCATAGGAGGAGCCCATGCCTATGCCTTTCTCCGTCGCGAATCAGGGATGGATCAGGCAACCATTCGCCACGATTCTTTTCCAAACGTCGCCTTGGGAATATTTAAAACAATCTATGCCATGGAAGCGATTGATGAGCATCGTTTTTATGTGATCGGCCTTGAACAGGCAGAGGATGGAACGTGTCAAATAGCCAAGCGTGTCTATGATCTGCGCAGGATATCAAAAGAATAAATTATGATTCCACGCTCACCTGAACAATCTATCCCCGAACCCCAAGGCTTTTCTTTTCTTGAATACGACAAAGCTCGAGAAAAGATTCCGGAAAATACCCGCGCATCAGTGGATGCTTGGCGCGAGGAAGTTTTAGTGATCTGTCAGGCTCATGGCGTGGATCATCCAAGCAAACTTGTTCTTGCAGAAACTCACGCCACCACAGATACACTCGAGCGTGTCCAAAATTTGCTCGACGATATTCTGTATGTCTTTGAGCATCAAAAATTGCCGCCGGAGAAAAAAGAAGTGGAACCTGTGGATGACCAAGAATATGTCGTCCCGTTGGACGGGAAGGAAGATCCTTCCGGTGACATCAAAGTGCAAGATCTCCATGGTCAATTTTATTTTTTAGACGACAGGTCGTCTGTCCCCTGCTTGATGACGCACACCGGAGAAAAACGTCTGCTCCCGGAAAAAGTCGATCCGTTGGATTTTGTCTTCTTAGGATCTCAACCTGTTCTTATCGTCAGCCCAAAGGGAGTGACCGGCAATCGTTTTTTCCTCATGGACCTGCATGGAAATACTCTTTACCCGGATCTTTCTTTTGAAAATTACGGGACGGAAAAAAATCATTTGGTAAAAATTTCAAAAGAAGGAATGTCCGAGAAGTGCCACCCCGTTGGAAAAGACGGGACCATTTATGAAGACATTACCTTTGGCATCAATGATGAGGAAGGAGAATCAAAACTGGTGCAAACGGATCTCATCGGAAGCCGCCCTTATTTCATCACGCTCAAAAACGGATGGAAAATCTTTGCCGCTGACGGAACACCGGTGGGAGATCCCGACGGGTATTGGAATAAACCCTTCTTGTGCGAGGATCAAGGCCGACTGACCATTGTGACAAAAGATGAAAAAAGTCATACCTGGTGGATTTGTGATGATCAAGGAGAATTCATGAGAGACATCAAAGTTCCTGATGCCGTTCATATCAACAACGTAAATGTGATTGGCGGAACGTATCTTTTGGGGGGAAGACAGGCCGGTGGAAAAGCCATTCTTTTTAATGAACACGGGACGGTTCTTTGGAAAAGACGCAGTGAAGAAAAAATCACCGAGATCATCCCAAGTGGCGCTACCTTTCTTTTTTCAACAGAAGAAAATTTTACCAACCCCGACCCGGAGGATTCACGGAGTATTATTTGTTTTTATACCAGTCAAGGAGAAGAGATTGCTCACTATGACTATTACTGTCTTGCCCCTCCTTTTTGCATGGGAGAAAAACAAGTCTATTTTTCTGAAAATGCAAGCATAGGAGAAAAAGATTCCGTTCATCTTCGATTCCCCGGTGGAAGGAATGCCGTCATAGCAACGTTTAAAAAAGTCTATGCCATGCAAGCGATTGATCAAGATCGTTTCTATGTGATCGGCTTGGAAGAAAACGCAAACGGAACCTATCAGGTGGTTAAGCGTGTCTATGACATACAACAGGTAAAACCGTCAGAAGAAAAAGAAATTCGGTGGTAAAAAAATACCTCTTATTTTATGGTGCCAGAACAATCTCATGAATTTTCAACTCAAAGAGAGCCAACACCGACTTTTTCTTTTCTCGAATACGATAAAGCCTGGGGAAAAATTCCAGAAAATACCCGTGCTTCCGTCGATGCTTGGCGCGAGGAAGTTTTAGCGATCTGTCAGGCCCACGGAGTGGATCACCCGAGTAAACTTGTTCTTGCAAAAACGCACGCCAGCACACAGACGCTTGAGCGTGTGCAAAATTTACTCGACGATATTCTGTATGTCTTTGAACATCAGGATCTTCCGCCGGAGAAAAAAGAAAATTTTATCGATGATCAAGAGTATGTCGTTCCATTGGATTGCGAGGAAAATCCTTCCGATACTCTCGAAGTCTTTGATCTTCACGGCCGTTTTTATTTTTTAGATGATTCCTCCGACCCCACTTATTTTTACACAAACCAAGGAGAAAAACAGGTTCTGCCAAATCACATCCGTTCATCGGAATTTGCCCTGCTGGGAAATCGTCTTGTTCTTATTGCCATAAACAGTTCTGATCACAACGCCGATCGTTTTTTAACGGATTTAGAAGGAACGCCGCTGGATCCCCCTTGTCACTTTTATTTTTATAAAAAAGAACAGAATCACTTGCTTGCTGTTGGAAAAGAACCGACTGATGTGTATCACCCTATTGGAGAGGACGGCATGGTGCATGAAGACGTTGCCTTTAGCGTCAAAAGCGGGGAGGAACCGAGACTCCTAGGTATCAACCTTATTGGTGGACATCACTGTTATCTGACGTTCAAAGACAACTGGATGATTTATACCGCGGACAAAACACCCATAGGAAATCCTAAAGGGTACTCCAATAAACCATTTTTATGCGAAGACCAAGGTCGACTGACGATTGTGGCAAAAAATGCGGAACATCACGGTTGGTGGATTTACAACGCGGAAGGAAAACCCCTGCGAAACATAAACGCCCCTTATGATGTGGAGGTTCATGAGGTTTCCGTTGTTCATGGCACCTATCTTTTTGGAGCAAAAGGAAAGAGAGGAGCAACTATTTTATTTGATGAACGCGGCACCGTTCTTTGGAGCCATTTACAAAGCATCGGCAAAAAATCAGGGGAGGAAAAAATTTCAGGAATTATTCCCAGTGGTTCCACTTTCTTTTTTTCAACCTTTGAGCTCTCTTCCGGTTCTGATCGTGAGATGAAAGAAACGTTTTATGATGCAGAAGGACAAATCATCACAAGATATGAAGGCGGTCTTCGTCTCTATCCCATCCCCCCTGTCTTTGTTGGAGAATTTTGTGCCTATCTTGGAGAAAATAATATCGCGGGCTCTCCTATTTTTCTTCGACTTTCCAGTAAACATAATCATGTCTCTTTGGATGTATTTGAAAAGGTGTATGTCATGGAAGCAATCGACGAACACCGTTTGTATGTGATTGGTCTTGAAAGAAACCGTGACGGAACATTCCAAATGGCAAAACGCGTGTATGACACACGAAATGTAGAGCTGCCAAAAGAGGCGTAGTCGTAAAGAGTAAATAAGTATCTTATGGTACCAGAACAATCTCATGAATTTTCACCCCGTGGCGATAAAACAGCGAACACTTTTTCTTTTCTCGAATACGATAAAGCTCGAGAAAAAATTCCTGAATCCACGCGTGCATCCGTCGATGCTTGGCGCGAGGAAATTTTAGCGATCTGTCAGGCTCATGGGGTGGATCATCCGAGTAAACTTGTCCTTGCGGAAACGCATGCCAGCATACAGACGCTTGAGCGTGTCCAAAATTTGCTCGACGATATTCTGTACGTCTTCGAACATCAAGAACTTCCGACAGAAAAAAAGAAAGAAGTGGAACCTGTGGATGATCGGGAATATGTCGTGGAGCTGGGAGAACTCTTAGAAAATCCTTGCAATGATATTCGGGTTTATGATCATAACGGCCGTTTCTATTTTTTTGACAACCATGCAAATCCCAGCCGTCTCTTTGATCATGAAGGAAATAAAGATGTTCTTCCCTCCGAAATGATCTATCAAGACTTCGTTCTCTTGGGTTCTCGCCTTGTTCTTGTCGCCAAAAAACGAATGGAACAAAGGTCTTGGAAATTTCTTACCGGCTTGGATGGAGAACCGCTTGACCCTCCCCGTGATTTTAATACCTATAGCGAAATACGCGATCATCTGGTCACCATGGGGGAAGGAACATGGGGAGAAGAAACTGTCTATCCTGTTTCAAAAGATAGAACCATCCACTGGGAAACACCCTTTGATCTGAAAGGAGAATCCATCATTGTAGATACCGCTCTCATCGATGGACATCCTTATTTTTTGACATCAAAACCCTGGATGATTTACACAGCAGATCATCAACCTGTTGGAAATCCGGACGGGTATGCGGAGAAACCTGTTCTTTGTGACAGAGACGGCGAGTTCACTCTTCTGGTGAAAGACCGGGATGAAAAAAATCCCGGGTGGTGGATCTATGACAAGGAAGGAAATCCGATCAAAGAAATAAAAACAACGTTTACGATTGAGTCCGCCATGTTCATCAACGGACAGTACTTCTTTACCGCTCGCAAAGAAACAGAAGAAGTTCTTTTGAACGAACAAGGTGCGGAACTTTGGAAAAACAGTACGGGAGAACAGATTGACAAATTACTTCCTTGCCACTCCGGTTTTATTTTCTCAACACGAACCATTACCAAAGATCCTTTTGGTGCAGATGAAGTTGATCAAAACTATTATGACCAGCAAGGACGTCCTATTGTTTGGTATCCTTCCGTTTATACCTCTCCGGAAACACCGCCTATTTTTGTAGGAGACTCTTACGCCTTTATCATCCAGAGATCAGAAAATGATCAAAGACAAAACGTTCAACATCGATCCTTTCCCGAAATCACCATTGGAACCTTTGAGAGAGTCTATGTGATGGAGACCATTGATGATGATCGGTTCTATGTGATCGGTCTTGAGAAAAAAGGGGACAAAACCTATCAAGTGGCCAAGCGTGTGTACGATACACGAACGTTCAAGCAATAAAAATTATGATGATCCCCCACCGATCACCTGAACAATCTAGATCAGAACCACCGGGTTTTTCTTTTCTTGAATACGACAAAGCTCGGGAAAAAATTCCCGAATCCACGCGTGCCTCCGTTGATACTTGGCGCGATGAAATCTTGGAGATTTGTCGCGCCCATAGTGTGGATCACCCAAACAAACTTGTTCTTGCCAAAACGCATGCCAGTTCAGAAACGCTCGAGCGTGTTCAAAATTTACTCGACGATATTCTATACGTATTCGAGCATCAGGATCTTCCGCCGGAGAAAAAGGAAAATCTTATTGATGACCGGGAATATGCCGTGGAATTTTATTGTGAAAAAAATCCTTCCGATGAGATTGTTGTGCAAAATCTCCATGGTCGCTTTTATTTTTTAGAAGGTTCCACAGATCCCGCCTCTGTGTATGCGCATACGGGGGAAAACTGGAAGCTGCCGGAACATGTTTCCTCTTCCGCATTTGCACTTTTAGGATCACATCTCGTCCTGATTGCACAACGTAACGATGAAAAACCATGGGGAATTAGTCGTCCTTTCTTAGCGGATTTGCATGGAGACCCATTGGCTTCAATTCCCGATTTCAGCTACTACGAAAAAGTGGGTGATTCTTTGGTGAGTGTGGGGAAAACACCAAGGACTTGGCATCCTGTGGGAAAAGATGGAATTATTCGTGAAAAAATCACCTTTGGAAATGAGGGGGAAGAAGACACAAAATTCTTGAAGACCGTCCTCATTGCCGGACATCCTTATTTTTTTGAGTTTAACAAAAATTGGATGATCTATACGGAGGATAAAAGGCTGGTCGGAGATCCAGACGGGTATGAACATAAACCTTTGTTATGCGAAGAAGACGGAGAATTGAGAATATTGGTTCATGATCTAAAACTTGATGAGTGGTCGATCACGGATGAACAAGGAAATTTTGTCAGAGAATTGAAAACTCCTCCAAACATGCGTGTCCACACAGCTTCCATTGTTCAGCACACCTGCCTTGTCGGAGCAAAACAAAGAGATTCAATCATTCTCTTTGATGAACATGGCACGATCCTTTGGGACAGATTCAGTCCCGGAACGATTCAACAAATCATCCCTCGCGGTTCAACCTTCATTTTTTCAACCATAGACCGTGTTTCTGATCCTGCTATTGATAGGGAACACACAATTATTTCTTTTCACGGCAGTAAGGGGGAAGATCTTGCAAGCTATAGAGACTCTTGTGACGTTCCTCCTATTTGTGTAGGGACCACGCACGCCTATTTTTCTCAAGATGACCTGGTGGGTCATCGTCTGGATCTTCGATTTTCTAACGATCGAATCGTCACCTTGGGAGCATTTTTAAAAATCTATGCCATGGAAGCAATCGACGAATATCGTTTTTATGTGATTGGTCTTGAACAAAAAAAAGATACAACCTATCGGATAGTAAAACGCGTGTACGACGTACGAAAAATAAAAGCGCCATCAAAAAAATTCGTATGATCCCCCACTCACCTGAACAACCAAGATTAGAACCCCAAGGCTTTTCTTTTTTGGAATACGACAAAGCCAGAGAAAAAATTCCTGAATCTACGCGTGCATCCGTTGATGCTTGGCGTGATGAAATCTTGATGATCTGTCAGGCTCATGGGGTGGATCACCCGAGCAAACTTGTTCTTACAGAAACTCATGCCGACATGGAAACACTCGGGCGTGTGCAAAAACTTCTTGACGATATTCTGTATGTCTTTGAACATCAAGATCTTCCACCGGAGAAAAAAGAAAATTTTATCGACGATCGGGAACGTGTGATTCCTTTAGACCATCCTGATGCAGATTTTCTTTCCGTTTCAGCTCTTATCAGGGTTTATAATCAAAAAGGACGTTTTTATCTTTTGGACAATTTATCTGTTCCTTCACCCCGTCTTTATAACCCCGAAGGAACGATCACGAGCCTTCCGACAACAAACACGTATGAAGAGTTTGTTTACTTAGGGCCCCACCTTGTCTTGATAGCTATAAAAGAAAATGAGTTAAACCCTGAGTTTTTTTTCACGGATTTGGAAGGAAAACTTCTCGATCCCTTTTACCCATTTACAAGCTGGAGAATGACGGGAGACCACGTCACGGCTCTCTATAACGAATCCAAGCAAACTTTTTATCCTGTTGCCGAAGATGGAACGATTCATGAAGACAAACCCTTTGATGCGAAAGAAAGGATGGAATCGCACATCATTGCCGGACATCTCTATTTTTTGATAACCGTCGCAGGGCTTTGGAAAATTCATACAGCGGAAAAAAAAGTGATCGGAGATCCAAGAAGGTATGCGGAAAAACCTTTTTTGTGTGAAAAAGACGGTCTCCTGACCATTGTGGCAAAAAGGAGAGGCGACGATGACTGGTTAATTTATAATGCGCAGGGAGAACCTCTCCAAGAAATCAACACATCTTTTGAAATCAAAAAAGCGATGGTGATTCATGAAACCTACTTTTTTGCCGCCCTCAATGAAGAGGGAGAGGAATGCTTGTTAAATGAGGAAGGCACCGTGATCTGGAAAGGTGACAGTGTGTCGGAAAAAATCGTGGAATTGATATCGCACGACTCCGCTCTCATGTTCCTGACGCAAACGCCTATGCCGGGCGACGATCCGGATGATGTGGAGGAGACCTACTATGACGAACAGGGAAAAATGATTATCACCTATCCCGGAAATTCCCCGGGGGTCACGCCTGTCTCTGTAGGGGGATCCTATGCCCATGTCCGGATAAATGAAGATGATGGTTATGACATTTGTCATCTTTCATTTCCCAAAATAAATCTGGGGACATTCAAAAAAATCTATACGATGCAGCCCATTGATGCATTTCGTTTTTATGTGATCGGCTTGGAACAAGTGGATGAAACTTATCAAGTGGCAAAACGTGTGTACGACGTACGAAAAATAAAAGCACTGACAAAAGAATCTTTATGATCCCCCACCGCTCACCTGAACAATCGCTATCCGAACCCCAAGGTTTTTCTTTTTTGGAATATGACAAAGCCCGAGAAAAGATTCCTGAATCCACGCGTGCGTCCGTCGATGCTTGGCGCGATGAAATCTTGGAGATTTGTCGAGCTCATGGCGTGGATCACCCGAGTAAACTTGTTCTTGCCGAGACCCATGCCAGTTCAGAAACACTTGCACGTGTTCAAAATCTCCTCGACGATATTCTCTACGTATTCGAACATCAGGAATTGCCGACGGAGAAAAAAGAAAGAGAACCTGTGGATGATCATGAGTATGTTCTTCCCCTTGATATTATCGATACGGCTGATTTTCCACCCCGAGAACAAATCTTAGATCAAAAAGGACGTTTTCTTTTTCTGGATGATTCAAAAGAACCCAACAAACTTTTTGATTGTGAAGGAAACAAAGATGTCCTTCCCGCAAACATTTCTTATCAGGAATTCGCTCTTTTGGGATCCAGACAGGTTCTTGTTGCAAGACAAGAAGAGTGGACGACGGTTCCAAAATACTTTTTGATCGACCTTGAAGGCGAGAGAATAGAGCCTTCCGAATATTTTATCGTGTCCAGAAAAAAGGGGAAGCAGATTATCGCGGTGGGAGAACATTTTCACAATGAGTTTCATCCCGTTGGAGAAGACGGAACGATCCATTGGAACATTAATTTCTCACCGGCAGATCATACCGAACTCAAAGACGCATTTTTGATTGCCGGACGTCGCTATTTCCTGATCCGTGAAAATGCCCTCTATAAAATCTATACCGCAGACCATACTCCGGTGGGCGATCACAAAGTGTATCTTTCTCAACCCCTCTTGTGTGAAAAAGAAGGGAAACTCATCATCATCGCTCGAGGCCCCGATCCCGGTGGAGAGGGATGGTGGATCTATAATAATCAGGGAGACCCTGTCAAAAAATTACCCATCCCTTCATCAGACTTTATCAATGAGGTGACCGTAAAAAATGGGATCTGTGTCTTTGCTGTCCGAAAAGGGGATGGAACGGATGCTCTGGTCGATGAAAAAGGTCATTGCTTTTGGGTATCCCAAAAGGGCGCCGAAAGAGAAAAAATCTTTCAACTATCTGTACAGGGTTCTCGTCTAACCTTTCAGGTACGCAGGATCACCTATGATGCTTATGGATTAGAAGAGGTCGAAGATGCGTATTATGACCAAGAAGGGAAACCTATTGTCGTGTACTCCCACAATTCCACCCCTTTTAACAAACACCCTATTTTCGTCGGAGGATCTTATGCTTATGTCGGTTACGACAACAGCGGCAAGGGTATTCACCATGGTTCTTTTCCCGAAAAAGTCTTAGGAACGTTTCAGGAAATCTACGCTATGGAAGTCATTGATGCGGACCGTTTTTACGTTATTGGAATAGAAAAAAGAGAAAAAAATCACTATCAGTTGGCAAAACGCGTGTATGACACGCGAAAAATCGAAGAATCAATATCCAAAAAATAAATTATGATCCCCCACCGATCACCTGAACAATCCCGATTAGAACCACCGAGTTTTTCTTTTCTTGAATACGACAAAGCCCGAGAAAAGATACCGGAATCTACCCGCGCGTCCGTGGATGCTTGGCGTGAGGAAGTTTTAGCGATCTGTCAGGCCCACGGAGTGGATCACCCGAGCAAACTTGTTCTTGTAGAAACCCATGCCAGTACGGAAATACTCGCACGCGTGCAAAAACTTCTCGACGATATTCTGTATGTCTTTGAACATCAAACATTTCCTCCGGAAGATCGAGAACATCCTGTGGACGATCGGGAATATGTCATCCCCTTGGGTCCTTCAGAAAATCAAGAGTGGCACCTTTCCTCTTCTGATCCTGATAGACGATGCTGTGTGGGTGATCAACAAGGACATGTTTATTTTGTAGACAAGGCTGTCTCCCCCCAATATCTTTGCAATGAACAAGGAGAGAGACATCTTCTCCCTACGGAAGTTCATCCCCGTAAATTTCTTTTGTTAGGATCTCGGTTGGTGCTTGTCGGAGACAAAACGGAAACTCTGGAAAATGGGGATGAGCGATATGCGGGAATGATTTTATTTGATGCAAAACAAGGGACAATCTTGAGAGAACTTTTTGATGTTGAAGAAAATAACACTCATATCACCGCGTTCGTCAACGATAAAATGCACACGTTCTGTTCCCCTGTACGAGAAGACGGAACAGTGAATGATGAGGTCACCTTCTTTTTATCTCGCAGAGAGGAAACACACATTGAAAAAATCACATGGATCGCCGGACGTCCTTTTTTCATAGAATCTTCTCCACTCGCTCACAAAAAGGTGGGGGTAAGATTTTATGTTTATACGGCGGATAACGAGCCTTTCGGAGATTCTGACGGATATGAGTTTCCCCCTGTCCTTTGTGCAAAAGATGACGGCCTTGTTGTAATCGCACGCAATGCAGAAAAATCCGGTTGGTGGATCTATGATGAACATGGGAACCCTCTTCAACCGGTTGCTTTGGAGGATAACCTAAAAAAGACCGATGTCGAAAATGCCATGTATCTAAACGGTTCCTTTATCTTCAGCGGATATGATCCTGAACATTATTGTGATGTTGTTTTTAATGAAGAAGGAGAAAAAATTTGGAGTACGGAAAATGACCGGGGTTCGATAAAATGTTTTTATCCGCAAGGATCGACCTTTATTTTTAAAACAGAAACAACACATGCCGCAATAAGTGAAGATGATTATGAGGCAACAATCACAACCTATCGCGACCACACAGGAGCACAGATTACCAACTATCATTCTTTTGAACGTTGGCAAGAACCGCCGATCGCGATGAATCATGCCTTTATTTTTGGAGAGGATATCGATGGGTACTACAAAATTCGTTATGGCTTGTCCGGCCACGATTCCGTTGTCCTCGCAAGATTTGAAGAACTTTACGAAATCAAAAGAATCGATGCTTATCGATTTTATGTCATCGGAACAGAAAAAAAAGAAGATGGAACCTCTCAACTGGCCAAACGGGTCTATGATGTCCGTACGGCCAAACCGCGAGAGCTACCGGAATCATCTGAAGGACAAGATGATGACGATGATGACATCATATTGCATGTGTAAAAAACTTTTCTATGATCCCTGAACATCATTCCACTCCCCCATCTGTTCCTGAAACGCGCGGAGAAACAACACTGGCAGAAAGCCGAGAGTCTTTGGCTTTTTCTCCTGTTTATGATGTGGCGGAACGACCTGACCTCAAAGTGGATGAAGCAACTATCTATGACGCTTGGGTGGAAGAGATCAAGATAGTCTTTGCAAAAATGGGCGCAAAAAGCTCGGATGATTTTCGTCGGATTCTGACGAAAAATCCCAAGGCTCTCACGGTACAAGAACTTGAACGTGTCCAATACCTCATGGATCGCGTCCATTTTGCTTGGCGTCACGGGCGCCTTCCCCCGGAGACGCCTGAAAAACCGGGTGAGATTTTAGAAAATATGGAACTTCCTTTTGACGGGGAACATAATTTCTTGGTTAGGGCGGTCGCCACAAAAGGAAAACCTTATTTTCTCGTAAAAGATCGAGCAACGGGACGATCATGGTTCATTCTGGATGATCAAGGCAGGAGGAAAGGCCCGGAATTTTCTTCGATTGCAGATATTCACATGATTGGAGACTCTCTCTGCTGTTTGGGAATAGATAAATCCGGGGAAACATTCGCTCTTATTTTGTTGCATGGGCAAGAGATCATATCCCGTCCTTTCTTCTTTACTCCGGAACATCATGAAATCGTGGATGTTCAAGGTAAACCCGCTTGGCTGGAGTTTGAACAAGGAAAAGTCTTTGTTTCTTTGGAGGGAACGCATGTCGGAGATCCGCAAGGCTATGATGAGATCAAAGAGTTTAATTCTTATGAAGGAAAACTTCTGTTCCAAGCGCGGAAAGGAAAAGGGTGGCATACGCTCTTGGACGGAAAGGAAGTCCATTCCCCCACACACAAACGAGAGATGTATCAACATTTTGGGATGAGTGAGGGTCAACTTCTCTATACAAAAACGGAAGAAACAAACTGGCTTGTCACAAAAACAAATAAGGTTCAGGTCTACAAAGGAGAGTCTATTCTTCAGACGTTGAAAAATATCGAACACGTAAAAATAATCGATGTTGGTGAAGGACATGTCGCCACAAGAGCTCTCTATCCCGCAAGACCGGAAGGACTCTTTCAGGCAAGCCCATCGGGAATGCACACCTGGATAGACGGACAGCATGTGGGAAACAAACAAGGATATGCAGGTGTCGAAAAAATAGGACGCATTGGTCATGCACTCGCCTGTCTTATTCAATATCGTTATGAAAATACGAAAGATCTTGGCAAGCCTATTTTCTGTTTGGATGGTGTCAAGTTTCCACAATTTGGTGCAACCCATGAGTTTCTTGAACTCAACGGTGACATTATCCTCGTAACGTCAGACCTTACAAAAGGTTATGCCGCTATCCGTCAATATTTACGAGGAGAGGTGTTGTGGGCAGACGATCGGCGAACAGACCCTCATCATTTTCCCAAAATAGAAGCGGTGTTTGGAAAACTTTGGGCGCGCGTTTTTGCCAAAGGTGGTTGGCGTGTTCTTTTTGACGGGAAAGAAATTCCTCTGGACAAAAAAGCCGAGAACATCGGATCCCCCATCATCGTTGGATCTCATATCCTCTTCTGGATTCGTGCAAATGAAAACTATTATCTTCTTGACCAAGAAGGATTTTCTCATGGAGAATTTTCCTCTATTCCCGAAGTCGAACCCATTGATGAAGACCGTTGCTATGTCTATGGGCAAAAAGGAAGAGATGCGAACGCCAAACTTATCCGTCGGGTGATTGAATTATAAATAAGAGTTTTAAATTTCCAATTCCTAATTTCTAATTTCCAATGATGGTGCCTAACGGCGATATTCAAAATGAATATCTCTTCTTCCTTCATTAGAAATTGGAAATTGTCCAGGGAACCGGATCCCGCCAAGGGCGGGAGATATTAGAAATTTTTTCTCTCCCTACTCCCTCCCCACATGCGGCCAGAGGGCGTCAAAAATTTTTGTTTGCGTCTGCGCAATCCCTTCATCCTCAATCACCACTCCAAACAGTCGCCCGTGATCATCCACCGAAACATACGCCGTTTTGTCCGCGTAGATAAAAATATAGGTGGGAGCGCTGTCATCATGACTCAACCATCGGCGCTCATCGAGTCCTGCCGTGTATCCCCCGCTTCCAATCGAAATGGCCCGCACATGAATTCCCTTCTTGATGCGGGTTTTTAAAAATCCCGGCCAAGAGGCGGCAATCAAATCTCGCAGGGCGGAGGAAGAATAAATGCGATACATCTTTTTGGAAGTCTTTGCCGTTTCCTCGAGCACGTTTCCCAAAATCTCTTTGACTCCCTCATCCCCTTCATAATATTTCACCACGGGTCGGCGCCGACTCCACAACAAAATTTTTTGAAAATCCGGAATCACTTCGGACAATTCTTCTCGCGCTTCCTGAATCACCATTTCTTGTTTGGTGGCAAGTGTCTGCAAGCGGGACGGATCCTCGGCCATAAAATAGCGATGCGTCTTGGCATCCATATAACTTACGAGTCGACAGGACAACAGACGTTTCAGACTGTCATAAGCGGTCGCGCGAGGAACCTGTGCTTCTTCCGCGATCTGTCGCAGAGGTGCCGTACCAAGATGAAGAAGCGTCGCATAAATCTGCATATCTTTCTCTTCCAGACCCAAGGCGTGAAGGACCGAAGGAGTGATGTGAGGTGTTCGTTTCATACAACAGGTTGCTTATGACGTTTTACAAAAAGCCAAACGGCAAGGCCGAAAAAAATCATGCCAAGATATTGAGCCGGCGTGAGGCCAAGATACCGTGTATCGGTGGTGCGTAGGAAATCAAGAAAAAATCGACTCACGCCTTCGATCGCCAAAAACGTCATGACAAAATCTCCTCCCTTGCGAGGATATTTTTTCATGATCCAAAAAAGAAGAAAGACGACAAAGCCGATCAAAGAAAGATAGAAACCGTGATCGTGTCGAATGATGCCATCCGGATACAACACACCAAGAAAAAAATGCGTGGGTGTCCCGGGATGATCATGAATCAAAAAACATCCCAGACGCCCGATGCCAATGCCAAGGGGAAGACCGAAGATAAAAGCGTCCGCGGTGGCAAGAAACGGGAGATGTTTTCGTACAAAGAAAAAAATGGCGACAACAGCCGCGCCGAGATATCCGCCCATCATGGACCACCCTCCTTGCCAAAGAGCAAAGACTTCGAGGGGGTGAGAAAAAAAATGAGCGGGAGTGTAAGCGGCGACAAAAAATAATCTCGCGCCGACAAACGCCCCGATCAACATCCAAAACACCATGTCCCAAAAAAAACGTGAAGAGATGCCTCTCTTTTTTGCAAAACGTTCGGAAACGAGCGCCCCGGCCATGATTCCCAGTGCAACCAAAAGTCCCCATACCTGAATGGTGATGGGGCCCAAGGGAATTGTCACAAGGGAAAAATAAGGAAGCATATGTGGAAAGGGGTCAGGTCTGACTTTCGACTTTTTTATCAAAAAGTCGAAAGTCAGACCTGACCCCAATAAAATCTAAGGTGTCTGCGTATGCCAATCGGTCAGCGATTGATAGGTCATCCCCAAACGATACAGAGTGGATTCATCAAACGGTCGCGCCATAAACTGAAGGCCGACAGGAAGATCATGAGCAAAACCGCAAGGAATCGAGAGCGCGGGAATCGTCGCAAGATTGGCGGAAAGCGTATAAATATCCGAAAGATACATGGCCAAAGGATCTTCCATTTTCTCTCCGAGCTTCCAAGCAACACAAGGACTTGTCGGACAGACAATCGCGTCCACACGCTGAAAAACTTCATCAAAATCTTGTTTGATCTTGGCCCGCACCTGGGTCGCTTTTTTGTAATAAGCATCGTAATATCCGGCCGAGAGGGCAAACGTTCCAAGCATGATGCGCCTTTTGACTTCATCCCCAAACCCTTCGGTTCGAGACTGTTCGTAAGTCCCTATCAAGGTGCCGTCTTGCAATAGATGACCGTAGCGTAAACCATCGTAGCGTCCCAAGTTGGAACTTGCCTCGGCCGGCATGATGAGATAATAGGCAGCAAGCGCATAAGACGTATGGGGCAAAGAAACTTCCGAAACTTCCGCTCCCGCTCGCTCCAGCACAGCAATCGCTTCTTTCACTTTTTGCGTGACATCTGTATCCATCCCATCCACAAAATATTCTTTGGGCACTCCCAAACGCAGACCTTTGATATCCGGTGAAATCAATGAAGACACACTTGTTTCTTCCAGCACCGAAGAAGTGGCATCCAAAGGATCTTGTCCTTCAATGACTTGCATGAGCCAAGCCAAATCTTCCACACGATGGGCAAAGGGTCCAATCTGATCCAAGCTCGAAGCCAAGGCCATAAGGCCTAAGCGTGATACCCGACCATACGTTGGTTTGAGTCCGCAGACACCGCACAGTGATGCGGGCTGGCGAACCGATCCGCCCGTGTCTGATCCAAGCGCAAGCGGCACCATGCCCGAGGCCACAGCCGCGGCTGACCCTCCGCTTGATCCTCCAGGGACTCGCGTATCATCCCAAGGATTTTTTGTGGGGCCATAGTGAGAGTTCTCGGTTGAAGATCCCATGGCAAACTCGTCCATGTTTGTGCGACCCATAATCACCAAACCGGATTCTTTCAACCGACGCGTCACGGTTGCATCGTAGGAAGCGCGATAATTTTCCAACATGTGAGATCCGGCCGAAGCCATCTTGCCTTGAACAAGAATGTTATCCTTAAGGGCAATCGGGATCCCCGCCAGCGGATGTAAAGCCTCTCCTTGCGCTCGACGACGATCTATTTCTTTAGCTTGAGCTAATGCATCATCAAACACTTCGAGAAAAGCGTGCAGGGTGGAATTTTTTTCTTCAATCATTTTCAAAGACGCTTTTACGAGGTCTTCACTGGAAACTTCTTTGGCCTCCAAGGACGCGGAAAGTTCTTGTATCGTTTGCGTGTTCATAGTATTTCTTCTTTCCCACGATCTTCAAAAACCGCCTGGACTTTTAAGAGATCACCTTCACGATCAGTAAAGGCTTCCACTATTTTTTGACGCACAGACTCTCCCGTTGGAATATCTTCGCGCCATACATTGATTTGAGAAACGCCCTGGACAAGTTCTTCCCCGGGTTGCGTCGGCACCTGTTGGAGCATGTCGATATAATCCAAAATGGAACTTAACTGTTCGCCGTACTTTTCTTCTTCTTGCGGGCTGAAACGCAGCCGCGCCAACGCCGCCACGTGAGAAATCATGTCTTTGGTAATATGCATAAAAAAGTTAAATGATCACCGAAGTGCGTACACCGGCGCGGGGATCCATCAAAATAGAAAAAGTACGATCCAAGGCTGCTCTCCCAAGACCCCCGTTCCAATAGGCACATGGCACACAGGCGCTCACGTTCAAAAAAGCTCCTATGAGAAAAGAAACGCTTTTGGCATAATCTTTTGACTTGTCGAGAGGTTCTCCCGTTTCCTGAAGATGCCTCATAAAAGCGAGGATCCAATCTTCAGGAGTCATGCCGGATTCCCCATGATAAGGTGATTTCGGATTTTTTTGGGCCTCTTGAAGAATGAAAAGATAACGGGAAGCAGGTGCTCCCTCCTTAAGGGGAGGACGGGGAACCTCTTGCGATGAAATCTTTTCTTCCCGTTGTCCAAAAATGGGAGCAAAACCAGGGGAATGAATATCCGTTGGATTTGAGGGTTGAAAGAGATGAACCCTCCAACCGGGAGTGACGGATTCTGAAGATGCTCTTTGCTCTTGAAGAATTTTTAACTTTGTTTTTCCCCGATGTTTCATTTGATCAAAAACTTCCGGAAAGTACACCATGTCGTCTCCCCTCACATCAGCCTCTTCATAAGCTGACAGTCCTTCAAAAGGTTTGGATCCGTCTATGGAAAACTCGGGGTGCGTTTTTTGGTAATCAACAAGAAAATCTTCAAAAAGAAAGATAAGCGTATGCAAACGCATGCCAAAAGGTACAAGAAGAAGTTTTGTAAAACCTTGCTCGCGTTTGATTTCAAAAAAATCTCGACGTTCGGGATCGTAAAGATGTTCGGCAATCTGTTCCAAAGTGGGGACGGGATATTTCTTCCCATCGATGCCTCTTATGACACCTCCTTTGAGAATCCCCACCTGTTCAAGAAAGTTGACTTGAGCCGTATATTGTTCTGTGAGGTTATAAAGAGGCTCGATCTCTTTGAGGGCTTGCGATTCTTCTTTGAGAGGTTCCTTATGGATAAGAAGATATTCAAGATGTTCAAAGAGGAAAAGAACTTTCTCGATTCTTTCAAGAGGAATGCGAGGTGAGTGAGTATTCAAAGAGACTCCAAATGTTTTTGTGTCTTTGAGATCGGTTGCAGGAATTTGAAACTCCGTACAGAAGGCGAGGATCCCCTCTCGCAGTTCATCAAAGTGAGTGCGATATTGTTCCGGAAGAGAGGCGCGAGCGCGAGAAGAGGAAGCCAGAAAAGCCTCATTCAATACAGAAGGTGATCGGTCGATATTTCCGCCTGGGGTGTGAGATAGAGAATCAGGATGAGAGGACATAAAAAAATCAAATAACGACCGCGGACCGTATTCCATATTGATTACTCCGCTGGGAAGGATCCCATCTGTCCAGTTTAACCTGTTGACTAGCCCAGGACCAACCTGCGTTTGGCACACCAAAATGAGATGGAAAAAAAGATCCCATAAGAAAAGATCCGCATTCTTCGGAACTTTGACAATCATCCATTGGTTGTTGTGTTTCTTCAAGGTGCGTCATAAACGCGAGGATCCAATCTTCAGGAGTCATACCAGATTCACCATAATAAGGAGAGGTTGGATTGTATTGACTCACCATAAGAATATTCAGATATTTTTCAGGAGTCTTGTTGGCTCCAACGTCAGGACGAAGAGGGTGCTCCTCTTGTTTTCTTTCTGGATCTACCCCTGGTATACGAGCAATGCCTTTAGCATCAAGATCAAATACATCGGAAGGTTGAAGAAAAAGCACCCTCCAACCTTTGAGAGGGTCTTGAATTGCATCTTCAAGAATATCTACCTTGGTTTTCCCTTTGTGATCTATGGGATGAAAACATTGGGGATGATAGAAAACTTTTGGAGAGTTAGAAGAAAGTAAAGGAAAAATTCCTGTATCAGCCTTTTCATAATCTCTCCACACATTAAGAGGATCCCAGTTTGAGTTGTCTGAATCGTCATAAGAAGAGGCATGTTCACGAGCAAAGGTAGGATGAGTCTTTTTGTAGTCAAGAAGAAATTGTTTGAATATCTCAATCAATTCATCCAAACTCATTCCAAAGGGGACGAGAAGAAGTTTTGTAAATCCTTGACCGCGTTTGATTTCAAAAAGTTCTCGACGTTCAGGAGAGCAAAGACACTCGGCAATTTGTTCGAGGGTTGGAATAGGATAACGGTTTCCATCTATGCCCATGATTGCACCGTCTACAAGAATCCCTGCACGTTCAAGAAGGTTGACTTGAGCAGTGTATTGTTCGCTGAGGTGATAGAGGGGTTCAACTTCTTTGAGGGCTTTGGATTCTTCTTTGAGAGGTTCTTTATGGGTAAGAAGATATTCAAGACGTTGAAAGAGGAGAAAAGCTTCTTGCATTTTTGAAAAAGGAATGCATGGGGTGTGAGAAGACAAATAGTTCCCGAAGATTTCTCTGTTTGAGAGAGCCGTGGGAGGAATCTGAAACTCCGTACAGAAGGTGAGGATCCCCTCTCGCAGTTCATCAAAATGAGTGCGATATTGTTCGGGAAGAGAATGACGGGCACGAGAAGAGGAAGCCATAAAAGCTTCGGAAAGTGATTCTCCACTTTGGGAAAGGTGATGAGATTCTGGAGATGAATGAAAAAGAGGCATAAATTACTTGCCTATCATAGCTAAAAAGGCCTTTTCGGACAACGTCGAAACACCCAATTCCTTGGCTTTTTGTGCTTTACTTCCCGGATCCTCCCCTACCACCACATAGTCGGTTTTAGAGCTCACAAAAGAAGAAACCGACCCGCCCAAGGCGCGAATAGACTCCTTTGCTTCTTCACGACTTAGGGAAGCAAGGGTGCCTGTGACGACAAACGTCTTTCCTGCCAAACGCCCGGGTTCTTTTTTTGATTTCATTGAGACGACATGAACGCCGTGATCAAGATAATCGGCAATCAGTTCTTGATGGTATGTTTTTTCCAAATACTCATGAATACTCTTTGCCACCACCTCACCGATATTGGGAACGGATTGAAATTCTTCCAAGGTTGCTTTTTGTAATTTTGCGAGCGTACCGAAATGTTCCGCCAGATCCAAAGCCGTCTGTTCTCCCACATGACGAATTCCCAAGGCAATAATAAATTGTGACAAAGGGATTTCTTTTTTGGATTGAATCTCGGCGACAAGTTTTTGAGAAGAGCGCTGGGCAAATCCTTCCAAAGCCAAAAGGTCTTCCGACTTCACGGTAAAAAGATCCGGAGCACGATGGACAAGCTGTTGTTCCAAAAGCGCTGCCACAATCTGCGGGCCAAGTCCGTCGATTTCAAACGCGCGCGCGGCATGCAACACCGCTTCCCGATCTTGAGCAAAGCATCGTTTGTTCTTGCAGTACATCGCCACTTCCCCTTCACGCTTGATCACGTCAGAACCGCACACGGGACAATGGACAGGCGGTTGAACACGTTTTGTGTTCGAGGGACGCAAATCTTTCAACACTTCTTTGACCTTGGGAATAATGTCGCCGGCTTTAAAAAGAATGACCGTATCTCCGACGCGCACATCCAATCGTTCGATCTCATCCATATTATGGAGAGTCGCGTGTTGGACGGTTGTTCCTCCCACCCACGTAGGTTCAAAAACAGCGACAGGTGTGAGCGCTCCTGTGCGACCGACAAACCATTCAATCTCTTTGACCATGGTCGTCGCTTCTTCGGCGGGAAACTTCCACGCCACCAATCCGCGCGGGGTTTTCCCAATCACCCCCAAGGATTCATAAATTTTTTTCTCCGACACTCGCACGACCATGCCGTCCACCCAAAATTTTAATGCTTCACGTTTTTTCTGGAGCGCATGCCAATGATCTTCCACCGACTGCATGGATGTGTAGGTCTTTGAATCAGGCGCCGTACGAAACCCCATCATCTTTAAAAAATTCCAGGCCTCCTCCATATCTTTTTGTCCCACATCGCTCACAAGCTCCCAAGCGACAAAAGAAAGTTTCCGTAAAGCCGTCACTTTCGGATCCAACTGACGAATGGAACCTGCAGCCGCATTGCGAGGATTGGCAAACGGTTTTTCCCCGTCTCGGACAAGTTTTTTGTTAAAAGCCTCGAATTCCTTAATCGGAAAGCAGATTTCTCCGCGCACTTCTATTCTTCCTTTTGCACTATTTCCTCGAAGCTGCAAAGGAATGGCGGAAATGGTCCTGATATTTTGCGTGACATCTTCCCCGATCTCCCCGTCTCCCCGTGTGGCCGCAGTTTTTAAAAGGCCATCCTCATAGACAAGGGACATGGCAAGCCCGTCCACCTTTGGCATGCAGAAAAAATGAAACGGGACATCGGTCAGTTTACTGATACGTATATACCAATCTTCAAACTCCTCACGCGTAAAAACATCTTCCATGGAAAGCATCCGCTTTGCATGTTTAACCTTGGTAAACTCTTTAAGCGGTTTCCCCCCGACACGTTGGGTGGGAGAATCCGGCGTGATAAACTCCGGATAGGCTTGCTCCAACTGATAAAGTTCATGCTTGAGCGAATCGAGCGCGGCATTGGACATCGTTTGTTGATCCAACACATGATACTGATAGCGATGTTGCTCGATCAGTTCTTTGAGTTTCAAAATACGTTGTTGTGTTTCTTTTTTTGTCATAGAAAAGTCGTGACGATCCAATCGCCTGCAAATAAAACGAGAAGGGTTGCTCCGGCAAGAAAAGGTCCAAAAGGAATTTGTGTTTTGCGTGTTGCTTTTTTCGTTGCAAGTAAGACTACCGCGATCACTGCTCCGATCACATAGGCGAGAAACAAGGCAAGAAGTCCTTGTGACAATCCCAGAGCTACACCCATGAGCGCTCCAAGGCGAATATCTCCTCCTCCCACCCACGCGCCACCGGACAAAAAATATTGGACTCCAAAAAAACTTGCAAGGACAAATGCTCCCATCACCAAAGATGTCAAAGACATTCCCAAAAAAATCTGCAAAGGAAAAAGAACAATCAGAGCGGGAATGGTAAAACGATCAAGAATATGTGTGTAGTGCAAGTCATACACGGCAATCACCAGCATCACACAAAACAAAAAAGCGTCGCGCGCGCAAAACCAGAAAAAAAGGGACTCGGAAAAACCGCCCGGAAGAGAAAAGTCCAAAAAGTAACGCAGATAGATCAAAATAAATCCAAGCCCGGTGGCAAGTTCCACAAGAGGATATTGGAGATCAATACGCGTATGACAATAACGGCACTTTCCCCGTAACCAAAGGTAGCTCCCCAAAGGGATAAGATCGGTAGCGTTCAATGTTGCGTGACAAAAAGGACACTTGGATCGCCCTTTTACCGACGAAGCCCCTTCCTTTGTGCGTAGAATAACAACATTCAAAAAACTTCCCACACAAAGACCGATTAAAAAAATAAACACCAGATGCATATAGTTAGGATTCGCTCATTTGGATGCAGAACGAGGAAAAATAGACGTGTCCCTCGAAGTCCCTCCTCTCGCGAGAGGAGGGACGAAGTGGGAGGCTTTTCGCGAGACGTATGAGACATACGTTGAGCGAAAAACGCAGATTTTGACAAAGTTATGCACCAAATGTGCGAATCCTGATGGTGTTTATTGTATCAGGAAACAGGCTTAAAATCAGGCTTTACGAGAAATTCTATTCACAGGCTCCCCCGACGATTCCTTGCGGGGTCGCACAATTGATCCCGTCCAAAAGGCCTGCCATGGAAACCGCATTTTCGAGTTCAAACTGAATCTTATAGCTCATGCCATCCTCTCCGAGGGTATAGCAAAAGGCGTCACGCGAAGGTTCTCCGCACAGGACCAAACCTTTTAATCCATTTTGATAGGTTCCGGGGACAACACGCAAAAAGAGGGTGTCCACTCCTCCACAATTTCCCGCAAATCCCTCAGATCCGAGGCAAGCGCTTTGAGCGCTGTCTCCCAATGGCAATGCCGTCCCTGATGGGTAGGTATTGCGATCTGTAAAATAATTTTCCAACGACGTCTGAATTTGGCGCACATTGCTGAGCCTCACGGCATCCCGTTGTTTTGAACGAGCGGCGTTCACGGCGATCACGGCAAAAACAGAAATAAGAAGGATGACTCCCACGACAAGGAGAATCTCCGCAAGCGTAAACCCTTTTTGTTTGTTCATAGAAAAACTAAACCACTATGGGCTGAAAGCCCATAGGTTTATAGACGCTCGGACTTAAAGTCCTCGTGACGTCATTCCAAAATGAATGTTTGATCATCATGGGATTCATGTCGGTGATGTTCAAGATATTC